>ERZ773139.110-NODE-110-length-106031-cov-5.456150_pt1 | contig 106031 bp, 89 predicted proteins | sample MGYA00580854_ERZ773139 | MGnify/ENA primary metagenome ERZ773139 (study PRJEB29015, sample SAMEA2737809) | human gut metagenome | biome: human gut; feature: human-associated habitat; material: faeces | place: China | collected 2012 ...
CTTCTTCACCTGATTATGATTTATTCCAAACGTATCCTGATATGCTTTACTTGTTACTCCAATTTTGTATTTTTTAGCTAATTCCTTGTACGTTGCTCCATTGTTAATTAACAACTCCAACAGCTGCTCTTTCGTTAATGATGATTTTGTTTTGATATTCTTTTTTTCACATTCCTCTTCCAATTGATGCTTGTAAACACAACTATTTGCTCCGGTATTTTTTAAAATCTGAATTCTAACATACTCGTCAACTGATATTTCTTCTTCAAAGTACTTAATTTTTCTCATATGTGTTCTCCTTTTAACTTACATTTTTTTTGCATGAAAGAAACTGTTTATCGTGAACTTCAATATAACTTAATATGTTTTTTATTTTATAATTCCATAATTTCTGCTCTATCTTCACTGCCTTTGTCTTATTTAACATATATTTCAAAATTGTTTATGTCTTCATTCGGATAATTCTGTTCTATCCAATTTTTTGCATTTGCTTTTGCTTCTTCATAACTTGTGAAAAATCTTTGCGTATGTCGTACTATAATTCTGCCTTTATCACAATTATGATAGATAATATACTCTAAGTAATTCACTCAATCATCTCCAATCTTCCTTGTAAATCTTAGTTTTAAAGGTTGTTAGATTCTATATCTGCATCTGTCAAGCCACCATTCTTCTCGATTTCTTCTACCTGTTTACTTGTTAATCCAAACACTTCAATTAATACATAACTCATTTCCATCAAAGCTCCATGATTATCTGTATTGAATTCGTTTTCCTTTAACTTTTTGCACATCCTAGAATATCTTATTTGATAAGCAATTCTCATATTTTCCCATGCGTTCTGAACTATCGTCATATTACACCTCCATAATTCTCTCCAGTGCATAAGTACAATTCCCGATTTTGAAACCATTTTCAATAAACTCTATATTATTTTCTGTTTCTTTATCTACTTGTATATACACAGGTTGCTTTCCATCAAAGAAAACTAACTCATGCTTTGGAGATTATGGCAGCAGTTCTTACAAGTGCCTGGCAAAATCTATCGCTCATTAGTCCGTTTCCCGGAACTTGTTTGATGTCTTTTTCAGTTAAATTTCTTGTATACTCCATTCCCTTTTCAAAAATATAGGCAAAAACCATATTTTCCATTCGTGCATCAAAGTTATCTTCTATAATTTTTCCAATTTTTGTTTCATAGTATTTCATAAATATCAACCACCTTTCTTTTGGGCATTATTTTATGTATGGTACTTATTAAGCATAGCAGTCTATGCTCCAGGCATCCCTGTAATATTTGGTATTTTCAACCAGATATTCCCTGATTTCACCAATGCATACCTTGTATACCTTTGAGTTTGGCTTTAACAATACAGGTATTTCAGGATTTATAAAATCCAAGATACTTGTTTGTCCTTTGGACCGGTTATAATAAGCTCCTTTTTGTTTCATAAACTGCTCCGTTAATTATCTTTCGAATTCATCTGTAAATTTTTGAGTAAATGTACCAATTTTATAAGTACCAAGGTTTACCTTTATTTCATCCACAATTTTCAAATATCCGTTTTTAACCATTGCTTTAATTAACTGAGGACAGTCAGCACTTAAAAAGCATTCATCTTCATCCAGTGAATATTGAGGTATGTTGATTGTAACATCTCCATATAATTCCCCTTCTTCTTCTCCGCTTGCAATATATGCAAGAACCGCTTTACTTTTAAACATGTCTGCATATGTATCTACTACAAAAGTTATATCCGTATTATTTACTCTCATTTTTTCACGTGGCAGCAGTTTGTATTTTTTTGCATAAGGTACAGTGATCATTTCACCTTCTAATGAATATTTACTGCTGTCGTCTCCTTTCTATAAATTACATTTGAAAAAGTACCTTTCAATTATTATTATATACTTACGGAAGTATATTGTCAAGCATATTTTATAAAAATATTTATTTAGTTTATATGGCAAAACTGGAATGTTAAAAACTCATATGATATAATCAAAAGACAAGTCCTTATATATTCATTGGCAAATGATGCTATGAAGACTTTAGACTTTTATAAGTGTCATGGTGGTGGGTTTTTAACCCACCACTGTTAGATATGAAACGATTGTCTGATAGAGATAGATAACTTGAATTTCAAGAAAATCTTAACGGACCATTTTTTCAACAAATAAGAGGACAATGAAATAAAATCAGATGGAGATGAAATTATAAATGTTGAATATATATGAATTAACTTCCCAGTATCTTAATACAGATTATTTGTATGGAAAATCGTTTAGAAAAGCCTTTTTGGGCTTTATGGGGATTAATCCAAATGCAAGATTGTATCCGTTAACTGAATTGGAGCTTATGAGCTTTTGTCTTGGAACAATATCTAGCAGGGAATTATACTCGATTGGGTTTCCATATAAATATGATCCTAATGATGAATATGTACTTCAAAGACTGCTTTCACGAAAAAAGAAAGAAGGTTATTTTGAAATATATCAACGAAGTGAAAAAGATAATGGTATTTGCAAATACTATGGTTTGACTGAAAAGGGCTATAAAAAGGTAGAAAAATACCTTATTTCAAAGGGGATTGCTAATAAGTATCCGTTAAGAAGAACCTGTTTTCATGAGTATGCCCTTGGAATGGCACTACTCTCCTTAATTAAATCAGGGATGAAGTTTCAGTTTGAAACAGAACAGCAAAATAGCATTGCCGGAGCTTTTATGCCAAACGGAAAAGGAAACGGATACATTATATCGGATGCCATTTTAAAATTTGACAACGGAAAGACCTTCTATGTTGAGCAGGATATGGGAACTGAAGGTATTGGTGTTCTTGTCAATAAGATTGCCAAATACAGGGAAAGCGATAAGGATATAATCTTTTCTTTTCATAAGGCAACAAACGGAAAAATGCCAAAAACATCTCACGTAATGAAAATAGCTGAATTATCAAATGAATATGAAACCGTTAATGATGTTGTGACAGCCATAAGGAAAAGAAAAATGAGAAATTCAACGGAATTGAGGGACACAATGAATGCCCTTAGTGCAGTGTCCGGAACAAACGTATTGGCTGAAATGATAAGTTATGCTACTTCTAATAAAAACAAGGTAAAAGAGCTGTATAGGGCAGCAGAGATTATAAATTACGCTGATGTAAGAGGAATTAACCTTTATAGGGCATTTTATAATAGTGATCATGTGTCAATGGCTAAAAGTGGAATGAACATATACTTTGTTTCATCCGAATACATGTCAACTTCTAGTGCGTTTTATTCATACAGGGAACGAATGAAAATTGTTGAAGATATTGTCGGAAGGGAAAACATTCTTTGCTTTAAGGATAAGGGCATTTATAAATACGGAGTAAGATTTCAAACCTGTGCACACATGACAAATGGAGCTTACGTGTTTATGGAACATTCGGATAATGTAGGGGGCATAATAAGAATGGTTGAGGCTGCATATGACTTGTGTAAAAGCAACGATAAATTGATTATTACGGTTAAGTCCAGTAATATAGAGTACAAAATCAGAAAAATGCTGGAAACAAGAAAAATCAAATACAAGGATAACATTATATTGCATTATGTATAATGTTGAGTTGTCAGGAAAATGGGCCATAGGTCCTTTTTTCTTGTAAGCGGTGTGTTAATGTGTTAAAATTATTAAAAATGAAAAAGTATTAGGAAAAGGTAGGTGATAAATTAATGAGAAGCATAGCATGTGCATTAATAAGCTTTGTGTGTTGGTATATGGCCACACATACATCAAAAGATAAGACACCGCTAATAGCTTTGATGGTAATACTTGCGTATTGCATGCTGTTGACGGCGTTTGTAATGATGATTATTGGCATGTGATTTAAAAATAAATAAAAAAAGTAAATTGGAGAGTTTTATGAGAAATAGGATAAAGAGATTTGTAATAAAAAGGCCGGCAAGCTATTCAGCTTATGGTGTATTCATATTACTGTTTGCAACCTGCATAGTAAAGCCTGATTCCATTAACGGATTAAGCGGGCTTATAGGGCTCATGATGTTTATGCTGTATTGCACTATGTATACCCTAAAAGGCGTGACCGGTAAATATGTAAATGTCTGTGAAAACATAAATGCAGTGTATTTACTGTTACTTATGGTATTTCTGTATAATGTGAAGATTTGTCTGATGCTTGAACTAATACTCTCGCTGCTTCCGGTGGCAATCGAATCTGTTGGAGCAGCTCTTGACAGAAAGAGGGATGAAATCATGGAGGCATTGCTTGAAACCATACAGGTATTGCTTTATAAGGATAATTTTATACTCTTCCAGACGAGGGGTAAGGAACGTACTTCAGAGGAATATATCAAATTAGCAGCAGAAATATGTGAAATGAATGATGTGACATTGAATGATTTTAACATGTACGTTGATTTGATAAAGGAAAAGGCAATAAACCGGGATACTAAGAGATTTGTTCATCTTATGGAGAATCCGGACGGGAAGATATATTGTGTTAAAACAGATATATTGAAATCAGACATAATGGATAAGTGTAATGAATATGTTCTTGGCCACATGGCATTATTTGTGGATAATAAGGAACTTATTGAATACCTGATAAAAGAATGCAGGCTATAAAGTATGTGATGTGAAAAAGAGAGCTTTTAAGTTTTAACTTGTAGAAACTCTCTTTTTTGTTTACCCGCTTCGTAACAATATGTTATTACTTACTAACTGTATATTGTTACAAAAAAACCGAAATATTGTTTTAACGAACAAATTACAATATGATATTCTGTATGTACGATTGGAGGAAAGTGTTGCATGAAATATAAGGAAAATGATAAGCGAACACAAAAATTAGGCCAAAGATTACAGGAATATAGGATAAGGGCAAGGGTAACGCAGCTGGAAATTGCTGAAGCAGCAGGTCTCACAAAGAATTACATAAGTGCTATAGAGAGAGGAATGCATAAATGCAATGCTTTTACACTTATAGCATATTCGGAAAAATGTGATGTATCTGCAGACATATTATTGGGTATAGAAAAAGAAGATGAATTACTGGCACGCATAAACAGATTATTGGCCTATAGTGATGACCGGGAAAAACAGGCAATAATAAGCTTCATAAAAAATTATAGAAAAAACAGATAGAATATCAGACAATCTTCGATGGAAGGTTGTTTTTCTTTTGCCCGTATGGCATTTTTCTTCTGCCACTTCTACTGAACAATCTAAGAGCCAAAAAACAGCCCATTTGAGTGCTTTTATCGTTTTATACAATTATTCTTACCTTTAACGTGTTTCCGACTGGATATGGAACCCAATAATAGACAGGAAGGCAATATACAAATTAGAAAATAAAGAACATATCATATATGAAATCCCATAAGCGAACGCAAAACAAACTATGAAAAGTGCAAAATAGCACAGAGGTGAGGAAAAGCAAAAATCAACTCTGATACATAAGCGTTCGTCTTATGATTTATAATCGCGAACGCTTATGAACAAACATACGCTCTTCCTTCCTGATAATTTTCTATTAAATTCCTTGCTTTTACTCTTCTCAATGACTCTACTTTCTTCCTATTATATATACTTTATATTTCTGCCATCTTTCCCTCTCAATGTTTTCCCTTCCCACACCTTTTTCTTTTAATTTGTTTTATACTCTCCCCACAGCTTTTCTCGCGAAGCACCAGGAAAGAACGAAAGAAAGAAAGAAAGAAAAAGAAAAGAATTATCCCACCAAATAAAGGAAACGTAAGTGATAGGAACATTGCGAAAAAAGGGATGTCTCATTCAATTCTTCCACTCCTTCCCTTTCCCCACCACGCAACTCCGGGCGGAAGGGGACATATTATTATTTTCATGAGCAGCAGGCGCTCATGAAAATTGGTTGCAGCAGCAGAACCTTTGCCATATCGTTCGCGATTATAAATCATAAGACGAACATAAGTATTGTAATTTTTGTGATAATGTGTTAATATATTGTACAAGAGATAGTACCATACTTTTTTCATGGCATTTTTATTTAATTATTTATATAATTCTTATTTTTTTGCATTACACTTTTGGCATGATATGGTACTTCTCTATTCTTTGAGGGGAGATTTTTATAAATGTATAAATTTGAAAAGTATTTTAGACAATTTTTAGCTCATTTGCGATCCAGACATGGACTTATGACTTCTTTTTTCATTTGGTTTATGTATTTCTTTTTTTCTCCCATCATAACTGATGGAAGTCCATTTTTAGAAAATGTTTTTAATCTTTTATCAGTTGCAATCTACTGCAGTCTTTTTTATGCGGTTAGTTACTGGATTATCAGAAAATTTAGATAAACAAAAGGGATTTATTTACATGCATACAAAGCACTTTAGAGACAGATTAGAAAATATGACAGACAAGAGTTTGAAGCATAATCTAGCTCGGTACATAGAAAAAATAATATTACCGAAGAAGAATTGTTTTTGCATTTCCAGGAAGTATTAGCCTGCATGGATGTTGACAGTGCAGGTTCAATGGTTTGCAAACCTGTAAAAATATCTATTAAATCAAAAAAGTAAAAAGTGCAATTACCGGGAATACCGGAAACTGAAATTGACAATATTAATTTTTTTAATATCAATGTTAGACTTTGATAGAACTACTACAGTGATATTCTTGCTCAACTTATACAAATATGTTTAAAGGAGGTGCCACATAATGAATGCTTACGAGTTATTTGATAGCCGGGTCTTTCCTGCTTTTCTACTTACTTTAAAAACTGAAAAAACAAAACATTCATACCTGAACATTAAAAACCGTATTGAGCTATTATGTGGAAAACCATTTTTGGAATTAACAAAACAGGACGGCGCCTATTTTATAAATCTCTTATCAGCTGAATTGTCCAATAACAGCTTATACACCAACATCTCATACATTAAAAGTATTGCTAATTTTACCCAAAGAACCGCAGGTGAGTATTTGCATGGAACAAAATATGCATCTTATACAAATCCATTTTGTAATTTTGCATCCGACCTTGCTCCTTCTGCTTTTATTTCTGAAAACAAGGTGCCTTCCGTCAAGGAAATTAACGTATTTTTAAAAAAATGTAATGATCATGTACTTTTGGCTTGTTCCCTGATACTGAAATGTGGACTTTCATCCTCACAGCTAACTGAACTTACCGTAAAAGACCTCGTAACTGATAATGGACTTCACTACATACACGTGGGTTCTCATGAAAACCGCTATGTTTATGTTCCTGATGATGCTTTTTCAATCATTAACTCATATATCTTTAAGCATGGTATTGCCCAGGGTGAATATATTTTCAGCAATTCCGTTGGTGCAAGAATGTCACTTAGGGTTTTACAAAAAATCTACAAAAAGGAAACGGAAAAATATGGATTTCCGTATACAATGCAGGATTTAAGGAATACTGCAGCTACTTACATGCTTGCCGGCGGAGCAGGTAAGCAGGATGTGTGTTCATTGCTTGGTATTACTGATATATGGGGTAATAAATACGATAAGTGCATTAGTAAGGCCCGTACTTCCACTGCTTCTGAGTATTCGATGCTTAATATATCCAATTCCATCATATGATTTTTTCATTATTTTGCATGTGTTGATTGATTAATATATATTTAGTTTTATTTAGGTTATTCTTATTATGTGGTCCGTTTTTATGAACTATCAAGGTTCGTTTTTGCGTACCACGTATTTACTGCAAAGCAAACTTTAACCGGTTCCTTTTTAAAATTTGCTGTTCCAATGCTTGGTGGTTATATTCACGCTGCATAAAAGAATGTACATTTTTAGGTTGTACGGTTTTAGTGTTTTGTACTTCTTTATTGGAAAAGAATAATACACTATTATACAGAGCACTAATCAGGTATTTTTTTAAATTCTTAATTTTGTTTTGATTTTTATGTATATTATGAATCAATTGATTTATGTGCTTTTCATTTAGCAGATTAAGTCGCCTTATGATTTGTGAGTGGCTTTTCATTGCACCATCAATCCATAAGGACTTATTGGTTGTAATGAGCTCATGCATTAGCTCCACTACTCCGTCTACTTCTGTCTGCTCGTTGTTTTTTATGAGATCCATATAATTTATTTGTTTTTTAATATTGTTGAGTAAATCTTCATTTGTTGATTCTTTTGATTCCACTTCTTCTTTTGTATCTTCAATTGGTTCTTCCTGCTCCTGATAGTCAGTAATGGATTTGACGTAAATTCTCTGTGCCTTTCCAAAGGACTTTTCCTTTTCGATTAGATTATTTTCCTGCAATTCATTGAGCATGGAAATAGCTTTTGTCTTTTTGCAATCAAAATATTCCATTATTTGGTTTATTGGAAAATATACGTAAACTTCACCATTTGAATTATGAAAATTATTTTTTATGGACAGACTAACTCTATCCATAAGTAAGATATATAGAGACTTAGTGTCTCCTTTCATTTTCCTTAAGGTTGGATCTGTAAAGATAAATTTTGGCACTTTAATGAATTGATTTTTGCTTGAATTTCGATTTGTGATTCGTTGTGTCTTTGTCATATGATTATCCTCTTTTCTTAGTATTTTTTTTGTAAATCTACCTTATTATTATGTAAAAAAGGTTGACTTTAACTAAGCTATAATGTATAATCATAATTGTATTGATTTTATGACTTGGATGATTTATCATCATAACTCGTGATTATCATTAGAACTTATGATTATCATTTTAACTTAATTTTTTAATTTTGAAAAAAACTGAAACCGGCATGTTTCGGTTTTTTTTTATTCAATTTTCTTTGTATGAAAAATAGAATTTCATATCCATTATATGATTTTATTTTTCATAATGCAACAAAAATTAATATTTATACTTATATAACTTCTATTGCTGGATTCCCAGATAATTACCAAAATTATTAGGACGCAAAAAACGCAAGACCATGGTTAAAATTTCTACCTAATTATTATGTAAAAAAGGTTGACTTTAACTAAGCCTTGCGATATAATCCATTTTAGAAGTTGATTTTAAGGTTTTGGTTTTCGCAAGACCAAATAAATATGGTAAATAAAAAGAACTGAGATGCACTGCCAATGCTTTCGGTTTTTTTTATTTTATTTTTTTGTAAAAATAAAAACTTTTTGAAGTCTTTAAATCATATTATACGAAAATTGTAACATAATTACAAGAAAAAAATATAAATCAGCATTAAAACGGCATTAAAATTGACAAATACTACGGTAATATTAAATTTTAGATTCTTCATATCTTGATTTTTTTTCGCTGTTATTTTATAATAGAGACGTATTTTATTTGAGATTAGTCGTGAATATTGTTATTATGTGAACACAAACACATCCCTAAGTGGGTGTGTTTTTATTTTTTTAGGAGAAAACATGCAACAGATATTAGAAAAAATAAAGGATTATCTTGGTTTTGAGTTTATAGAAGTCAAGGAAAATATACAGGATCAGCTAAAAAGTAAAAGAAATTTAATTATCATATATGCTGCGTATGGAATTTTAATGTTAAATACCTCAAGAATGGTACTTCAGTGTTTAAGTATGTTCTTTTGGTTAGATTTTTATAATGTTAATATTCTTAATGCGTTTTCTTTGATAACTAATTTAATTTTGTGTTTTTTGCCTTTTATTGTATGGACCATATCGACAATGGAAGATGCTTTTTATTATCACAATAAAAAATTAATGCTCTTCTACTACTGCATTTTAAATGTTATGGTAATTTTTTCAAGATACGTAATGACAGTTTCGGAAGCATTTATAGTGCCAATAATTTTTAAATATGAACCTGGAAAAGCAATTACAGTTGGAATGCTTGAATGGGCGGCGAGAATTATAATTGGCATCATTATGATTTTGTTTTGGTGTCTGGTATGTTTAAATTCATTTGAGTATATTAGAAGTGATGAGACAACCTTAGCAATTATAAAGTTCAAAATAACACAAGTCTTTGATTTTAGAAAAAATAAAGAAAATTTATATGATCAGAACATAATTGAGGATTCTGATACTGGTAGACATATATCATATCTGTATGAAGAAAGATTTATGCATCAGAGTATAGTTGGAGCCAGTGGAACAGGTAAAACGTCTGCAGCAATTCTTAGAATAATATGGGAAGATCTTGTGAAAAAGAAAAATAATCAGATAAAACGATATAAGGAATATCAAGAGATGCTTGAAAATGGTGAGGCTTTTTTGGCTGCAGAAGATATAGACAACCCGGACAGAATACAACCTTTTCCAGGATATGAACAAAAAGTTATTGATATTAAGAAAAAATACCCGGATTGTGGATATACATGTATTAATCCGGATAGCGATTTAACAGATAAGGTTGCAAAATATTGTAAAATGTTAGGATTTGATTATGATTTGTGTGATTCTGAGAAGATTAATGGAAAGCATAAGGATAATTTTAGGGGAATTAATCCATATCATATACCTGATGACGTAGATCCAAATGATATACCTGAAGAAATAGCAACCCGTTCTACTCTTATTGCGGATGTATTACAGTCCGTTTTTGAAGAATCAGGTACTACAAATATTTATTTTACAGGAGTTAATAAACGTTTTACTACTTCCGTTTCTACGATATTGATGGTGGGAATGCCTTTAGTTGATCATAGGGAGCCATTACTTACAGATTTGCTAAAAGTGTTAAATCGCTTTGACAGGGTAAAACCTTATTACGAGGCAGTAAAAAGTAAGTATGGAACTGATGAAAGTTCGCCGTATTACAATGTTGTTGATTTTATTGAAGTAAGTATGCTCGGCAGCGCAAAAACAATTGAAAAAAACTATAATGAATGTAATGGATTAAGGAATATAATAGAATTATTAACATCTGTTCCGAGTGTAGAAGAAATGATATGTTCAAGGAATCCTATAGACTTTAAAAAAGTATTGGATGATGGTAAAATATCACTGTTAAACTACCGTTTGAGTAAAGGTAAGACAGTTGCAAAAGGTGTTGGATTGTTATATGTAATGAGTTTTCACAATGAGGTAAAACGAAGGGATATATATTCTTATCTGATGCCACACTTTGAGATAGTTGATGAGTTTGCAACATTAGTTCATCCATGTTGGGAGGAGCCAATTACAATATTTAGAAAATACAGAGTTGCCTTAACGTTTGCATTTCAGTCAATGTCACAATTTAGCAAAAATGATACAACGAAATATCTTGCCAATATAACAATGGGTGTAGGACAGCTGATGTTATTTGGTAGAACTGATGGTCTTACGTCTGAAGAATATTCTAAAATGGCAGGTAAGGAAAAAAAGAATGTGATGCAGGAAACAGTTAATACCAATTCGATTTTTTCTGACAATCCAACATATGGTGAAAGTGTACGTTCGAATCCTACCAGGGAAGATTATTTAGATGCATCAGACTTAAGAAATACAGATTTTTTAGAAGTTCATGTGTTTACAGTTATTAATGGACGTACATATCCACCAATTAAAGGAAAACTTTCGTTTTTAACAGATTTAGAAATAAAAAAGATACCTAATGAGCATATTGATTTTAGTCCATTTATCGAAATGAGCGATACCATATTGACTAATTCTCCAACAATATACTACGAGGATGAAGATACTAAATTTACATATAGTGAAGAAACTCAAGATGACAATTACGAAGAAGATGTTGTATCATCAACATATAGATAGAAAGAGGTATGTAAATGACTCAATTTAATATCACACCATTTGCATCTAACATGGATTATGAATATGTGAAAATAGATGAAATAAAACGATATTGCAGTGTTGAATGGGTTAAAAGGCTTTTTGAAAAACACAAATTAGATGATATTGATATGCAGATTATGAATATATTATTTGAATATAAATTATTGAATTATGATCGCTTAGAAACTGCATTGAATTATGAAGTTACGCTAACCAATAAGGTTATAGATTTGCAATCTAACATTACTAAACTGCGAAAGGTTGGTGTGTTAGGAATGTACAGAACTCAGGAAAACAAGCAAGCATTTTATATGCTTTCAGATGGTGCTGCCATTTTCTGTTCATTACAGCAAGGTAGGAAAATGAAAAGGACAATGGAATACTTTTCAATGACTATAGAATGCAACAGGGTTAATCATATCTTAAGCATAAATTCGGCTATAATTAGTTTACAAAAATATAGGAAAATAAAGTGTTATCCACGTAGAGATGATAATATTAGGTATTTTACAATTGATTTAGGGTGGGTAAAAGCCAACTTTGCCACTACTTCTATTCGTAGAGGAGATGACGTAGAAAATATTGTAAGAGAGTTGGATTGTAGAGCTAGTTGTTTTTATCAGAAAAACATATATTATATGCTTGTGTTAGAAGATTATAAACACATATTGGAAGTGAGTAAAAATATAAATAAATTGAATTTTTATGATAGAGAACAAATATTTTATACAACTGACAGAGAGGCTAAAGTTAATCCTCTAAATGGACTTTATCTCTCAAATGAAGATTTTGAGAGTGTGAAAAAAGTATCAATTATTTAGTTATATACATATTTTTATATGTTTAAATATATGTATTTTTTTTATAAGTCGTCATTCATTTGACGTTATTATCCAACAGGATTTATTTCTAGGAAACGGTGTTTCCTAAAGGAGGTGTTGATTATGTCGGATTTCATTGAAGTGACAAGTAACAGTCCATGTCCTGTTTGCGGGGCTACTCATTGGTGTGCTTTTAGGTGGGTTGGAAAAAAACTTTATCTTAATTGCCATTGGGTGAGACCTGAAATAGGAACCATTATTAATGGTTATTATTGTTTTTCAAGAGGAATAGAATGTGGAGTGTTTGAAACCATTGAACAGCATAATAGATATGCTCCATGGTACAGTAAAATCAAAGTTGATTCTACTGTACCACAGGTAAAAAACATCATACCTAAAATTAGTATTACAGAAGAACCTGTAAAACGTGCATCAAAAGAAAAAATAAATATTGCATATGAGGCTTTAGTGAATGAATTAAAGTTAGAAAAAAAACATCAGCAATATTTAGAAAGTGAGGGTTGGGATCTTGATATGATGAGAGAAAATCAGATTGTCTCTCTTCCACCAAGAGATTGTGACCGATATGGAGGAGGCCTTAAATCAACAAACCTTTATCGTGTGGCAATATGTCAGAAACTTATAGATAAAGGTATTGATTTACATTATGTTCCTGGGTTTGGACTTAATCAGAAAGGAAAATGGACTTTTTTTGGCCCAGAAGGATTGGTTATTCCTACGAGAGATTTTTCGGGTAGAATAACACATTTGAGGATACGTCCAAATTTTACAAAAAAAGATTTGGAATGGTATGCTAAAGAAGGAAAAAAAGTGCCTAAATATATTAATTTTTCTTCAAAGAAACACAAGTATGGATCTAGTTGCATAAGGGGATATGGTGTATATTATTCAAAGAATAATACGAGTATCTGCTTTGTTACTGAAGGCGAGAAAAAAGGCATCGTGATATCGACAAAAAGAAATATTGATGCTTTTATACTTCAAGGAGTTTCTACTTATGGAATTTTATTGGAAAAAGATGAATTTGGTTTTCGACCGGTAGATTACATGAAGAAAAGAGGTATTAAGACTGTGGTTGTGTGCTATGATCATGATTCATCGCCTAGAACAATAAAAAATGTGTCAAGATGCGAGGAAGCCACCATTGAACTTCTGAAAAATGAAGGATTTAAGATTGCCACTAGTGAGTGGAATCCCAATGTTGCAAAAGGTATTGATGATTTAATTATGCTTGGATTGAATCCAGTAATCAAATTAAAAAGGTAAAGGATAAAATCCTTTACCTTTATTTTTTAAGGAGAAAGTGAACCTAATCCTTTTAAAAACTCCTCTACTTGTTCTGCTGTATATTCTTGATTGTTACTTTCATCTTTTTTTTGACTACTACTGCTCTCTTTTGAAGAGTCAAACTTAATGTCTTCTTCTTCTACTGCTATAAACTGTTTACTTGCAGCATTATTACTGAAAGATTTATCAGTATTTTCTACAACTAAAGAGTTATCCCCAGATTTAAAAGAATCTGTTAATGAAGACAAATCTCCTGCTTTTGTAGGATTATCGTGTGCTGGAGCAGTTTTAGATTTAAGCATGTCCATTGAAACAGGTGAAAATGAATTAATTCTTTGAAATGCATTTTCGAGAATTTCACGCGTAATAAAGAGATTTTCGTCACTATTTTCAATATAAGAAATTGAATTGTTTAATATTTTACGAACTTCTTTTTGAAAATTTGTTGAATGATTCTTATGAAATTGGGCGAAAAAACTATTTTCCGGAATATATATAGTTATGTCAATCGCTTGCTTGGTTATATGTTCAAAAGATGAACTGCTTAAACGTGCAATTTCTAGATACCTTCCGGTTATTGCATAAAACTCTATTGTTTTGGATATGATATAGGAAATATCTCCAGAATTATTTTCTTTTAAAATATTTATCCAAGCCAGGAGCTTTTTGTCTTTTTTTGAGAAACGAATATTACTCTTCATGTGAAAGAATTTCTTCAATCTGCATTAATAAATGCTTGTATGCACCCATAACAATAGCAAATACTGGGGAAATTTTCCTGTCATCATAGGTACTTTCACATAGTAATACTTCTACTTCACCATCTGAATAATTGTTCATATATTCTGAAATAATATCAAAAAATGCTGTTCCAGTTCCACCGGCTACTAATATTGTTCTAGCATTATCAATTCCGTAATCATTAATTAAGAAGTTACAGTAGTCTTTTGCAGTTTCTTGAAGAACTTCATCATGAATTTTTGATATTTCTGCAGATGTAATTCTTTTTCTCTTTTTACCGACTGCATTATCTGCATAAACATTAAATGTAAAGTCAAGATTATCATTAATGAAGCGTGATATGTCATACTCATGTATAGGTGTAAAATCTATTGGCTCCTGTTTTAGGGCTAAATCATTGATAATCGCAGCTATTTTTTCATTAACTTCAATCATACTATACTCTTCATAAGATTTTGAATCACTTACCATGAATCCATTACTGAAGAATATGCGGGATACTCCCTGTGAACGATACCCTCCGTCACAGACAATTGCAGGTAATGATGAAATTGTTTTTTTGAAATTCTTAACTAATTCATTTTTAGATAATTTTTTGTCAGAATATGCATAGGAATAAAATACATCCAATACTTGGGAAGAACCTTTGATATATTCTTTAGGAATTCTTAACTCCATGGTATAAGAATTGTTATTTATCTGTAAATTAAGCTCGGTATTCATTGATAGCGGTCCACTTAAAGAATTAAAAGCCTTTTCAGTTACCACATGTGGAAATGCTAGTTCAACAAATATTCTGTAATCTCTTAAGTTTTCTAATTTAAAACCGATAGAGTTATCAAATGAATATCTAACTATTGCGTAAGATAAAGCAGCTCTTATTAAAAAGATAGATGCATCGTTTTCTGTAAAAAAAGTATGTAAATCTTTAGATTTTTCAACAAAATCTGTATATTTACCTTCTTTATCATTATTAATTAGAGTTTGAGCCTGTGTTCCAATAAGATAGGATACTGTGGAACGATTGTTTACATTTTCCCTATATATAATGGTGTCTAATGATGAGTTCTCATCAGAGTTACCTCCTAAAAAGTTTAACGATGAACCATCACTAAAAGGAATAATATAAGAGGGAAATTTGTAGTTTGTTCCGTTTATTGCAATTTTAACATCACCAAAACCACAATCAATTCCAATTGCTATAATATTCTCCTTTTTTAAATCGACTAAATTTAACATAATTTGTATCTCCTTTCCTTTTACACTTTTATAAGTTGTCTTTCATATAATAACACAAGCATACATATATGTCAATGATAAGTAGGTATATAAAAATAGGTGTAAAATAGGTATAAAGTAGGTATACATAATAGGTATATAGTAGGTATATAAGTAAAATGGGACAATAGTCTTAAATATAGCATATAATTAATAAAAAAAAACATAAAGTAGGTATAATATAGGTATATAATAGGTATATAGAAATGAGTACAAAATAGGTATATAAAACAGGTATAAAGTAGGTATAAAAATAGGTACAAGGTAGGTATAAAGTAGGTGCAAAATAGGTGTATAGTAATAAAAAAAGAAGATGCTTATGCATCTTCTTACTTCTTTTTCCAAAACAGAAACTTTCTCTTCGTTTTTTGGGACGGATTATTAGTTAAGGATAAACTATCATTATTTAACTTCAATAAGATTCCAGATAAATATTGACCATTTGTAGCAATATCAGATAAAGACTTTTGAATTTCTTTATTTTGTTCATTTGCTGATTTTAGTTGCTCAATTGTTTGCTCTAAAGCAGCAATCGTGTTGTCTTTTTCGTTCAATAATTCTTCTGAATATTTTTTTTGCTCAGCTAATCGTTCTTCATACTGTTTAATAATCAATGTATTGTCAAGTTCATTTGTATTATGTGCTGTACTACTATTGTGATCATTTAACAGCTCATCTGGTGAAGATGCTGCCGGATTTGACATTGAATTATTAATTAAGTTGTATAAGTAATTGTATGCATATTCATCTAAAATATAAGGTGAAGTTTTAGCACTACTCTTTTTTGACAAATGTGATTGTAAATCATCTTCATGTTTTTTCAGATAGTAAATAACATTAGATGTTGTAATGTTTAATGCGTCTGCTAAATTATTCACAGTGAAAGACTGTTTATCTTGAGTATTATCCATTTTCTACCTCCTTAAAATTAAACTTATAAGTAAATAAAAAATATAAACTACTTAAAATTAAACTTATAAGTAGTTTATAAAGACTTACAAACCACTTATAAGAAAATTATATTTTTTATAAAACTTATAAGTAGAATGAACGTGTATATTTATTATAAGCGTAATCGTTAAGGAAAACAACACTAAAACTATAAAAAACTTATAAGTAGAAATAAAATACTTATAAGTAACTTATAAACTACTTATAAGAATACTTATAAGTAGTTAAAAATTCCTTATAAAAAATTGAAAATGGCTTTAAATTAAAAAAACATAAAGGATGACTTCACAATAAAATAAAAATATGTTATAGTATTCTATGTAATTTATTTTTATTATTTAAGATATTTCATCCAAAACGAGATGAAGAGATGCTAGAGCCTGTTTCGCAGGTTAATTGAAGTGTAGTTTTTTTATAGTGCAAATTTTTAGACACGAAAATGTTAAAATTTAACATTTGGTGTCTTTTTTTTGTACAAAAAGGAAAGGAGGTTTATAAAATGAAAAGGAATAGAGCACGTAAAACTTTTTTTGATTGGGATGTAAATATGGTAGCAAAGAATCAAATTGATAATACCGGATTTGATGTTATGGATTACCTTAATAAAGGGAAAAAAATAGTAACATTAGCAAAAAAGAAATTTAATGGTAAGGAATTTGTAGTAGATGATTTCTTAAAGAAGATTAAACTTACTGGTATTAATTATGATGATGTTGTGAAACAACTTGCAAAACTAAAATATAAAAAAAGCGTGTTTGAGGGTGATTTAAAAGGAATGGAAGTAAATTTCATTCCTTTTTTTTCGGAATTCAAAATTAGAAAGAATGAAGAAGTTGATGCGATTGCTTACAAATCATCACGAAAAGGTGTTGACATACAATACACTATAAATGCCTGTGATTATGAAGGAAACAGGTATTTGTATGTGTGTGGCAATACAGGATGTAAGAATTCACAAAAAGGACATTGGTATGTATTCAAATCCAGTGGAAATTTTGTTGGACTTTGTGAAGATTTACCAACGTTTTTGGCTAAGATTGAATTACATAATATTGTTCAGAAAGCAATTATTACAAATGATATTGATTTTTCCGATTTTTTACCTGATATGAGTAAAATTTATATTATTCAAAATGAGGTAGAAAAATATGAGGAATGGAAAGAAAAATTTCCGATTTTTGGTTTACCGGAAAGTGCAAGAGAAGTTCTTGGAAATGGAGCAATACCTATTGAAAATGTAGTTGAGTTACTGACATTGTGTTTTTTAAAAAAACTACCTAATTTAGCAAGAGTTAAATTGGGCAATTATGATTTTTATGATGTTAATTTTAGCTACAAATATAAAAGCCTTATTGAAAAAGTATTAGAATCTATAGTTTTTCACATAGATGCTAATAAAAGAAATAATAATTATTGCAGTAATATGAAAAGTTGTTATGCTAGATCTTTTGAGACAAAGAAAAACATTCCAAAAGAAGTAGTTTATCAAATGCAACAATCAAAATTCAATGATTATTTTGGCTTTGTAGAATTTGATGAATTAGTAGATTCAAAGAAAATTTCTGAAATTGAAAAAGAGTTTAGAGCTTTTGAATTAAAAGTATATGAAAGAATTATCGAAAATAAAGATGCTGTCTTAAGATTTAGAAGGCTTGGGCATCATAAGGCTTCGGGATTATATTATCCAGAATTTAACTGCATTTGTGTGGATATTGATAATCCATCCAGTTTATTACATGAATATGGTCATATGTTAGACTATATGAATGAAAAAATAAGCGAAAAAGGAAGCTTTAAACCTATCATTATACTTTATAAGGAAAAATTTCTAGACGGGTTAAAAAAAGAAAAAATTGAGCTTAAAGGCAAATATGACACTGATTATTACATGACACCTACAGAAATATTTGCAAGAAGTTTTGAAATGTATTTGAAAAAAATACTAAAGATTGACAATTCTATTTTGGGAACATGTGAAGGATTTTCTTATCCTGATGATGAAGAGTATCTGCTGATGATAAAAAAATTCTTTTCAGATTTTTTAGTGAAAGTAAAGGAGGAAACAAATGAATAAGTTAATTATTGGTGATGAAAGTGGTGTCTTGGAAGAGGAAATAATAAAGAGAATTTGCTTAAAACATTCCATGATGGGCTGTTCATGCGAGGCATGTTCAAATTTTAGGAAGGGTACTAATCCCGATGTTTTATTTCTTGATGTAATGGATAAAGAAAGTGTGAAAGCTAAGACTTTCAGACAAAACTTGGATTCATTTTATTCAACAAGTAAAAACATGAGTAAAAGCAAGGTTATGGTAATTCAGGATATCGATAAATTAAGCATAGTATGTCAAAATATATTGCTTAAATATATCGAAGATTACAATGATGTTGTTTCTCTGGTAGCAACTACAAGAAACGAGGATAAAGTTTTAACTACTGTTAAGAGTCGAATGGTAGTTACTAGATGTGATGATGTACTAAACTATGAAGAATTTGAGGAATACTGCATGAAAAAATGTATTGGTGAATCAGAATTATATTATAGTTTAACAGGAGGAAAACTATCAGCTATTGATGTTGTGGGAAAATATCTAAATTTATGGAAAAAGATTATTAAACTCTTACCCGTAAAAGAAGAGGCAAACAAAATATTTGAAGTTTTACACTTGGTTAAAGAGAAAGATAAGGAATCTTTTGGAGAGAAGGAATTAGAACAAAAAGAAGCTTTATTTAATCTGATGAACAATGTTTTTTTTGAACGTTTGCTAATAAAAAAGACAGCTAAGCCACAAGGCTATGTGGATAATTGTACATGGTCAACAAAAGAACTAGTAAATAATATTGAAATGATAAGCAATGAAAAGCAAAGATTGAATCAGAATTATAAAACGAAAGAACTGGTTGAGTTTTTGATTATTTTGCTTAATCGTAATGAAATGGAGGTGTAAAAATGCTTTATAATAGCGAGAGACCTGTTAATTTTAATGAACTTAAAGGACAGGATATAAACAAAGAAATCTTTTGTAAACAGATTAGTGAAAATAAATATTCCTCAGCGTATTTGTTTGCAGGACATCATGGAAGTGGAAAAACAACTTCCGCTAGAATTTTAGCAAAGTCTGCAATTTGTGAGAGACCTACAGCTTATGGTCCATGCAATGAATGTGAATGCTGTAAAAATTTTGAAAAATCAGTTGATATAGTAGAAATTGATGCTGCATCAAATACAGGTGTGGACACAGTAAGAGAAAATATTATTGAAGCTGCAAGGTATGCTCCGGTACAAATGAAAAGAAAAATATTTATAATTGATGAGGTTCATATGTTATCTACCAGTGCGTTTAACGCACTTTTAAAGATATTAGAGGAACCACAGGAATATTTAATGTTTTTCTTATGTACGACAGAATTGCATAAGGTGCCAAAAACAATAGTTTCACGATGTCAAAAATTTAATTTTAATGGAATTTCAGCAGAATTAATTGAAAAATCATTAATTGAAATTTCACAGAAAAATGGCATACAGATTGAACATGCAGCAATTAATGTTATTGCAAAAGCTGCAGATGGTTCAATGAGAGATGCTTTAAGTATCCTGGAACAAGCTTCATCAGAAGGATATGTTTCAGTTGGCGAAGTAAATAACATGCTTGGGATGACGGATGTAGCGTCTGTTGATAATATTCTTGAAAACATTCATCAAAAAAATGTTAAAGGTATTATTGATGGTGTTGATTATTTTATGAAGAACTCTAATATTAATTATTTAATTGAGTTGTTGTTAGAAAGAATAGTTGAAAATGCATCCAATGGAAATGAAATGTTTTTACCATTAATAGATAAAATCATTATTTTAAATGGTAAAAATACTACGGTGACAAGCCTAAAAGCTATTTTAATCAATTTTTCGGATAAGTTTTCTCTTAGACAAAAAGTTGAGGAACTTGAAAAAAAGGTAAATAGCATAATAGACGGGCAGGTTGATATTAATGTAGCTGAGAAGAATAAGGAGATTTCCAGTTCAAATGATGTGCTTGAACAGGAAACAGCTCCGAAAAAAGATTGTTTTATAGAAGATAATATTCCTATAGAACAGAATCAGATTACTGAGACAGAAAATAAATCTGTTGAATTCAACACGAACGTAGAAAATGAGCATGAACATATTAAGAAACTCTCGCCCTTTGAATGGTAGGTTCATTGTTAGTGATACCTACCGTATCAAATTTGAAAAAATGAGTGAAGAGTTTCCTTTTTTAAATTGCATTATTGCAAGGGTTCATGAAAAAGAAGGTGAACTTTATTTAAAGCATAGAATATTGGCTGACATACTTAATATTTATGCAGAAATTTATGAATTGCCAGAAATTTATGTAAATGAAAATTATATTTAGGATAGGAGGAAAGGAGAGTTTACTCTCCTTATTTTTATTATGATAGAAATGATTATTGAGTTATTAAGAGGTATATGTAACTGTTTAGAAAATAGCAGATTTATGGGACCGGATGGTGGAATATATGAAATATTCTTAGTTGTTTTTATAATTATGTTTCAAATTGGAGGAGCATGTTTTATCAATAAAAAAATATATAACCATATGTTTTTGCTGATAGTGACAGTATTCCTTTTTTGGCCAGCATTAATAGTAATTGGTGCTTGTGATAATATAAGACAACTGAAAAGGAGAAAATATAAAGCAAGAAGGGGGAAAAGAAGATGCTAGAGAGTGAATTCGGACGAAGTATGAGCAATCTTGGTAAAGCAGGAGCTTATTATACAAATTTAGAAGAATGCTCTAAAATAAGCAATTTTTTTGAATGGCCGGAAGATGAAGTTGCCATGTTGGAACCATGTGCAGGTGATGGCAAAGCAATTTTAGAAGTAACAAAAGGCTGTCAGCAAAGAAAGATATTTGCAGTTGAAACAAATCGAGAAGTTTTTGAAGACAAATTAGAAAACAGTAAAGATATATATCAGTCTATATGTTGCGATTTTTTGTCTACAAAAATTACAAATTCAGTTTTCTCTTTTTGTTTTTGCAATCCCCCATACATAAGAGACGAGGTTCGCATGGAGGAAGCGTTTCTTAAAAGAATAAAGAACTATATGTCACCAGAAGGAATAATAGTGTATATTGTTCCTTATTCTGTGGTTTCTACCGTAGATTTTCAAAATGTTTTCCAAAAATCTTTTAAACTTTTACATGCGTATAAATTTAGTGAAAAGGAATATAAAAAGTTTCATCAAATTGTACTCATTGGAAAAAGATGCAACAGTGATAACCTGGTAAGTTGGAAAATGGATTTTGAAGAAATACCGGAAAAGTGGACTGGAGAAAAGATAAAAATTTTGCCATCTAAAGAAAACAAGGTAAAAAGTTTTACCAGCCAAGTTTTTGATGTTATTTCTGCAGAAAAAAATCTGGTAAGAGAGGAACCGCAGCAACGAAATCTTCTTAAAATAGGTATTAGTGCGTATCAGGGTGAAAGTGTTGGAAAACCGCCGGTTATGCCTAATACCAATACATTGTATTTACTTTCTACTTTAGGCGTTGGTTCAGGAAAAGTTGGATGTAGCGAAAATATGGATGAACATCTACAGCGTGGTTGTACATCTGTTGAAAAAACAACGTATGAGGAAATGGATCCTGAAAGTTGTGAAGTATATGAAGTAACAAGAAAAAGTACAAAGGTTACAGTAACAGTAATAGAAAATGACGGAACAATAAGTCATTTGGAATAAAAAGAACAGGAGGTTGGAAGAAGAGAATTTCTTCCTTTTTTTAGAATGAAAATAAAAGTTGGTTATCAAACGGCAAATTTGGATTTTTCGTTATCATGCGGTAATAAACTAATTTTATATAGTTTTTTTGACCGTTCATCAATAAATGTAAGATCTATGGCTGTAAATTCCCTAGCATATAGTATTTTTATTGATCATGTTGAATATGTGCAACCTAAAAATATATATACAAAAGAAAACTATGGTGTTTATAGATACATAGAAAGATTTGAAAACGGAAGAGAACATGTGACATCAGCTCTTTGTGTATCGAGAGGAATCAATGATGCATTTATTGTTACAAATAATGAAAATTTAGAAGAACATGTATATTCTTTTTTAATGCAAAAATTTAAACTTCCCTTAATGAAAGAATGGACAAGGTTTTTACTTCAAGAAATGCTTCATGAACAATCAGTAAAAATGTATACCAATGATGACGGGCTGATTATTAATGAGGCATGTGCAAGAAAAATCAATTTAGGGTTTGGCAAGGTGGCTTTAAAGGATTTGATAGTTTTGGAATTTAATGTAACTGCTGAAAATTTAGAAAACATTGTATCTCAGGGGTTAGAAAATAAAGAAATTTTAATAACTAAAAATCCGACAAAGAAGCTAAAATTTGACACATTAGATCAATACTATAACAAGTATGGTAAAGGAATGATAGCAAACCTTAAATCGGTTATTAAACCTTTGGTTGAAACGAATGGTTTTTGTAAATATACTGCAACTGAAAATAAGAGATTGTTTCCAGCTCAGGGAAATGGTGTAAATGCTTTGGTTGCAAGACTTGAACATTCAAAATATGCTATATGTAATATGGACATGGGAACAGGAAAAACATTACAGGCATTAAGTTGTGTTGATGCATATTTTAATAAAAAATATATGAAAACACATAAAAATACGCAATTAAGTGATATTTTTCAAAATAATCTTATATCATATAAAGCTGCGGTTATTTGCCCGGGACATTTAGTTGATAAATGGGTAGAAGAAGCGGGACAAATATATGGTATGCATGCCAGAGCAGTTAGAACTTTAGATGATTTAGTTAAAATCAATAATAATCGAGACAAATATGAAGGAAAGCAGTTATTTGTTTTTAGTAAGGATTTTGCAAAATTAGGTGATATGCAAGGACCTATACCTTATAAGGAACAGAAAAAGAAGGCTGGAATATATTACTGTAAAGATTGTTATCGTGTAAGCAAACGTAAAGTTTGGAAAGGCTTTGGAAAAACAACTTGTGAAGTTTGTGGTAAAAAGAATTTTGAAAAAGTTACACTAAGTTACGGAACAGGTTTAACATGCCCTAAATGTGGAGAATTATTATTGGCAAAGAAGAATATGAATTCTCCTTCAGGAGTGCGTATATTAACCAAGGATGACTTTGACTCAAAGAAAAGCATAAATAAACAATGTTATAATTGTGGAGAAATGCTTTGGGGAAGTCAGGTAAAAAATATAAATTCGTCATCTGATAATTATCCATGGGTTAGAGTAACCAGATATTCCAATAAATCGCATAAAACAAAAGTATCCGGTTGGATGTATAAAAAAGATATTGATGAAAAGGCTAGAAAGATGGGATTGGATGAAGATGAGTATTGGATTTCGCCATCTGTTGGTCCTAGAAGATACTCACCAGCTAGATATATTATGAAACATATGAAAGGATTTTTTGATATTTTGGTTGCTGATGAAGCTCATATGTATGAATCAGAGGCTGCTCAAGGACAAGCTTTTTTGAGCCTGATAAAGGCATCAAAAAAGACAATAGCATTGACTGGAACATTGTCTAATGGGTATGCCGACGGTTTATATAGAATGTTCTGGAGATTAGATCCAGGTAAAATGGTAAAGAATGGTTTTACATATAACAGTGATGGTGAAAATGAGTGGAATGAGAAATATGGTGTTTTGGAATCCCGAAAAAAGATAGAGGATGAAAAGACAAAATATAATTCTACATCTAGAGGAAAAGAATCTGATTTTGGATTTAAACTTAAACCAGGAATTAGTCCGCAACTATCTAAGGACTTTTTATTAGAATGTGTGGTTCAACTTCAAATAAATGAATTGAGCGAGGGCTTACCGGAATTGAATGAAATTGTTGTTGATGTGGAACCTGAAAATGAAATATCTGAGGAATTGAATAGAATTACAAATTTTTTGCGGGATTATGCAAGACAGGAAGAATGCCCATCAGTTAATATGTTGGCATTACAATTTCAATTATTCTATCCAGATATGCCTATTATAGGACCTATATATTCTCCAAAGGAAAGAGATGTAAAAATTTATGAGCCAGAAGATTTGTCATATCTTACAGAAGGTGGAAACCTGCTTAATAAAGAAAGGAAATTAGTTGAAATAGTTTCTAAAGAATTGAGTGAAGGGAGAAATTGTTATGTATATATAGAAAAATCTGGAAGAAATACAGACTTTTTCTTGTTACAAAGGATTAAAGATGTGATAAAAAATGTGCCTAATGCGAAACCTTTAATTTTAGAAGCATCAACAGTTTCAGCTAATAAGCGTGAGAAATGGTTGAGAAGTAAAATTGAAAGTGGATATAATGTGGTCATATCAAACCCAAGATTGGTAGAAACAGGAATTGATTTTATCTGGAATAGTGAAGGAAAGACTTACAATATTCCAACATTAATATTTTATCAAATGGGATTGAGGTTAGATACATTATGGCAGGCATCTAGACGTTCTTACAGATTGATACAAAAGAAAGAATGTAGAACGTATTATATGGTGGCACGTAACAGCATGCAAGTTGAAATTCTGGAATTGATGGCAGCAAAACAAGTTGCGGTTGCGGCTATTCAGGGTGGAGAGTTTTCTTCAAGAGGTTTGGCAAGTATGGCAAGGGGCGTTGATCCTAAAATAGAGCTTGCCAGAAGATTGAAAGAAAACATTCATTCAGACACAAAGGAAATTCAGCAGATGCTTAAGAGCATTGGTGAGGGAAGTTCTCAAACATGGAATTGCTCTGAAAATCTATTAATATCTGATATATTGGGAGAAATTAATGAAACAGTAGAAAAAACAGAAGTTTTAATTAAAACTGTTCAGAACATTTGCAATGGTGATATGGTAGAATTTTTCGGACAAATTAAGAAAACCAAAAAAGAAGCAAAATATAACTTAGAAGGACAAGTTGATTTTACTTCTTTATTTTTAAAATAAAAGAAGAAAAGGAGGTAAGGAACGTTCTGTTCCTGATAAAAAACATGATAGTTAAAACGAAAGAATTATTAAAAAGTGTAAGTAGAATGATTGGTAAAGAAGACATACAGCTTATGGTAATGAAGGATGCAAAGATGGGCGTAATGGCAATGACAGATGTTCAATCGGGCATTCAAGTACAATCGAAGCTTTCGATAGAAAATATTGAAGAAGACTATGAGTTTTATTTACCATCAGCTATTAAAAACCCGATAAATGCGATTTCACAATATGCCAAAGAAGAATTAGAATTACATCCAGGTGCAGGAACTTTAGTCGTTTCGTCTGAAAAGTCGGCTAAAATAAAACTCTCACTTTTATCTGAAGAACCCAAATACATAAAAATAAAAAATGGAATAGAAGGATTTCAAATAAATGGTGAAGCGTTTTCATTTGCAATGAATGAAATTGCATCATTGGATGGAAAAATAGTGTTCGAAGCAGATTCTAATACTATTGATATTTTTGGAATAACCGGCATAAGGGTAATGAAAACAAGTGTGAAGGTTCATAGTTATATCAATGAAAAAGAAAATATTGAAGAAGAAAAGGTTGTAAAAAAATCAGAAGATAAATTAATATTTTCGATTTCTTCAAATATCTGGAAAAAAATATCCGGAATATTTTCAAAAGAATTCCAAACACTTCATGTGGCGAATGGACAGTTAAAATTTATGAGTAATGATATGGCTATAATAATTCCTATGGAAAATTTACTAGATAAAAATGCAAGTGGTGTTTTTGATAGTATTTGGAATTGTGGAAATAGCTTTGAAGTTGCTGCAGCAAATTGTTCAGATGTCTTCAATGCATTGTCTGTTGCCGTTTTAGAAGAAACAACAGACAAGGCAAAAGTGACGGTTATAGCAAAGGACAGTAGTTTAAAATTTAAAACACTGTGTGGAAGCGCTGTTGTTAATATATCATCTATTGAACAGGAGTGGATTGGTACTTTTAATGGAAAATTACTCAAAGAGTTCTATGGAAATTTAAGAAAATGTTCAAAACCGGTAATGTATCTAACTGTTGACAAAGGAGGAAATACCTTTAAATCAATGGTAAAGAAAGAATTTGAATATTTTGCTGATGAAGACAGTGATAGAACTGAAACAGAACTTGTTGAAATAAGATATATATTATGTCCTATTAATTAAAAGTGTCATTAATATTTAGAGTCATCTTTTTAGATGGCTCTTTTTTTAATATAAGTAAATTTTTTTACTTATATTTACATAAATTGAAAAAAATGTAACATTTTTACTTGATTATCTTTAAAATTTGATATACAATAACAGATATATAGTTATTTAGAATTTAGTTATGAATATTTTTTGGAAACATTTCATTGATTAAATGTTGCCATATTGTTGCGAATGGATACATTCACTAGAAGCAAAAGGCGCAATTGCTGCGTGTACTTTGCTTCTTTTTTTTTGCTCAAATTTAAAAAGGGAGGTGACTTACTATTAAAAAATTTACAAATGACTTTGAGTTTTTGAAAGAAAAGCCTGAAGAAGATATGTTTAGTAATTTTACAACTAAATTTAAAGCTATTACTTCTGGAACATATGGCTTATTGTATACCTCAGGAATAATAGTTTTTACGTTGATTTTAATTAGTATAGGTATTACTTTCATGCTCGCAAGAAAAAAGAAAATTGGAGAAGAAACAAAGAACAGGACCATTTTTGTTTTGGCATGTTTTGCGCTTCTTCTATTGTTAGTTGAAATATTTGGAACAGTGTGGGAAATAGGTGGAAATGTAAAAATGTAAAAGGAGAAAGAAGAATCATGAGAAAAGAAAATTTAAAGAGAAAAATATTAATGATATTATCACCAGTTATGTCAATGGGTGTACCAGTGTCGGTGTTTGCAAGCGATTATAAACCAAGTGATATAAAAGAGAATACTGGTAATGATATATTAGCACCACTGACAAACACAGTGAAAGAGTTTGGTGCATCTGCATTTAATCTTGGAACAACAACAGGTATTATTGTTGCGGTTCTTATGACAATTGCGTCGGGTTTATGTTTTATGGCTTTTAGAAGCGTTCAAAAGAGAGATGAAAATAAATCATCAGTTGGATATTTAGTTTTAGGCGCAGCTTTTGTTTTTGGTGCAATTCCTATAGTAGAAGTTCTAATGGCAATTTTTGGCGGAAATAATTAGAGTAAGGTGATGAAAAGTATATGATTATATTTGCAAGTGGAATTATTAATACATCAAAAATTGAGGATTGGAAAAAGGTTGATCCTTTCCAATTCCTCAAAATTCCCAGTATAACAGACAATGAAATGATTAGAGGAATGTTTAGTTCAATGGCAGGTTTGATTACACTGGTGGGAATTTCAGGGGTGATATTAAGTTCAATGGTATATATTATTTCAGCAATGGCCTTCAAAAGGAAACCTGAACAAATGGCAGAATTCAAACAGGTTTTGGGCGGTAAAATAGCGATTGTTTTTTTTCTTTCGATAATTACCACAATTTTTGCATTTGCAAAATATATCGGTGAGTATATGATTTCGTAAAGAAAAGGAGGTAATTATTTTATGCGATTTGATGAGACGGCTACTCCACACCAAATGAAGGATGAAGACAAGTGGTTTGGTTTCACTAAAAAACAGATAGGACAGATTTTAGTTTTATTGACAATACCTATAGCTATATGGTTTGTAGCAAGAACTTTTAATGCGAGCGTATTTGGAAATATTATGCTCGGAATTTATGCGTTAGTTGCAGTTGTTTTAATTAAATTACCAATCCCGGAAGACATGTACTTATATGGAGCAGACAAACCATTATTTCTGTGGGTATTTATTTATGTAAGGCGAAGAATAAGAAAAACAGGAATTAAATATTCCAATACTGTTAATGAGGAAGTTATAAGAGATGAACATTAATGTGATAACAAAATGGGTTCAAAATTTCCAATTAATCATGATATTAGTCTTATTGCTAGTTATTGTAATCATGGTTGCTTATTTGGGGATGATTAGAAAAGTGCGCAAGGCAAAAGTAAAAGAAGAAAAAAATCGGACTACAAAGGTAAAGGTGAAAAGTTCTATGGAATTATTAAAGGGAAAGTTTGATGACATAATAGAATCTACAATAGGAGGAATTATTGTAAAGGAAAAAAACAAAAAATATGTAGCTTTAATTCGTACAAGTGGAAGCGAGTATAATTCAAAAGATATTGAAGAAAAGGCTGCTAGAATTAATGCTGAGAAAGCAAGGATTAGAACGATTCATAAATCAATAATGACGTGGCAATATAACAAACCCATCGACATGAAAGAACATGTTGAAAGATATGAGGCGAAAATAAATGAAATAACGGAAAAAATGTTTGATAAACAGGCTGAATACGAAGAATTAAAAAGTTTAATGAATAATATTCCAGATGAAGAGTTTGACTCATATTATAAAGAAATGAAGAAACGAGAGCGTGAATTACAGATTTTAGATTTTCAACGCAAAGGCTTAGACGAGAAAAGGGAATATATAAGTAGAAGAAGCGGTCATGATGATGTAGTTGAACCCTTTATCGTGTATTGCATTGAATGGGATTATAATTCTACGGAATTTAGCGAGGATTTAACCGAAGAACAAATAGTTCATCAGGCAGAAAAAGAATTAGAGAATGATTGTAGAAGTATGATGTCCTCTTTGGCCGCAAGTGGTGTTTTTTCACAAATAATGTCTAAGGTAGAAATTATTTCCGCCATCAGAAGTCAGACACATCCATTGACTTCTGATGAATATGATATTAGGAAGATTGTTAATAGTAATAATAATGTTCTTGTTGTTAATGGTGAAAATGATGAAGATTTTAAAGAAGAATTAGAACAGATTGAAAAAACTGAAGAATTATTTAAAGAAAATTCACTATTGAATAAGAAGAAACAGAGATTTAAACAATTATCAAATCAGAAGGTATGTTATAGGGTTAAATGTGAAAACTGTGGGAAAAAGATTAATATGCTTTTGGCACCTAAAGAGTACATGCAAATGATTAAGTATTTGGAAGCACCAAAAGGGTTTATTCAAGAAGAGTTGAATTTTTTAAGTGCTGAATACAGAGAATTACTGTTAAGCGGATTGTGTAACGAATGTTTTTATAAAGCGGCAAATGAAGAGGAAGAGCAATAGATTATGAGTAAAGAAATATGTATGTTAATGACATTTGTAGGAGTTGCATTAGTAGTTGTGTTTTTGACACGACTGGTGTGGCTCAATAATGAAATTAAAAAGGTCAAGAGTAAACTGGCAGTGTCGGATGATTTTACAAAAGAAGAATTAATGACATTTAATGAAATTGAACATGATATTTTTGACGAAAATAAGGCAATTAAACAGCTAATAAGCCCGGAAGGATATGATCCGAGCGGTGATAGTTATCAAATATTATATGATGCAGGAAAGCAAATATTTGTCAGGACTTTTACAATATCAATGTTGCCTAAAAAAATGAGATTTGCAAATAGTTGGAGTAGCATTGCTAACTTTAACGGAGCTACATCGTCAGTATATATACGCCCAATAAGTAAGAGGGAAAGCGAAGATCAATTGGATAAACATGTAATTGAACTTGAAACGGAAATAACGCGTGCTGATAATCCTGATACTGGAAACATTAATAGATCTCGTAAATTAAGAAGACAACGAAGAGAAACAGAAAAAATGGCTGAAAAGGTTGAAAATAGTGAAGATGTTCTTTTTAGGGTTGGTTTCTTGATTACAATTAAAAGTGATAGTTTATCTAATTTAAACTTAATGTCCGATGAACTGAGAAAGAGAGCAGAGAAAAAAGATGTAAAAATAAGTGGATGTTACGGTGTGCAGAAAGAAGCTTTCTTTTCTAACTTGCCACTTAATGAAACCAAAAAGACATATATAAATGATGTAATCCATTGGTTTACACTCAATCGAGATGCAGTTACCTGTTTATATAATCATACAAATGAAAGGTTTGTACATAAAAATGGCGTATTAATAGGCAGAGGTTTAAATAATTCTTATCCGGTTATGTGGGATCCATATGACAAGTCACATGTTAATGGATATGTCGTTTGTATAAATGGTCCAATGGGTGTAGGAAAATCAGCTTTATCCAAGAGTGCAATTAATGCTCTTATACCATTTGGATATAAATTTATTGCTATTGACTCTCAAGGGGTTAATGGAAAAGGTGAGTATACTGATACGGCATTAGCAAATAATGGTATTAGATATGATGTATCTAATAAATCAAAGGTAAAAATTAATATGTTCGATTTGGAACCTGAAATTGAATTAGTGGGGGGAAAAGAAGTAAAGACAATTAATTTGCCTAAGAAGATTGATTTTTTGATTTTAACAATTTCGATTATGCTTCAACTTGAACAAGCTGATTACGATACAAAAATTTATATTAAAAAGATATTGCGTTCTGCTATTTCTGCATCTTATGCGGAAATAGGTATAGTTGATGGTGATGTTAATTCATTATATGTGAAAGTTAAAGATACAACAGGAATGTATATAGGAAATGAGTATAAAAAGAAAGAAATGCCAACATTGTCTGATTGTTATAAACATATTCTGATAGACAAGAGAAATGAAACATCAAAGAATGATGACAAGATAAAAGCGTATGATATAGCATTGGCAGGATTAGATAGATATATTGAAGGAATTTATTATACAGAAAAGAATTTGGACTTTTTGAGTAAAGAAGAATACATGGCATTGGATTCTGAAATTGTAAATAAGAAAAAAAGACGTTATGTAGTAGGGAAAAATGGGGAAAAAGAATATGTTAATGCAGTAGAAGGATTCTCAACGTTCTTTGATGGTCAGAGTAGTATTGATGCATCGAAAGATACACCATTTATAACCTTCGATATATCATCACAATCGCAGAATGAAAAAAACATATCCAGATCAGTATTAATGACATATATTGAAGAATTTTTTGTAAAACCAAATAATGAGATAATAGAAAACGCCGAGAAGCTTATTGTTGTAATTGATGAAGCAAAGGAACAATTCAACTTAGGTGAGGAGTCAAGAATACAATGCGATTTAATGTCATCAACGTGCAGAAAAAAGAATGTTGGATTGTGGTGGATTTCGCAGGCTTGTAGTGATTATGATATTGACAAACATACTCGTAACATATTTAAACTGGCAGACGTAAAATTTATTTTTAAGCAATCGAGAATGGATGAACCATACTTAAAAACTTTGCCGTTATCAGAGAATCAGATAGAAAAAATATACAATCTAAACGGAATAAAGAAAGAAAATTCAAATTCGTTTACAAGACCAGGACAAGTTTGTTTAATTGATGCAGATACTGTTTACTTTTTACAAACTGAATTGTCAGAGCAGGATAAGCAGATTGTAGAAACAGACGCACGAAAAATTAAAACAAAAAACGGAAGGGATGAAAGATTTTGGAAAGAAGAAATTTTAGTTTAAAAATTAAAAAGTTAATATTTTTGGCTTTATTCATTTCGTTTAACATGGTTTGTTTTACAACTACAACTGTTGTAAAAGCAGGAGGATGGATTGACCATAATTCGAGTATATACAATCAGAAAAAACCGGAACAAAAGGAAAGTGATAAAACGGATGATACCTTTAAAAATTTGGGAACATCCAGCAAAGAATCTAATGGAGCATCATTTCTAACAGATATTATTTATTATGCGGCAGATGCATTACATGCAGCATTGGAAAGTGTTGGATTAGATATTGATACCATAGTTTTGGGTAGATTAAGCTATGATAATAATTCTCCAAGTCTTTTTCACTTTGAATTTGCACCTGGTAATCCATACGGGATAATTACAGCTATTTTATATGAAATAATCGCTGGTTTTATTTTTGTAGGGATTGTGATTCAGGCTATGGCAATATTGGGGAAAAACGCTTGGCGAAATACCCCAAAAGCAAGAGTAGAAGCAAAAGATGGAGTGGTAATGGCTTTAATGATGATGATTGCCGTTATCATAATGCCATATCTAATAGATGTTGCAATTTATATAAGAGATATTTTCATGTCAGTAATAAGAGATAATATTACTGGGGAGTTTGGAATACAAGGATTCGATATGTGGGATACATTATCAGCTACATACGATTCTAATGGAAATTTTGTAATTGCACTTCTTTGTATGGGGACGTCGCTTTTAAGTGTATTTTTTATACAGAGTTATACGGTAATGGCATTGACGTTTGTAATGCTCATTTTAAGCTTTTTATTAAATGCTTTATGGCCATCAACTAAAAGAAAACAGATATTGGACAGTTGGCTAAACATGGTTATAGCCAATTTAATTACTCCTTTTATAGATTATGTGTTGATTATGATAGTTGCACTGTTTCCAGTAATTGCAGGGAATAATTTAGCAGTTAGCATTGTGGTATTATTCTTGGCATGGGCGATAATACCGGCGAGAGAAGGAGTCTTATCAATGCTTTCTTTAAGAAGTGGTTCCTTGGATAAGACTGGTGGAATGTTTGCCATGATGGCTGCAGGAAGACTACTTAAAAGTGGAGCTAAAGCACTTAAAGGCACTTATGGTGGCCTTAAAGATGCTAAAGCTGATAAAGATTCAGCCGATGCAGAAAGTGAACTTGGAAAACTTGGAGAAGAAGATAAAAATGCAAACAGTGAAAAAACAGATGGTGAAGAAGATAAAACTATAGATGAGGACAAAGATAATTTTGCGGACGAGGATGAGCCTAATGAACAGGGCGAAGATGGTGAGGAACAGGATGATGATTCAAGTGATGAATCAGATGAAACAGATGATTCGGATAGCTCGGATGACGAAAATGAACAATTAGGTGATGACGAAAATGAATCAGATGAAAGCGAATCATCCGGAGAAAACGATGGCGAAGAAAATGATACATCAAGTGAAAATAGTAATGAAACACCATCAAAGGAAGACTTAGCTAAAGAGAACGACGAATTGGCACAGGAAAACGCAGAATTGGATGAGCAAATTGGAGAAAATGATGAAGAAATAAAGGCTAATAATGAGGATATAGAAAAAGAAAAAAATGATTTATCAGCTAATAAAAATCGTCTAAACGAATTAGAAAATAGCGGACAAGGTGATTCTGAAGAAGCAAAAAAGGTAAGAGATGCAATACAAAAAAATAAGGAAAATATTAATGCTAAAAGAGCAGCCAATAACAACCTGAAAAATAGTAATGCAAATCTAAGAAACAAAAAATCGGCAAATGCGAGAAAAATGAGAGATAATAATGAAATTATATACGAGATAAATTCAAGTAATGCCGGTGGAAGAAGCGGAAGCTATAACAATGGTTCATATGCTGATAGATTTAGAAATGCGTATGATCCAAATACGGCATCCGAAGAAGATAAAAGAGTACACGACATAATAAGAAAAAAAATCAATATTCAAAATTTTGACAGTTCGGAATATGCTGGTGCATTGTCTCACAATGAGAGAGCAGATATGTATAGACAAAGAGCAAGAAGAAAAGCATTTAAAGCTGTTGGAGGTGGTGTTGGCTATGCTGCAGGAGCTACTATGGGAGCTGCTATGGGCAGTTGGGCAGGACCTTCAGCAATGGCTGCCATGGCTTCGTTTGGTGGTGAAGCAGGTGAAATGGTAGGACAGAGTGCAGGAGTAATTGGAGATCCTATATACAGATATTTATATAGAGCAACTACAAATAGGGGAAACAATCCCGATATATCTGCATCATCAACGCCAAATCCACCACAGTCACCGATTAGACCTATAGGCGGAACAATGAATAAAGCAGCAACAGAAGCTTACAGGGATGCTATGGTAGGTGGATATGAACCAGATATTATGAAAGGTTATAAGCCAAAGGATGTTTTTAATGACAAAGGTGGTGAAATTGATTTGGAGTTAGATAAGCGAAGAAGTGAGATAATGAGCAGAGAGCTTGCAATGGCAAAAGGAGCAGCTCAATATGAAGGCTTAAGCAATGAAAGAAAGCAAATAATGAAACAAAGTGTGCTTATGAAGTATAGGGCTGAAATAGATAACAATGTTGTTAGTAGAGATGAAATAGAAAATAAAATCAGAAAAGATTATTTATCAAATTTGAATGGTTTATCTGAACAGGAACAAAAGAGTGCGAAAACATTCGTTGAGGAAATAGTTAATGAAATTAGGAAAAATTGATACGCAAGTATTAACAAAATCTCTAAAGAAGAAAATTAAGAAAATACTAATAATATTAGTTATTGTGCTTTTAGTTTTAGTGATGCTTTGGGCATTAATTCCAATGATGGTAATGGATGCAATTAAAGATATGTTAGATATAGATGTATTTGAACAGGAATGCCCGGAATTAGTAAGAGCTTTTTTAATGGAAAATTACGAAGAGTTTGAATCAAAAATCAGAACCTTATGTAACGATTCCTCTTTTATGTCATATGTGGCGGATAGTCAGTTTGACAGTGCTTATACAAAAATGGTTTATGGAGGGACTAGCAGTTACACAGAAGACGAATTGATTGGAAATTATAAAGGAACACAGGGTGAAAAATCCACATTTATAACAAAGAATTCAAATGGTGCATATACAGCAAATTCAATGCTTGATAATGTAACTTATTATCAAAATAAAGGTGTGTCATTAGACAAAATCTATGTAAATGATGAATATATATCAGGATATTCTTCTTCTGGGATTATGAAATCAAAGGAAAAACAACCGGATAATTTTAAAACATGGTTAAAAGCTTCCTATTATAATACAGCATTTTACTTTTGGTATTCTACTGGGTTTAACGATGCACGTAATGATGCAGATTATGCTTCATTTAGAGATTATAAAGATAATTCATACAATTGTTACAATTATCTTTATTTATACACTGATGATGCGAATAAACCTAACAGTTATACTGAAAAAAGATTTAAAAACATGAAAACATATCATGTAATAAAGAATTATAGCTATTATGATTTATTGAAGGATATTACCTTGAAAACAGAGATTTATGGAGTATTTGATAAAAAGAAATACTCATTATTGGAAAGTACAAAGTTTGAAAATCCAATATTAAGTGGACCTATTGCAAATAAAATTAAAAACAATGATGATAGTTATTTTCAACGTTTTATGCAGCACAATTTCAATCAGGCAATGGGAATATCATATGTAATGGTTGGAGATAAGATACTGAATAATGATGGAGAAATGAAAGGCTCTATTTCAAAAAATAGTGCTGAAGCTACCGGCCTTGCAAAATTTATAGAAAAAAATAGCTCAAAAAAGAAAATTACAGGTATGCTTTCTAATTTATCAAATTCAGAGATTGACAGGTTTTCTAAAAGAGATTCTGTTAATAATCAATATGTAAATGAATGGAAGGATAACTTTGCTGAGTATCTTGCAAAGGAACTGTATTATGAGTATCCGGACAGAGATTACATTGTTAGTTACTTTTTATCTGATAGTGTTTCTAATGAAGATAAAATAACATTCATGTCACGTTCATTGAATGCCATGGCAACTGGTAAATCTTTGAAGTATAAAGCAAAGGAATCATACAGTATTAAAGATGGTAAGGTTTTTAATGGACTTACAGGAAAAGTTGTTGGTGATTTGGATATTAGAAACATAAAATTTGAAAAAGTAAAGCCGATTGGTGTTTACGGTAATCTTGAAAGTAATGAAAATGGTGGAAGTCATGTAAAGGAAGTAAGTAACTGGAAGAACTTAAAAAAAGTATTAAATGAGATATTGAGTGATAAGGGAACATTACTAGATAATTACTCTGCAATTCAAATAAAGTATAAGGCTCAATTAAAAATTACGGATAAAAATGGTAAAGAATATGTTTTTAATGATGCAATGGTATCTATGAATTTGAATTCAGGAAAATATAGCATCGAATTAGCAGATGCGTATGATGAAATTAATTCTAATGAAGATATTAAAAAAATATTTACATGGGATAAAGATTTTTATACAAACAATATTAAAACATCAGAGGGGAAAAAGTCTCTGGAGTCGGCTAATTATAAATGTGGAGACAACAAAATTGAAATTGATAGCAAGTTTGATAATTCAATTGAAAAATATGATCCTAAACAGGTAGAAAAAATGATTAATGAAATCAATTTAAAAATTACTAAGAACAAAAAAAGTTCTTTATTTTCTCTTTTTGACGGAAAGTTAAACTTAAAGGGTAGAATCATTTCATTAAATTATTCAGATTATTCCTGTTTTAATTATGAAAAGAGCATTGAATATGACAATAGTGGCAGTAAAAGTGCCAGTCATATTAAAAAAATTACATATAATATCTATACTCATTTTGCAGATACATCTAAATATGATGATGAATCAGCAAATTATAGAATAGCATATGGTTTTGAAACTGATAGAGCAGTAGAAGAAGCTTTTAAGTTACTTGATTATGTAAAAGAAAGAAAAAAGAATAATTCTAAAAATCCATTAGAAGGAGTAAGGAATGTTGTAGATTTCGACCAACTTTTTATTAAGACAGGAGGTGAAAACCTTAGCAACGAATATACAAGTATAACTGAAAATGAAGATGGATTAATAGAAGTAATTAGAAAAATTATATGGAATGCAGAAACATCTGGAAGTATGTTGGGATATTCTAGCTATACAGAACCTTATGCTAACACCCAGTATGAAACTGCTATAACCGTAGGATATTTACAATGGTATGGAAATGAGGCCAGAAATGTTCTTGGAAAAATATGCTTATGGTATCCCAAAAAAGCCAAAACAACGTTGGGTATAGATTTATACAATGAGATTGTGGGTGATTATAAAAAAAATGCATCATGGTCTAATAAGAGAGTGTTTAATGCAAGTAATTATAAGAACAAAATAAAAACACTGTTAGGAAGTGAAGAAGGTAAAAAAGGTCAGGATCGTTTTGCTGTTGAACAAATAAAAGGATACATAAAGCAGGCAAGGGAAAAATATGGAATAACAAATTATAAATTAATTGCCTATTTCATAGATATGAATCATCAGTCACCACGTTCTGCGCTGCTGGTATTAAATGCAACTGCAACTCATTTCGGAGGAAAGAAAAAAATGAATAGCAGTGGTGATGTTGCATTGGACTATATGCATGCACGAGCGACGGATAGTTCATTATGTGCAGGAGGATATAGAAATGTATTGTACTCGTATATTAGTAGACGAGAAAAGACATATAAAGCATGTAAAAAAATAGAAGATTGTGAATCTGTTATTAGTGCTGCGGGAAATGATGAATGCAAAAAAGCAGTAAAATATGGAATTTCAAAGCTGGGATATCCATACAGCATGAAGAATAGAACCTCTGAAAATAGTTTTGACTGTTCATCTTTCGTTTGGCATGCATGGAATAGCGTTGGAGTTAGTGTGTCAGCAAAGGGTGTAGGTGATACGGCAGCAATATTAAAATGGTGTGAAAGTAAGGCATACAAGGTGTGTAGTGGAAGTGTAGATACTAAAAAATTACAACCGGGAGATATTCTTTTCTACAATGGAAACAAGAGCAAGTATAAGAATGTTAATCATGTGTCTTTATATGCTGGTAATCGATACATTTTAGAGGCTAGTAGTGCTAAAGGAAAGGTAATTAAGAAAAAGGTATCAAACAGTAATGGACCAGGTTCAAGTTTCTTTGTTGCATATCGTGTGAATTTAAGCACAAGCCAATTTACGTGGCCTGTTCCGGGACACACGAAAATATCATCTGGTTACGGAAAAAGAATAGATCCGTTTAGCCATACAGTTTCTTATCATAATGGACTGGACTTTCCAGCACCTAGAGGAACTAAAATTGTAGCTGCCGCAGAGGGAACAGTAGCTTGGGCAAATTACAGTAATACAGCCGGTAATTGGATTGGAATTAATCATGGTGGAAATATGTATACAGTATATATGCATCAATCAAGATTTGCAAAAGGTATAAGAGTTGGGAAAAAGGTTCATAAAGGCGAATTAATAGGATATGTTGGAACTACGGGTTCGTCTACAGGAAATCATTTACATTTTGAAATCAGAATGGGGGGAGCTGGTGGAACAGAAAGAAAAGATCCATCACCTTATTTAGGAATAAATTAAGAAAGGAGTGCAGGTTTAATTACCGTTACAAAGATGAATATAATATATGGATTTAACGAAAAGGCAAGCATTGAAAAGGTAAATGAACTACTTGAAAATAAAGGAATAGAAGTCTTTAGCCAGATTTGTGCTACAAAGTTGGATGTACTCTATGAAGTTTTAAAAAATCCTAATATAGATTGCATTATTTTAAATGAGCGAAAAAATAATGAGAACAACTGGTCTGCATATGAGATGGCTAGGTTGACGGATGGAAGAAATATTAACATTATTCCTATATTAAAAGAGGAAACTTTTGAAAATAAAGAATTTCTTGCAACAATTTTTAGCGCCAATATCACGTCGGCAGTTTTTGGAAAAGTTAATATAGCGGATATTGTTGAGCTAGCTTTAAGTAAAAGAAGCAGGAGAGAGGCTATAAGCTTTTATGAGCTAGAAAAAACATACCCGGATAACCATAAAGTAACAGGAGCTAAATTAGATAGAATAAAGAATTATTTGAACAGAGCATCGGACTACAAAGTATTGATGACGAGGTTTGATAATGTATGTTCTGAATTAAATTTAGAACAAATTGAAGATTTGATGAAAAAAATCTCAGCAGAGCAGAGGAAATTCATTAAAGGTTCCAAAACTTATAAGGCTATAAACAATGATTCTAAAAAAAGAGAATATCATGAGATTATAGATTTTCCTTCTTTGGGGGAAAATGTTGTAGAAAAAAGGGATTACAATTTACTTTTAGGGTTTAAAAAGGAAAAAATTGAAAATTATATTCCAAACGAACTTGAAGAAATTGGATATGATGTACATTGTAAAAATTCTTATACGAAAGCTGGAGTTTTGGATTATGTACATAATAATCCTGATTTGGACGGAATTGTTCTCGTTGAAAATATTGAACAACGTGGAGGATTTACGCAGGAAGAATTGTTTGATATTTCAATTTCATGTAATGGAAATATTGTTATATTACTTCAGAATGACAAAAAGGGAACGGAATATGTAGAAAAAATATATAGTGGTGGTTTAGTTTCGGCAGTTATTGCGACAGGAATTAATATGAAGGACATTATAGAGTTACTTTTGAACAAGAGAACGAGACAAGACGCACGAAAAGAATATGGCATACATATGGGATTGGAAGAGAATTTTGTTTTGTGTGAAAAATACAAAAAAAATATTCAAACATACTTAAAAGCCGGAAACTATAGTTTTGAAGAAAGAGCAGACTTTATTAAACAATTATTGAATAATAATGAAATCAAAGAACTAGCCAATTCCTTTAACGACAATGTATTGAAAAAATTAGTAACAAAAGAAGATTTTTTTGACAATAAAACTAATAAAAAATTAATAAAGAAATTAGATATGGCAGAAATGCCATTATTGCAGACAACGCAGAAAGCAAGAAGAAAGATGGGATTTCAGGAAAATAACGAAGAAAGCCCAGATAAGTTAAAAAAAGAAAATTTAAAAAGTAAAGGAGGAAAAAAAGATAGTGAGAAAATAGAAGATAATTGGGAAAGAAGGATTAATGATAATGCTGAAAAAAAGATATTAGAAAAAGAAAAGGCAAAGAACATTGATACAAAGATAGATGTAGAAAATACTGAAAGAAAACAAACTAAAGATAAAGCAGACAAAGAAAATAAAGAAGAAAAAGACAAGAATAACATTATTAAGAGTCAAGCAAAAAAATCAAAATTCAATTTGAGAAAGATAGATTGGGCCATTATTGGTTCAATGGCAATATTTTCTGTAGTGATGTTGGGTATGTTTTTTTCCACAAGAAATAACAGTAATGCCAGTGATGGAGATGGATATGAAGATACTACGCAATATGAGGAAGCTGTAGTTACGTATGAAGAAACTGTTAATTACGATGCAACTACTGTTATAGAAACTACAAATGTTGTGGAAACTACAACTTTAGAGGGTACAACAACGAAGTTAGAGAAGAAACAATCTGTTAAGAAAAAAGTAAAGCGAAAGAAAAAGAAGGTGAGAAAAAGTGTTCAACCTGAAACAACCATAAAAAGAATTGTAAAAGTTGAACAACCAACTAAAAAAATTGTCAGGACGACAAAAGTATCAAAGCCAATACGAACAACGCCTCAAGTTAAGCGTTTGGGTAGCTATTCGGAATCAAATGCCATATCAACAGGTAAGATTTCAAACATCAGAAATTCAGTATCTGCAAAACTTAGTGGTGGGCAAAATTCAGAGAAAATGAATTTAGCAAAATACATGTCTGCTAATGGTTTATCCAATGCAAGCAGTACATATAAGTCATTAACTAACGAAACTAAAAACTTTAGCTGTAGGGTGGCTAGTACGTCTGTTGAGTCAGATTCAAATGACAATATTATTAAGGCGGCCAGAAAACTTGCAAACCGCATTGGAAGTGTTAGTGGTGGTTATGGAATTGGGGTGTCAAGTTTTCGAAAAACTGTGGGTTATAAAATTTATGTGGTAGTTGTTTACTAGAAAGGATTGGGCACGAATGGAAACATTGGCAGAAGTAATCCAGATTGCATTAATTCAAAATAATATGAAAAAAAAGGATTTGGCAGAAAAGCTAAATTGTACAACATCAAATATTACTAATAAATTAAAAAGAAACAAGTTTAGCGCAAGTTTCTTATATGATATAGCAGATGCAATGGATTGTGATTTAGAAATTAATTTTAGAAAAAGAGAGGAGAAAGAAAATGATAGGAAATAAGTTAAGAAGAGTTTTAAGTATTTACATGGCATTATGCCTTATGTTATCGACAATTATGTTTACTAATGTTGAAGCAGCGGTAAAGGATAAAAATTATAGTGAATACTCAATAGAAATATATAACGGGGATACATGGAATTATACTTTTTCAAGTGATGATTATTGGTTTGGAACAGCTAACGGGAATAAAGTTGGAAATGGTACAAAATATACAAAAGATTACTGTACAGCAACTAAAAGTGGTAAGCAGATAAAAATCAAAGGAAGTGGAAGCAAATCATTTTCGGGGGATTCACAATCACAAGTAATATATTTGTATAAAGGTAAAAAAGAGGGTGTAAATGCAAATTTATTAAGAAAAATTAACGTAAAAATTAGAAAAGGATCTAAACCAAGATTAAATAATATTACCCACACAAAAAATTCTTCTTCTGAAACACAGGCTACAGGAATAACAAGGGATATATGTATATATGTTGGAGACAGTGTAACTGCGAGCGTTGTGACATCAGGAGGGTATGATAAATTTTCATGGTGTTTTTATAGTGGTGGAAAGGAAGTCTCTAGTATAGCCGGAGTTTCAATTTCATCTACAACTTCAAAATCAATCAGTGTAAAGGGTAATGCTGCAGGAACATATACGTTGAGAGCAAGGGTTGATAGTAAGTATTCTAGTAACAATGAACTTTCAATAACAAATCATGTGATAACAAAAGATATTAAGGTTATCGTAGTAAAAAAACCGGAAATAGATGTAATGTCTAATGGTGTTAGTGTAACGGGAATATCAATGGCAAGTTCAGACGAAATTGAAGTTAGTTGCAAAATGGCTAATGTTCCAGCAAACGCAAGTTGTTCTATAAGCGCAGTTGTAAATGATAATAGTAAGAATTATATTACTTTAACTTCAAAATCAGGAACATATATATTAAAGACAAAAGAAGGTTTTAAAGAGGGAGCTGTAGCATATTTTACATATGTATTAAAAATAACAGCTGGAGATACAGTTTCAAACTATTTGATTGACACTAATAAAAAACAGGGAACACAGGTGATAAAGAAAACAATAAGTGTAAAGCTAGGAGCTATATCCACTACATATATATCACTTAATGGAACAAAGGTATATGATGATAACATTTACATAACAGGAAAGGAAAATTTTTATCCTACATGTGCGAACGCTATTAAATACACATACAATGTTGAGGCACCAGAAATTGTTTCTATAAGTAGTTCAGCGATAAATGCAACTGATAAAAAATTCACAAATGCATTTGTGCCAGGATCTGTCAAGGGAAGCACAAAACTTACTGTGTCTGCTATAACTTCAAGTGGAATCGTAAGAACAAAGACTTATACAATTTATAATTGTGATAATGCAGTTGAATTGAAAGCTAATGTAATAGAAATGTTAAGCGGTGAGAAAAAAAATGCGTCTTTCTATGGTGTTAAGGCGGAGAATGTAAAGACAAAGAAGACAACACCTTTAATTATAGCTCAAAATAAAATGTCATATACTGTCTTGGATCCTTCAATTGCAACCATAGACAAATATGGAAATGTTAAAGCATTAAAAGTAGGAAGTACAACCGTTAATGCTAAGTTAAACCAAAGCGGAACAGTAAGTATGCAAAATTATGGAATTGTAAATCTAAATGTATTAACTACTTCATTTAAAGTAAATGTTTATGAAAAAATAACAAAGGTAAAATTCTCTACTGCTAAGAAAACTGTAATTGTCGGAAGCAAATGTTATCAAAAACCAGAGAATGAACCTGTAAATGGATTTACTAAAAAAACATATACATGGTCTTCATCAAATAATGAAATAGCAATAGTGGATTCTAAAGGGAATGTTTATGGTAGGAAACCTGGAATAGTTAATATAACTGCTCAGGCATCAGATGGAAGTGGCAAAAGTGCATCTTTCCAAGTATGTGTATTATCTAAGACAACCTCTAATGTAAGAGCCAAAATTCAGAAAAAGTACATATACATATCATGGAATAAAATAAGTGGTTCAACATACGAAATTTATCGTAAAACAAAAGATGAGAATGAGTATAGTAAGATTAGTGAAGCTTCTACTGCGTGGTATAAGGATTCTAATGTTAAATACGGGAAAAAGTATACTTATAAAATTATAGTTGTTCCACAGGCCGGTAAAACATATGCTTCAAATTTATCAAATAATAGTAAATACAAAAAATATATTCCAATTAAACCTTTAATTAAAGTGAAGAAAAAAGGAAAAACATTAAAGATAAAAATTAAGGGACCAAAGTATGATGGGTATGTTGTGTATGTTAATAAAAAACCGGTAGCAACAATAAATGGTAAATCATTATCATTGAATTTAAAGAGGGGGAAAAAGAAAATTAAAGTAAAGGCTTATGTAATGCAAAATGGAAAAGCAATATATAGCAAATATTCGAAAAATGTAACAAAAAAAGTATGATTTGTGTGATATTAATGTGAAAAAATGCTTTTCATATCAGGTCAATTGTGCTATAGTTGAAATAGATTTATCAATCACTAAAAGTGAAAATGTAAAAAGTATACTTGCAACCTGAGATAGAAGGCAATAAAAATTAGAAAAATAAATGTAAAGGAAACAAAAATGAAAAAGAATATATTAGTTAGCATTCTATTATTAATGTGCTGTATAGGTTTAGCTGGATGTTCGTCGAAGAGTGCATATAACGATTTCAAAGCGAATCAACAAGCACAATATAACAGCCTGTTCAATCAAAAAGATAAATATGAAGGAAAGTCAAGAAAAGAAATCATCTATATAAAAGGAATGGAAGTTTTAAATTGGGTCAAACCTGTATCATTCTGTCTAGGTGGCATTTCTTTTATTGTTGGATTCATTATATGGAAGAAAGCAAAAAGACTACCTAAATTAAGAAGATTTGGTTTTAGCACTTTAATGTTGGGTATTCCAATTTTATTTTTGATCATTGTTGTTGTTATGGCAGGAGGATTATCTATTTTAGAAAAGTAGAAAACGGATTGGAGGCTTAGATAAATGTTAAATTTAGAAAAAATTGCAGAAGAAATAAAACAAAATAATTATGTAGATGAAGGAAAAATACAAAAAAAAGAAACTAACACGTTGAGAGACTTTATTGCAGCGCAAAGAGGTGGATATACGGTTGCAATCAATTTTACATCCAAAAATGACAATGAACTAAAGGCGAATATAGGAGGGTGTACTGTTATTTGTCCAGTTACGGAATATAATGGCTCCCTTTACAAAGCGCTAGACCATAAAGTAGAAGGTAGAATAACTAAAATTGACGAAGAAAATAAGGTAGTTGAGATTTCAGCAAAAGATGTCACTAAAAGCAAAGAAAAAAGAGAAGCAGAGGAAATATATAAGCAAATTTTAGCAAAGCTTGAGGACGGGGAAAAAGTCGTATTACCTGCCGAATTAATAAGAATTACTGGAAGAAACAAGGAAGTTGGAATATTCTCAATTTTAGGAAAAAAAGTTATTGGCTATATGCATATTCGTGATTTTACTAAGGGATTTTGCCTGAGTTTTAATGAGGTTGCAAAATTGCATGAATATTATGACGTTGAGATTATCTCTAAGAGAGTAAGTAAAAGCCAACCATTTTATTTCAATGTTTCACGTAAAAACATATGTGAAGATCCATGGCGTAAAAAAGAATTAAGAGAGAACTATAAAAGAAATGATTTAGTCGTTATTAAATGTATTTCTTATGATCAAAAGAAGCCTGATATATGGTGGGGAGTGTGCGAAGACATTCCAGAAATTCAAATAATGTGTCAGTTTACTGGTAAAGTTCCAATTAGACTAAATTACAACTACAAATGTTATATAAAGAAGATAAATCCTGACAAGCATCAGCTTGTTGCAGTGCCTATATGTGCAATAGCAGATATGGATAACCAAAGTGTAGAATTTATGATAACAAAGGAAGAATAGAAGATGAAAGACATTAATGAACTTTTTGGTATGTTTGCAAGTAATGGTATATATCAATTGAACAATACAACGGAATGCGTTAATTATAGAACGCAGAAGATAAGAAGCGATTTTTACCTCACCTCTTTATTTGATTCGTTTAATTTTGATTTGGGTATTCCAAGTATATCCGCACCCAAGATGACAATACATGCGAGAATAATTTTGCTTTTAATCGTAAAGTACGGTGTCATAAATTTGGACGATTTACGTGGTGCATATAGTTTGCGTTTGCTTCAGGAAGAGAATACTCCGCAACTAACGAACACTATGGACGGAGCACTGAAGAAAATGATTGATAAAGATTTAGTGGATAATGGTCTTGTATCAAGAGCAAAAATAAAACAGACACTTATTGAAAATCAAAAAGAAAATATAAAGTATTTTCATGTGTTTGCTCCGACTAAAAATGGTATAGCGCTAATAAATAAAACGCTAGACAAAGACTTTAATGAAGGAACTATAGAAAATTATATTGATGACATTAATATAAGAGATAAAATTGGTCGTATGGCAATTACACATGTTGCACTCAAGTTCGAGCGAAATGGATACTACTATGACGAAAATCACTACAGTAATACAGGAAACAGATATGAGTGGTTTCCTGCGAAAATGTATAATGAAGAAAAAAATTGTGAAATTGTGATAATGCCTGCATATTTTGTCCGAAATCCATTAATAGAGACAGAAATAGAATTTGCACACAAGAAAGAAACTCGAACAAAAAAGATGTTGAAATGGTTGTGTACAACTAGCCACATCCAAAAAGATAAAATTCCGGCAAAAAGAAGACTTATCATTGTATGTAATGGTCTCATGGAATTCAATGAATTCCTTAAAATACTTTTCGAAAAAATGAATGAGGAACGGTTTATTTCAAGAATTAATGATATATATGCAACTTCAATCGGAATGGTGAACCAAAGTAATAAATTATCAAAAATTCTCTTTCACCATCGAGAAACGATTGAACAAAACGGGAAAATCGTTCCATGTAAAGAAGAAATTAACTACATAGAATAAGAGGTTCAAAATGAAAAGCAAAGAAGAAAAAAAACTAGTAAAAATGAAAAAAGAAAGCTACATTGCTAAGTTTGCAATTTTTACAGGTGTTGTGTTTGTTATATTTGGCATTTTTTCTTTTAGCCGAATAAACAAAAACAAACAAATTGAATATCCATCAAGTGGATTGTCTAAATCTGTATTCGCCCTTCAGAACAATGAATATGAATCGATTAAAACGTTTACGAATACATATTATTTGTTTCGAGGTCATTATGCATATGATACACCTGACGTGAACTTGGCTCAAGTAGGAAAAACAACTTTCTATCAAGTCTCAAAAGCTGTTACTGTAGGAGTTACGTCAATTGAAGGAGATGAAAACGCAAATTTAATTGACATTTTAGGAAGTGATGTTAAGAAAAGTTTTCAGATTTCAAGTTTAGAAAGTATTAAGAATGAACAAGGAAACCGTAATGGATGGAAATGCACATACCATATACTCAGAGGATTTATTGATGGTGCAAAAGTTAATGGATTAGCATATGTGGCCAAAGTGAATGAAGGATATTTTATAGTTTCTGCATTTTCAGACGAACAAAATGAGAAATTTGAAGATTTAAGCAAAAAATGCCTGGAAATATATGACACTATGAGAATACCAGATGAATGGATTCGTAACAACGAAACCGAAACGGAGCAGCTATTTGTTTCTCCAACAAGTGAAAGTATAGAAAATACTGAAAATAATTAGGTATTTTGAGTTTTTTAGGCTTACAAGTAGTAAGCCAAAGTATATGAGTTTTTTTAAAGTAAAGGAGGATTTCTTTTATGAAATTAAGAAAGAAAATTTTAGGATTAATGATGATTGTAATGGCATTGACGTTTAGTGTTAATGTGCAGGCACAAGCTAAACAAAAGGTAAGACTTAAAGTAAATGCATTATACGAAAATTATAGTAAAAAAATCAAAGGAACTTCAAAAGTTAAAAATTATAAGTTGGTAATAACAGAGAATGGAACAGTTATTCATAACAAAAATCATAAGAAAAAGAAGTTTTCAGTAACAGTAGGAAAGCAACAACGAAATACTACTTTTAAAATAAAAGTAGTTAGAAACGGTGCAAAATATAAAAGTGTAACTAGGAAAGTTAGAGCTAAATGGTGGGAAAATAGTCGTTACTCTAATAAGAAGGGAGTTGTTAAATCTTATAAAAAAAATGCTAGTAAGATAGAGCTTTTTTGTAAATCTGCATATTACATGAATGTCAAAATAATTGGAACTAATGGTAATACGCAAAAAAAGAATAACATTAAAAAAGTTAAGATCCTTAAAGTAGAACCTAAAATTGGCTCGATTAAGCAGATTAATTTAGCAATATATAAGAAGTCTGACAAAACAAAAGTAGCGACAGAGAGTGTAAAAACAACATCAAAGTCGAATGACAAGGGAAATAGTAAAACCAATACAAAAAAAGATAATGATTCAACTGATATAAACTGGGGAGAAGATAATATCGATAAATTATTAGCACAGGTGTCCAAATCTCCCAAATATAATAAAATGTTGTACAAAAAAAATGAATATACAATTGTGAATGAAAGCGATGAGAGAGCGTATGGAATCATTATAAATCCATATTATAGTCAGGTTCAGTGGTATACGAAGAGTGATTATAACAGAATTATTAATGAAATTAAGAAGTATGTTAGTGAAAGTCATATTACAAATGAAATGTCGGACCAGGAAAAGGCCTACAGAGCAGCTAGATATATGATTAATCATATTGATTACGATATAAAAGTAGAAGGCCAGACGATAGAACAGGCGCTTTTTGAACATAAGACAGTCTGTGCAGGGTTTTCAAAAACATATGCATTAATCTGTAGATTTATGGGGATTGACTGTGACTACGTATATAGTCCAAGTCATGCTTGGAATTATGTGAAAATGAGAGAGTATTACTATGTTACTGATTTAACAAGAGCATATTTTGAAGTTAAAAATGGAAATAACAGTGGTACTTTTGATATGTTTTGTAGATATGAATATATATCAAACAATAATAGAAACAATATGAAGGATATTTTTAAAAATAGTGAATACAAAAAAGGACATCCAGTTGACACAATTGATTATTTTGATAGATGTGAAAAGGAAGGAAAGGATTATCTTACGAGACTAGAATTATCAAAACTTCCTGAGTAAATCATATAAAACAATAAAAGGAAAGGGATGATAGAGAAAAATAATTAACAAATGGAAAGGCAATTAAGAATACGAAAAGGAGAGAAAAACTAAATGAAATTAAAAAAGAAATGTTTAAAACAGATAGTTGCAGGAGTTTTATCACTTGTTATGGTTTTATCACTACTGACAGGCTATGAATTAAAAAAGACGGTAAAGGCGTCGGATTCATTCCCGACTTCCGGTGTTCACACAGGGACGTTATCACATGGAGGTTATCATAGACTTTCAGGACTTTATGCATCTACTAATGCAAAGGTATGCGAAGCAGACACCATGAGCTCTGAAGGAGATTCAAGAGCAGCATTTTGTATGTCGCCCGGTGTTGGCGAAACAACAAAGGCAGGAGCATATAAGTCATCAACGTATCAGTCAGGTTATGGCATTAAATACTACAAGGCTTTAATAGCTTTTTATTATGATACAAAGGATAATTATAAAAGCGATGCTGTAAGATATGCCACACAGTTTTTTGTGTGGAGAACTGTTGTGTTAGAAAGAAATCATAAAGGCAACTTTGCGGCGAGTGCTTATGATGGCAGTGGCTTTAAGTCAGGATTTATTGCATCACTTAAGAGTCTTACCGGTTACAATGATGCGACAGTCAAAGCAATTTACGACAAGGCATATAAGTACATTGTAAATGGTGCAGATGGTGATTATAACAATAAGGTTTCATTGCTTAAATGGGTTGCAACATATTCTCAAACAATGCTTACTGGTAAAGGCTATTCAGACAAGAGTGTAAAGATAAAGATTAATAAAGATTTAGACCAAAGCAATTCGGGAATATCTCTTGCAGGAACAAAGTATGAGATACGCGAAAATGGTAAAAGTGGTAAAAAGATTGGAACATTTACTTTAGATAAGCATGGAATTGATACAATCCGTTTAACAAAAGATGGAGCTTATAAAAATAAAGTTTCGTATTACATAAAGGAAACGAAAAATGTTGCGGGAACTACATCAAACGAAAAAAAGAAAGCAATGTTTTTCAGTATTGACTGGGAAAAGATAAAGGATGGTAGTCAGGGAGCAACACTTTCTCTCGGAAGTAAGGGTATTGTTGGAACAAAACCTTCATATTTAGTGACGGATGGAACTTTAACAGATGCTTGTAAAACACAGTTGGTAGATAATGTTCCACACGTAAGTATTTCCGTTCACAAGTTCGAATCGGGAACTAATAAAAATCTTGCAAATGGTGAGTTTACAATTTATGCATACAATTCAAAAACAGCCAAATATGATACTAAAGTATCAACAAGAAGCAATCTTGGAAACAAGGTGACGAATCCTATTATCACTGATATAAGTGGAAATGCAAAGTCAACAGAGCTTTACTACACAAGTAAGAATCTGGGTAAGTTTAAGATTGTTGAAACTAAGGCACCTGCAAACCATATTAACAGTAAGGCAAGTAAGACATTTAATGTTAAGTCTGGCAATGGTGTAACAACAGTAAGTCAGAGTGTTAAATTTAATGTATCAAATGATACAGTTACAGAAAATCCAAAGGAATATCCAGTTTATCTGGAAAAAATAAATTCTGAAACAAATACACCGTTATTTACAGCCGAACTGGAAATTTCATGCTACAAAAATAAGACAGATGGAAAATATTATAAGTTAGGAACAGTGGATGATGGAACTCCACAGTATGACATGTACTGGGCTGATACAACAAAAATTCAGCAAAGCAAGATGGAAGATGGAACATTACTTAATTCATATAAGACAGAGGATTTAGAAGCTGGCAGAACATATCAGATTGTTGAAACTAAAAGACCACAGGGCTGTGCTACAGATGGTGGATATTGGGGCTTTGGTCATGGCGTGTCGGGAATAATTCATACTTTAGCTGATTATGACAAGAATAACATGAACATGATTATTTCATTTAATTTAAACAGTGACGGTTCTATTGAGATATTAAACAGTAAAGCGCAGGTTAAACACAAACAAAATTATACTGAACCAATCGTGGTTGAAAACCATGAATTACAGGGTGAAGTTAAGGTTGTGAAAAAAGACGACACTAATGGTGCCGCCATTCCCGGAACATCATTCGAAATGTGGGAAGTTACGAAGGAAGAATATGAAAAGGAAGGTTACGTTCCTAGTGCAGAAAACAATGATGTGCTTGCCGGGGCAGGTGAAACAGACGAGAATGGTGAATTGACTTTCGGTAAGAGAATGAGTACTGAAGGTGAAACTTCAGAACCACAGTATTGGCGTGAAAATGGAACAATTTTAGCAGAACATTATTACTTATTAGTTGAAACAAAGGCCGCAGAAGGTTATAGAATGCCTGAAAACAACATTCATAAAATTTACATTGATTCAAAGGAAGCACATTATACAATGAGTTCTTTTGAAAATTCTTTTGAAAAAGAAGTTGTTGTTGAAAATCATCCAGCAAGATTAGACCTTAACTTACATAAGGTATCTGAAAGCAGAACAGGTAAGGAATCAGTTGCTTTACCTGGAGCAAAATTTGCTTTATATAAAGTACAGAAAATTATTACTGATGAAGCAGTAAATGACAATTCAAGTTCGGAAGATTCTAATAATGATGGAATTGATGACAAGACAGAAGAGGCCATTGGAAATGATACTGCAATAACAACACAGTCAGATACAGGTGCAACGGATGAAAAGTCAGATGCAGTAGACTATAGTGAACTTACTAATGAAAACTATATTGACTTTGATTATTCTAAACTTACTCCTGTAGCCGATAACATCGTTACAGATGAAAACGGTAATGCGAATGTTCCTGAAATTATGGAAGCAGGAGGATATGTATTAGTAGAAACACAGGCACCTAAAAACTATTTGGTAGCTGAACCACAATATATTTTCATTGATGCAAATACTCTTACAAACACAACTTCATACGAAATTGAAGTGCGTGATAAAGAATTTGAATCGAGATTGCATATACAAAAAGTAAATGCAAAAACAGGAAAAGCTGTAAAACTTGCAGGCATTGGATTTAAGGTGAAGAACCTTGATACAAATGAATACGTTAAACAGACAGTTGACTATTATAAAGAGGCAGATATAGAAGGTGCACCTCACGAATTGATTAAATCAGAAGAAACAGACACATTTTACACAGATGAAAATGGTGAGTTGACATTACCGAATGTTCTTCCAATAGGTAATTATCAGCTGGAAGAAACGGTTCCACCAAAAGGATTTTTAATTAATACCGAACCAATCAAATTTACAGTTGATGATGAAATGGATTTTTATCCTGATGATCCAAATAAGCAGTTTGATTATGACGAAAACACAAGAGACGTTGTAATTAATTTAACTTTTAAGGATGATCCGACAACAACTTCATTCTCAAAGGAAGATGTTGGTGGAAAAGAAGTGCCGGGTGCACATCTTAAGGTATGGTACGAAGATGATAACGGAAAAGAAATAACTGCAGACAGTTGGATTTCAACAAATGAAAAGCATGTTATTTACGGATTGATTCCGGGGGTTACATATCACATGACAGAAACTATTCCTGCCCCAGGATATGCAACTGCAAAGGATGTCGTGTTTACAGTTCAGGAAACAGCAGAAGAACAACATATCAAGATGGTTGATGAAACAATAAAAATCAAGATTGTAAAAGTAGAAAAAGGTACAAAGAAACTTTTACCAAATGCTGTGTTTACATTTGCTGATAGAGCAAACAGAGTTATAGCAAAAGTAAAAACTGATGAAAAAGGTGAAGCTTACATTGAGCAGAAACTTGTGGCAGGTGAAACTTATACTGTAACAGAAGTTAAGGCTCCAGCATTGCATCAGGCTATAGAACCATTTAAGTATACAGTTAAGGATACAGGAGAAGTTCAGGTTCTTCAGATTGCAAATGCAAAAGAGGGTGAAACAACTGTTCCAGTTACAACAACAGCACCTACAAAAACAACAAAACCAAATGCAACAACAAAACCAACATCGTATGATGCTCCACAGACTGGTGGGCAGGCAATAAGAAGTATCTTCTTTATATATGCGATAGGTATGGCAATTGGAATAATTGTATTAACTCTAATGCGTAGACGTGTAAAAGTTGAAAATGAAGATAAGAAATAAAAAAATTAAAATAATTGACTTTTTAATATTGATATTTGTTTTTGGATTATTCTTTATGTGTTTTCAGATTTATAAGGATTATCATGATGTTCATACAGCACAAAAAAAATACAATGAAATAAAAAGTGATTGCGTTTCTGTTCATACGGATAAGACAACGGGAAAACATATAAGAGAAATAAATTGGAATAAATTGGAAAAGAAAAATGAAAACTGCATTGCCTGGATTACCATTCCGGGCACTGTGGTTGATTATCCAATAGTGAGGACAAATACATATAATTATTATTTAATCCATGATATTAATAATGATTATTCTCAATATGGTACATTGTTTTTTGACTGTAGATTATATAAAAGAACATTAAAGAGCAAGAACTTAATCATATATGGTCATAACATGGGGCATTATACAGATGTTATGTTTTCATCTTTAATGAAATATAGAGATATAAAGTATGCAAAAAAACATAAAAGGATTTATCTGTATACAAAAGATTCAAATGAACCTTTTGTTTATAGAATAATCAGTATAAGAGAAGTAAACAAGTCATCAGATGCTTACAGGGTAAACTTTAAAAAGAAGGAATTTTTTAATTGGAAAAGTGTACTCAAAGAAAAATCTATTTTTAACGTTCAGGATACTGATATTAAAGATGTAAAGCAGATTTTAACATTGTCTACATGTACATATGATAGTAACAGACTTGTATTGCATTGTGCCAGGGAAAATTAATAGGAGGAATCTTCTATAAAATATGTTTAAAAGTCAGTAGATGCAAATTATCTGCTGACTTTTTTAGAATTTGGTAGGAGAAAAAATAATGTACGATTTATGCTGTAATGTAATTGTATTGTGTTTAATTGCGAGTATTATATCTGCAGTATACGGAATAAAGAAATATTTAGATGATAAGGAAGTTGACATGTTAGTTTGTCATATTCTTGTAAGCATTGACTTATTGTACATAGTATTTGCAATTCTCGTAGTAATTCCTAATGTTAAAACATACAATTTTCCCCCAGATATGGATATAATCTCAGCAATAAACAAATTAATCTATTAGCTTATACGTCGTGTGCAATGCTATTGGTTAATTTTATTGGGGTTGTGATACAAAGAGGATTAGGATACAGAAGGTTGTATTAAAAAATCAAATTAATAATATTTTTTGAAAGGAGACTTTAGAGGCAAATGAAAACAAAGAGACTAATAAAAAAAGATGTTTCATTGTTACTTGTATTAATGCTTCTAGTGTGCATGGTACCCGCAAGTTTAATTACACACGTAAAGGCTGATACAGTAGATGAAACTCGAAAAGGAAGCATTACTCTTCATAAGTATGATATTACATCTGCAAATAAAAAAGGTGTAAACACCAGTAAATATAAAAATAATGGTGAAGCTGATGCTCAAGCAGAATCAGATTTAAAGGATTTTGCAATTCAGGGTGTTGTGTTTACATATCTAAAGGTTGCAGACGTGATTACAGACACAGAAGAAACTGAAAATGGAAACAGTGTCAGAGTCTTATATGGATTTAATGATGAAAAATTACTGGAAATGATAGGACTTGATAAGACAAAGGCAAACCAGGTAAAGAATGGAAAATATTATTTCGCTTCCACTGACATTGTAAAGGCTCTGAATAATAAACTTGAAAATTCCAATACTGAAACAAAAAACAAGTTAGAATACTACATCAGGGAAAATAACGGAACAGATTTTAATGAGACGGATAATACAGGTCTTACTTCCGTAAAGAACTTGGATTTAGGACTATATTTGATAGTTGAAACTTACGTTCCTGAAGATGTAACATTTACAACAGATCCATTTTTTATTCAGTTACCAATGACAAGTGCTGATGGAAGTAAGTGGATGTATGATGTAAACGTATATCCAAAGAATCAGACTGATGTACCTACACTTGATAAGAAGGTAGCTGATGATGACGATTATTCGATTAATGGTAATAATGGTCATAAACTTAATGATACTGCAACAATTAGTGAAGGTGACATTGCAGATTATAGAATTACATCAAAGCTTCCAGAGATTAAATCAAAAGCATCATATCTTACAAAATATACATTTGTGGATAAATTATCGTCAAAAGGACTTGTATATAATAAGGATTCAGTAGAGCTGCATTGGTATGAAAGTAAGGAAGATGCTGAAAATAACAATACAGATAATGCAATTGCAAACTGGAAACAGTCAGATGATAAATTTAATTTAAACATTAATGAAAATACTATGACCATATCAATGACTGAAAAAGGGTTAAGGGAGATAAATCCTTCATACAGTGGATGTTACGTGGTAATTGCATATAACATCACCGTTAAAAGCACTGCTGATTTAATCCTTGGTGATGAAGGTAATCCTAACACCGTAAGACTTACATATTCAAGAACAAACACTAAATACGAAGAAACAATGGTAGATGAAGCAATTGTTTATTCATACGGAATAGATTTAACTAAGGTATTTTCTGACGGAAACGGTGACATGAGCAAAGTTAAGTTCATTTTAAGGAATACATCAAGAAAGACAGATGATAAGACAAATGCTTATTATGTTATCGCTGATAAATTATCAGACGGTGAATATTATGTTTCAGGCGAAACAACCGATAAGGAAAAGGCAACAGAATTTATTCCTAATAAAAACGGAAAAATAAACATCTACGGAATTGAAGCAGGAAAATATGAGTTAAGCGAAACAGCTACAGACAGTGATTATTCCCTGCTTGGTAAGAACATTAGTATTGAAATAAAAAAGACAGAGGCAGACCTTACAGCAAGTTCAGTAGCCATGCGTGGTGAAGGTCAGATTAAGGTTGATGTAGTTTATTCATTCACTGCAAATGCATCATCGCAAGTAGATGGAGTAAATTCAAAAATGAGTGAATACAATGGCTCGAAAAATGCAATTACCAATGTGAAAGTAAATAATGAAAGAAAGTTCCTTATTCCACAAACAGGAGCTGCAGGAACATTTATGATTACCATTGGTGGTTTAATGCTTGTTGTGTTTGGACTTGCAATGGGAAGAAAAAAGAATACTGATAATGAGTAAAAAAAGAGTGCTTATTTCTATTTTTCTGATTGCAATTGGATTATGCCTGACATTTTATTCATTTATCGTTAATACGTTAAATGACAGACATAATTCAGCTGTAATTAGTGAATATGACAACTTGGTAAAAGATACTGATGAATCAAACCTTGATAAGATGTTTAAACAGGCACAAAAATATAATGAATCACTTATAACAAAAAATGTTGTTCTAACGGATCCATTTAAAACAAATAAGGCAAAAAAGGTATTAAATGAATATGACAAGTTGTTAAATTTGAAAGACGGACTTATGGGTTATGTTGAAATACCATGTATTGATGTAAAACTTCCTATATATCATGGAACAGACAGTGAAGTGTTAAAAAAGGGAGCAGGACACATTGAGGGAACATCACTTCCAATTGGAGGAATTGGAACACATTCAGTTATCGCAGCACATTCAGGACTCAGTACAGCTAAAATGTTCAGCGACCTTGAACTGATGAAAACTGGTGATGTGTTTTACATTAACTGCTTTTGGAAAAAACTGGCATATAAAGTAGATGAAATAAATGTGGTAAAACCAAATGACATATCAAAATTGTCAATTAACAGTCAAAAGGACTATGTAACACTTCTTACGTGTACGCCCTATGGAGTAAATGACCACCGATTATTGGTAAGAGGAGTGAGAATTTCAATTAAGGATTCAAAAAAGAACATTACAGACAAAAGGGATTCAGTATGGCTTAGTGAGTACAAAAAAGCATTGAAAATTGGCTTTGCAATTATGGCGATTGTCTTAATTGTAATGATTGTGAAAAAAAGGGTTAAAAAGGTAGACAGATGAAAAGAAAGAAGATAGTAGTGCCGGTGCTGTTCCTTGCATTGGTACTAATGGTTATTTCAGCTTTTGTGTTGGCATTCGACAATGAAAGTACACTAAAGTTTGCAAAAAGCCTAAATTTGTCAGAATATAAAACACTTCCGGATAATTCATCAAGTAATAAAATTATTGTTGATGCAAATAAAAGCATTATAAAGGAATTAGACGGAGTAACAGATGTAAAGAAAACAGATAACATGTATTTTCTTACATTTGACAGTGTAAAAAGCTCTGATAAGGCTTATGAGAAATTAAGGAAAGAAAAAATTTCCGTAAACAAGGACTTAAAGGTTAAGATTCAGACGGAAGTTAATGAAATGCCCGAATCAATTAAAAACAATAAAAAAGGAGTTAAGGTTGCAGTAATTGATTCAGGTGTAAACGGAGCAGATACTTCCTTGGATGTAACAGGAGAAGGAGTATCTGATTTAAGCGGACATGGAACATTGATGGCTAACATTATTGAAGATGTAACGGATAATGGAGCAGACATCATATCAATTAAGGCATTTGATAAGGATGGTAACGGTTCAATCGCAACATTGTATTCTGCAGTTAAACTTGCAATTGAAAATGATGTAGACATCATTAATCTGTCTGCGACAACAGGTTATAAGGTAAAGGCAGACTGTGTGGTTGATGCCATAAAAGAAGCAACTGACAAAGGAATAAAGGTTGTGTGTGCTGCAGGTAACTATTCAGCAGATGCAAAGGACTTTGCAACTGCAAACATCAAGGAAGCAGACGTTGTATCAGCAGTGAATGAAGATGGAAGTTTTGCCGATTATTCAAATTATGGAAGCACTGTTGATTATTCAGCACTTGGAACTTATAAACGTGAGAGTGGAACATCAATTGCAACTGCTTATGTTACAGCCTACATGATTAAATATGGAAATGATTTCAAGAATAAGGGCATTGACCTTGGAGATAAGGGCTATGACGTATATTACGGTAATGGCACCTATGGAGTAAATGTAAAGGAAGGAAATCTTCCAAAGGATGGCTTTGAATCCGTTATCTTCCATGATGACTGGAAAGGCTTAAGCGATGAAGAATTTAGAAAGGCTGTTTATGATGCAAAGGAATCATATTTATCCGTTTGGCTTAATTCATTAAGCAGGGAAGATTTAAGAATTGCATTAATGAAAGACAGCATTTTAAACTGGAACCGATATGAATATGAGAATGGAAAAGTATCAAGCAAGATAAATTATGCAGAGTATTTAATGAGCCTTAAAGTATCAGATGTTAGTACAATGGCAATACTTGATAAGAAATCAGGATTTTACAATCTTAGGATATTTGATTATGGAACATCCGCAACAAGTCAGAAAACATTATTTACATCAAGAATTGCCGCATCTGTATCATCGACAGATAATATACCTCAAAAAATTAAATGGTCGGTTGTTGCGCAGACAAATACTTGTAATTTTGTCCTGACTTCTGCATCAAATTCAGCAAAAACAGAAAATTCAACAGAAAATCAGTACACAATATTCCCTGTATATTTTTCTTTCACAAAGCCGGGACACAGATATGCTGATTCAGAAAGGGTTTATGCAAGCAATAAAGACAAGGCAAAGTTTGACACTGATTCAACCTTAAATAATGGCGGAGTTCATACAACTGCGTTTACAGAAACTCTCAGAATGAAAGTAAATGCAAAGAATATGGGAATGAATGCAACATCTGATGGCAAGACAGGGCATGGAACCTACACAATCAAATTACATAATCCAAAGCTTACAGTTAGTTATGACAACAATGGTGGAACAGGAGCTCCTTCATCACAGTCGGTATACTATAATTCAAGCCTGACACTTAGTAGCACAAAACCTAAGAGAAACGGTCGAAAATTTATTGGCTGGGGAAAAAGCAAGACAGATACAACATCTTCATTCAGTTCGGGTGCATCTAAGACTGCATATCAGCTTAAAAGTTTCACAAACGGGACAAAATTTACAGAAAATAAATTAAGCTTATTTGCACTGTGGGATTATTATTGGACTACAGTAAAGTTTTATAAGGACAGTGTAAATTTAGACGGTACAGCATACATAACTTACGATAATACATTGGTAAATATTAAATACACACTTGCAAACCCAAATAAGGATGTATCAACTTACAATTCACATAAGCCAACCAAAGCAGGAGCCAAATTTGTAGGTTGGAACACAAAGTATGACGGAAGTGGTGATACAGTAATTACAAGTGCAATGCTATCCAGCAGTAAGCTTAACGTAACAGGTGTATCAAACAGCTACTGGAAGAGTGGATATTGGCAGTATTCAAATACCGGTGATAAGGAATTGGTTCTTTATCCTAAATGGCAGGATAAGAAGGCAAACATTACATATAATGCAAATTCTAATGAAGTTGTTGGAGATAAAACAAAAACATTTAATGTATCTTCAATGGATGAAACGATTGTAAAAATAAACATGTTTACAAGGGACGGATATATCCTAAAGGATTGGAACACCAAAGCAGATGGAAGTGGAACATCATATAAGGAAGGACAGTCAATGGGGCATTATCCTGATGTAAACAATGATAACAACGAGGATATTACATTGTATGCTCAATGGGTTAAGGCTGACTACTACAGAGGTTTACAGTTCAGGAACATAAAGAAAGACGAGCCCCCAGCTGAACCAACATACTCATATCTGACAGAAGAGTATAACTATTATAATAATGTAAAAATATTCAAAAAAGATACGGAAAACATTCCTGTTCCTAATGTTACATTCGACGTTGAATGTGATGATGGTTCAGTAACAACCGTTACAACAGACGAAAACGGTAATGCACTTGCAGAGTTTGATTTTTCGGTATCAACAGAAGATTACGGTAAAACATATATTTATTGTACAAATTATGACGAGTTAGACGAAAGTGTAAAACAGCAGGTTACTGAAAGCGGATATTACTTAACAGAAAACGAAGCAAGGGCAGATGCAAGAAAGGACCTTAAATCGTATGTTAAGGACATTGAAAAGAAATACACAATAAAAGAAGTTAAATATCCTGACTATGTATTGCCAGCAGATGACATTACAATAACTTTAAAAGGTGAAGATGTATCACAGAATGTTACTGTAATTGATTCATTAAACATTGAACCGCAAATACTTTCAGGAGAGTGCACATTAACACCTGTATTTAAAATAAGAAAGATAAACAAGCAAAACGAAATCCTGCCGGGAGTAAAAATTAATATATATTCTGACAAGGATAAGAAGAATCTGCTTGTTGCAGGAACTACAGATGATAAGGGTGAAATAACTTATGAGGGAACACCTGTAACTTATAGAACAAAGGAATATAAATATGTGGACGTAGTTGATTATGGTGAGGTATCGGACAGATTAAAGGCTTATTGTAAGTCAAAAGGATATTACACTTCATATTCAGAGGCAATGGAAGCATATAAGCAGGATGCAAATTATGACATTGTTCAAGGTAGAGACGAAAACGGTTCTCTTTCAGCAAGAGAAAAGGAAATGGAGAGAACTTATTATTATCAAGAAATAGAAACACTGGACGGTTATAAACTTGATAACACATTACACGAAGTAACTGTATTCTGGTTTAAATCAAATGACGTTAATAATAACATAATTACTAATGCAGACAAGAAGGATGAGTTTGACGCAGAGGCAAATGATGATGTTGAAGAAGGTAATGGAGAAGTCGTACCAAACGGAAATGACGGTGAAGAAGTTGACTATGCAACTAAGTTTATCAATTATCAGGAATACAAATTAAAGGAAATTGAGGACAGTGAATCTTTTAATCAGACACTTACATTAATTAAGAAAGGCAGTCTTGGAAATCTTCTTCCTAATGCTACATTTGAAATTACAGTTGATGGCGTAAAGAAAGAATATACTACTGATAATGACGGAAAGATTACAATTACCAATACATTTAATACTAAGACAGAAAATACTTATAAGTATATTGAAAATCTATCTTATGTATCAGATGAGGACATATACAATCTTATTTCATCATCAACAGACAAGGAACAGATATTTAAAACAATTGATGAAGCTAAAAAGGCAGCACGTAAGGAAGTAGAAGAACAACGTGAAAAAGCATATCATGTACACGAAGTAACTCCACCAAAAGGATATGAAGCGTGCGAGGATTCAGACATAGTTCTTAAATATAATGAATCAAAGGAAGTTGAGCTTACAGATAAGAACATTGCTTCAATTAGGATTAAGAAGAATGACTCTGAACAGAATCCAATGGAAAATGCAGTATTTGTATTATATTCAACAGTGAATAATGAATCAGAACCTTATGATTATAAGGGAGAAAAGTATTATCCTGTTAAAGAAGAAAAGACAGATAAAAATGGAGAAATCATATTTAATAATTTGACATCCAGCAAAGATGTTAAATACATCATTGTTGAAAAGATTACAAGGGAAGGTAAGACATTGTTGCTTGAGCCTATTAATGTCGGAATACTTCCAAAAGAATCTGATGTAAGGCCTTCTGATAATTATAACGGAACAGTAATAAACTTGAATGATAAATACTATTACTACGATGTTACGTACACAGTAACAAATGACAACACTTATGAACTTCCAAAAACAGGTGCAAATATTCCATACGTTGGATTGCTTGGTATTGTAATTGTCTTAGCTGGAAGTATTTTTCTAATCAGGAAAAAGGAGGAAAAACTATGAATAAGCATATGAGAAAATTTGTTGCCCTTTCTTTAGCAGTAATGGTGGGAACGTTTGGATTTCTCGAAAATTCCTCGCAAAAGGTCATTGCTGATGTAGTGGAATCAACGGTTGAAAGTGTTGAAACAGCAATAAATGAGACAACAGAAGATGTTACAACAACAGACGAACAGACTTCAAAAATCGTAAACGAAACCACTGAATCCGTAAACGTGGAAACAGATAAAAAGACAGTGGAAACAAAGAATGATAATGACGTAACAGAAACAAAGGAAGAAAGCAATGTAAGTGATAAGAATAAAAAAATCAGTCCTACACTGCATTCATCAGGAACAATTAACATTCATAGAACTTCAAACGGAAATCCTGTATTTAGTGGTAAATTTGAGCTTTTCGGAGTAAAGAATAACGGAGAAAGCTATACTGAACTTCCACAATTTGAAGGAATGAAATTTTATTCGCATGGAGTTAAGTATACGGATGAAAAAGGCAATGTAACTTTTGATGATGTATCACTTGATGAAGACGAGTGGTATTTCGTTAAGGATTTAAGTAATGATAATGTTATAAACGTGGGAGCATTGCCTTATTATTTTAATTCCAAACCAACTGAAGGAAGAATTGAGAAAAATGACGATACATATTTGCTGTATGACATAAACTTTAATGTTACAGATAAAAAGGCAGAAATTACCAATCTTCCAAAAGATGAAGAAAAAACAATAATGCCACTTTTACTGGAAGCTAATCCTGTTGAAGCATCATTGCAGGCAAACAGTAGTAAATACAAGTGGAGTTATAAATTATATTCAAGCACAAAGGAACGTAAGGAAACTAAAATTACAGGTCGTGCAGACTTTTATCATGGTGCAGGAAGTAATTCCACACAGGCAAGTATTTTTAAGGTTACCGGAGTATACGCTGTATGTTCTCAGCACAGTAAATCAACAACAAGCACAGGCTCAATCATATACGAAAGTGTTTACAAGGGAGCAAATGCGGAATCAGTTCGTAAGCTTCTATATTATGGCTATGGTGGATATGACCATGGAAAAACACTGATTAAAAAACTCGGTTATAAACCGACAGCTTCATCACTTGCATTCTGTACAATCGTAAGTACATCTGCTTACTATAGTGGTCAGAGCTGTTGGGAATCTTGGAATTTAATGCAGAACTTAAGAAGTATCGCAAAGTCACAAGATGATCCAGCCGATAGTGCGACAGCAGCAACAAAGATTAAGTTCCTTAACTCGAAAGGAAAGAACGTGGCAAATGTTGATGCCCACCTTGCAGCCGATGATAAGGATTACAGTAATAAAAACTATTATTATTCCAATTGGATTACGGTTAAATCAGATGGAAAGAAGGGAATAACTTTCGGAAAAGTAACAGGAGTAACTGCTTATAAGAAGAGTGGTAAAAATGTATCATCTGCAAAAGGATTAAGTGAGATTACCGTTCACAGTGGAGACAAGCTTAAATTCAGATTTGACAAGACAAAGGTTAAATCAGGAGAAACAGCATCAGTTAAAATGACAAGTGAGGCAGGAATTACAAACTTATATGCGATAATTGGTGTATGTAAGGAAAACTATAAACAGAATGTAATGAGAGAGTACATATCCACAAATGGTGATGAAACGGATAAGATAACGTTTACAATGCCAACAGAAGTGAAGGAAAAGCCACCTAAATTTAATTCTGTACAATTACATGGTAATTTCTCACACGAAATCACTGCAGAAAAAAAGGACAGAAAAACAGGTGAACTACTTGGAAACGCAACAATAGTAATTACTAATGATGCAGGAGCGAAGAAAACAGTCATTACTAATAGTAGTGGAACAGGGAAAGTTACATTTACATATTCCTATAAAACAAAAAGTTATATGTACATCACCAATCCCGGAGAACTTACGGAAAAGCAGATACAGAATGAAGTGAAAAAGGGATGTTACAAAAATGCAACTGAAGCAAATGCAGCGGCAAAAAAAGAAGCAAAAGAACTTGAAAACGTGGGAAAGACGTATAAGCTTCAGGAAATATCAGCCCCGGCAAATTATAAGATGGATAAGACTGTGCAGACAACAATCCTGAAGGGAAAGGATAAGAAGGTAAAGATAACATTCTATGATGATGCGGAAGAGATACAGACAGGCGTTGCTACATATGGAACATATTATTATCAGGAAGTGGATGTTGGAAAGGTAGATTCAAAGAATACAAGCCATGTATTGCCTGGAGTACAGTTTCAGATATATCCGCTGGAGTTTGGAAACGGAAGCAGCCTTGTGGAAATCCTTTACAGTGATGAAAATAATGGAACACACATAATAAAGGATGAAACGGGAATAGACACCACGCTTACAACTTCAACGGACGGTTATGATACTTCCTCAGATGAAAAAATGAAGTTTTACAGTCAAAATGCAAGAACAGGGCAGATGGTTGTAAACTCAAAGACAAATGCCAATGGTGTAATAAGAGTCGGGTACGTTTATAAACTGCAGGCTGTTGGAGCTTATAACTATGTAAAGAATTATGATTCATTGAATAATACCCAAAAGATGGTTGCAGACAGACTGATATCGGAAGGATATTATAAAAATGAAGCGGATGCCCTTGAAGCTGCAAAGAGAGAAGTAAAAGCCACAATTGAGGCAATAGCCAATAGGTATCACGCATGGGAAAATCCTGTAGAAATAAATAATCCTTATGATGATAAACAGTATTGGGGAATAACGCAGTATGTTGATGCATTGCGGACTGACATGCTTATAAGAGATACTCCAACAATAAAGGAGTACGCTGAAATAGGATTAAATGATGCGGAGACAATGTTTGAAAAGAAAAAGGACATAGTTGCATCAGATGAAAACATATTCAAATATAGTAACTGATACATAAATGAAGAGAACGGATTAACGTCCGTTTCCCTGATTTGTGTTTCTGAATTAATAATAAAGAAGAAACAGTAGTTATTATAAAAGAATATGTTGAAACAAACATACGTTTGTGGTAAGATTAAAGTATAAAACAAACGGAGGTTCGATTAATGAAAAAGATAATTGCTTTAATGATATGTCTGTGCATGACATTTGGAATGAGTAATGCTCCGGTAAATGCAGTACAGACTGATAAGATAGATATTCTTGAAAAGGAAGGAGATACATATACTCTTGAAAACTATGTGACTTCATTGGAAGAGGCACAGTCTATTCAGAGAAAATATTTCCTTGATGGAATAAAAAAATATTCAATAACGGTAGACTCTAATGTGGACTGGAAAAGAAGTGTGGAAAAAGCAACATTTTTAGAAGAATTAGATGGTCCTGAATCAAGATATATAACTGGCTCCATGCAATCTTTGTTTGATTTGTCTTGTAAAGAAATAAATGTAAACAGCAATGGAGAAAGTAAGTATACTATCATAGAGTTTGATATGGATGATTGCATCAATTCTTATACAACTTTTTTTAGTAAACGTGAAGAAATGCTTGAAGAGAAGAGAAAACTTCTGGCGACAATGCCGGACCTTGAGGAAATGAGCGACTATGACAAGATACTGGGAATACTCAGATACATGGGTAAAATAAATTATGGTTTTGACGAGAATGGAGAAACCATTGATGACGCATACACAGCCCTGGTAAAGGAGAAGGCAACCTGCGGAGGCTTTACGGCAGCATTTCGTTATCTGGCAACGGTTGTGGGACTTGAAACAGAGAGTGCAACAGGGGTTTATAAGGGAATCAATCACAAGTGGGTGGTTGTGAAGATATGTGGTAAATGGTATGAGCTGGAACCGCAGAACACAATAAATGTGGAAGATAAGGAGATAATTCAGAATGTAAACCTTTCAATGCGTGGTCCGTTTCTGTTTGGAACGGATACAATGCTGACAAAATATCCCAATAACTATACGGAATTTGAAAATGACGATTATAAGTTTAGGGATAAGCTTCCGGTCAGTAAGGAAGATTACCGTAATTATGCAGGACATGAGTATGAGGACTTCGGTATAAGCTGGAAAGACGGAACTGCAACACTTTACAGAAGATGTAAGACGTGCGGTGAATATGAAAATGCGGGAATAAAGGAAAATGAATCCCCTAAATTTTATCATTACGTGGATCGTGAATATCTTGGAACGCCATGTGCTGTTGAAAAGGTATCTGAAAGTAAATGTGGTGAGGCAACAGTTACAAAATATAAGGCTAAGGTGACAGTGGACGGTAAGGAATACACGTCAGAGCATACAGTAATTGACGGTGAGTGCAGTCACGTTGCAGATGAAAAGGTCATTAAGGAAGCAACCTGTAGTGAGGAAGGTGTTGTTCAGAAAACCTGTGAAAACTGTGGATATGTGTGGACTGAAAGCATTCCCGTAAAAGAACATACTTATGAAACATACAGTGAGAGTGTTGACACCTGTAGTGAGAAGTATGACATGGAAACCGTTAAGTGCAGTGTGTGTGGCACTGTAAAGTCACGTACCATGAAAATGTACTACGCATCACATGATTATGAGTTTAAGGAACATAAGACACTTCCAACCTGTACCGGGAAAGGTGAAGATGTGTACGGGTGTAAAAAGTGCGGTGCCGAAAAGACGGAAAGTGTTGCAGCACTCGGACATGGGGAAACTGAACTTCGAAACGTTAGGCAGGCAACCTGCATTGAGGACGGATATACCGGAGACCTGTGCTGTAAGGTGTGTGGAGAAGTTGTGGTTAAGGGAAGTGTCATAAAAGGAGTGCATAACCTGAAAACGGAAAAGATTGAGGAAAAGGATGTTGTTGAGAACGGAAGAAAGTATCACGTGACGGTATGGCGTGACCGTTGCGAAATCTGTGGTGAATGCTTTGAACCGTATGAGAATAAGGAGTATGTTTGTGATGTTGAAACAGGGACTGCTCCAACGACTGCGGTAAGACCAACAACGGCAAAAAAGCCTGAAAAGACTACGCGTGTGGGTAAAGGCTCCATTAAGTCGGCAAAAAACGTTAAGAGGTGCAAAATAAAGCTGAAACTGAATAAGGTTGCAGGAGCAAAGGGCTACCAGATAAGATACGCAACAAATAAAAAGTTTAAGAAAGCTGTAATAAGAAACAGCAGGTTATCATACACCATAAAGAAGCTCAAAAAGGGAAAGACATACTATGTGGAGGCAAGAGCATACGTGAAGTCAGGAAAGAACAAGGTGTATGGAAAGTGGAGTAAGGCAAAGAAAGTGAAGATAAAGAAATAGCAAAAGCTGTGAAATTAACACTTATGGTGGAAGAATGCGAAAGATTTTTTCGAAAATGTTTTTAATCATAGGGATAATGTTACTTCTAATGGTTCGTAACCAACAGCAGACAATCAATAATACATATACAGATATAAAAAATAAGGTTGAAGATAAATCTGTAAATGTTATGAAAAGTGAGGTTTCAAAAAAAATAGATTGGAATGAATTAAAGAAAATAAATAAAGACATTTGTGCATGGCTTTATATTCCCACTACCGGAGTAGATTATCCTGTGATTAAAGCAAAAAGCAATAATTACTATTTGACACATGATATATACAATAAACCTTCAAAGTATGGTTCTATATTTTTTGATGCAAGATATTACAACAAAAAAATAAATAATGTCAGTAATATTATAATATATGGTCATAATATGGGGCATTGGAATGATACTATGTTTGGTAAATTGATGAGATTTAAAAATAAAAACTTTTACGAAAAACATAAAAACATTTACTTATATACAAAAAAACAAAAAAATGTATATAGAATTGTAAATGTTACAAGAACTACAATAAAAGATATATGGTATGAATTTATAAGTCTAAATAAGTGTAAGTATTCAATTGAAAAATTGAGAAAGGATTTATGTGATACGTCACTATATAATTGTAAACAATTAAGGAATGAAAGTAACCATTTCATAACTTTATCTACATGCGACTTTAATGGAAAGTATCGTATTCTTGTTATTGGAGAAAAAATTGAATAATATATTATAAAAATGAAAACCTAGGTTTCAAAATTTTGAAGAAAAGAAAGGAAATATACTTTATGAAGAACAGAATAGCAGTAATTGGATTGATAAGTACACTTATAATTGGAAATGTAATTCCGACATGTGCAATAGAACAGACAGTGCAAGAGCAGATTAGCCAAGAAATTGCAAAAACAAATCAGAATATTTCAGATGAAGAAAGACAGGAAATAGAGAAATTAATTGAAGAAGGAAAGAATGTAGAAGGTGGATGGGACACAAAAGAACAACATGCATGGATGAATAAGGTAAAATCATTTAATGAAAGATATAATGATAATATGCTTTATGACGATATAAAATCAATATGCGAAGAGGAATATACTAGTGACAATAATGTAAATCATGAATTAGCACGTCTGATGGCATTGCGAGATGGTTTTGAAACAGATATAGACAAGTTAATAACTAGAGGAAAACAATTTAAGGTGTGTGACAATGTATCCCTAGATACTGATGATGGTACACCGGAAGCTTTCTTATGGGCTTTAAATGTTTATCATTATAATGAAAGTCATCCTGACAATGGAGAATATGATCATCTTAAGTACAAAAGCTACCATGCATCTAGAGGTTTGTTTTTAGGTGAAGAAAGAGATGAAATAGTTTCTATTCTTAACATAATGAAGGGGCAAGAAGTTACAGCAAGAAAACTGGACAAAATATATGTGGATGAGAATGATATAAAGCATGATTATCTGAAAAATGAATGCTTTGATAAGACCGGTCTACGTGTATATGGAACGTATACATATTATTATAATAAAGGAACTCCAAGAGAGCTAAATAGAGAAATTACAAAATATGAGGTTGATACAGATACACCATTACAAGTTGGAACAAATGATATTAAAATTTCTGTAACTTATGATGGAGAAGAATATACAACAAGTGTTAGAGTATATGTAAAAGAAGCAAGCTCAAATGATGAAAATGAATATGATGACGAATTAATTGATTTAATAAGAGAAGGAAAATCAATTAGTAATTTGAATTCAACCGCTGCTTATAACTGGGTTTTAAAAGTAAAAAAATACAATGAAGCACATAATGAAAATAGTTTGTATGAAGATATTAAGAAAAAATGTGAGGATATGATTAATACCAGTATAAATGATACAGATAAAAACATGGTTATTGCATATCTGAATGTTATCAAAGATGAAAAAATATCTGACATAAAATTAAGTAATATTTATGTAGAAGGTAATTACAAGACAGTGTATAATGAGGGCGAAACCTTTGATAAAACGAACTTAGAAGTCTACGGTATTTACAAATATACGTATGATAACGGAAATACAAGAAATATTAAAAAGAAAATAGATAATTATACAGTAACTCCAGATAAAGCATTGAAGAGAAACGATAAAAATGTAACTGTAAAAGCAACTGATGGTGAAGTTACTCGAAGTGTTGATGTTAGTATTTATGTGAATTATAAGGAAGATATTTCGGACAAGGAGACTACAACAACTCCGGATAAAGAAAGTCCAACTACATCAAATAAGGAGCAGGCTACAACAGATGTAAAGACTACAGTAAAAGCAAATAAGAAAAAATGCAAAGTACCGAAACTTACAAAAGTAAAAAATAAGAAAGTTATATATGGAAAAGGGCCAAAAGGTGCGAAAGTACATATTAAGATTGGAAAGAAAACATATATAAAAAAGATTAACAAAAAAGGAAAATTTGTTTTAAAGATAAAAAAGAAAATCTCAAAGAAAACAAAAATTGTAATATGGACCACGAAAAAAGGTTTAAAGGCAAGCAATAAAACAGTATGGTATGTAAAAAAGTAATATTTTTTGCACAATGATTTGCTTTTAATATACATTTATGCTATATTATAAGTGTATTTTTTATTATTAATTTTATTTTACCCAGAACGAGGTAAAGAGCAGCTAGAACCTGTTTCGCAGGTTAATTGAAGATGAGTTTTATTTATGATGCAATTTTTTAAGCACAGGAATGCAATATGTATTTCTTGTGCTTTTTTTGTTGCACACATTGAAAGAAATGGAGGTGTTAGGATGATTATTTTATGTGGAAATGAACCTTATCTTATCGACAGTGAGATAAACAGACTGAAAGAAATTTACAATTATAAAAAAGTAGATTGTCTGGATGAAAACAAAGTTTTTCTTGAAGAAAATAGTTTTTTTGATACAAGAAAAAAAGCTATTTTTTATTTTCCTGAAGATGGTGCGAAGGCAATTAAGAAGATTGATGAATACTTTTTTAGCAAAAACCTGTTTGTTGTTATTTATGAAAACGCAAAATTGAATATTCCAAATGTTGAAATTAGACGTTTTAATAAGTTAAATGAACAAGGTTTAAAAAAATATGTTAGAAAAGTGTTTCCGTACATGGATAATTTATTAATCAACAAATTTGTTGAATTATCGAATTATTTGGTTGACGAAAGTGTTACTCTTTATAATATTCTTGGAGAGTTTAAAAAAATCAAATTAATTGCAAAAGAAAGGATTAATGAAGAAACACTCGTAGAAATGTTAGGTGTGCCTTCATATAATGGAGATGCATTTAAAGAGGGGAAGTTCTTGTTAGAAAATAATAAGGAACTTGCCATAAAAAATGCCATGAACTGTAAAAAAGGCGATGAATTGGCTTTTTTAGGTGCATTGCGAAGATTTTATCGAGTTGGTTGGAAATACAACTATTTTTCACCAAAAGAAGTTGGCTACGGGGGGAAGATTGACCCTGACTATGCTGTGAAAGCTCTTGAAATCGTAAATAATTCTTATGAATTAATAAGAACAGGAGTTTTACCAGGAAACATTGCTTTAATGTCTGCTATATTTAAAATTTTAAATATAAAGGCTGGTGAGAGTAATGGTTAATTATGGATTAGATGTAAATGCTGTTTTTAAAAATTTTCATACGCTAGAGGATGGAAATACAGAAGCTGGATTTACAGATAAAAGATATGCCAAATTAATGAAGTTTCTACAGGATGACGAGCAAGATGCAATAAAGAATTATTCATTAAAAGATTTGAATGATTTTTTATATATTGTCGGAGACTTTACGGATATGGTGATATCCAGAGAACATAAAGTTGAAAAATTGTTCGGCGATGTAGAAAGATGCAAAGGAAAAATTAAAAGAAGAACTTGGTTTTGAGAATCACATGTATATGTGATTCTTTTTTTCACAAAAAAGTAAAGGAGAAAATATGAAAAAATTAATAATGGAAGTAGACCTTGAAAATCCAGAATTCTTTAAGTGTGAGTTAATTAATGATGATGTACGAACAATAAAGAATATTAGTTTAAATCAATTAGTTCATTTTCTTGGAGATTGTACAGATACAAGCATAATGTCAAAATATACAGTTCCTGACAATTGTTTAGGAATATCGTTTAGTGGAGATTATGTTTATTGCACAGTTTTGGTAAAAAAGCGTGTTATTCCGGCAAAGTATGCTAAAGCAGATATCGAAAATAATTATTTATTGCCTTATCCCAATTTAATTTTTACATTCAAAATTAATGAATACAAAAGTGGATTGGAAAAAAGCTGGTGCTTTGCAGTTAAGGATGACGTAGTAACAGAAAATACGGAAATATTTGAATTTCCATTTTCTAATGTATCCAAAGGAAAAGGAGTTATTTGTTATGGAGGAAATAATACTTTATATAATGGAGATTTACGTCAAAGTATAGAAGAGTATTTAGAAACCTTTTTTATAGCTCCGTATAATGGAGATTATTACACAATGGATAGAACAGCTTTTATAGAAAAATCATTGCCAGAGTTAATGAACAAACTTAATGGAAAAAAAGAATTTCCATTAGATAAGTTGGTTAGTACAGGAAAAAGTTTTAAGGATATTACATTTGACAATTAATTTAAAAAGTAAAGGAGATTTTATTATGCAGAATGCGTTTGATTTAGAAAAATTATTTGGTTTGGAGTCTACACCAGTGGTGAAAAAGACTAAGAATGAAAAAAAGAAAAGCTCAACAGGTAAGAAAAAAACTAGCAAAAATGATTCTAAGGAAACATATAAACTACCAATAACTGTATACAGTGAATATGGTGAGTTTATTGTTGAAGATAATGGTGAAGAAGTAACATTATCTGAGATTGGTAAGATGTTACCTTTTGAATTAACTGTAAAAAAATACAGTGATTACTTTGTTGGTATTCCCAAAAATCAAAAAGTAAAAGATGTAATTTCAGGGATACTTGTTAATGGTGGAATAGAATCAGAAATTGATTCTGAAGATTCAAAAAGTATTATTGAAAAATTTGGAAAATCTGATACAGAATTAGTGGAAATAGCTAAAAACACCTATTCTTTTAGATTTAAGGAAAAGGACGCTTTAAATTGGGATTTTCAGTTAAAAGGTTCTTTTTTTATTGGCTTCAAAGAATTTGATTGTATGATGGAGGTTGATGCAGAAAACTCGAATAAAGACTACAATTTAAAAGAAGTAGCAACTAAATTCATTAATGAGCATAAGTGGTTGGAGCAGGCTGAGAAAGCTTATTTTTATCAAAAAGTAGGAAACAGACAGTGTATCTTCATTCAGCTTTATGATAAAAAAATAGAATCTAAAGGATTGAGAGTTAAATTGCCATGTGGCATTTCATTCTTACATCCGGCAGGAGAATTAGCTAATGGGTTGACTTCTGAAATGTTTGATGGAAAAGAATATGTTGATGAAGAAGATATTTTGAAAAAAGTTGACGAGTTTTTTACGGATATATATAAGAAAAATAACACTTCAATAAATTATATTGAAAATATAAATACCGTATGTGTTCAACATATTGGCAGAAGTAAGGGTAGCACCATTGAGACAGAAGCTGCCAGTTTTGAAATGTCTGATTCGGGAAAACTTACTTATAAAAGTAAAATAAAGCCAATACCTTTTGAGTTTATAAACAAGGTATATAACATTTTTCTGGATAACATGCCAAATGAAGCAATTGTGCAAATTGTTTATGATTTCTGTTTGGAGAGATATAGAATTTATGTTCCAAAAGCTATAAAAGGTTGCGTATCCGTAAGTTGGGATGATGCAGAAACAATTCAAAATTTATCCACAACGGAATCCGTAATAATGGAAATACACTCTCATAACAAAATGAAAGCTTATTTTTCATCAATTGATGATCAGGATGAAACATTGCCTATGTTATATGGTGTGATGGGAAACCTGGGAGATGGTAAAAAAGGCAGCTTTGTTATTAGAGCTGGTTGTGCAGGTAAATTTGAAATGTTAGATGTATCTGCAGCTTTTGAAATTCCAAAATTATTGTTTAATGGAAAGATACCACTTATAGTATTAGCATCAAATAACAATAAATGGCTTTTTATGGACCTGGAATCAGGAGATTTTATAACCACTTCATCAGTATATTTTTATGCTAATGGTAGTATATGTTGGGATCATGCATCATATCATGGCTCAGATATATTTAACCTAAATTGGGACAGAATGAAAGAAGAATTTGTATCAGGAAAGAATTATAATTATGTTGTAATAAAAGAAATTCTTGAGAAAAAAATCAAATTAGAGGGACGCAATATTGAAAATGTACGCGATGAATATGATAATTCAGATATTATCTTGGATTCATCAAATTTTAAAGATGTGTTCTTTATTGGAGAGGAGGAATAGAGGGTTTAATTAACTCTCTTATTTTTATATGGAAAAGACAATTAATGGTAAAAGTAAAAAGCAGATAATGGAAGAATTATCTGCACCATTTAAGAGAGAGCAACGAGAAAAATCAGAAGATGATAGATATATTTATTTAAACATACAGACTTGTCTTGATAGATTAGACGAAGTTGTGGGTTGTTTAAATTATAATATTGAAACAATAGATACAAGGTTTGTAGATAATGTGATTTATAAAACAGTCGCCTTAACACTATTGTATGATGATGGAACCGTTGCTGTTACAAAATATGGAGATGGTGGTGCAGCAATGACTTTTAAAAAGAATGAGGATGGAACAAGAAGTCAGTTTGCAAAGCAACCACATAATACAAACGAAGCCGCTTCTAATGATGCAATTAAAAGAGCTTGTAAAAAATTTAGAATTGGCTTAGAAATCTACCATGAAAACAGACGCATAACTGGACGGGAAACTCCCCAAAAGGATGTTACAGGAGAGATAGAAGAAGTGAAATTCTATTTTAAAAGTGATTTGATTTGTGATGGTAAGATGCAAAATTCTTATCACGCAAAGATTGAAACTGCGGATGGGTTCTCGGGCACATTAGTGATAAGTCAGGAAAAAGCTTATTCTCTAGCTCAGATGGGGATTTTGCAACAGTTAGTAGAAATCTCTAAAAATAAAGGAAGAGCTAAATTGATGTGTATATATCAGTTATATGGTGATAAAAAATATCCTCAGTTTATTTATCACAAAGTACCGGAGGTGATCTAATATGTTATCGTTAGAGGAAAATAACTTAGTTCTTTCAGAAATATTACTTTATAAGGAACTTTGTCTTGTGAAGGAAAATATCATTTTAGGCGAAATTCCTGACAAGGATATGTTCAATGAATTAGTGACGAAGTTTGAAAAAAGTGATGATAAAAGAGTTATGTATTTAAAAGAACATGGCGAACAAAATACAAGTTCATCATTTTTAGATGATATTGTATTTAGGGATAATGGATATGTTACAGATGGACGTCTTATGGGACCAATAGATGGTGCCTTAGACTTCATAGGGGAACAGTCTAAATCACCAAATAAATTTATGCAACAGGTGGCTACATATGTAGCTACCTGTTTGTAATGATACCATTCTCGCTATATCCAATAGTTTTTACAGAAAAAACGTTGTGGTATGGCGATTATATGGATACAGATGATTACGTTGGTGCGTGTTCTAATAGTGTGTTGGAGACATTTGCAAGAAAGAAAATAAATTCGGCTATTTTTTCAAAGTTATACAAGAAAAAATATACAAGAGATTCCAGATTGCTAAGTTGGCCAGTATTATCAAATAATAAAATTAAATACAATAAAAAGTTTTATGATATTGATCATGAAAGAGATTGCCAAACGGATTGTTCTATAGATATATTAACAGCATTTTATCAGTTAAAAAAGCATAGAAAATCTTTTTGGAACTTGGAATGGTATGGTTGTGAAACAATGGGAAAATGCATAAATTCTGTAATTAGCAAAATAATGGATTTAGCAGAAAAAATAGATCTAAGCGATGAGCAAAGGGACACATTTGAAACAGAATTATGTTATACATTAGAAGATGGGATAATTTCTTCTTATTTGTTTGGCAGAAAAGAAAAGACTATTGAATACATATATGAGTACGGTATAACCCGTCAGGAAGACATAAACAAGGTTCTGAGTATATTAGCAGAATTAAAAGATGGATTTGTTGACTGTCCATATGATTCAAGGGAAGAAAAATGCTTATGGTTTTCAATAGTTGCAAATTCAGCATATATAATGGCTTCTGATACTTTTAGTTGTCCAGAAATTTATGAAGTTGAAGAGTATTCTCTTCCAATACTTGACGATTGGCTAAAATATAAGAAGACGCAAAAAATTGATAATGGAATGCTTGAAAAAAGAGCAGAATACTTGTTTTCTATAATAGAAAATAGGAATAATCGATTATTAAAATTTAATCTTCAAGAAGCTGACTATGATATGTTAGAATTTTATCCGCATGAAATGACTTCAGTACATTTTCCGTTTTTTTTGAAAGAAGTTGACGAAGTTATTTCGAAGTTGTTAAAGAAATACAAGTTTTCTGACAAAAAAAGAAAAGAATTTGATTATGTAAATATTTTGTAAGGGAAAGGAGGAAGGAAGCTGTTGCTTCCACTATTATATGACGTTTAATGTAATTGTTGTAGGATGTGGTGGAACTGGATCCGCATTTTTACAAAAACTTGCAAGGTATCAGGCTGCATCTGATGCAAATATAATAGTTACTATCATTGACGGAGATAAGGTAGAGCGAAAAAATCTTAAAAGACAAATGTTTTTTGAAGATTCAATAGGTGAATTCAAAGCAAAAGAATTGGCAAATTTGGCGGCTGATTGTTACGGAGAAGAATGGAATTATGTACCTGAATATTTATTAGATACAAAATTAATCAATAAAATAAATTCTGCGAGTACAAGTTATCAAAGGGTAGATATTCTTGTTGGATGTGTTGATAATCATGCAGCTAGAAGAGTGATGGAAAGTTGGTTTGATTCACAAAATAATTGCATCTATATAGACTCCGCTAATGATGAATATGATGGAGAAGTTGTTGTAGCTGTTAAAGCCGGTGGAATGGAAATATCTCCTAGGCGAAGTCATTATTTTAAAGACGTTTTGACGGATGATAGTCCTTCAGTTGTTGAAGAGAGTTGTGAAGTGAGAAATCAAAGCTCACCTCAACATCAATGCACAAATGATATGGCTGCAAACATTGTCATGTCTGTTGTGTCACAAATTTTTGAAAATAAAGTTTGTACAGGATTGATTCTTTTTAACGCTAAAGATTTAATGATTAGAAGATTTCCATTTGAAAGTGGTGATGAACAATATGACAATAGATGAAAAAATTAAAAGATGTGAGTATTTCTTGTCACGTTTTGATTTAAATAAAGATAAGATACTTTATCAGAAGTATTCATATTTTTATGATTATGAATTAAGCAGATGCAAGATATTAAGTGGCATTTTCAAGAAATGTGGTTTGGCCACATCATTTAGCAAAATAGAATATGACCAGGAAGAATTCTTTCTGGAATGCATATTTAGCTATATTGTGAGCAATACCAAGGCATTTGAATATAGTAATTATAATTATAATTACGAGTTTGATGTTATGTGCGATGAGAATTGTGATAGTACAGACATATCCGATTTAACATATGAGGATTTTAAAGAAAGTATGAATTGGAAAAATTTGAAAGTAAAAGATACTGATTTTTTAGATCCAAAGCTTTTTCCAATACTTAGAGACTTTTTAAGTTATTATTTTTATGAAGATTCAGGTATGTTTCTTAATAAAATTGAAATAACATATTTGGATGAATTGTTGAAAAATAATTTCATAAAAAAAGAATGCTTAAAAGCACTTGAAAAACCTTTAATGTTAGATGATGATTATTCTGCTTTCAGTGATAAGAATGTTGTAGCATGGATACAAGGATGTAACGACTGCGGTAGAGAGATAAGATTCAATGAATTAAACTCTATGTTTTTACTTACCTTGTACTATGTTGATTTGTGCTTTTGCAAATATACAAAAAATTATAAAAAATCAATTGATTTTGGTTCCTTAATTTATGTATAAGGTTGAAGCGTAAAAAATTGCATAATATAATGTAATTAATAAAAGTGGGTGTATCCCTAACAAACAGGGGTGCTACCACGTAGTCTCTCTGTTTGTTAGATGGTATATAAAAATAATAAACAGGAGGTGTTGAAATTACATGGGATTAGATATTGCATGTAAATCTTTTTTCAGAAAGAATGAAAACTTTGCTGATGCATTTAACTTTTATTTTGGGGAAAACATTGTAAACCCTAAAAATTTAAGTGAATTAGATAGTTCGCAAGTTTTTACTTCTTTAAAGGGAAAGGATTATCAAAGGTATCGTGATGTTTTTAAATTTTGTGAATTTAAGGCAGATACTAATTATAACTATTTAATAATGGGCATAGAAAATCAGACATATGTAGATTATGCAATGGTTATAAGAAATATGTTTTACGATGCATTAACTTATGTTAATCAAGTTAAGGATCGAGCAGCAAATGATAACAGGGTTTATTCAGATCCAAATGAATTGCTTTCTAAATTCAGGAAGGGACAGAAATTAAATCCGGTTATAACATTAGTAGTTTATTTTAGTGAGAAAGAATGGGATGGCGCAAGGAGCTTGCATGAGATGTTGAATGTTGCTGATGAAAGAATCTTGAAATTTATCCCGGATTATAAAATAAACTTAATTTGTCCAAAAGACATTGATGATTTTTCTAATTTCCAGTCGGAGTTGGGCGCAGTATTGAAATTTATTAAAAATTCAAATGATACAAAAGTGCTGGACAAAATGATTGAAAGTGATGAATATTCTAATGTGAGTAATGATGCGTTGGAAATCATGGGAATGGTATCACCTAAATACAGAGCAGAATTAAAAGAAAAACATAGAATAGGAGGTTTTAGTATGCCGGAAGTTTGGAGAAAAGTTAAACAAGAAGGTAAACAAGAAGGTAGACAAGAAACAATTATTGAATTTGTTAATAAGAATCTTATAACTAAAGAGCAAGCAATGAAACAATTGGGAATAAGTGAAAGTCAATTGAATGGAATGCTAAAAAATTATACAAATCAAATAACAAATTAAATAATTAATAAATAAAAAAAGAAGTATTTTTTAATACTTCTTTTTTTAATGAATAGGAGGAAATAATTATGATGGTAAGAGAGCTTATTGCAGAATTGGAAGAATTTGATGGAGAAATGGAAGTAGTGCTTGGTATTTCGACAAGAAGAGGACCAGATCGTGCGGTAGAAGTTGATACTTTATATGGTGACGGAGTAAAAACAATTCATCCAACATATTATGGTGAAAGTAATTATAACGCTGTAGTTCTGACGGAAGGAAGAGAAATTGGTACGCTTGAATTGTATGAAGAAGATTAAATGAAGTTTTCTTAGATACATTTAATAAACTGAAAAAGTAATACTAAAAATTAAAGAGAATAAGAGATCATTGGCAAACAAAAAATGGTATATTTTGTTTGTTTTTTTATTAGAACATTATTTTTATAATAATTTAATGATTATAAAAATAAATGTTTAAGGATAGGAGGATTAATATGAATTTTAATGAATTTAAAACAGAAATAATAGGAGCCGTAGGAGAATTGAAAAAATGCTTTGTGCAAAAAGGAGTCAATATTGAAGTTTTTGTGCAAGAGGCTGAATCAGTAAATATCAAAGGTGAAAATCTTGTTATTAAGCCTGGAGACAACACGAATGTTTGCTTTTCTAAAAACCTGAAAGAGCTTTATGAAATTTACAATAACTATGGTGATTTTAGTGAATTTTTCTCAGAATTTGTGAAAATTCTTCAGGATGCATTTTCACAAATTAGATTGATGAATGGAGATTTAATTTTAAAATCAATGGCGAAATCTTTTAATGACGGAAACATTGTTTTTAGTTTAGTTAATGCATATGATAATCAAAAATTACTTAAAGATGTTCCGCACAGAAGAATTGCAGATTTGGCTATAATATATCGTGTTGTGTGTATTGATGAGCAAGGCAGAGCGTCAACAGTTATACATAATAATTTAGCTGAGGAGTTTAACAAAACTGAAGAAGAATTATATGAAATGGCATATAATAACATGAAGCAGAATTATCCTATAACCTTAGATACTTTAGGGAGCCAGGCTTTTTCTTCATTGATAAGCTTATTTACAGACGAAGATGGTAATATATCAAATTTAGATTTTGAAAATATTGAACTTGATTCGGATGATTTGTATGTTTTATCAAACAGTAGGTATTTATATGGTGCGACTGCTATTTTATTTGACAATGTTTTAGAAACAATTGCAAATAAGTTTGACAGTGATTTATATATCATACCTTCTTCAATTCATGAACTGATAATTGCGAGTAAAGATTATATAGATAGTCAAGGTAATATTGATTATTTTATAGATATGATATCAGAAGTTAATGCTATGAGTGTTAATGTAAAGGATAGATTGTCGAATCAGCTTTATTGGTATGATAGAGAAGAAAAAAGCTTCAAAAAGGTTGAAAGCGATGCACCTGAGAGTGTTTTAGATTATTAAAAGTTAAATAATTATTTATGAGTTTACAAAGCATATGATGATGTAGTTTCTACATCTCATATGCTTTTTTTGAATAGGAGGATAAATTTTATGCGGAAATTGGATTATAAATACGAAGCTACCAAAGGAAAACACTTTGTTTTAAAAAATGTACCATCAAAGGAAGAATACATGGAATTATCAACATATGCTGAAGGACATGTGTTTGGTAACAGTGTTAGGTGTTCTTATGTTGATGACGGATATGTAGTTGAGGAAGATATTCCGGGTTGGACAAAGCTTAAAGGATATGAAGTTGTGTACTACTATAATGGAGCTCGACTTTATGCCGGTAATGCACAGGTTTTTCCAACATTTGAAATCGCACAAAAGTATAAAAGGAATTATAAGTTTCTTTCAAATGAAGAAATGTTTATAGAGAAAGTTGATTATGAAGGTGTTCCGTTAAGTAAAAGCAGGATATATAACGGAAAAGAAGTTATAGATCAGGAACATTACTTTGGACTTAACGCTTGTGAAATTGGTGATTATTTTACAGAAGATATGGTAGATGAATTTATGAATGCTCTACCGCCAGTCTGCATGAGAAGTGATTGTGCACAACTTGGAGAGCCAATATCAACAAGAATGGATGAAAACGGAAAATATAAATCAACATATGCAACATTTAAACGAATTGCTGAATGCATTTGGGAGTATTGTGGAGATTGCTTTAGAGGCGAAAATGTACAATATGGCTCCAAATGCCCAATAGTTTAATGTTAGTTTAGGAAAGGAGCAGGTGGTAGGATGTGATTTGTGTCAGGAGTAGTAAATGTTTTTTTTACATTGCTTTTGACATGATTACGTCTGCTGCCAAACACACAAATGAATTATAATGAATTAAAAGTGTCTTGAATTATAAAAAATTATATGAATGTGTATAAACTGATAAAAGCATATGAGAATGTGATTTTCACTTCTTATATGCTTTTTTTGAATAGGAGGATTAATATGTATAAATGTGATTATGAATATGTAGCTGATAAAGGAAAGCATTTTATACTACAAAATCTACCATCGGAAAAAGAACACACAGTCATATCAACATATTCGAAAGGATATGTTTTTGGTGACAGAGTTATGTGTTATTACGTGGATAATGGATATGTAGTTGAAGAAGATATTCCCGGCTGGACAAAGCTTAAAGGTTATGAAGTTGTGTATTACCGCAATGGAAACAGACTTTTTGCAGGTGATTCATCAGTTCTTCCGACATTTGAAATAGCACAAAAGCTAAAAAAAAATTATGATGCTTGTTCGTGGTTTAATCACGAAATATTCATAGAAGAGATTAGCTATGAGGGTGTTCCGTTAGGTAAAAGTGAGATGTATAACGGGAAAAAAGTTATAAATCAGGAACATTACTTTGGACTTGCTGCTTGTGAGATAGGTGATTATTTCTCTGAAGATGTAATAGATGAATTTATAAATGCATTGCCACCAACCTGTATGAAAAGTGATTGCGTACAGCTTGGCGAGCCAGCATTAGGAAGAAAGGATAAAAATGGTAAATATAGAACAACATATGAAACGTTTAAGCGAATTAGTGATGGAATTTGGGAATATTGTGGAAGCTGCTTTAAAGGTGAAAACATATCATATTAATTTAAATTTAGTAAATGAGTTTAAATATTATTTTTTAGGAAAGGAGAAGTAGTAGACAGTTTTTTGTCAAGAAAGTAATAAAATGTATATTTTATAATACTTTCAGACATACGATACAGTTTACTATTAAATAAGCTATGAAAGAAATTAGAGTTAAGTTATATATAGGAGAAAATGATGATTACGTTGAACTTTGGAGAACTGTTGAGAAAATCAGAGGAAAACATATGTATTACGGAAGATATACATACGGAGATGAAGGTACATGGTATTCAGTATGTGACCCACTTGGCTATTGTGAATTAAATGCACCAATGCCTGATGATGTAATGTTTATTTGCTGTGATGATAATGGAAATGAAGTAGTTAGATATTCAAATGCCGACGGTAACAAATTACCTAAATTTGAAACAGTTATCAAAAGAGAATGGAAAGAAGTAAAGGAATCTTTACAACACAATGTTGAGGATTTGTTTAAAAATTTCTTATCTGAATGTTGGAATGGAGATACAACAATGAAGATAAATCAGTGGTTATTATCTTATAAAGATCCAGACTTATATCCTGAAAAAGCAAAGGATTATGATGAAAACTGGACGGGTTGTTGGGCCGAAAAGGAAATTGATTATGAGACTATTCCAAATACAGAGTTTGAGTATTTAGGACATAAATACCAATTTACAAAAGTAAAACATAAACATGATTATTGTGGTGTTGAGTGGTATGAGTTCGTATGTACTGATTCACCATATGTAATGAAGGATATGCCGGGAATAAAAGACAGAAACTTCATACAGTCATATATGTATTTGGGAAACTGGTTTGATGATACATCCTATGGAACAATGTATGATAAGAGAACAGCAAGAGAAAAGGTAGTTGCAAAACTTATCAAAAAATTTCCACAGAAAGAGAAGTGGGATAAGCTTCTTTATGTAAAAAAGAAGACCGGAAGTGAGTTTTATAATTGCGATTGCTGTTATGAAAGAACATATTCTGATGTGGCCGATATACTTATCAACAGGAATTATCATAAAAAAGACGTTGATTATCTTTGCAAATTTATTAACGAAGAAACTGAAGGTATTGTATTTTCAAATAGCATAGAAAACAAACATTTAATCAAACAAAAATATCCTAACATTTATGATTATGATAATTGCTTAATTTAGGATATATTATGTTAAAATGTTGAGTTTATAGTTAATACTGTATCTCAGTGTTTGTTAAATTAGCTTATTGGAGCTAATTTTTATTATTAGAAACTATATGTATATAAACTGATAAAAGCGTACGAGAATGTAATTTTTACATATCGTATGCTTTTTAATTTTAGGATTGGAGAGAAAAAATGAATTATCATGAATTTACAAAATTGATGGTCGAAAAAATTAAAGATGATATAATTAAGGAAAAAATTGACGTGGAAATTTCAGAATATGCTGAAAATGAAGTTGTTGTTGAGCCTAAAGGATTGAATCAATACTACAGTATAAAAAATAACATAGAAGATATATATGATTATTTGAATGGGGATAGTTTTGTAGAATGTTTACAAAAACAAAAAGCAATTTATCAAAATCTCCATACAGCGCTGCGTGAAATTGAATCCTTAAATAAATTCGTAAGTGTTGAGAAAGTATACGAAGCTTTTAATAAGGGAAGTTTAATTTTTAGCTTGATAAACGCTTATGATAACGATAAATTGTTAATGGATGTTCCTTATAGAGAATATCAGGATTTGGCAATAGTATATCGAATGGTCATAAATGATGAAAATGGAGAGATTCTATCGCCGATTATTCATAATGATTTATTGAAGCTGCTTAATTTTACTGAAAATGAATTATATGAAATGGCATATAAGAATATGGAACGTAATTATCCTATCATAATTCATGATTCAAAAGAAGAAGAATTTTGCATAAAAAATAATTTTCAATTTCCTTTTGAATTAAAATGGAACTTAAAAAAGCTCTATCGTAATGAATTATATATGGTGTCAAATTTTAAACGCCATTATGGTGCGACAGCGATATTGTTTGATGGAGTGTTAGATACAATTGCAGAAAAACTCGGAACAGATTTGTATGTTATGTTTTCATCCATGCATGAAGTTTTAATTACTACTGAAGAGTATTTATGCGAGCATTGGGACGATATTGAATATGTTCCTGGAATGGTTAAGGACATTAATTTTTTGCATGTTTACACTTATAATAGGTTATCAAACAGGTTATATCGTTATGACAGGGCTAATAAAGTTTTAGTAAAGGTTGAAAGTGATGTTTCCAAAAGCGTTTTGGATTATTAATAAGTATATGAGTTTGTAAAAATTAGAGTCACTATTATGTGGCTCTTTTTTTTATGTTCATTGTTGATGCTTTTCTAAAATATACATTATTTTTGATTTTATGATATAATATTAAACATACTTTATTAATATGTAAAAGATTAATATAAAACATGAATAAATATCCCATAGTGTTTGTGATACTCAACATTTCTATGTAATATGTAACTTTCTATATGAACTTTTCGTAAAAGTTGTCTTTCGCGAATAGTTGTTTTCTTATTCTCAATAAGTATAAGTAAAAAAAAATTTTTTAAAAAAATGTACTTTATTCGTCACTTTCTAAGTTAAAAGCTAAAAAAAATAAAATTCTTTTCTACAAAAGTCTTAATCTAGATATAAATTATAGTTCGGAATATTTTGACAGATAATATTCTATATGATAAATTGTAACAGGTGCTACCACAGTACGGTAGGACGGTTACACTCCAATCTGGGAGTACAAGCCCAGTTTATCTCATACATGGTAAATTGTGCCGCTACTAAAGATAGGAGATGTTTTATGATTGAAATTTCATACGAAGCACTATTCGCTCTTGCTGCTTTTTGTGCCGGAGCCGGATATGTTTTAGGAAAAGATATACATAAAAAAAAGTAATCGTCCAGCGCATGAATGACGATTACTTTTTTTAAAAGCAATTAACTTCAGTGTAACCGCTCTGCTTTACGGTAGCACTTTTTTTATTTAATAGTATTTTAACATACATATTTTCTAATTACAAGTAATGTTATTTACTTCTTTTTGTCTTTTATTATGCAATTAGTATGATAATATATATATATATTCTAAATAACTTGCGTCACACGCAAGTTATTTGTTAAAAATTAAGAGAAAATTATGTGCTTAAGGAAAAAAATGTACTTTATTGCTAATTCTCTTATTTTATCGGTGCTGTAGGCGATTTATCAAATAGTACATTTCATATACTACTCCTACTACTACTGGGTTAAGAATTATACTCTTTCATTATTGTTTTAAACTCGTTAGGGGTAATATTTCTATATACCTTTTTGATAAATTGATTATTCATTGGGAAAATTATTTCATTTTCACCTGCTGTATAAGGGTTGTAACATCCTAGATATTTTCCAAATTTATTTGCATCTATTCCGGCACTAGTTTTAGTATTGGCATGAATAATTGTATACCTTTCATCTGCATTAATATGATTAAATCCTTTAGTGAAATCATATGAACTGCTCCATGATGCAATCATCCCATGCCACTTAATTTGGGGTGCTCTTCTATAAGAATTCCTATTTCTAGGATATATGTAGGATTTGTCTAATAGACGATAGATATTGCCCTGATATTCCCAATTGCAAGCGAATTTTAAAACATCTGATTTGGGATTTTTATTATATTTTATAGTTGTGTCTCTTGTTCTTATAAGATTGCCTAAAACGCCATCATAAAATCTAATTTTTTCTTCATTATAACTACCACTGCATAGTGGAAATTCCCTGAATTGAACCATTGTAAGAGCAAGTATATATTTTTGGCATTCGAATGAGAATTGATTTAGTGGATGCATTGGATTACTATCAAATAATAACATATAATTCTGTCACCTCGTTTCTTTTTGCTTTACAAACTCCTTAATAAGTTCAATTTCTTCATCCATATTATGTTTTCTTTTAGAATGTTTCCATCCCTTGCGTATATCTTTTAACTGTTTTTTCCATTTTTGAATATCATGATCTATATATTCTATTTCTTTACTTTCTTCATCTGTATGTTTTTTTAAATATTCTTTGGCTTTTATTGAGGTATCAAGATAGTCCAATTTATCCAAATAATTTTGTGGATTATATCCATAATAAAGTAAATGTTGTAAAAGTGTCTGCTTTTTTAAGTTTGTTCTTTCAATTTGGTTTATAGATATTAATCCCAGATATCTATTTGTCGGTCCTAATGATGCTCTTGAATTATTATAGGTATTTAATTCATCACTTGTTTTAATATTATTTTTTTGTATATCGTCATAAGTAATTTGGGCTAATTTATAATATTTACAGGCTAGTAATTCATATTGTTTAGATTTATCTTTGTCATCAAGATCCTCTAGTGTGTAATGCGCATGACTATGTTTTAAGCCTATTTTTTCATATAATTTAACTTTTTCAAGCTCTTCTATAATATGACTATTAGGATAATTTTCTTTGAACAAAAAATCTAAATAGTCATAATAGCCCGATTTATCAGAATATGTTCCCCTACTATTTTCCTTTTGTTTGGCGTATTTTTCTTTATATAATGTTTGCCATTGTTTGCAAACTTTTATATTTTCTTCAGGTCGTGAATATAGATATGCTGCACTGGGAGTGAAAAGCTCATCACTCCAAATATAAGGTAAAGCATATGGATTATAGATGTTTTTTACATTAATATGTTTTGATTGGGCAATTCTATTGCATAATTCTTCAATTAAATTGTAAGTATCTTCTTCTCCTAATAACATTCTTGCAAAGGAGTATTCACTTAAAATACCACCAGATATTTGAGTTGTTGGTAGATATGGAATAAAGAAGTCGTTTCCTTTATCGTTGGTGATGTAAGAAAAACATGTATATGCTGGTCTGAAATATGATGTAAAAATAGTTATTTCATGCGAATTATCTAAGATACCGGACAATTTAATTTCTGCTAATGTTTTGTCGATAAAATCTTGTGTATCAATGGAGTCCATCTTATATGTTTTAATAATTGTTTCTTTAAATTTTTTTTCTTGTTTATCTATATTGTTGGTTTGAATCATAAATTATCTCCTTTGTGTTTGTAAGACATTAGTTAATGAAAACATCCTAGCAATTAAAATAATTATTAAATTTGCCAGGATGTTTAAAATACATATTTAATTTTAAAATTATTGTTAAACTCATTTGTTCGAACAATAAATTAGCTTTTAAGAACGCTGTTTATATCTGAAAGAATTTTTAGATATAGTCTTAATTCTCTTTAATTCCAAATAAACTACCGTTATTTTGTTCTTCTATCATTTGACTGATATTCATTGATGATAGAGGGATAACTTGACCGTTTGTTTTTAAAACAAAAACTTCATTAGTGAGCATTGCTTCATTTACATTTTTGTATGGAATAACCTTATACCAATTTGAATAATATTCCTTTAAATTTACGTCAAATTCTTCTTTTTGGGTACTTAATATAAGATTGTTTCCAAATACCTTGAAGCCGTCTAATCTTTTAATTTTTCCGTTGTGTTCAATTAGAATTTCGCTTTCAGATAGATTACTATTGTTTATAATATCTACAATCTTGTTTCCTAACATAATTTCTCCTCTCGTTTTTTAATGTTTTTTGAGCTGAAATACATAATTTCTCTTTTTTTTGAAAAGATGAGTTTCAACAACTATTATTATACAATTCCACTTGCAACCTGTCCAGTTAAAATATACAATATATATTAGGTAAACAGTAAAAATAAACATTGATTATGAGACGGTGTTTCGTTTCATGAAGCGAAAGGATTAAACATGCAAACAGATGAAAATAAAGACTGCGTAGAATTAGGCTTGTGCTTTACTAGGATAGTGGCCAAGAAAGACAAGTTAATAAAATCAAAAAAAGATATGAAGTTGCTGGTATCTTCTTATGCTAAAAGTTTAAGAAAAAATGGAATTTCAAATATGGAGATTGCCAATATTTTGATGATGAACGACTTTATTGAGGATATAAAAGTTGATCAGGTTGATGTACTTATGGACAAAATAATAGGATATGTGGATAACATTGAATGCGTAGATTTTTATAATAAATATGATAATGAAAATCTATTATGCAGGGTGTGTGCCAACTGCCCTATAGATAGCAATATGTTTAAAAAAGATGAATATGAATTACTTAAAATGGCAATGTATAAAGATAAACAAAAATTAGAATTTGTAAAATCATTAACAGAAAAAGGTCCTATATTTAATGCTTATGAAACAGACGACTATTACGAGAAAAACAGGCTGCAAGGATGTTATCCAGCCTTTATATTTCCGTTTACAAAACTATATTTCGAAAATGTTTTATGTAATGGGCAGACTACTGAAGAGTTTATAAGTCAGATTGATAATTACTATGGCAAGAAAGAATTAATTCAAAGTAAGGTTAAGGAATTGATTGATAAGCTTGAACTAGAAGTAAGTTTACTCACACGAGTTCCGCTTACTAAAGCGTCAGCGAAGAAAAAAGTTACTGAAATTAATTCTGTTTTTGGGAGAAGTACATATTTTCCACCAATTGGATTTTCGGGAATAAAAACAAGAGTTAAAGACAAAAAGGAAATCGAAATAACATTTTCAAGTATCAATGGAGATGAAATGGCAGCTAATAAAAAAGGGAAAACAAATGCTGTTGATGAAAATAAAAATGACGAAGAAAAAGAAAATGAAAAGCAATCTGGCCAAGATATAAATACGACAGTTGAAAACGCTAGTGACGATGTAAAGGTGCAACCGGAAAGTAATCAATCCACAAGTAAGGCTACATCAGAAAGTAAAGATAATTGTTCTTCTACTACTGCTCCTGCAGGTGCTAAAGACGATTCTCATAAATTGGATAATGATAATGAACATCATCTAGATTTGGGAAACAATATAAACAATACGGAGTCTGTAAAGGATAATGCAGAAATTAAAAATGAAATAAATGGATGCGTAAAAGATAATGAAAACAGTCAGGAAAAAGGCAGCGAAGATAATATAAATGAAGAAGAATATGTAACTCAGGGAGACATATTTAATATAACTTATAACATTGATGCAGACATGGAAAAGCAATGCATTTACGTTGGAAGTGATGAAAAAGTCAATGAATTGGATTGCCAAATATATGAGGATGGTTTCATTAGCTGCGAGACCGTAAGAACTATGAGTGGTGATAAATGTATTCTGTTTTACACTAAAGGGAACGGGAATTATTATTTATTACCAATTAAAAATAATAATGGGATGAAAAAAATTTCAAAGTATATGCAAAGAAGAAAATTCAAAAAATATACCGGCTCGCCATGGCTTTTATCATACTACTTTTTAAACGAATGTGACATCATTACAAGATGTATATACTCATTATATACATTAAAAACTGTTTTAAAAATGAAGTGTAAATCATGTGCAGATGTTATTGCATTAACCTTAAATAAAAGGGTTATTCAAAAGCCTTGGTTGCTGGAATGTATTAAAGAATATGAAAATGTTGCAATAAAGCTTAGTGAGGAAATACATAGCAAGGATTTAGATTTTGTCTTTAATACAATGCAAAATTTAGATATACTTTTAGGAAATGGTTATGATAAAGATATATATGCAGGTGGACGAAAACTAATAGCATTTAATCAACATGGCAATATGAAAATCATAAAAGAACCTGTTACTTATAAAGGACATGGGATTATCTTTAATGTGAAAGTTGAGATGGAAAATAAAGAAAAAAATAAAAGATTTCCCTTTGGTTTTCTTGTACAATGTGTGTGTGAATATGTTGAAAAAGGAAGTCAAAAGACATGTCCTATAAGAATATTAAGTGTTGACGAAGAAATAATAAAAGTGTTTGTTGAGACTTCTGAAGAATATCAATATGCGTTTGAAATGCTTCTGTATTATATAAAAACAATGTGTATTGATTATAGAATTTCAGCAAATGTTTCTATCTCAAAAAGTAAAAATTAATACAAAGAATTAAGTAAAAGCCATAGGATAATCTATGGCTTTTACTTAATAAAATATATCTTTTAATGTTCCAAGAGTTGTTATGAAACAATGGGTATCTGTTTGGTTAGACAATATTTGGTAGTCCTTAATGAAGCATGTTCTGGTGTGATTCTTTTGTGGAATCAACTCTAATATAACTTCCTTTTCAGGACCATATTCTTTTAAATCTTTCTTTAATTTAAACTTAAAATCATCTTGATTAAGATAGTTTTTGCTTGCAAAATATATGTTTAATTTATTCCGAACATCATCTGTAAGAGTTCTCTCACCACTTTCAATTTTATATAGCAATGATGATGAAATGTTTGTATCTCGTGCTATTTTTTTTAATGTTAAGTTAAGTTGTGTTCGTAAATTCCTTAGCGAAGAGCTGTCTGTTATACTTGTTCCTATCTCCAACATATGACTATCTCCTTTTTGCAAACAGTATGTAAGAATATTAGCACATTGTCACACAGTATTCAATTATATTTATCAATTGTGGAGCCTTGAAAAAGCGTTTAAATATATAATAACTGCTGCTGCAGTACAATTCTATATAAGATAAATAGAATGCCAATATGATGATATTATTCCATGTGAAAATGTAAAACAATACTTTAATAACTACTTGAACTTGCAACTAATACTTCCGACTTGCAATATAGGAGATTATACTTGCAATAAAGTGGAAATAAAAAACTTAAATATGAGTAAATTAATTAACTTTTAAATATATTGTTTTATGTAATAAATGGCTCATATTGAGGGCGATCTTGGTTGCAAGTATAAATTGTAAACAAACTGCTGCTTAACCCCTAAATAAAGGGAAAATAAGTGATTTGAGATAATCATACTATATTCCTTCTACGAAAAGAAAAAGAATGGAATATCACCATGTAATAGATAAACGTATAAATATAAGCTAACTCGTATAAGTATAATATATTAATTCATTTATTCTACGAAAAAAGAAATAAGAAGAATATTTTATAAAACCATTCTATATATACATTTATTTATATTCATATATTCGTTCATTCATTTTCCAATTGAAAAGAAAAGCTAATATAAAAATGTGTAACAACTCTATATATTAAAGTATGGATAAAGTAAAGATAAGACTTTTTTATTTTTTCTTACCTGCTTTCGTTCTTTTAGAAAAATGTTCCGAAGGAGAGGGGGGCTTTTAAAGTTCTACTTTTCTCTTTTTTCGAAGAATGAAGAAAAGAATGTTTTGCGTAATGTAAATGTAGTTGTAGCAGCAGTTGTTGGGAAAGAAAAAATTATATGTCAGCAGCAGGACCTAATAAATAATTGTCAGCAGCAGTCCACTACTGTTTGCCGAATTATATTACTTACTTCTTGCATCCGATAACCGGTCGCAAAGAAAAGGGGGCTTTTAAATGTATGACAGCAGCAGTTGTCTGATGACGGTTAGTTATTAATATTAATTCGTTCATTCATTTTCCAATTGAAAAGAAAAGTCTGTATGAACAGATTTGCTTATTGGTAATTATTGGGAACGTAAAATAAGAAAAGAACAACCTGTTATAAACTGCTGCTATATAGTTTGTTTAATACTTAACTAATTACTTTATTCATTCTTTCTTCGAAAAGAATTGTCGTGTATGCAGATAAAGAATTAAAACGAAAGATGAATCAGATATAATTAAAATGCGGATTGAAAAAAAGAAAAGCTAATACGAACTTAATCGATTATGTTGTTAAATTTAGAATACTACCATTATTTTGTTCTACGAATAAAATAACGCTCAAGTTATGGCTCATATACTGCTGCTTAAAATTAAAAATTTTAACAGCATATATAAACAGCTTTCGCTTGTGAATAAAAAAGACTTCCATGAAAAAAGAAAAGTGGCCGAAAGTCTGTATCTGTATTAATAGTAACTGCATGGAGAAAGTTGTGATGTTGATTGTAGCCACTATGATATTGCACGTACCCAATACGAAAAATAGAATTACATGGAATTAAGTATATTCCTTAATTTCTTTTTTCCTGCGTTCGTGGAGTCAAGAAGAAACAAGAAGATTTAACATTGCAGTAGAAACCTGTATTCTTATGTAACCACTACTAGAAGACCATATTTGATATACGATAATGATTTAAGCTTTACTATTCTTCTTTTCGAAGAATATATGAATGAAAGAATGAAAAAACTTAAAAATGTAAAATGTTCCTGCTATCGTATTATCTTAAATGAAAACGGTTATATATATATTTGGTGCAGCAGCAGTTGTGGGGAAATATTAGTGTAGTATTATCCATTATTTATTTGTTAGTCCTATAGAGTGCGTTACACCTTTTCTTTTTCTAATGAACGAATGAAGGAAAGAATTAATTAAAAGAGGCTTATATACTATATGTCAGCAGCAGGACCTAATAAATAATTGTCAGCAGCAGTCCATTACTTACATACAGACAGGAACATATATAGGATTATCATACTTAAAATAAATATCAGCAGCAGTTGTTAATCACCCTTTTATTCTTTCGGTAAGCAGCAGTTGTTTATATGTTAATATTGAAAGTAATGTTCTGCTGCTTTATTTGTAATTTATATGTGAGAATTGATGTACGGAAATAGTGGTATGAGTATATAAGTTTTAAAGATAGGACGAGGATGAATTTATGTGTTGGTTTTTAATCTGTAGTATATATATGCATATTACGTGAAGATGATTGTTATTTGATATAATGTTATATATGGAAAATTATATTAAACATGGTAATGGGAATGATTCGTGTTATCTTTAGTAGTTAATGTATGTAAATTAAATAATAAAGATATCCTGATAAACTTGATATAAATATTGGTAATGATATACAGTTACTTTACTCCTGCAGTACAAGGTTTTATGCTTGTACTTTGTTTAACTGTTAGTTATTTATGATGTATCAGTGAAAGATATTATTAAGGTATTCTATACTGACCTGACATACATTCATATAGAACGGATTCTTTTTGAGTTTTTAAATATTTGAGAAGTTTTTCTTTTTTCTGTATGAGTTTATCCATTATGGTGCATTGATTATCGAGGTATTGTACAATTCTTAACTGCTCATCCATTGGTGGAACTATAATCTTTGTTTCTGAAAGGTCTTTTAGCAAAAGACTCTTTATGGAAATACCTATGACAGTCTTATCAAACTGTTCCTTTGAAATGGAACTTGTTAAGGCATATAAAAGATATTTAGGTATTATCTTATTCTTGTCAGGTCTTATTAATGCAAGGGTTAAGTATAAATCAAAGACCTTGTCCGTATTAACCAGTGCCGCTTTTCCTATTGTACCATTCTTGGTTAAAAGAATATCATCTCTTTGTGGGCTTAATTCAGCGTTAAGGACTTTGTGAATCCTGTTGGTAATGTGTTTTGCCTGCCTCCAGTCAATTTCATTGTTAGAGTTAATATCCTTGGATGATAAAAAGGGTGTTCCGTTTTTTTCATCAGTATATTCCGGTGTCTGATGTGTTCCGTCTGTTATGGACCGGGTAACAAGATATCTTAACTGAATCTCATTAAAGCTTATGGGAATTTCGCCTATGCCGTCAATGGAGCTTTCCTTTGTTTCACTGTATGGCGTGACGCCATGTATTAAGGTTTCCCTTATTAATAATTTCTTTTTGCTGTAAAGCAGAGCAAGTTCTTCAGATGTCAGTGAACATGCCTTATCAATTTTTTTTGTATAATCATTAAGAAAATTAGCAATTCTTAACTGTTCATCCATTGGTGGCAGGCACACGTAACTGTTATCTAGATCATATACATTAAGGTTACGTCTTCCATCACCTGTATCGTAACCGGTATATTGTCTTTTAAACATATCACTGTTTATATACCAGCATAAATACTCTGAATTAACAATATGTTTACGAGGTTTAATCCGTAAGATGGAAAAACCTAAACATTTATCAAGTTCCTTTGGAACAATTGCTGCGGCGCCGATTGCTCCTGTATGAGCTGTTACTATATCGCCTGCATCTATTATTTTAGAAGTTTGGCTCATGGCAAATTCTTTTGACACATAAACCATCTTATCTTCTATGATTTCATTGAACTTAATGTTTCCGTTCCTTACAAGGGGAACACCTTCTTGTTTGTCATAAACATAATGGCCGGTAGCTGCACCGGCAACTCCTATCTGTGTATCTGCAATGTATCTTATCTTTACGAATTGCCATTCGTTTGGTAGTTTACTATTAATTTTCATTCTTTCGATTCTCCAAAAATATTTTTAACTAATGGTTCTAATTCCTTTTCCAACTGCCAAAACTGTTCTGAAATCTGTCCTGATGTTGGAAGCGGTTCGGGTTTGTAAAAACATTGCGAAAAAAGGATTTTGGCTCCGGTTTTAATCTTTCCCTTTGAACGGGTTTCCTCAAAGAAAGCTTTTGAACCCGGTTTATAAGGCAAAACTTCTTTTTCCATGTATTTCTTAATACTTTCAGAAGAAGGAAGTACCACTATATACTTATTCTTTATATCGTACAGTGTATTTCCGCTTCTGTCCTTTTGTATTGGAGCGTTATCATCCGTAACTCCAAGTCCTTCAGCAACTCTTTTGCTAATGACGTACAGCAGATCTGTGGGCAATACGTCATTTAAGATATTTCTTATATATGTATTAAATTCCCTTAAATCATTGTAGATTTTATCAGTTATATTTTCTCTTAATCTTTTTAATATTGAATCATATAATGGCTTGCTTTCGAGCATTTGATCCAGTCTGTTTCTTTCCCTCGTATTAAGGCTAACCTTTAAGTATAGTTTGTTTACAGCATATTCACTGTAAAGACTGTCAAGACTGCCATTTTTTATCATAAGGCTTATTCTTTCTTCGCTTATTCCATAACTTTTCTGCAATGGTTCCATTATGGTGTATTCTTTCTGTATGAAATATGAATTATCGTATATGTGACTATATTCATTTTCCTTAAAGTCCGTATACAGCTTTGTAATCGTTTTAACATCGTCATTGCTTATTTCAAAACGTTTATCACCAAGAGACCTTAAAAGGGGCTTTTTTAACTCTGCTGCATCAATTAATTGAATTTTTCCGACACGTTCCTTTCGTTTGTTTTTTGAAAGAATCCATATATATGTCATTATATCAGTATTATAGAACATTCCGTTTCCAAGTCTTACGATTGCTTCAACATAATCATTCTTTAAAATCCATCTTCGTATCTGTGACTCACCTGATGATGTAACTCCCGAAAACAGTGGAGAGTCATTAGTAATGACTGCTGCTCTTCCGTTATTTTTATCCATTTTATCTATTGCCGACTGCATGAATAACAGTTGCATGTCACCAAAAGCCGGTGTTCCGCCCGGAAAACGTCCTTTGCTTTTCTTTTCAGCTTCTGCCATTACTGCATATTCATTATCTGCATATGCTCCTTTTCCACCCCATGCCTGTCCAAAAGGCGGATTTTCAAGTACAAATCGCATTTTTGTCTCAGGAAAGCAATCTTTCTGCATTGTATCCTGGAGCTTAATTAGGGATGTATCCTGCCCTCTAATAAGCATTTCTGCAAGGCACATTGAATAACTTTCAGGATTTATTTCCTGAGAGTAAAGATTTATGTGTGCTGTATTGTTTATGCTTTTTATGTAGTCATAGGCTGTTGTCAGAATTCCACCGGTTCCTGCTGCCTGATCAAGAATGTTAATTTCCTTATCATTCTCTGCTATGTCTTCACATCCTTCAGAAAGAATGAGGGAAACCATGGTTCTAATTATGTCTTTTCCGGTGTAATGATCACCGGCTTTTGAATTTTCTGAAAATTTTCTTATTAATTCTTCAAAAATGTAGCCCATCTTTATACTGTCAACTGATTCAATTCCAAGGTCAAGTCTGCTGAATGAACTTATTACCGAATCAAGTCTGTTAAACCGCTCCATCTTGTCAATTTCTCTGTAAAAATCAAGATTAATCATTATTTCCTTAATGTTGTCGGAAAATCCACCAATGTATCTTTTAAATTCCGCTGCAAGGTGCCTTCCACCGGGAAGCGTTTTTAGGCTCAAATCACTTATATTGAAGAAATCAGTACCTGTTATAGCCATTAAATCTTTTGTACTGTATTCGGGGCATTTTTTTATGTATGAAAGCACTTCGTTTTTGGTTGGCTCCAATGTGCATTCGAATCTTCTTATTAATACCATGGGGATGATTACATTCTTATAATCTTCGCTTAAATAAGGTCCTCTCAATATGTTTGCTATCGACCATATGAAGTTTACTTCATTAGAAACATTCATTTCTAATTTGTCATTAAGGTAGTTATTATTAAATGTATACATACTATTTTCTCTCCTGTAAAAATTTCCAAAATTTTCCTTTTTTCTATAATATTAGAAAAGGACACTTTAATCAACTAAAGTGCCCTTTTATTTTTTGCAACAAAAAAGAGAGTTATGAAAACTCCCTTTTAAATTTGGTTATTTTTGACACTAATGTTTTAATCAGCCGAAGAATCGTACTAACCGGCTCATTTAATCGTTAAAGGAATAAATATTACTAATTTTGATACTCTCAATAAATTCCACCTTCTATTTTACAATTTGGTATGGGATGATTAGGGATGATTAGCCCTTTCCACTGCACAATAGCAATCTTCGATTATGAAATTGATTGCATCACCGCTCTTTTCATAAAAATCGATTCCATACTTATGTACAATGTAATCTTTAATTTTATCTTGCGTTTCATATAAATCATAATTATATAAATACTCATTTTTAACTTTATCTTCCAATTTTTTAGCAAATTCAATATTTCCTTGAATTTTTACTTTTCCTGTTAACATTGAAATAGGTACAAAAAATTCTTCTACAAATTTATCTGTCATCTTATTCCTCCATATGTTTCTTGAAATTTTTTAATGTCATAAAAGCTACAATGTTGAATGCTACTGTTATTACTGTGCTTGAAATTAAAAATAAGACATTTATTTTTTTTATTATAAAAAAAGAATCAATGCGATTGCCTAGGAACATTGAATTTATGAAAACTGTTTGAGACAATAAACAATTACGCCTGTTTCCTTTTCTAAGGTAGTAAAATGTAAGTATAAGTCCCAATATGCTGACAATGATCATTAGTGCAACAATTATTCTTGGTGCATAAAAAGAATATCTTGAAAAGGTTCCTTTTCCATTTAGTTTGTTTATAAAAAATAAGCTGTTTAACATTTGTGCTTTCTCCATATTTAATCTAAATAATGTGTTTTTGTTCTATTTCTTTGGCTCTTTTAAAAATGATGGCCTTTAAATCTTCTGAAAGTCCTGGGAACGTAGGCATAAGATTGAAATAATGCATCATTGTTATTGTGCCAAAAGCATTTGCATCTATTTCCGCAAGTTGACGGTTATAATAGTCTTTTGTCATTAATGGTGTTAGTGGCTGATAGTTTTTGAAATATGTATCTCTGTCAGTTTCTATTTGCCATAAATGACGCAGCTCGTGTCCCAGACAGAAGATAAAATCCGTATTGATTATTTGGGGCTTAACGATTTTAAGCTCTTCTCCGTCGCTGCTGCAACTGGCCATTTGTGTTGAGGTGGAAAATTTAGCTTCTTTTGCTGATGAATAAATCCTAACTTTTGGTTTTTTTATGTTAAGAACATTACATATTTCATCGATGTATATGTTGATTTCCCTGGTTATGTTATTCACATTTGGTTTTCTCATCGATTTCTCCTTTCTAAGATAAAATTAATGCATGTGTGATAATATGAAATAAATTCATTACCACCCATGTCATGATTTGACATTCTGATTTCCAATGTATCTAAATCTTTTAGCTCTTTCTCGTCATAATCTTCTTCATATCTATCATTAATTCCACTATCTAAATGTTTGAATTTATCCCTGTTTTCCTTTATTGGGGAAAGATTGGCAGTTAGATATATTGAAACTGAACGTTTTGAAAATTCAATTTCATATTCCACATCTGGAAATGTTTTTATTAAATTGGCATACATACAGGAAAAAGCTTCTATTTCTGTTGTTTTGCTGACATAATGTTTGTATCCATGTATAATCTCATCATTAGGACGAGATTCTGCATAGTACATGAAATCGTTGTATTCTTCATTGTTTATGTAATAATTTTCATCATTGACACAGTCTATCATATATTTTACCGTTTCATCAGCCAAAAAATTATTTAAACCATCTAAATTATCATCATCTTTGTAACACTGTATCTCTGCGTCAATTAAATTCTTTAAATCGTCTTTAAAAAGTTTGCTCCAATAATGGGGCGTATAATCTTCAAAATAATAATTTTTCTTTATGTTTTCATATAAAAAATCTTTTGTCATTTCGTCTTTTCTCATAATATGATTATAATGGACAGTATGTGTTATTTTTGCCCGTTAATTTCCTTTCTAATTTTTTTGATGGAATAGTGACCTGCTTTCCCACTTACTTTACGTTTACTTTTTGTTGCTCTATTTTCATCTTTTAATTATACATTTTTATAATCCTCTGGCCCTTAATGCTCCGGTTGGTTTATATTTTGTTCCATGTTCTTCATCAATTGCACCTAAATAGTTTTCGATTTCGGTGTTTATTCGTTCCAAAAGTTCAAAATGCAAGTCAAGAGCATCTTCGAGTGTCATATCATCAATCTCATTATATGTGGATAATGTTGGCATATCCATTATGATATCCACTGACAAGTCCAGTTTTGGAAGTTCTGCTGCTGTTAAGTTATCAAGCACGTTTGATGTTCCACCTTCGACAAAATAATTTAGAAACGTTTCTGCTTCAGATGACTCATCATTGAAAATTGATTTCATATTTGAATGAATAAAATGCCTAGCCCGGCATAATTCGCGTAATGCTTTATGTTGTTCAGGTGTCAATGTTTCTATTAATGAATTTCTTTCCATTTTTTTAGCTGCGGCTTTTGTCTGACAATCATAATCTTCTTTACTTAAATAACTCATTTTTTTAATTCCATGGCAGTTAATTTATTGTTAAAAAGTATTGAAAAAATACTTCTTTGATACAATAAATTGCCTGTCTGTGCTCCTTTCTATTACTATAGTATATTACCAAGTCTAAAAACAGTTCACAAAGCTACTATGTCTATTTATAATACGATCTAACAACAATATAACCAAAACATAGTAGAGAAAGTATAATAACAGTAGGTACAAGTTAAGAAATAATTTCTTTCTGTATTTGCAAACAAATATAAGATGATATTGTAATAAATATTTATGCCTGTTTTTAGATTTCCAATTATTGCTCATATATAATTATTCTCCATCATTTATCCCATCAGCTAAAGCCAATGGGATTTCTGACGATTTCATTTTAAAAATTAGTATCGTATAAATAGCTTACAATCGTTGTAAATATTGTGGATGCCAATTTTCGTTCCTTGCCATGATATTTGGAAAGGGAATCGTTTAGCTCTTTTATTATAGTTTCGCATGTGGCGTCATTTAGTTTCTCGTCTTTATGAATGGAGATAATATTCCATACGTCCAATATTACATTATACAGAAGTTTGAATTTGTTCATTATGCGTGTTCTCCAATTCTTTGTATTCATTGTATTTCTGTTCTATCTCATCATCTGAAACCCCTAGTTTAGGTTCGTACATATGATAATCGCCAAACCAATCTGTTATACGCTCAGAAGGTGGTACATTTAGAAGAATTTCCATTTTTGCAATAAATTGAATTTCATTGATAAGTTTACAATTAATATCCATAATGTTTTACCTCCTTAAAATATGTATTTAATATCATATAAATCCATTACAGTTCCGTCTTCCTGATGACCTCTAAAATAGTTGAAATAATTACTATGTTCTAATTCCGCTGTTTTTGCAAATAAAGCAAGTTCTTCTTCAGTTGCAGCGTCTTTTTTGCATCCGTTTGTATATTCATTATATACTTGAGCTTTCATTCCGCACCAGATAATGTTTGCATTTTTCGGAACCTTTATGTACGGCTTGAAGATTTCAGGTATTATTATTCTACAAATTTGATTTACGTCAACTTTATTAGTTGTATATTCGTTATATTTTCCTAAATGAGCATCCTGTTCCAATATTGTGCGTTTTTTAGCTTCACAATTAACTTCTATTAGTGCTGCTCCGTATTCAGGAAAGGAATTTTGTTCACCTGTTGGACTAAATAAATATACAATGGAAGTATCGTTAGTGGCTCTTTTATTTTCATCCCAATTGTTATTTTGACATTCATTCATGCTTAATATGCCTTTTGTGATTATTGATTTTAAATCGCATATATCAACATTCTTATATAAAATCATGATTTAAAAATCCTCCCTTAGATTAATTTCCATTCTATTGTCAAGTGGCACGATATTTTCGATTTCTTCATCTAAATAATCATATAATGCCTGCTCAATATAAGATGTTTCACAATCAACAAGTATTTCCATTCCTTTTATAACAACAATATCATCTGTTTTAAGGACAGTTAATAAGTCTTTAACTTTTATACAAATCACTCCTCGTTCATTTATGTATCTACCATAATTATATACTTCCGTAAGTATAAAGTCAAGCATAAAAATAAAAATAATATGTTATTTCCATTAAAAATAACATATTATTTTTACTTTTTTCTCTGAGCGATTTATACTCATTTCTTATGGTCTTCTTTTATTTTTTTTAGCGTTTGGGTAGAAAATCGGTTTCCATATTTGGACATAAAATCTTTAAGATATGTTTTCCCGGTATATGTGTGCCACAAACCAGATAGTGCATCATAAAAAGTTCTATTGGATTGTCGCAAATCCTCAAAAGCTTCATATAATGACATATTGTTTTTGCACATATAAGGAACAATACAATTATTAAATGTAGTCATCCATTTTTTTATTGTAGTTGGATCATCTTTATACATTGCGCATCTCTTCCTTGTAAAGTATTTTTATCTTTTAATTTTTGTTTTATCTGATTCAATCCAATCATCTAAGTAATGAAGTAAGTATACATTCATTTTAACATCTAAATTAATTCTTATCGTGAGCAATCTACATAGTAATAAAAGTAGACATTTTTTTAACTTTGTTCCAACCCCCTTAAAGCATTAATCTACATAGCAAATTTAGTAGACATTTAATTTAACAAGATACATTTTTAGGCCTTATATTACTGATCTACATAGTGAATTTAGTAGACATTTAATTTAACTTTTAATGTAACCATATGCCTTGTTGTAATCTACATAGTGAATTTAGTAGACATTTAATTTAACCTTGGTGTATATGCCCATGAGCCATCTTATCTACATAGTGAATTTAGTAGACATTTAATTTAACGGAACGGTGCTTAAATATGTGCTAGATCTACATAGTGAATTTAGTAGACATTTAATTTAACTCCAATCTTGTGATTATTCACAAAAGTAAAACATTTTTTCGATAAATAACCACAAGAATTTAAGCAATTTGTATATATTTTATAAACAAAATTTAAAACAATCCATATTAAGGCTTAAGTTTGCTATAAACATCTTTTATGGATAAATATTTTGTTGGTTTATTTAATAATAAATTATCCTTTAGTAATAAGAATCGATTATACATATTTTGATTTATCATAGATTCTGTACAATCATTACTTTGTACTGTTAAATTTGTAACAGGCGAAATGTAAAAAGTCTTATTTAACATTTGTAATGTGTATCTTATAATTAAAAACATAGCCTCAATTGATTCTTTATCTTCACTATCATAATTTATTATACCAGATTTGTAATCTATTGATTTACATTGTAACATATTTTTTAAGTACTGTGAAAGATTTATTTTCTCCTCTGAGTTATTATTATAAATTAAGCGCAAGCCATTACTATTACATTCATATACTCCTTTCATGTCTTTATTGAATTTCGATATATCGTATATAAATGTAAATATATCTTCATCCTTATTATATTTAATTTCACCTATTTTTTTCAAAACTTGCTTTTTTTCCTTTAACGTTTTAGCATAAGTTAAATTACAAAGATTTGATTCGGGATCCGTCAATGCACAGTAAAAAGCCGGCACCTGCATCACAATACCATTCTGAGCTGCGTTTATACTTCTGTTCGGATTTCTTGTATCAATATTAACTAAATGATATGGATGTAACAGTCCACCCGGCTCATCCATTTCTTTGTTTTTATCTGTCAGAAATGCAAGTTTTTTCATTAAAGCTTCCTTAAATATTTTATAAGCACGATTTGGAAGTAAATTTCTTGATTTTGATGAGCTGTCACCAATTTCAATTACAACTGTAGCTTTATACTTTAGAACCATATCTGTTATTGGTGCTATGGCTGCTGACACATATCCATTAATTAGTTCTCTGTTAGAACTAATATTTTTCCATGTCTTTCGTTGTTCATTTTTTAATTCTTCAATTTGTTCTAATTTTGCCTTGAAATTTGTTCCGTTTACAGTGTCTAATGGAAATGCATTAATAACTTTATTATTTTCGTATATTGACACATAAAGCAAATGATTTTTGCCTCTTCCAATTACTATTGTATGATTACTATTTTTGATATAATTCTTGCATATTTTTTCATAGTCAGTTGCTCTTTCTTCCCCAATTAATATTGGAAAGTGTAACTCAAATTGTTCTTTACGGTATCTATTATCTTTGACAATATAGCGAGATGAAACTTTTGTGAACACATTGTCAAGCGCTGTTGTTTGAGCTTTTATCACTAAATCTTTATATTCATTTCCAATGGGAGAACCGTTTTTGTATTTTTTATTTACTAAAACACTACCTTTTTTATGCATGTAAGGATTCTTAATCTGAGGCTCTCTATAAAATACTTCTGCACCACCAAGTAATTTAATCAGTTTTGTTTTTGAATTTTCGTCACTAAATAAATAATCCAAGTATTGTGTATGAGCTTTTACCTTTGAGTATGTCTTTTTATATTTACTGTAATCATTATTATGAATTCTAAATAAGTAAATACATCCACTTTCAACATAATTATCAATTATGGATTTATCAATTTTCTCCCAATTAAGCATATATCCCTGTTTATTAATATCGTTACAGAAGTCTTTGTATGAGCCATAGTTATCCTTATAAACAAACTCATATTTAGACCATGTTGGATGCAATGCAATTTGTCTCTTTATAAACTCAATAAGTTCATTTTTAAACTCTTCATTTTCTTTATGTTCTTTATTTTTGAATTTTTTTATTAATTCATTATTTTCAGATTTATTGATAAATAATCTGGGAATATCCTTTGCTGCATCAGGAACAGCACTGTATATCATCTTTTCATAATATTTTGTTGAATTAGTATCAAGATTTTCCTGAATGTTTTTAACAACTGCAGCTACAGAGGTATTGTTTGCCCTGCATCCATTTAAATTGTATATACCAAGATATTTATTTCCTTCATCATCTTTAAGTAGAGTTACTCTTTTTTGACTTTCAACTGATTCACTCCATCCGCCAGCGAAACCATTGGTGTCAAATACTAGGTTTAATTTACTTTTTTGAGATGGTTTTTGCGTTATATAATTCCTTGCCATGTTATATAATAAATTGGCAGGATTTAATGTATCAAGAATTTCATTTAATGCCATTTCATTTGCTGAATTAAAATTCTCATTTTCAAAATCAAATAGCTTTAATAATCGGATTGTACCTAATGCATAATCCAACTCTTTTCTAATCGTTTCTGAAACAATGCTTGCATCAGATTTAAGAGATATGTTATCATTTGTAACTTCTTTATATTTGTGTAATAACTGTTCTTTTATTATTTCAATATAATCTCTTCCATTAACTTTGACTCCCAGTTCTGAAGAATAATCATTTACTATTGTATCTATTTTCACAATGGATATGTTTTCAACGTATTTTTCATAAGTAATTTTGTTTTTTCCTGCAAGTCTTAAATCTTCCACATGAGCTTTTATGCAATCAGAAACAATGTTCCATTTACCATAGGTGATATTAGAGTATGCATTAATAAAGTTAGGTCTTATATAGATGTTATCATAATCCATTGCAGAAGAATTTATCTTTTCGAATAAATTTGAATCATTAACATTAGTAATGAAATCATTATATGTATCAATTACCTGCTCATCATCCGTAAATTTATTTATTTTTTCAAACAATAAATCTTTTTCACATAGAATCATTTTATATAATTTTTTCAATTCATAACTTGAATAACTTAATTTATTTACACTACAAAAGACATTTAATTCCGAATTAATCATACTAATACAGTAATTGTATTTATCTATTTTTGCCTGAGTGAGCAATTCGTTGTAGTTATCAGGTGTAAAGCTAATACATTGGTTTTGTAGAACAGTCTTAATACTATCATCTACATCAAGATTAGTTATGATGCTTGAAATATCCTGCTCCTTAATTCTTTTATAATTGCTTAAAAATATCTGTGAGTTTTCAACCAACAAACGATAAACCAAGGTGTTTTTCTTAATCAATTCTCCGGCAATGAAATCAATTGATTCTTCAAAACGATTAAACATGGCTTGTCTGCTTTTAACTTTATCAACTAATTCAAGATATTTTTCCTTTTCATCACCATCATAGTTATTAGATATAAACTTAGGCAGTTTTTCAGTAATTGTTTTTGCAGAAGTATATTTAAAATTCAATTCACTTGAAATAGTTTTAGCTAGTGCAGCTCTTTCAAAGAAAAGTTCCTGTAAAATTTCTTCCTTATTTTCACTTTCGTCAACTTTATTCATCAATGTAAATAAGTTTGTGAAATCCAATGATCCTTTGATATTAGATAATTTTTCATCGATTTCGAATCTAGCCATTTCTTTTATAAGTTTTTTAATTTCATTTTTATTATCTGACACATATTCATCATTTGCCATTGCATTAAATGTATCTATATTTTCTCTTGTTTTGCCGATAGGAATGAGCTTTTGGCAAATGGTAATCTGTTTTTTCTTTAAATCAGCAAATTGTAGCATAACTTTATCCTTCCATTAAATGTCTTTTAAAAATGACATTTTGTTTTAATATTGTTTTTCTTTATGTGATAAATAAATTCTGTTAATTTGTGTTCCGGTGAACGATATTATTAATCCTACTAAATTTAATAATAGAGTTTCGTCATTGGCAGCCTGATTGTTGAAAACTTTAAATAAATATAATACTACCTTTACCAGCAATATTATATTCGCAGCGCCCAAAGTGAACGAAAATAAGTATAATAAAGCTAATAATCTATCCATTTTTGTTTTAATTATTATGATTTCAACTATAGTTATACATGTTATTAATATTAGGGCTATTAATTCTAACATCTTATGTTCCCTCCTTTATTAGAAATAATGTTTGCTAGTACCTTCTAATGTTTATTTTTAGGAATCAATTGTCTGCATTTTATTCAGCTAAAGGCAACCAAAAAAGATTGCCTTTTGTGAAAAAAATAATCCATGACTGTATGTTTATCTTGTTCCAATATTTGTATTGGAGGCCAAGTTGCCTTTAAGCATGATATTAGTCATCTTCCTGCTCCATTTTTTCTACTATAGCGTCTATAATATATGCGTTCATGGAAACACCTCTTTTTTTGGCATGAGCATCGATGATGTCTTTCATTCCTTTGGGTAATGCTAGTTCTTTACGATCATAAGTCTTATCTCTATATTTATTTTTAGCCCTTGTGGCTGCGTTTCCTGTTTTTGCCATTTGCTTATTTGCTCCTTTTTAATTGTTATATACCTTGCCAGATTAGGCAATGTCCTTTTGTACCTGTTCGTTTAAGAATAATTTATCATGTTTTTCTATATAAGTTAAGATATTTTTTATTTTATAATTCCATAATGTTTGATTATGAAATCCGGATTTGTAATGTCCGTTGTTGTATTGAGTGCCTCTGTAATTTTCATGCATTACCTGATAAACCTGGTAATTGTCATGAAATAGTCTCCAATTTGATTTTCCTGAATATATTGAAATTACTCCATTGCTAAAGTATACTTTAAATCCTTTAGCATCACACTGTCGTTTTATTCGTTTCTCATCTAACATATCAAAATGCCTCCTTTGTTTTTTATAAAAAACCAACCACCGAATATTGGTAGTTGGTCTGTTTTTCTGCTTTTAAATGTTACTTTTCACGCATTGTTTTAATCCACCTGATAGCACATGCACTTAAGAAAAAAATTATTATACCGCTTAATATAAAACACAGTTTGCCTACACATGCTTTTATAGAAAAATCACTGCAAATAATTTTTTGAACTGTTGCATAATATACAAGTATATTATTTACAACCCAAGGCACCCATACATATTCATACCATTTGTTCTTCTTATTAAAAGCATAACTTTTACACAAAAGGCAAATTTCGCATATAATAAACACTGGGATAAACACTGCAAAAGTTATTACAAATGATAGCATTAATAGTTTTTCTTCACTCAGAGATAAAAATAGTTCTTTATCCCATCTGAAGATCATTAACATCCCTGGGGTAATAAAACCTATAAATATTATTATAGCGATTACTATGTATTTTTTATTGCTTGTTATAAATTTCAATAAATCTTTCATGGCGTTTGTCTCCTTTCTTTAGATTTGTACCTTAATGATACCATATCATTTTACCAGAAAGGATTTTGGCGCAATTTTTGCAGATATAAACTACCAATATTCAATTGTC
>ERZ773139.111-NODE-111-length-105876-cov-19.154790_pt1 | contig 105876 bp, 90 predicted proteins | sample MGYA00580854_ERZ773139 | MGnify/ENA primary metagenome ERZ773139 (study PRJEB29015, sample SAMEA2737809) | human gut metagenome | biome: human gut; feature: human-associated habitat; material: faeces | place: China | collected 2012 ...
CATCGGCCGCCCGCCGCAGCGCGAGGGGCTCTCCGCCGCGGAAACGGTGGAGCTTCTCTGCCGCCGGTTCGGCTTTTCCGCAAAGCCGGAGGTCGCCGTCGTGGGGCTCGGCCCCGGCAGCCGCGCCGCGCTCACCGGCGAGGCGCGCGAAGCGCTGTCCCGCGCCGGGTGTCTCATCGGCGCGGCGCGGATGGTCGAAGCCGCCGCCGCGCCCGGACAGGCGGCGCACGCCGCCATCGCGCCGGAGGATATCCGCGATTACATTCTTGCGCACCCGGAATACCGCTCGTTCGCGGTCGTTATGTCCGGCGACACCGGCTTTTTCAGCGGCACGAAGAAGCTCCTGCCGCTGCTCGCCGGCTGCCGCGTCACGGTGCTGCCGGGGCTGAGCTCGCTCTCCTGCCTCTGCGCGAGGCTTGGCACGTCTTACGAGGATGTGCTCCCCGTTACGCTCCACGGCCGGAGCGAGCCAATTTTGCTCCCGCTCGCGCAGGGGCGGCGGGTCTTCGCGCTCGTCGGCGGCGAAAACGGCATGGGAAAGCTCTGCCGCGCGCTTACGGAAAACGGCATGGGCGCGGCGCGTGTTTCGGTCGGCGAGCATCTGAGCTACCCCGACGAGGCCATCACCACCGGCACGGCGGAGGAGCTTTCGGAAAGACATTTTGAAAGTCTTGCCGTGGCGCTCATTGAATACGGCGGCGAACCACTGCCCGTAACGGCGGGGCTGCCGGACGAGGCGTTTTCGCGCGCCGAGAGCGTGCCGATGACGAAAAGCGAGATCCGCGCCGTATGCCTCTCCAAGCTCGCGCTGCGCGAAGACTCCGTTGTCTGGGACGTCGGCGCGGGCACGGGCAGCGTCACCGTCGAAGCGGCGATGGCCGCCCGGCGGGGGCGCGTATACGCCGTGGAGCGCAAAGACGCCGCCTTTGATATCCTGCGCGAAAATCTCCGCAGGTTCCACACCGACAATGTGACGCCCGTTTCCGGCACCGCGCCGGACGCCTGCGCCGATCTCCCCGCGCCGACGCACGCCTTTCTCGGCGGGACGACCGGCCATATGAAGGAGATCATCGCGCTGCTGCTGGAGAAAAATCCGCGCGTGCGCATCGTGGCGACGGCGGTAACGCTCGAATCCGTTGCGGAGCTTACCGAGTGCGTGAAGGCGTTCCCGTTTCGCGAAACGGAGGCGGTGTCTCTCACCGCCGCGCGCAGCCGCAAAGCCGGCGCCTACCATCTGATGACCGGCCAGAACCCGGTATACATTTTTACCATGCAGGGGTGAAGAACCGATGTACCATCTCATCGCGCTGCTGATCGGCTTTTTTGTCGATCTGCTGCTTGGCGACCCGCACAGCATCCCGCACCCGGTCGTGTGGATCGGGAAGCTGATCTCGGCGGCGGAAAAGCTCGTGCGGCGCCTGTTTCCCAAAACCGTCCGCGGCGAGAACATCGCCGGAGGCGTGCTCTGGGTCATTGTCGTGCTCGTCTCGACCGCCGTTCCGGCGCTGCTTCTGTACGCGGCCTACCGTCTCCATCCGGCGGCGGGACTCGTCCTCGAGAGCATCATGTGCTGGCAGATCCTCGCGACCCGGTCGCTGCGCGACGAAAGCATGAAGGTCTATGCCGCACTGAAAAAGGGCGTGCCGGAGGAGTACCGCCGCGCCGTTTCGATGATCGTCGGGCGCGATACTGCGGAGCTGGACGATCTGGCCGTAACGCGCGCCGCGGTGGAGACCGTGGCGGAGAACGCTTCCGACGGCGTCATCGCGCCGATGCTCTTTCTCGCGCTCGGCGGCGCTCCGCTCGGCTTTTTCTATAAGGCCGCCAACACCATGGACTCCATGCTCGGGTATATCGAGATGCCGTATAAGAACATCGGCCTTGTCCCGGCAAAAATGGACGACGTGCTGAACTATATCCCCGCGCGGCTCTCGGCGCTTTTGATGCTCGCGGCAGGTGCGCTGCTCGGTATGGACGCGAAAAACGGCTGGCGGATCTGGCGGCGCGACCGCCGGAACCATGCCAGCCCCAACTCCGCGCAGACGGAGTCCGTGTGCGCGGGCCTGCTCGGCGTGCGTCTCGCGGGCGATGCGTATTACCACGGCGAGCTCCACAAAAAGCCGTACATCGGCGACGCGCTGCGCGAGATCGAATACGAGGACATCCCCCGCGCGGGGCGGCTGCTCTACGCGACGGCGGCGCTCTCGCTCGTTTTGTTCGGCGCGGTCCGTTTCCTTCTGGTGATGTAAATGCTGTACGATACGAAAAACCCCCACGGCGGGGATATTTACGCCGGAAACGTCCGGCTGGACTTTTCCGCCAATACAAACCCCTTCGGCACGCCGGAGAGCGTGCTCGCGGCCATCACCCATGCGCTGCCCGAGGTGCACCGCTACCCCGACCCCTACTGCCGCGCGCTGCGCGCCGCCATCGCCGCGGCGGAGGGCGTGCCGGAGGAATACATCCTCTGCGGCAGCGGCGCGGCGGAGCTCATATACGCCTTTGCCGACGCCGTCCGGCCGCAGCGCGCCGCCGAGCTCGCGCCGACGTTTGCGGAATATTCGCTCGCGCTCGCGCGCACGGGCTGCGCCGTGGCGCGCTATACGCTCTCGGAGAAGAACGATTTTGCGCCGGACGGCGGCATTCTAAATTTTCTGCGGGAGACGAGGCCGGAGGTGTTTTTCCTCTGCAACCCGAATAACCCCACCGGACGGCTGGCCGATGGCGCGCTGCTTAAAGAAATTCTCGCGCTCTGCGAAAAGCTCGGAACGTACCTTTTCGCGGACGAGTGCTTTCTCGATCTGACGGACGGCGGCGAGAGCCTGAAGCCGTTCCTCACGCGCTGCCCGCGGCTTTTTATCCTCAAGGCGTTCACGAAGAGCTACGGCATGGCGGGCGTCCGGCTCGGCTACGGTCTCTGCGCGGACGCATCGCTGCTGCACGATATGTCCGAGACCGTGCCGCCGTGGAACGTCTCCACGCTTGCGCAGGCGGCGGGCGTCGCGGCGCTGGGGGAGACGGAGTTTCTTGAAAAGACCCGCACGCTCGTGCGCGCGGAGCGCGCGTGGCTCGCGGAACAGCTTGCCGCGCTCGGCTTTCGCGTGATACCCTCGGACGCGAATTATCTTCTGTTCCGCGCCGCGCCCGGACTGGACGCCGCGCTGCGGGAACAGGGGATCCTCATACGAAACTGCGAAAATTACGCGGGGCTTTGCCCCGGCTGGTACCGCATCGCCGTGCGCACGCGCGCGGAAAACGAGGCGATCATCCGCGCCCTACGGGAGGTCTGACCATGGCAAAGAACATTATGATCCAGGGCACGATGTCCAACGCGGGCAAGAGCATCCTCTGCGCCGGACTGTGCCGCATTTTCCGGCAGGACGGCTACAGAGTCGCGCCGTTCAAAAGCCAGAACATGGCGCTCAACTCCTTCATCACCGCCGCGGGCGGCGAGATGGGGCGCGCGCAGGTCGTGCAGGCGGAGGCCGCGGGCATCGCGCCGGACGTGCGCATGAACCCCATTCTTCTCAAGCCGACGACCGACGTCGGCAGCCAGGTGATCGTCAACGGCGTCGTGCAGGGCAACATGCACGCGATGGAGTATTACCGCCGCAAGCGCGAGTATATCCCCGCGGTGATGGAAGCGTATAACTCGCTCGCCGCGGAGAACGATATCCTCGTCATCGAGGGCGCGGGAAGCCCTGCGGAGATCAATCTCAAGCAGGAGGACATCGTGAACATGGGCCTTGCGAAGCTCGTGGACGCGCCGGTGCTCCTCGTCGGCGACATTGACCGCGGCGGCGTGTTCGCACAGCTCTACGGCACCGTGGCCCTGCTCGAGCCGGACGAGCGAGCGCGCATCCGCGGCACCATCGTCAACAAATTCCGCGGAGATAAGAAGATCCTGGAGCCGGGGCTCAAAACGCTCGAGGAGCTGTGCGGCGTGCCGGTGGCGGGCGTTGTGCCGTATGTCCATCTCGATATCGACGACGAGGACAGCCTCTCCACGCGCTTTGACCGCGGCAGCGAGCGCCGCGCGATCGACATTGCCGTCGTTCGTCTGCCGCGCATCTCGAACTTTACGGACGTGAGCCCGTTTGAGCGGTACGAAAACGTGTCCGTGCGCTACATTGAGCGCGCCGCGGAGCTCGGAGCGCCCGACATGATCGTCCTCCCCGGCACGAAGAGCACCATCGCCGATCTCAAATGGCTGCGCGAGAGCGGGCTGGAGGCGGCGATCCTGAAGGCCGCGAACGGCGGGACGCTCGTTTTCGGCATCTGCGGCGGATACCAGATGCTCGGCCGGAGCGTTTCCGACCCCGAGCAGGTCGAAGCCGCGGGCATCACGGACATCGCGGGCATGGGCCTTCTCGATATGGACACCGTTTTTCGGGGCGAAAAGGTGCAGACGCAGACGCGCGGAACATTCTCCGGCGTGACGGGAGAGCTTGCCTGCCTGAACGGTCTTTCGTACGAAGGATATGAAATCCATATGGGACGCAGCCGGGAAGCGCGCGGCGTCGTCACCGGCGGCGGGAACGTGTACGGCAGCTACATCCACGGCATTTTCGACGCCCCCGGCGTCGCTGACGCCGTGCTCGGCGCGCTCTGCCGCAAAAAGGGGCTGAGCCCCTCTATTCTCGGCGCTTTTGACCCCGTGGCCTACCGCGAGGAGCAGTACGACAAGCTCGCGCAGGTCGTGCGCGAGGGGCTGGACATGGAGCTCGTGTACCGCATCCTTGACCGGAGGGACTGAGCGCCTTTCCCCAGGTCGTTTTTTCGGAAATTCTGCGGGAACATATATTGCAAAGCTATCATGTTTATGCTATATTTGCTATACATGGATGAATCTCCCGTAAAATTGAATAGAAACATCCGAATGAAGGAACCGTGTGAGAATCACGGACTGTAACGGCAACTGTAACGCGGAGCGACCCCGTTATGCCACTGGGAAACCGGGAAGGCGGGCGAGCGAGGAAACGGAGTCAGGATATTTCATCGGATGAATACCGCTTCCCGGCGGATTCTTGTCTGGAACGGTATGTTTCCGATTAAAACGCTATTATTCTGAAAATACCGTCAGAGCAGCCTATGGGCTGCTCTGATTTTGTTTTTCCGGGAGGAGCGTCTGAATTTTTGTGAGATTTTCCCATGAGATCATTTAGGAGGGCATCAATATGCACAAAACAATGTCCAGGATCGTTGTGTTGCTGCTCGTGGTCTGTCTGGCGCTGGGGAATGTTGTCCCGGCGCTCGCCGCGGACGACACCGGCAGCGCAGGCGCCGTGACGCCGGCCGCGGAGACCTCTCCCGCGGCGACGGCGGAAGCGACTGCGGCTCCTGCGGCCACCCCCGCGGCGGAGACCACGGCCGGAACGGAGACAACTCCCACGGCCGCGCCGACGCCGACGGCCGAAACGACCGAGACTCCCGCAACGGAGGAGCCGACCGCCACGCCGACGGCAGAGCCGACCGCCACGCCGGAACCGGCAGTTCCCACGGCGGTGAGCTATCCCGCCGCGCCGATGGACGAGAAGGACATGAGCGGCAAGATGTTCGTCGCCAAGCAGGGCGCCGATAAGGTCTACCCCATGTTCAAGATCGAGACGGCCTCCGCCGTTAAATACGGCGGCAAAATTTACGTCACGGTGCAGGTGAACCCCGCGGCGAGCGGCGCGTTCACTTACTCGTACCTCTATTTCGGCACGCGCACGGAGCTCGTCGCGCAGCTTGACGCGGGCGGCGCGTTCGGCGTCGTGGCCGGTGTGGCCGGAACGAGCACGCAGACCTACCACTTCACGCTCCCCGAGAGCGCGGCCGGCACGCGCGTACCGGTCTGCATCCTCAAGAGTGATCTCACCGCGAGAAGCCCTTATAACTCCAGCGAGCTTGAGCTCATCGTCCCCGCCGACATTCCGGAAGGCAAGCTCGACCCCGTCCCCGTGGCGGCGAGCTATCCCGCCGCGCCGGTGGCTGAGCAGGACGTGAGCGGCAAGGTGTTCGTCGCCAAGCAGGGCGCCGATAAGGTCTACCCCATGTTCAAGATCGAGACGGCCACCGCCGTCGTGGTCGGCGACAAGCTCTATGTCACGGTGCAGGTGAACCCCGCGGCGAGCGGCGCTTTCACCTATTCCTATCTGTACTTCGGCACGCGCACGGATCTCGTCGCGCAGCTCGATAAGGGCGGCGAGTTCAGCGTCGCCGCGGGCGTGAACGGCTCGGCCACGCAGGCCTACCACTTCACGCTTCCGGCGAGCGCTGCCGGCACGCGTGTCCCGGTCTGCATCCTCAAGGGCGATCTTACCGCGAAGAGCCCCTATAACTCCAGCGAGCTCGAGCTCGTCATCGCCGAGGATATCCCCGTAGGCAAGGTAACACCCGTCCCCACGCCGGCGGAATACGCCTCCGCGCCGATGGCCGAAGAGGACGTGAGCGGCAAGATGTTCGTCGCCAAGAAGGGCGTCGATACGGTCTACCCCATGTTCAAGATCGAGACGGCCACCGCCGTCAAGTACGGCGACACGATCTACGCGACGGTGCAGGTGAACCCCGCGGCGAGCGGCGCCTTTACTTACTCCTATCTCTATTTCGGCACGCGCACGGCGCTTCTTGAGCAGCTCGAAAAGGACGGGCCGTTCAGCGTTGTCGGCGGTGTGAACGGATCGTCCACGCAGACTTACCACTTCACGCTTCCGGCGAGCGCCGCCGGAACGCGTGTCCCGGTCTGCATCCTCAAGGGCGATCTCACCGCGAGAAGCCCCTATAACTCCAGCGAGCTTGAGCTCATCGTCCCCGCCGACGTTCCGGAAGGAAAGCTCGACCCCGTCCCCACGCCGGTGGACTATCCCGCCGCCCCCTGCGCCGAGCAGGACGTGAGCGGCAAGATGTTCGTCGCCAAGCAGAGCGTCGATACCGTCTATCCCATGTTCAAGATCGAGACGGCCACTGCCGTCAAGGTCGGCGACACGATCTACGCGACGGTGCAGGTGAACCCCGCCGCGAGCGGCGCTTTCACCTATTCCTATCTGTACTTCGGCACGCGCACGGCGCTGATCGCCCAGCTTGATAAGGGCGGCGCGTTCGACGTAGTCGGCGGTGTGAACGGAACGGCCACGCAGGCCTACCACTTCACGCTTCCGGCGAGTGCGGCCGGAACGCGTGTCCCGGTCTGCATCCTCAAGAGTGATCTCACCGCGAAGAGCCCGTATAACTCCAGCGAGCTCGAGCTCGTCGTTCCCGCCGATATTCCGGAGGGCAAGGCCGACCCCGCCCCCACGCCGGTGGACTATCCCGCCGCTCCCAGCGCCGAGCAGGACGTGAGCGGCAAGATGTTCGTCGCCAAGCAGAGCGTCGATACCGTCTATCCCATGTTCAAGATCGAGACGGCCACTGCCGTCAAGGTCGGCGACACGATCTACGCGACGGTGCAGGTGAACCCCGCCGCGAGCGGCGCTTTCACCTATTCCTATCTGTACTTCGGCACGCGCACGGCGCTGATCGCCCAGCTTGATAAGGGCGGCGCGTTCGACGTAGTCGGCGGTGTGAACGGAACGGCCACGCAGGCCTACCACTTCACGCTTCCGGCGAGCGCGGCCGGAACGCGTGTCCCGGTCTGCATCCTCAAGGGCGATCTCACCGCGAAGAGCCCCTATAACTCCAGCGAGCTTGAGCTCATCGTCCCCGCTGATATCCCCGAAGGCACCGGCTCGGGCGAGGACCCGGATAAGAAGCCGGAGGCGGCGCCCGCGATCCCGAAGCTGCCCGACAATCTGAAGGAAGCCGGCATCAAGGTTCTGAAGGCCGAGGACAACGCGGAATTCAAGATGCTCAGCGCCGCGAAGACCGGCATGGTTGTCGCGGGCGAGAAGCTGCTCATCCGCTTTGAGACCGCCAACACCTCGTTCGACAAGCTGTACTTCGGCTCCAAGGACGATGCGTTCAAGTCCCCCTATGTGCAGGGCACGGCGCGCAGCGGCGGCGGCTGGGTGTTCGAGTTTGAACTGCCCGCGTCCTACCGCGGCACGCCCATGCCCATCGCCCTCGGCAAGCCGGACGGCGGCTGGTATACCACCAAAGACCTCGTGATCTCCATCCCTGCGGACGGAGACTGCGACACCGGCACGGAGATCTCCGATGCCGAAATGAAGATGGTCGCCGCCGGCGGCTTCAACGAGTCGAGCTTCAAGATCAGCTCCTCCACCGCCGCGCTCATCGGCGATACGATCTACTGCACCATCACCGGCGAAATGACCGGCGTCCACGCCGGAAAGCCCGCGGTGAAGCTCTATCTCGGCAGCCGCGACGATAAGGACAAGTCCTCCGCCGTTTCCGGCAGCGTGAACGGTCTGCAGACGACCTTCTCGTTCGGCGTCTCTGCGGACAAGCAGGGGACATCCATCCCCGTTGTCATCGGCTTTGCCGACGGCAGCTGGGACGAGAACCAGGATTTCTTCCTGAACATCCCGAGCTTTGGCCGCGCGTTTGACCCGAGCTATTACACCGACGGCGTGTACGACCTCTACGGCAACGCCTACCCCTATCTCGACAAGGTCGACAACCGCGGCTTCCCCGTGGACACGCAGTCCACGCTGACCGTTTCCGGCGACACCGTCACGATCAAGTGGGTCACCCGCGCGAGCGATACCGACAAGATCTACATGGGCCTTGTGACCGACCCGATGGCCACCCGCGAGGCGAATGCGATCGGCAACGCCGACTATGAGCCCATCGGCATGAACTACAAGGTGTTCTATATCACGCTCCCGAAGAGCGCGCTCGGCGACAAGATCCCCTTCGTGCGCCATTCGCCGCTGTGGTATCAGGATACGAACGGCTGGCTGGAGAAGCAGGATTATCTGGTTCTCACCGACTATCTGCCCCGTCTGACGGACGATACCGAGACGCGGCTGGACGATGCCGGTATCCGTCTGCTCGCCGGCGGCAGCCGGGTGGAGCAGAGCTTCAAGATCTCCTCTTCCTCCGCGGTGCTCAAGGGCACGACCATCACCTGCACCATCACCGGCAAGGCGGCCGGCAACAATTCCTCCAAGACGCCGGACAAGCTGTATCTGGGCGACCGCAGCGATAAGGATAAATCCGGCTATGTCACCGGCACGCAGAACCCCGACGGCACCACGACGTTCGTTTACACCGTGAACGCCGAGCGGCAGGGCTCCTACACGCCCGCGACGGTCGGCTTCTCCGATAACTCGTGGGATACCTCGCAGTCCTACTTCCTGAACGTCCCGAACTTCAACGGCACGTTTGACGCCTCCGCCTTCACGGACGGCGTGTACGACCTCTTCGGCTACGCCGACACGAAAAACGGCGTCATCCCCGTCGACGCGGGCGCGACGCTGACCGTGTCCGGCGATACGATCACCATCCGGTATGTCACCCGCACCAGCGGCTACAGCAAACTGTACTTCGGCTCCGTGAGCGACGACGAGGCGACGCGCGAGGCCAACGCGGTCTCCGCCGGCATCCTCAATGCGGACGATCCCTACAGCTACCGCGTGTTCTCCGTCACGCTGCCGAAGAGCGCCCTTGCGGAAGCCATCCCGTTTGTGAGCTGCAGCAAGAGCGGCGCGTGGAGCACGAAGCAGGATCAGCTCCTGCTGCCGCGCTTCCTGCCGCGCCTGAGCGGCGGTTCCGACCCTGTCGATCCGGTCGATCCGAGCGACCCGAGCGCGGTCATCAAGGACGGCACCACCTACACCACCACCGCCGAGACCGGCGCTGCGATGTTCAAGGTGCGCCGCGTCGTCATCACGGCGAAGGACGGCAAGTATCAGCTGACGCTCACGCTCAACGGCACCAGCTACGATTACCTCTACCCCGGCACCGGCACGCAGGCCGACGCGGCCGGTAAGAGCGCGTGGGCTCCCGCCAAGGTCGTGAGCGGCACGATCGACGGCGAGACGCGCGACAACTGGCACACCTACACCATCACGGTGGATAAGCTGACGAACCCGCTGGCCGTCACCTCTCACAGCCATAAGAACGACAAGTGGTACGACCGCAGCATCACGCTGGACATCGAAAATCTCAAGCGCACCGCCGAGGACGGCAAGTATTCCGCCGCGGCCGAGTGCGACGCGGCGATGTTCAAGATCATCGACACGAAGCTCAACGTTGTGAACGGCGCGATCATGGCCACGCTGACGCTCAGCGGCACCGGCTACGATTACATCTACCCCGGTACGGGCGACGAGGCCGAGAAGGACAAGGACAACTGGGCGCCCTTCGCCGTGGACGAAAACGGCAAGTACACCTACACCATCCCCGTGTCTGAGCTCGACAAGCCCCTCATCATTTCCTCGCACAGCCTGAAAAACAACATCTGGTACGACCGCACGGTGACGTTCCGCTCCGATTCGCTCAAGAAGATCGGCGACGCGGCCGACCCCGTCACGCCGACACCCACGCCGACCCCGACGCCGACGCCCACCCCGAACCCCACCAATCCGGACAACGAATCCGATCACGAAACCGACACCAGCGGCTCCACCTCCCGCGTGGATAACAGCACGACGCTCAAGGACGGCGTCTACGCGCCCGACAGCTTCTCCTTCTCCGGCGGCTCCGGCCGCGCGCGCATCGTGTGCGACAAGGTCACGGTGAAGAACGGCCAGGCGTACGCCACCATCCGCTTCGTGAGCAGCAGCGGCAACCCGCCGCAGTACTCCTATGTGAAGGCCTCCGGCAACACCTATTACTCTAACGACGGCAGCACCTTCACGATCCCCGTGGAGCTCAACAAGAACAACCGCATTCTCGGCATGACCACCAAGATGTCCTCCGCGCACGAGATCGAGTACATCATCTTCGTGCAGCTCAAGACGAACGCGAACAACCAGAAGGACAACACCGACGGCAAAACGCTCAGCACCGAGGCGCCCGAGATCATGGGTCTCACGTTCCAGGAGGAGATCAAGCTCGAGCACGCGCAGTATCTCAAGCTCTTCCGCTATGAGGGCAACATCGTCCTCGCGGAGATCGACGTCATAAGCGACACGGTGCTCGACACCGACGAGGCGAAGGCCGAGATCGCCAAGGCGGACAGCGCCGCCGCGTCCGACGGCACGGAAGAAGCCGTCGCCGAGGAAGAGAGCGCCGACAACGCGCAGATCAAGGCCGACTACGTCGCCGGGCTCTATAAGCAGAACGTCCTGCGCTATCTGTTCGTTCCGGAAGGAACGGAGCTCCCCGCGGGCCTTGAAAAGCAGCTCATTATCGTGACGCTGCCGGCGAAGAGCATCTATCTGATGGACGAAACGCCCGTCGATACCTTTGAGATCTTTGAAGCGCTGAACCTTGTCAAGGTGTTCGGCGCGGAGACGAGCGAGAACGAGATCCTCAGTAAGGGCCTTGCCGACGGCACCGTGCTGTACGGCGGCAGTTGGGATAAGCCCGAGTACAAGAAGCTCGTGCAGAACAAGACCGATCTCGCGATCACGTCCGGCAAGCTCCTGCCGCTGAGCGGGGAAACGCTCACCGAGCGCAAGCAGACCGCCCCCGCTGACGCGGAGAGCCTGACGGCGGTGGAGTATCGCGACCGTCTGTACGATCTGGCCGACCGCTTCGCCGTGCTCGACATCCCGATGCTCATCGACCGCTCCGCCGACGAGGCCGACGCTCTCGCGCAGGCCGACTGGCTGCGGCTCTACGGCATCCTCTTCGGCGACGAGACGACCGCCGAGCGCATGATCCGCGAAATTACCTCCCGGGAGGGTTAATGCATGAAACACACGACAAAGAGAATTTCGGCGCTTCTTCTGGCGCTGACGCTGCTTTTGACCGTCATGTCCGGCTGCGGGAGCACAACTCCCGCAGCCGCCGGGGCGACCGCCGCTCCGACGGCTGCCGCGGCCGAGGTCCCTGCGGCGGAAGACCCCGCCGCGGCTCCGGCTGACGCGCCGGTCATCGAAGGGCTGACCTTCACCGAAGAGTCGCCGCTCAAGTACGCCACGGTATTCCGCCTTTTCCGTTATGAGGGCGGGTACACGCTCATCCGCATCGACAACGGCGGCGACTTCCTCGTCGTGCCGGAGGGCGCGGCGGTACCGGCGAAGATGGACAGCTCCGTCACGGTGCTGCAGCAGCCGCTGGACAAGATCTATCTTGCGGCTACCTCCGCCATGTCGCTCTTCGCCGCCGTGGACGCGCTCGACCACATCCGGCTCACCGGCACGCGCGAGTCCGGCTGGTACATCGACGCGGCCGTTGAGGCAATGCAGCGCGGCGATATCGAGTTCGCCGGCAAGTACAGCGAGCCCGACTATGAGCGCCTGATCGACGAGGAGTGTGATCTGGCGATCGAGTCCACGATGATCTACCACACGCCCAAGGTCAAGGAGATGATCGAGGATCTCGGCATCCCCGTGCTGGTGGACCGCTCCAGCTATGAGCAGCACCCGCTCGGCCGCACCGAATGGATCAAGCTCTATGCCGCCCTTGTCGGAAAGGATGCCGAAGCCGCGGAGTTTTTTGACCAGCAGGCTGCCATCATCACGCAGCTCGAGGGCTTTGAGAACACCGGCAAGACCGTCGCATTTTTCTTCGTGAACTCCGACGGCTCCATCGTCATCCGCAAGCCCACCGACTATATTCCCAAGATGATCGAGCTTGCGGGCGGCCGCTATGCCTTTGAAAACTTCGTGACCGACCAGACGAACACCTCCGTTTCCGTTACCATGGAGACGTTCTACGGCACCGCCGTGGACGCCGATGTGCTCATCTACAACGCTTCCATCGACGCACCCATCTCGAGCATCAATGAGCTGCTCGCCAAAGACGCCCTGTTTGCCGACTTCAAGGCCGTGCAGGAGGGCAACGTCTGGTGCACGGGCAAATCGTTCTATCAGGCCACGGACATTGTCGGCGAAATGATCCGGGACATCCATCTCGCTCTCACCGGCGGTGCGGAGAGCGACATGACGTTCCTGACCCGCGTTTCCTGAAAACTATGACAGAAAAAACCGTCAATACGAATACCGCCCCGGCGCAAGCCGGGGCGTATCTCGTGCATCAGGCACGGCGGCGCGCCCGGTATGCGCTTGTGTTCTTCGTGCTCGTTGCCGCCTTCTGCCTCATCACGGTGCTGAACATCAACATCGGCAACATCCCCATCCCGCTCGAGCGGATCGTGGAGATCCTGTTCACCAAGACCGGCAATCCCACGGAGGTGAATATCATCTGGAAGATCCGCCTGCCGCGCATCCTCATGGCGGCGATCCTCGGCGGAGCGCTCTCGCTCGCGGGCTTCCTGCTGCAGACGTTCTTTGAAAACCCGATCGCCGGACCGTTCGTTCTCGGCATTTCGAGCGGCGCGAAAATGGTCGTCGCGTTCGCGATGATCTATTTCATCCAGATCTTCGGCGTCGTGTCGTCGTATACGCTGATCCTTGCGGCGTTCGTCGGCTCGATGCTCTCGGTGGGATTCATCCTGCTCTTCTCGCGGCGCATCCCGAGCATGTCCACGCTGCTCGTCGCGGGCATCATGATCGGCTACATCTGCACCGCCATCACGGACTTTACCGTGACGTTCGCGGCGGATTCCGATATCGTGAACCTGCACAACTGGTCCAAGGGCAGCTTCTCCGGCGTGAACTGGAGCAACGTCGGCGTGGCGGCCACGGTCGTCGGCATCACCGGCGGCGCTACGTTTCTCATGGCCAAGCCCATCGGCGCGTACCAGCTCGGCGAGGCGTATGCCCAGAGCATGGGCGTGAACATCAAGGCGTTCCGCACGGCGCTGATCGTGCTCTCGAGCATCCTCTCCGCCACGGTGACGGCGTTTGCCGGACCGATCTCGTTTGTCGGCATCGCCGTGCCTTTCCTCATCCGGCACTGTCTGAACACATCCAAGCCGCTCGTGGTCATACCGGCCACATTCTTGGGCGGCGGCGTATTCTGTATGCTGTGCGATCTCATCGCGCGCACGGCCTTCGCGCCGACGGAGCTGAACATCAGCACCGTCACGTCCATTTTCGGCGCGCCGGTCGTTATCTACATGATGCTGCGCCGGAAGGGAGGACGGAAATGACGGATACGCCCTATTTTGTGATCGACGATCTCACGATCGGCTACCATAAGGTGCCGGTCATCCGCGATATCTCCGTCAAAGTACAGAAGGGCGAGATCATCGCGCTCATCGGCCCGAACGGCGCGGGCAAATCCACGCTGCTCAAGACCATCGCGCGTGACCTGGAACCGATCCGGGGGAAGATCTTTCTCGAGGGACGGGATATGCAGACGATCACCTATCGCGAGCTTTCCAAAAAGCTCGCCGTGATCCTCACCGAGCGCATCAAGGTCGAGCTCACGACCTGCCGCGACGTTGTGGCCACCGGCCGGTACCCGTACACCGGACGGCTCGGCGTGCTCCGCGGTGAGGACCAGCGCATCGTGGACGAAGCGATGGAGACCGTCCACGCGATCGAGCTTGCCGAGCGCGACTTCAACGCCATCAGCGACGGCCAGCGCCAGCGCGTGCTGCTCGCGCGCGCCATCGCCCAGCAGCCGGAGATGATACTGCTCGATGAGCCGACGTCGTTCCTCGACGTGCGCCACAAGCTCGACCTGCTCACCATCCTCACGCGCATGGCACGCAAAAAGAACATTACGGTCATCATGTCGCTCCACGAGATCGATCTCGCGGAGAAGGTGGCCGACCGCATCCTCACCGTGAAGGGCGACACGCAGTTCGGCTTCGGCGCGCCCGGCGAGGTGTTCGAGGAGCAGGCCATCCGGAAGCTGTACGACATCGAGGACGGATACTTCGATCCGCTCTTCGGCAGCATCGAGCTCAAAAAGCCTGCCGGCGACACGCCGGAGGTGTTCGTGCTCGCGGGCGCGGGGACGGGCATATCCGTGTACCGGAAGCTCCAGCGCGAGAACGTCCCGTTTGCGACCGGCGTGCTGTACGAAAACGATGTGGACTACCGGCTCGCGCGGCTGCTCGCCGCGGAGACGGTCTCCGTGCCGGCGTTCGCCGCGCCGGACGATGCCGTATACGAAAAAGCATTTGAAACGATGCGCCGCTGCGGAAGGATCCTCCTCGCGGGAGATGCTGCCCGGACGCCGAACGCGCCGCTCCTCGCGCGCGCGAAGGCCGCGGGGCTCGCGGTACTCGACGCGAAAACGGAAGGATGGACGCTGTGAAAGGAAAGAAAGGAATGTTTTACGCCGTGGGCGTCGGCCCCGGCGATCCCATGTGGATGACGCGCGAGGCGTGCGCCGTGCTGGAGGCCTGCCCCGTGATCGCCGCGCCGCAGACCGCTTCGGGCGAGATGCTCGCGCTTTCCATCGCGCAGGGCGCGGCAGAGCTCGGCGGAAAGACCGTTCTGCCGCTCTCGTTCGCCATGTCGCGCGACGCCGCCGTCCGCGCCGCGGGGTACGCGCATGCCGCGGACGCCATCGCGCCGGAGCTCGACGCCGGACGGGACGTCGCCATGGTGAATCTCGGCGATGTGTCCATCTACGCCACGGCGTATTATGTGCTCGACGAGCTGCGCCGCCGCGGATACGATACGCGCATGGTCCCCGGCGTTGCGAGCTTTTCCGCCGTGGCCGCAGCGCTCGGCCGGAGCCTCACGGAGATGGAGCTGCCGCTGCACATCTATCCCGCCGGAGCGTCCGATCTCGATGCCGCGCTTGCCCAGCCCGGCACCAAGGTGCTGATGAAGTCCGGCAAAGCCATCGGCGAGACCGCCGCGGCGCTCTCGCGGCACGGTCTGGCGGAGGATTCCGCCATGGTCGCCGACTGCGGCCTGCCCACGCAGCAGGTGTTCGAGACGATGACCGGCCTGCCGGAGAAGATCAGCTATTTTGCCACGGTGATCGTGCCGGACAGCAAAGAATAAGAGCAGCCCCGCCGCCTTTTGCGGCGCTGCCCGTCATAAAAGAAAATCCTCTCTCTGCACAGCGCAGAGAGAGGATTTTTGTGTAAGTCCTTATTTGAGATCGGGATTGGAGACCTCGGTATAATCCGGCGTCGGGGCAGCCGTCGGAGCCGCCGTCGCGGGAGCGACCGGCACGGCCGGATCGGCGGGGTTGACCGGCGCGGCGGGCGCTGCCGTCGCCGCGGGGGCGTCGGCCGTTTCACGCAGCAGCTCACCGGCGGCCCAGCCGTAGCGGCCGTCGGCGGTGCGCAGGAGCACCCAGCCGTTCTGCTTGGCGAGGATCTCCACCGTGTCGCCCATGTTGAGCGCCATGTTCTCACCCCAGTCCATGCCGGGGCCGTAGTGAACGGCGAGCATGTACGGGATGACGGCGGCGGTCTTTGCCTCGTCATACCAGAACTCATCCGCCGGACGGTAGACGTAGCCGAGCATCTCGGCGGTGATCGTGTCGCGCAGGAGCGGGGCGGGCGTGGGCGTCGGTTCCGGCGTCGGCTCCGGCGTGGCGGTGGGCTCCGGCGTCGGCTCCGGGGTGGGTGTGGGCGCTTCGGTCGGCGCGGGCGTCGGCGTCTCGGCGGCCCGCTGCGCGCGCAGATCGTCAAGCTGCACCTGCACGGCTGTCAGCTCCTGCGAGAGCGTTTCGGCGCGGGTGTTCGCGGTCTGCAGACGCATGTAAAGCAATACGATGATAGCGGCAAACAGGAGAAGGAGCACAACGAGCGCGATCAGAAACGGCTTGAGCGGATCGCGGTAGGTCTCCTCCGTGGACTCGTCTTCGTATTCCGGATAATCTCGGGGCATGGTATAGCCTCCTTATCACTCACGAGGAATCTTTGTTATTCTATCAGACTTTGCCGCATTGGTCAAGATTTGGCGGCAAATGGGCTGATTTGGCAGATAAAACGGCCCTCCCGCCATGAAAGCGGAAGAGCCGTGAAGGGGGTAAGGTTATTTGCGCAGCGTAACGGTGAATTCGTCGTCGCCGTTATCGGCTGCGGTCACGGTATAGCCCTGGCTTTCGCCGAAGCGCGTGACGTTTTCGACGGCGCACTTGTTATCGACAAGCACCTGCAGCTCGCCGGGAGCGTCCGCCTTGATGGCCTTCTGGGCCATGATGACCGGCTGGGGGCAGGCAAAGCCTCTCGCATCAACGGTTTTCATGGGCTTATTCCTCCGCCTTCTTCGTGAAGAGCAGGGAGACCACGAGCACCACGACGAAGCCGACGATCACCGCGATCTTGCCGTTGCCGGTCGGGCCGTCGGCAGAGGAGGCGAGCTTCAGGTTGTGGCAGAACGCCGCGCCGCACATCATGCCGAGAACGGTGACGGCGCTGTCGCTCTCGCCCTGGCCGGCGAGAATGAGCTGACGCAGCGGGCAGCCGCCGAGCAGGACGCAGCCCCAGCCCATGAGGGCGGTGCCGAGGAAGTTCCAGAGACCATCGTTGTGCGCAACGGGCTGGCCGGTGAAGCCGGGGTTGAACTTGCCGAGAATGAGATTGCCGACGAGCACCGTGAGAATGATCGTCACGAAGCCGGCGACAAGGCCGAAGTCCTTGAACATGACGGCGTTGCGGATGCCGCCGACCATGCACATGCGGCTGCGCTGGCAGAGCGCGCCGACGACGAGACCCGCGACGAGCGCGAGACCCCACGCGGCATGCATGCTGCCGGGACCTTTTTCGGAGAACTTGAAGATCGCCGGAGCGGCGAGCCAGAGGACGAACAGCAGCACATAAACGACCGGGAAGGCGGCGCCTTCGGCGAGCGTCTGCTTATAGCTGCGGCCGAGCGTGAAGCCCTTCTTGAGGAACACAACGCCCACGAGAATGCCCACGATGAAGCCCACAAGACCGACAAGGGCGTTCCAGTCGCCGCCGCCGATACGGATGACCATACGCAGCGGGCAGCCGAGGAACATCAGCGCGCCGATCATAACGAACACGCCGAGAAGGAAGCGGATCATCGGGGAAGAGCCGCCGCGGCCCTTGAATTCCCTCGCCGCGACCGCCGCGATGAGCGAGCCGAGCAGGATGCCGACGATCTCCGGACGGAAGTACTGCACGACCTCCGCGCCGTGCAGACCGAGAGCGCCGGTCGTGTCGCGCAGGAAGCAGGCAATGCAGAAGCCCATGTTGCCGGGGTTGCCGTGCGCGCCCAAAACGAGCGCCGCAATGCCGATCACAAGTCCGGTGACGAGGATCAGCCAGTTGTTTTTGAACCAGTTGCTTTTCACAATTTTTCCCTCTCTCTTTCAAAAACTGTGTTTTAACGGCTTCATTATACGACGTCTCCCCGGAAAATGCCAAACGGTAAATCGGATATCGCCTGTGGCTCTATCGGAGAAACAGATAGAATGAGCCGTCAATGCAGCGTCCGGCGGTCAAGCAGAAAGTCAATGAATGCGCGCGCGGACTTCGTCGGGCGGCGGTCGCGGGATCGGATCATGTAGATCTCGCGCTCGTTGTTTTTCCCGACGAGAGGGAAGGAGAGAAGCTCCTTCGTCGCGCCCGCGGCAAGACCGGAGACGACGGCGCAGCCGAGCCCGCACGCCACGGCGCGCAGAACGGCCTCGCTGTTGTCGATGCGCGCGACGATGTTGAGCGCGCCGGAGTCGATGCCGTTTTCGGTGAAGAATTTCTGCCCGGCGAGCTGTGTGCCGGAACCGCCCTCGCGGAAGATGAGAGGCTCGCCGAGCAGCGCGTTGCCGGATTCCCCGGCGTCGAACATGGCGCGGTAGCGCGGCGTGTCGGGCGTGACGAGCACGAGCGGGTCGGTGGCGATGCAGTCGTAGGTAAGCTCGCGCGTGTTCAGCACCGCGCCGACGAAGCCGATGTGCGTTTCGCCCTGCAATACGGCGGCGTGGACGGCGGCGCTGTCGCCGCTGCGGAGCAGAAAGCGGAAATCCGGGTTTTCCCGGTGAAAGTTGCTGATGAGCTGCGGGAGGATATACTGCATCGGGATGGACGACGCCGCGAGCGATACCTCGCGGGAGGTCTGCTCCTCCAGCTCGCGGGAGAGCTCGGCGCAGCTCTGGAGAATGGTGTGCGCATGGTCGTATACGCGCCGCCCCTCCTCGGTGAGCGTGATGCGCCGCTTGCCGGAGCGGACGAGCAGCGGCACGCCGATGTCCTTTTCGAGCGCGAGAATGTGGCCGCTCACGGTGGACTGCGCGAGATAGAGCGCCTCCGCCGCGGCGGTGAAGCTGCCGCGCTCGACCACGGCGCAGAAGGCCTCGAGCTGTTTGAGATTCAGTGTCTGCATGGCGCTCTCCTTATTAAAGCTCGCGCAGGTACACACCCGCGATCTCGGGAAGCCCCGGTTCGTTTTCGATGCGCTCGCGTTCCTCCGGCGGCGCGGCCCACGCGATGCCGCAGTCGGCAGTGATGCTCCGCGGCGCGGGGATGAGCCGTCCGGGGATGCTTCGCTCCTGGCAGAGCTTTTCCGTCGCCATCGCAGCGGCGGTCGTGTGGAACGTGAAGATCACGTATTCTTTCTTTTCGCGTACTCTCATAGGGCAATGTCGCGGACGGCATCCGCCGCCTGTTCCGCTTCCTCCATCGTATTGAACCAGCCGAACGAAAAGCGCACCGCGCCCTGCGAAACGGTACCGAGCGCCTCGTGCATCCGCGGCGCGCAGTGCGCGCCGGAGCGCACGGCGATGCCGTATTCGTCGGAGAGAATTTCCGCCGCCTCGCCGGAATCCATGTCGCCGATGTTGAGCGTGACGATCGGCGCGCGGTCCTGCGTGAAGTCGCCGTACACCGTGACGCCCGGCAGCGCGGATACCTTATTATAAAAAGCGCTCATAAGCGCGGTCTCGTGCGCGTGGATGGCGGCGGGGGTGATCTCGCAGAGGAAATCCACCGCCGCGGACAGCCCCGCGATGCCGTGGCCGTTGAGCGTGCCGCTCTCGAGCCGCGTCGGATATTCCTCCGGCTGCTCGCGCCGGTAGGACTGCACGCCCGTGCCGCCGGTCTTGAGCGGGCGGATCTCCACGCCGGGCGCGGCGATAAGCCCGCCGGTCCCCTGCGGCCCCATCATGCCCTTATGCCCGGTGAAGCAGAGGACGGAAACGCCGTCGCGCTGCGCGTTCAGGTCAAAGCTGCCCGCCGTCTGCGAGGCGTCGAGGATAAACAGAAGGCCGTGCCCGCGCGCAAAAGCGCCGATGCGGGATGCGTCCAGCGCGTTGCCGGTGAGATTGGAGGCGTGCGTGCAGACGATCGCGCGGGTGTTCGGCCGCAGCGCGCGGGGGAGATCGGCATAATCGATGCAGCCGCGCGCATCGGCGCGCAGGAACGTGACCTCTACGCCCTCCTGTTCCAGCCGGTAGAGCGGGCGGAGCACGCTGTTGTGCTCCAAATCGGTCGATATTACATGGTCGCCCGGACGCAGCAGACCGAAAATGGCGGTGTTGAGCGCCTCGGTCGAGTTCTGCGTGAAGCACACGCGCGACGGGTCCGCCCCGCCGAAAAAGGCGCAGAGCTTTTCGCGCGCGCCGTATACAACGCGCGCAGCGGAAAGCGCGCTCTCGCTCGCGCCGCGGCCGACGTTGCCCAGCGAGCACAGCGCCTCGCTCACCGCGCGCACCACGCCCTCCGGACGGCGGAGCGATGTGGCGGCGTTGTCGAGATAGATCATAAAAAAACCCTCCCGGAGATATTATCCCCAAGAGGGTAGCACGTTTGCCTTATTTCGTCAAGAAATCCGATAGTAAAATCGGAATTAAGAATGATCTTTCGTTTCCAGAAACGCGGCGTGCAGACAGCGGAGGGCTTCAAGGCTCTGCGCCTCCGGAACATGCACGGTAAGGCGCCCGTCGGTGAGAAGCACGGCGTCCGGGGAGAGCCCCGCCTCCCGCAGCGCCGCGGCCGCCCGTTCGGGGAGAGAGGCGAACGTGTGCAGATGCGTGCCGACGAGCGAGACGAGAGCGCCCGAGCGTGTCACGGCGGTGAGACGGCCTTCGTCCTCCGGCAGCGGCAGAGGGCGGATGACGGTGCCTGGCGCGGGGACAAGACTGGAGAGCACCGTGAGCGGGACGGCAAAGCGCAGCGCGAGCGCCGCGCTGCGTTCGTGCAGCACCTGCGAGCCGAGCGAGGCGAGCCGGAGCATTTCCTCACTGTCCACGGCGCTCAGCCGCCGCGCCTCCGGAATGAGCCGGGGATCGGCGGTGAATACGCCCTCCACGTCGGTATAGATGCGGCACTCGTCCGCGCGCAGCGCCGCGGCCGCGGCCACGGCGGTCGTGTCCGAGCCGCCGCGCCCGAGCGTCGTGATGTCGTTTCCGGGGCTCACGCCCTGAAAACCGGCGATGAGGACGACCTTCCCCTCGTCCAGCTCACGGCGCACGCGCTCCATCGAGAGACGGCGGATGTGCGCGTCGCCGTATGTCTCATCCGTGCCGACGCCTGCCTGCCAGCCGGTGAGCGACACGGCGGGAAGGCCCATTTCCTCGAGCGTCATCGCCATGAGCGCGACGCTTGCCTGCTCGCCTGTGGCGAGCAGCATGTCGAGCTCGCGCTTCGAGGGGCTGCGGCTGTAGTGCGCGGCGGTAGATAAAAGCGCGTCCGTCGTTTTCCCCTGCGCCGAGAGCACCGCCGCGACGGAGTGCCCGGCGCGCACCGTGTCGGCGATGAGGCGCGCCGCGCAGCGGACGCGCTCGACCCCGGCGAGCGAGCTTCCGCCGAATTTTTCCACGAACAGCATATCGATAAAACCTCCGGAATGGCAAAATGGGATTTGACACTCCATTGTATTCGCCCGCCGCGATGCGCGCCATTTTGGACAATAAAAAAGGCTCCCTTGTGTAAAGGGAGCTGTCAGCGAAGCTGACTGAGGGATTGTAACCTCTGGAAAACGACAATCCTTCCGTCTTTTGCCTTCGGCAAAATCCACCTCCCTTTGCACAAGGGAGGCTTTAAATAGGTCTTATCCCGCTAAAATCTCGGCGCGGATGACACCGTCGGCGGCGACGAGGCGGTTCATGAGCGTTTCCATGCTCTCGCTCATTCCGGCGGTCTCGGCGCTGATGGTGATCGTGGCGCAGCCGCTCACCGGAATGCTCTGGTTGATCGTGAGGATATTCGCGCCGCACTGGGCGAACACGCTCAGCACCGCCGAGAGCAGCCCCGTCTGGTCGCGCAGCATCACCTGGAACGTCAGGATGTGGCCGTGGCGCAGATCCTGAAACGCCGTGATCGAGTCCTTATACTTATAAAATGCGCTCCGGCTGATGCCGACGCGGTTGACCGCGTCGCCGACCGTGCTGCACTCGCCGGTCTGCAGAAGCTCCTTCGCTTCCATGACCTTGAGAAAGATCTCCGGCAGCATGTCCGCCTCCACCAGATAGTAGGTGGGGAGATTTCGGTTCGCCATATGTGTCCCTCCGTGAAAAGCATTTGTTTTCGGTGTGCAAATCATATCATCCGCGGCGGAAAAATGCAAGTGCAATTTCCGTGCAGGGCGGACATTGAAAAATTGCAAAAACCGTGTATAATACTTTTATTCATTGAAAGAGAAGGGGAACGCCCATGAAAGCCATCGTATCCGTATTTGCGCGCGACGCCAAAGGCATCACCGCGTACATCACCGCCGCGCTCGCCGAGCAGAACATCAACATTCTCGACATCAGCCAGACGCTCATGCAGGGCTACTTCACAATGATCATGCTCGTCGATCTCGCCGAGTGCGAAATGCCGTTCGATATGCTCTCGCAGCATCTTCGCTCCGTCGGCGAGGCGCGCGGGCTTGCGGTGCACGTGCAGCGGCAGGATATTTTCGACGCCATGCACCGGATCTGAGGAGGGCACCATGAGCTATTTCCTCAATACCGACGAGATCGTCCAGACCATCCGGATGATCGAGCAGGAGCATCTTGATGTGCGCACGATCACGCTGGGGCTGAGCCTTCTCGACTGCGCCACCGGCGATATCAAGAGAACCGCGGATAAGGTCTACGAAAAGATCTGCCGCGAGGCGCACGACCTTGTCCCCGTGGGCGAGGCCATCGAGCGCGAATTCGGCATCCCCATTGTGAATAAGCGCGTGTCCGTTACGCCCGTGGCGCTCATCGCGGGCGGGTGCGGGGAGGACCTTGTCCCCATCGCGGAGGCAATGGACCGCGCTGCGCGCGAGGTCGGCGTGAACTTCATCGGCGGCTTTTCCGCCCTTGTGCAGAAGGGGTTCACGACCGGCGACCGCAGTCTCATCGCCTCCATTCCCGAGGCGCTCGCGCGCACCGAACGCGTCTGCGCGAGCGTGAACGTCGGCTCGACGCGCGCGGGCATCAACATGGACGCTGTGGCGGAGATGGGCCGCGTCATCAAAAAGTGCGCCGCGCTCACCGCCGATACGGACGGACTCGCGTGCTCCAAGCTCGTCGTTTTCTGCAACGCGGTGGAGGATAACCCGTTTATGGCGGGCGCGTTCCACGGCGCGGGCGAGGCCGAGAGCGCGGTGAACGTCGGCGTTTCCGGCCCCGGCGTCGTCTATCAGGCGCTGCAGGAGTGCAAGGGCGAGAGCTTTGACGTTGTGGCCGAGACGATCAAGCGCACGGCGTTTAAGGTCACGCGCATGGGTCAGCTCGTCGCGCGGGAGGCGTCCCGGCGGCTCGGCGTGCCGTTCGGTATCGTCGATCTCTCGCTCGCGCCGACCCCGGCGGTGGGCGACAGCGTGGCGCGCATTCTCGAAACCATGGGACTGGAGGTCTGCGGCACCCACGGCACGACCGCTGCGCTCGCCCTGCTGAACGACGCGGTGAAAAAGGGCGGCGTGATGGCCTCCGGCCACGTCGGCGGGCTCTCCGGCGCGTTTATCCCGGTCTCGGAGGACGAGGGCATGATCGCCGCGGCGCGCGAAGGGACGCTCACGCTCGATAAGCTCGAGGCGATGACATGCGTGTGCTCCGTGGGGCTCGACATGATCGCCGTGCCGGGCGATACGAGCGCCGAAACGCTCTCCGCCATCCTCGCGGACGAGGCCGCCATCGGCATGATAAACAATAAGACCACCGCCGTCCGGCTCATCCCCGCGCCGGGCAAGACCGTGGGCGACACGGTGGAGATCGGCGGGCTTTTCGGCGAAGCGCCGGTCATGCCGGTCCACGCGGCGTCGAGCGCGGAATTCATCGCCCGCGGCGGCCGCATCCCCGCCCCGCTCCACTCGCTGAGGAACTGAATTATGCCCTGCCGGTTTTCTGCCATTTGGATACCATTCTGACCGCGAAATTTTCCGTTTGCTTTATGGATAACTTGTAGAAAGGGTGAAATACCATGGAAAAGAAAAAACCTGGTACGGTGACCGTTCCAAAGGAGAACGTGAAAGAGCTTCTCGGAAAGGCAAAAGACGGCATTGTTAAGGCAATGGATCAGAACGGCGACGGCACGTTTGATATGAAGGATGTGTCTGTAATTGCCGGATCAATTGGAAATGCGGCAAAAGATACGATCTCCGCCATGAAAGAAAGCGCAGAAGAAAGAAGCCGGATCGCGGAACGGAAAGCACTCTGCCCCATTTTTGCTGATGATCTGGACAGCGCCGATTTTGCATTGACCAAACTGATCCGCATCACCGACATCGATAAAAAGCGAGCGGAAAGTGAAGTTTGCCGCGATTCTATCGGATATGTTTCCGCGCAGAAGGATCTTCGGATCGTGAACATTTACCGAAAGTCCGCGGAAATGTTCGGGCTGTCCTTTTACCCGGATATGGACAGAGAGATCTATTATGTTGATCCTACCGACCGCAACAGCTATATCGCACTGGAGGAATATTTCAGTTATCTCAAGCTCGTGCGTGTCGGCGAATTGCAGAAGACCGCACAGGATCTGGGCGCGAAATACTTCAAGGTGACGCTCAAGGAAAACAACATGTCTCATTCCAAGAAAGAGACGAAAGCAAAGGAAAAGGCCAAAATCGTATCGGTCAAGGAAAGCGCCGAGGGGAAGATGGACGTTACCACGTCCGAGGCTTCCAGCCTTGAAGTTGCGGCGGAGATGCAGTGCGTCGGCCATCCGCCCAAAGCGCCGGTGCTGAATTATCTGCGGAAAGATCCCGCCATTCAGTCGCTGATCGCGCTGCGAATGGATCAGGCGTCTCCGCATCATTTGAAATATACTCTGAAGCTCAGCAACTCTTCCGGTATCAAAGAAAAGGACGCTGTAAAAATCGACGCAGCCTTGAAAGCATTGAAAATAGCCGGCAGCGCGTCGCTTGTCAGTGAAGCGCGAAGCGAATCCCGCCGGTTTTTTGAATATGAGATCGATTTCTGATAAACGCAGCGACTCCCACCGCGGAAAAGGCGGTGGGAGTCGCTGCATTTATATCCCCAGCGCGGCGAGGGTGAGGATGCCTAGGTTGGCGTTCCAGATGCTTTCAAACTGTGAGAGCGGGAGCGGGTTTTCGCCGAGGCCGCATTCGATCGTGTAGCCGGGGCGGTCAAAATTCTGAATGAACCAGTCCTTATATCCGGCAAAGCCGGAGGCGTAGGGCGTGTCCTCGCAGGCGTAGCCGCTCACGGCGGCAAACCGCTCGGCGAGCGCGCGGCTGCCCTCCGGCTCAAAATTTAAGTACTTCCAGTAGATGACATTGCCCTGCGTGTGGTACGCGAGCACGAGCGCTGGGTCGAGCGCTTCGGTAAAGGCGGCAAGCGCGGTCGCCTCCGGCGCCGTGAGCGGCGCTTCGCCGACAAAGTCGCGCGGCGCGGGGCGGTCGTAGCCCTGCGCGAACTTGATCGCGCGGGCGGTGTCCCACCCGGCGGGGTACTGCAAATTGAGATCAATGCCCGCGATGTTCGCCTTCCAGCCGTCCGGATAGGGGATCGCGGGGAACGCTGCGGCAATGGCCGCGGTGCGCTCCTTCGCTTCGCCCTCCGGCAGAGCACCCGTCACGAGATCGACGCCGTCCGGATCGACGAGCGGCACGAACGTGAGTGCGGCGCGGAAGAGGATGTCCTCCGCCGGGTAGCCGAACACGGTCTCGCCCGCGGCGGCCGCGCGGAGCAGCGTTTCAAGATACTTCATCAAAAGCGGCGTTGTGATCCACTCGTTCGCGTGGTGCGCGGCGCTGTAGAGCACGCGGCGCAGCCCGTCGCCTGCCGTGAGTGCCCAGATCGGGCGGGAGAGGGCGCTGCGCCCGATGCTCTCGGCGCGAAGCTGCGGATACCGGTGCGCCAGTCCGTCCACGGCGCAGTCCATGAGCGCGCTGCACCACGGGATATCCGTCGGCACGACGGAAAACGGCAGCGGTACGGTGATCCGCTGCCCGGGCCGCAGCGCGAACGGGTCGAGCGCCGGATTTGCCGTTTCGATTGCGCCGAGCGAGGCGTCGTACCGCTCGGCGAGCAAGAAGAGCGTGTCGCCGGGCCGCACCGTGTGCACGGCGTACCCGCGAAGCCATGGCGCGAGCGCGCGCTCAGTCTCCGCGCCGAATATGCCGTCCGGCGTCAGGCCGTGCGAGCGCTGGAAGGCCTGCAAAGCGCTTTTCGTCGCCCCGCCGAAAACGCCGTCGGGCGCGGGAGCGCCGTACTGTGCGCGGCGGAGCGACAGCTGCAAAAGCGCGACCTCCGCGCCGGTGGAGCCGGTTTTCAAAATCTGCATGACATTTCCTCACGATGAAAAAATTTTGGCAGGCATGAGAGAAAAACGGAAGGATACCATAGTAAAAACAGAAAATGTGAAACAGTCGATGGAAACAGAGGACAAATTTTTCGCGGTTCTTTTCCTTCTCGACAGACATACTGAATACGCCGCCGCAAAGAAGCTGCTTGCGGCGCGAAACATGCAAAAGCATGGGAAGGATAAGGGTGGCAGTCCTATGAGAAAGATAAAATATGTATTCGCCCTGCTTGCCGCGGTGCTGGCGCTGACGAGCGCGGCGCTCGCCGCGGAGCCGGGTGACGCGCTCGTGCCGGTCGGCGAGGCGGTGGCGATATCGCTGCGGTGCGACGGCGTGGTGGTGTCCGCGCTCGCGGATATCGCCTCGGAGGGCGGCGCGTGCTGCCCGGCGGGAGAAGCGGGCGTGCAGGCGGGCGATAAGATCGTTGCGGTAAACGGTGAGCGCGTGACGGGCGCCGAGGACTTTCTGCGCCGCGCGGCGGCCTTTTCGGGCGAGGGCGTGACGCTCTCCGTCGAGCGCGGCGGCGAGACGAAAACATTTGCCGTTACGCCGAAGCTCGGCAGCGGCGGAACGTATCAGATCGGGCTCTGGCTGCGGGACGCGGTGCGCGGGCTCGGTACCGTGACATTTTACGATCCCGCTACCGGGGAGTACGGCGCGCTCGGCCACGGCGTCGGTCTGCCGGAGACCGGCGAGCTGATGAGCGCCTCCGGCGGGGAGATCTACCGGGCGGACGTCACCGGCGTCGTTATGGGCGAGCGCGGCGCGCCGGGAGAGCTGTGCGGCGGCGCGAGCAGCGCCTCGCCGATCGGGTCGATCGAGGAGAACACGGTCCGCGGCATTTTTGGCACGAGCCGGACGCCGCTCGGCACGCTTCCGGCCATGCCGGTCGCCGCGGAGAGCGAGATCCGTCTCGGCGAGGCGACGATCCTCTCCACCGTCAGTACCGGCGGCGTGCGATCGTATGACGCCGTGATCACGCGCATCGCGCGCAGCGGCGACGGCGGGAAGCTCACGCTCACGATCACGGACGGCAATCTTCTTGCCGTGACCGGCGGCATCGTGCAGGGGATGAGCGGCTCACCCATCCTGCAAAACGGAAAGATCGTCGGCGCGGTCACGCATGTGCTCGTGAACGACCCCACCAAAGGATACGGCATCTCCATGGAGAATATGCTCGAAGCGGCTTCGTAAGGAAAAAGACGGTCTGCGGACCGTCTTTTTCCTTTGCACGCGCAGCCTTTTATGATAGGATAAAAGAAAAAGGCGGTGCGGCTATGGGCATGTCTCTGACCGGCATTCATGTTTTCGGAACGGCGGCTCCGGAGGATGCGGAGCTTCCCTTTCGCTCATTTTCTGCGGGGTGGTTCACCTGTGTGAACGACTTTTCCGAGACGGACCCGGAACGGACGTACGAGGCCGTGCGGCGCATTTCCCGCGCGACGGATGCGCCGGTCCTGTATTTCAACGTATTTGACAGCGAGGCGATATGGTTCGTGTTTTTCCGCGGCGGGAAGGTCGCGGCAAAGTACTCGGACGATGAATTTTCCGCGAACAAAGGACTGTACAGTATTCCGGCGCTCGTCGGGTACGAAAGCGGGGGAAAACGGCGCCTCTCCGATATCCTCAGCTGCGCGGATACGGAACGCAAGATCGCGCTGCTGGAGGAGTATTTTGGCGTCTGCCTTACGTTCGTTCCGGAAATGCTGGATGAGCCGGAGGCACTCTGCCGCGAACGGAGCGAGCGCCTGTACCGCGCGTACCGCGAAGAGGAAAAGCTTCTGACCGGCAAAAGCGCCCCGATGGCGCTGCGGCTCGCGGCCGAGTATCCGGGAAAACTGTTTTTCTATAGATTTCAGGACGAGCATATCACGGTCAAACCGCACTTCTTTCTGCACGGCTACGCCGGTGATCCGGATGAGGACGAGCGGCATCGCATTCTGACGCCGGTGCATTTTGCGCACGGCGCGCTGGAACCTTCCGACTGGGAGACCTTTGCGCAGGGACGCATACCGCGCTGTCCCGATACGCGGTTCGTCCTGCAATGCGGAACGCCGGTTCGAGTGACCTTTTCCGGGGAATGTCCGCCGGAGTACCGCGGAAGGACTATGGCACTCCCGGCGGGGGCGTATCCGGAGGCGTTTCTCCCGACGGGTGAGCTGCTCATCCTCGGGGAGCACCGGATCTATGTGGTGGAGCCGGCGACGCTGAAGATCGTTGCGAAGCTGCCGCACAAAGGCGATGTGGCCGATGTCGTGGGGAATTATATTCTCACAACGGCCGGCAGCAGCTTTTACTGCTACGGATACGATCCAAAATCAAAGATCTATATCTACGAACTGATACGTCGGTAACTGCACGGCGTAAAAAAGGCCCGCACCGTTTCGGTGCGGGCCTTGCATCATTGTATGCGTTTTGCTGTGCGGAGCAACGCCATTTTGTTTTTCCGGTAGCCGTCCATGGGAAAACCCTCCATCGGAAAGCGTTTGAAGAGCCACGCCGCCGGCCGTTTTTTTCTCATACAGCACGGACCGGCGTGCCTTCCCGGAAGAAGATCCCGCGCCCGGCTCGGGACCGCCGCGGCGAAAGACACGGAATTTCCGGCGGAGAAACTGCGCAGAGTGGAATACCGGCGAAAAACAGGCGTGGAGATTCGACGGGACACTGCATATTTTGATAAGATATTATGTAAATCATTGCAACCGCTTGTCGAAATCGTCGGGAAGGCGGCGAACAAATATTAAGACAGTTTCGACAAGTTTTTACTGCGACGCGCCGCTGTTTTGTGCTAAATTAGTCAAGCAATGTAGCCAAGCATAAAAAAACATCAGCAAACTGCTTGCAGTTCATAATTATGGAGGCAATATTATGGAAACCAAGATACGCGTGCTGATCGCCGACCCAAACGAGGATTTTCAGCTGTTGATGAAGAGCCTGCTTTCACAGGAGGGGGATATGGAAGCGGCGGGGACATCCTCCGACGGTTCGGATGCGCTTGCCAAGATCGAAGCGCTGCACCCGGACGTTGTGCTGCTGGAGCTGGTGCAGCCGCGGCTGGACGGACTGGGCGTGCTGCGCAAGCTCGCCGAGAAGGACTCCGCGCCGCCGGTGGTCGTACTTACCGGGTTTGTCAACGCACATGTCGTTGCCGAGTGCGCGGAGCTCGGCGCGGCATACTTCCTCTCCAAGCCGTGCGACACGCCGGAGCTGATACAGCGTCTGCGGCAGTGCGCGCAGACAGGCAAAAAGCCGCTGTCCGTCACCGGAACAAGAAGTTCCGCGGCGATCGCGCCGGAGGCGAAGGCGGACAACGCCTCGCTCGAGAGCGTCGTTACCGACATCATCCACGAGATCGGCGTTCCGGCGCATATTAAGGGGTATCAGTATCTGCGCGAGGCGATCATCCTCACGATCAACGACATGGACGCCATCAACGCCGTGACGAAGGTGCTCTATCCGGAGGTCGCGAAGAAGTTTTCCACGACGCCGAGCCGCGTAGAGCGTGCCATCCGCCACGCAATCGAGGTCGCGTGGGACCGCGGTGATGTGGAGACGCTGCAAAAGTTTTTTGGCTATACCGTTTCCGGCATTAAGGGCAAGCCGACGAACAGCGAGTTTATCGCCATGATCGCCGACTGTCTCTCCCTTCGGCGCAAGCAGGGAAAAATGTAAACATGTCAAACGAGACCCACTTCGTTGGGCTCTCGTTTGAAGGGGCTGCGGCTCGCCGCAGCGCACGCTCTTCGAGCGCACGTTTGCGAGCCGTAAAGTATTTTCTCCGACGCACATGTCGCCGGAGAAAATGGTTAAAACTTTATTTGCGCCTGCGGGCGCAAACTCTGCGAGGCTTCTTTGGCAGGTTGAGCAGCCCCGTCCGGGTGTGTACCGGGCGGGGCTGCTTTGTACTCTAGCGTGCGGCGGAAAGGGAAATCGCTCTTGCCATGCGCGGGCGCAAAATATATAATGGAAAGCGTATATCCCGCATAGAAAAAGATGGGGGATAGGATGCCGCTTTGAAGAAAGTTCTTGCTCTGTTTGCTGTGCTGCGGTGAGCCGCTCAACGTGAACGCGAGCGTGCGGCACGGTGATCCGGCAGCAGGCACAAAACTGGGTCATCAGCGCCATTCGCGGCATCCGGCAGGAGACCGTATAAAACCGCCGCGGCACAGACCGCGAAAGTGAGGGGAAAACCATGCTTGACGTTGCTGCGCTGGGCGAGCTGCTGATCGACTTTACGTGCCTTTCGACCGACGAAAACGGCTATCCGACCATGGCGGCGCATCCCGGCGGCGCTCCGGCAAACTTTCTCGCGGCGCTGGCAAAGTACGGCGCAAAGACCGCGATGCTCGGCAAAGTGGGGGACGATACCTTTGGGCGGCTCCTACTCGATACGCTGCGGCGCGCGGGCATCGAAACGCGCGGCATGATCGCCGCGCCTGATGTGTTCACAACGCTGGCCTTCGTCACGCTGGATGCGCGGGGCGAGCGCGAGTTTGCCTTTGCCCGGAAGCCCGGCGCGGACACCTGCCTCTCGTTTCCGGAGATCGATCTTTCCCTCATCGATGAGGCGAGGGTCTTTCACTTCGGCTCGCTGTCGCTGACCGATGAGCCGTCGCGCTCCGCCACGCGGCAGGCCGTCGCCTACGCGAGAGCGAAGGGAAAGCTCGTCACCTATGACCCGAATCTGCGCCCGCCGCTCTGGAAGGATCTCGCGGAGGCAAAAGAGCAGCTCCTCTGGGGGCTGGGGCAGGCGGATGTGGTGAAGATCAGCGAGGAAGAGGTGCGCTTCCTTTTCGGACTGGAGCCGGAAGCGGGCGCGGAGCATATCTGCCATACCTTCCCCGTGAAGCTGGTGTTCGTCACCTGCGGCGCGGACGGATGCTATTTCAAAAACTCGCGCGCCGCGGGCCGCGAACCGGCGCTGCCGGGGCTGAGGATCACCGATACCACCGGCGCGGGCGATATTTTCGGCGGGAGCGCGGTATGGAAGCTGCTGCGATATGGCGTCTCGCCGGAAGAGCTGGGAGAAGATGAGCTGCGAGATATCGTTTCCTTTGCCTGTGCTGCCGCGGGACTTTCCGCGACAAGGCCGGGCGGCATTTCGAGCATCCCGGAGTATGACGAAGTCCTGCGGGCGCTGAAGCAATAATATTGAATTAGAAGAATTAGAAAATATCCCCGCGGTTCGACAGAACGGCGGGGATGGTTTCTTTTTCCGTCATGTGACGAGCTGAATATCCGGTAATGGCATACAAAAAGAAAATCAAAACCTTATTTAACATTTTATTGACAAAGCGCCGCGAAACGCGTATGATGCAGATGTTAAATGAACACGCTCATAAAAACCGGCGGGAGGCGGGCGTTATGCCGAAGATCATCAATAATCTCGAAGAGAACATCCTTTCCGCGGCGCGCCGTCTCGTGGCCGAGCAGGGCTATGCCGCCGTGACGATGCGCGCCATTGCGAAAGAGTGCGGCATCGCCGTCGGCACGTTTTATAATTACTACCCCTCCAAGGACGCGATGCTCGCGGCGTGCCTTCTGCACGACTGGCAGACGGCGCTCGCGTCGGCGGGGGAAAGGACCGCCGCGGCGCAAAGCGCGGAAGAGGCGGTCGGGGCGGTCTTTGATGCCGTCCGCGCCTTTCAGGAGCAGAACCGCAGCATCTTTTCGGACGAGGGCGCGCGCTCTTCCGCCGCCGGAGCGCTGCAAAGCCGCCACGCGCAGCTCCGAGCGCAGATCGCTGCGCTGCTCGAAGCGCCGTGCCGCCGCTTTTCCGATGCGCCGGATGCCGCTTTTCTTGCGGAGTTCGCCGCCGAGAGCATATTGAGCTGGAGCGGCACGGATATTTCGTTCCCGCAGCTCTGGACGCTGCTGAAGCGGCTGTTTATCAAGTGAAAAATTAAATTATATAAGGAGGACCCCCATTTATGAGCAGCTTTGAAAACCTGCGGATCGTGGACAACTTCTACCAGACCTCGCTGTACTACCCGATGCCTACCGTCGTTATCAGCACCCTTGCCGAGGACGGCTCCACGTCGCTCGGACCCTACTCCCTGATCGCGCCGTACTATGTGGCGGGCAAGGGCTACTACGCCATGCTCCTCAACTGCCGCAATTCCTCCAACACCGCGCAGCACATCCTCCGCACCGGCAAGTGCGCCATCAACTTCATCAACGACGACCCGAAGAACTTCAAGGAAGCCGTGAAGCTCTCCTGGCCGGGCGACGAGCCGAAGGACAAAATGCCCAACTGCAAGTTCCCGCTGGAGAAGAGCCAGATCATGGAGGAAAACCCGGACGATGTGCGTCCGATGGTGATCTCCAACGCGATCCAGGTCCTTGAATGCACGTGGATGCGCGAGCTGGACGGCGCCGACCGCGACCAGCCCGGCGAGCTGCACGGCTATGAGCCGCCGTATCACGACTTCAACGGCATCACGAGCCAGTTCGGAGCGCACTTCATTCTGCGCATCGACCGCATCCTGATGAAGAAGAAGTACTCCGACGCGATCATCGCCGGCGTAAAGAGCCGCGATTTCCCGCCGCTGCCCATCGACTACGGCTACCGCGACAGCAAGAACTTCTGGTTCCACCGTCACCGCCGGATGCGCGCGGAGCTTCTGCCCATCCGCGAAGCGTCGCTCGAATCCGTGCGCTATGCCGCCGACCGCGCCGACGATAAGGTCAAGTTCACCGACGACGCGCTCAAAACCATTCTGAACGTTCCCCGCGTGTTTCTGCCGCTCGTGCTCAAGGGCTGCGTGGACTGGGCGAAGGAGAACGGCGTCGAGCTCGTCACCGAGGAGCACATGAAGATCATCAACGACAAGCGCGCCAAGGAAAAACAGAAGAAAAAGTAAGAAATGACCGCCTTCGCCGGGCGGCGTGAGCTGCCCGGCGGGGAAGAGAGATAAAAGGGAGGGCAGAAATCATGGAGTTTTCCGTTCCGATGGCGCTGGCGGACTTCGTCCCGGTCGTTCTTTTTCTGATCGGCGCGATTTTGCTTCAGCGCGAGCTGTACCCCCGGCTCGGCAAGGGCCAGTTTGCCCTGTTCGCCGCCGGTACGATCAACGTGTTCTGTGCCGGGGCGCTCAAGGCGGTGTATAAGCTGCTGTATGCGCTCGGCGTGTGCGATTTTACGAAGCTCAACGAGGTGTTTTTCCCCGTGCAGTCCATCGGCTTTCTGCTCGCGGGACTTGCGATGGCGGCCTTTTTGTTCTATAAGCCGAAAAAGACGACGATCTGCGGCGTCGCCGCGGCCCCTGCGGTGTACAGCGGCACGGCGCTTTTCGTCTCGCTCATGGTCGTCGGTCTCGGACTTCTCGACGCGGGGCTCATCGCGCTCGCGGTGCGCGCAAAAAAGCGCGGCATCGTCGTGCTGCTCGTCGTGTCGTTCGTGTGCAGTCTCTGCATGGGCTATCTCTCCTCGCGGGATTTCTCCGCCGCGGCGATGAACTGGATCGCCGAGGGCGTGAACATCGTCGGGCAGGGAACGTTCCTCGCCGCCGCCGTCCTTCTCCGGAAGGCCGGAAAAGAAACCGCTGCCGCGGCATAATATTTCAAACAAAGAAGGTTTTGCATTATGGTATTTCCCAAAACGGTCTGGCTGGTGATCGCAGCGGCGCTGCTCATCAGCTCCATCGGCTTCAAAAAGTATGTCTGGTTCATTTCACTCGGCTACGGCTTTTCGATCGCGGGCATCGGCATATTGCTGCTCGCGCTCTACGGCGGTCGGCTGACGGCGGGCACGGCGATCTGCTGCGTGCTGTTCGTCCTCTACGGCTTCCGGCTGGGCGGCTATCTCCTCTACCGCGAGGTGAAAAGCTCGGCCTACAACAGCAAAATGAAAACCGAGATCAAGGACGGCAAGTCCATGACCTTCGGCGTGAAGTGCGCGATCTGGGTCACGTGCGCGCTGCTGTACGCGCTGCAGGTGACGCCGGTGTTCTACCGCCTGGCAAACGGCGCGGGCACGGATGCCTGGTGCATAGTGGGCGCGGTCATCATGCTCTTCGGCGTGTGCTTTGAGTCTGCCGCGGACATCCAGAAGCAGAAGCTCAAAAAGATCAACCCGAAGCGCTTCTGCGATACGGGCCTTTTCCGCATCGTCCGCTGCCCGAACTATCTCGGCGAGATGCTGTTCTGGACGGGCGTGCTCGTCTCGGGCGCGAACGTCCTGCGCGGCTGGCAGTGGCTGCCCGCCCTGCTCGGATATCTCGGCATCGTGTTCGTGATGTTCTCCGGCGCGCGGCGGCTGGAGCTGCGCCAGAACAAGAGCTACGGCGCCAATCTGGAGTATCAGGCGTATGTGAAGAGCGTCCCCATCCTGCTGCCGTTCGTCCCGCTCTACAGCGTGGCAAAGTACAAATTCCTCGTAGCGTAAGAAACCGGAAGCCGCCCCCGAAACGATCCGTTCGGGGGCGGCTTTTTTGTATATCCGAAAACCACGCGTCTAACGCGTGGTTTTCGGGTATACAAGAAGACCACCGGCTACGCCGGTGGTCTTGCCTTCCGAGGAGCGGATCAGCAGTAGTACTCCATCGGGTAGGTGAGGTATTCGACCGGCTCGAGCTGGTCGCAGGTGACGTATCCGGCGGGAGCGCGGAGCAGGGACGGGATGCGGTTGACGACCGTGGCGCAGGTGTGCTCGACGGTCGCGGGCTTCACGACATGGAACTCGGTCTTGGGCTCGCCGAAGATCTCCCAATCGCACATATCGCCGTCGTCCGGGCCGTAGACCTTGCCGATGGTCTCTTCCTCGACGGTGATGCCCTGCATGGTCTCGATGGTGACGACCGCGGACATGCCGATGGCGTGGCCGGCCTTGATGTCCTTGCCGAGCGTTTCGCTGTAAATGTCCTTGTCGATGATGCAGGGAACATGCTTCTGGGAAATGCTCTTGATGGTGAGACCGAGCTTATTGCAGATGGCTTCGGAGGCGTTCCAGGCGTAGGACGGCTCAAAGTCGGTCGGGTGAGCGATCTTCGCTTCAAACTCTTCCGGCGTCAGGTCGCAGCCGTGGGCCTCGGCGAGCGCGATGCCGTACTCGTCCACGTTGTAGCTGTATGCGCCCTTGATCTTCGTGATGTTGTGGCAGCCCGCCGCAACGAGACCGACCATGTTGATCCAGAAGATATCCTGCATACCGCTGCCGGTGATGGTGCAGCCGTTCTCCTTCGCAAGAGCGTCAAGCTTGTTGATCATGGCCGCAGAGGTCGTCCAGGGGTAAATGGCCTCTTCGCAGGTCGTGATGACGTTGATGCCGCGGGTAACGCACTGCTCGATGGCTTCGTAAATGTCGCCGATGAAGCTGCGGGTCGTGATGATGGCGACGTCGGCGTCGCACTCGTCGAGGACCTTCTCCGCGTTATCGGAAATGATGACGCCCGTCTTGACGCCGAGCTCCGCCCAGTCGCCGATGTCCTGGCCGACGGACGCGCCGTGGCCGATGCCGCCGACGATCTGCGCGCCATGCTCATACGCATAGCGAAGGGTGTACTTGCTCATCTTTCCGCAGCCATACTGCAAAACTTTGATTTTATCCATTATAATAGCTCCTTTCTGTGCTATAAAATACTATAATGGAGTATACAGTCTGTTGCAGGTAGAGAGTCAAGGGTTTTGTTAATTAATTTTTTGTGAAGATCACGGGGACCTGCAGACGCAGGAACATGTTGCGCTTCTTATTATCGAAAAGATTCAGCTCCGTCATCTCCTCGCAGATATAGTCGCCGTTCAAAATATAGTGATTGGCGCGGCAGTATGCAAGAAGGCGCTCCGCGCCCTCGGGCTCCTCGTCGAAGTCATCGAGATAGGCGCAGGCAAACATGCCGCTTTCGATGACCTCGATGCTGTCACCGTAATCGCGCAGGTGCTTGTCGCCGAAGATGAAGATTTTGTCCGCGATGAGCGCGCCGCGCGCGAAATCGTCCTGTTTCACGCTCGTTCCGAGACTGTACGACAAAAGCTGCGGCAGATTGCGCCCCATCAGCTCCCGGCGCAGCGCGAGGACGGCCTTTTCGTAGGCGACGATGCCCTGCTCGTAGAAGTTTTCGGCGCACGGAATGTACAGAATGTGACGCTGATCGATGAATTCCAGCGAGATCGTCCCGCTGACCGGCGACTTCCGGTAGCGCTCGATGGACTGGATCGTCCGCTCCACGGCCTCGTGCATAGCCTTGAGATCGCGCATCTGCTGGTGGATCTGGTTGTTTTTCTCAATGAGCTTCTGCTCGATGAGCATGATGTCCTCTTTCTCAAGCAGCGTCTGGATATCGGTGAGGCTCATATTGAGATTCCGCATGTACCGGATGATATCGAGCCGCGAGGTCTGGCGAATGTCGTAGTAGCGGTAATTCGTCTCCTCGTCCCGGTAGCTCGGCTGCAAAAGTCCCATCCGGTCGTAGAGTCTGAGCGTGGCGATCGAAACGCGGTTCGCCTCCGCCATTTCGCCGATAGACAGCAGATGCGCGCGTTTTTCGTGGTCCATTTTCGTCCCTCCGTATGGCAAAAAACTCTAATCCTGCTGTAGACTTTTGTACCAGAAAACGGCGCGTTTGTAAAGCCCCTTTTTGCTTTCGACAGAGAAAAGCCGGAGCCGGAGAGATCGTCTCTCCGGCTCCGGCATATAAATAAAACTATGTATCAGGGCGCGTCCCCGGTGAGGACGGCGAGCTCGGCGCGCAGCGCGTCGTAAAACTTTGCCATATGGCTGCCGTCGGCGAGCGCATGGTGGACGAGCAGCGTCACCGGCATTTGCAGGCGGCCCTCGGCGTCTGGCGCGAACGCGCCCCAGGTGATACGCGGGTTGGATTCCTCGCCGCCCGCCACGGGCTGGATGAGCGCGCTGTAATGCAGCCACGGGAGCGTGGAGATAAAATACATGCTCTCCACGTTCGCGTCCTCGCGCAGCGAGCCGTCCAGACGGCGGCGCTGCCGCTCGGTCTCGGCATAGGCGATGTATTCCGCAAAGGGCTTATCGTGGCGCAGCGTGCAGTAGCAGTATGTCCCGTCTGCGCAAAGCTCCGTGTGCGACGTCGGACAGGTATCGTATTCGATGATGACGCCGTCATGGATGCGCCGCCGCAGCTCCGGCACGCGGTCGGCGGCCTTCGCCGCGGCGTGGAGAAACGTGAGATAAAACGAATACCCGCGCGCCTTGCAGAAGGATACGATATCCGTTACATCAGTATCGACCGTCACGCCGGCATAGGGATACGGCATCGAGAGGAAATACCGGAAGTGCTCGATGCGCTCATAATGCTCCATATCCAGATAACGAAAGCTCATACCTTCTCCTTCCGCGCCCGAAGGCGCAGCAGCGCACGTCCGGCGGGCTTTTCCACAAGATACGTGAGCGCCGCGGAGAGCAGGAACGCGGCGGCAAAGCAGAGCAGCGTGTATTTCGTCTGCCAGGCGCGCCCCTCGCTCATCTGCGGGAACTCGGAAACATACGCCGGGATGTGAAACTCCTTGAGCTTCACGGCGAGAGACTGGTGCCAGATATAAAAGTTATAGGATATGGCGCTCAAAAACCGGACGGCGCGGTTTCCGAAAACACGGTCCAGACGCTCCGGCGCGCGGCCGGAAAAATAGAGAAACGCCGCGCCGCAAACGCCGAGCGGCAGCCGCCAGAGAAGCTGCGCCATTTTGATCTCCGCGTCCCCCGCCGCGTTCTGCTGCCAGAGGACGGCAAACGCGCCGAAGAGCGCGAGAAGCGCGAGCGGGAAGAACACCCACCGGCGCGGCGCGTCCGCACGTTTTTCAAGAAGGTGCGCCGCGAGCATGCCGAGGGCATAGAGATCGAGCATACAGGGAAGCTGATTCAGCCAGAGCGACAGCTCGTGCGCGCGCAGCGCAACGAGAGCGCGGCTCACGAGCGCCGCGAGCGTCATAAGCGAGAATGTGAGCGCCGGACGCTTTCCGAACGCGCGGGCGAGCAGCGGGAAGAGAAGATAAAACTGCATCTCCACCGCAACGGTCCAGAGCGCGGCGTTGAGGCTCGTCCAGTAATACGTGTCCATCGAGAACGTGTGCGTGAATGTGAGATGCGTGAGAAGATCGCGCCAGAGCGGAGCGCTCCCGACGGCGCGGCCGCGCGCGAGCGCAAACGCCGCCGCAACGAGCACCGCGAGCAGATAGCACGGCAATATCCGGCAGAGCCGCCGGTAATAAAACCCCTTTACGTCCGCGATCCGTCCGCCCGCGCGGACGAGCGGACGGTAGAGCAGAAAGCCGGTGAGCAGCAGCGTGAGATCCACGAGCATGTACCCGCGCCGCACGATGCGCTGAAGATCGAAATAGTGTCCGGCGATCCGGAACGACGGATCGAGCCACGACTGCTGCCAGATATGGAACCACGCTACGGTGAAGATGCAAAGAATGCGGAGAACGTCCGCCGCGGCGAAGTACCGGCGGCCGGCGTTTACAGGGAGAGGATCTCGCATTTGAACTCCGTTCCTTTCACGGTGATCATGCCGTAGGTCTGCCGGCCCATGCCGGCAGAGCCGGGGTTAAAAAGCGTCACATCGCCCATGCGGAGGAAGTCCGCCTCGTGCGTGTGGCCGAAGAGCGCGAGCTGCGCGCCCGAAAAGTGCGCGGCGTTCGCAAGGCTCTCGTACCCGAGCTTTACGTTGTACCGGTGGCCGTGGGTCATAAAAATGCGCACGCCGTCGGCGTTGAAGAGAAGGTTCTCCTCCGCGTCGCTGCGGGAATAGGCGTCGCAGTTGCCGCGCACATACCGCAGGTCGAGCGACGGGAAATACGCCGCGATCGCCTCCGCGTCGCGCACATAGTCGCCGAGATGGAGCACCATATCGGGCTTTTGTTCCTCAATGGCGGCGAGCATCGGCTCCTTCACGCCGTGGGAGTCGGAAAAAACGGCAATACGCATAAAGCACTCTCTTTCTCCCCGCTGCATATACTCCTTACAGGGGGTGGAACGGATGATGGATATGGAAAAGCTGGGCGCGGAGCTGCTCTCCGGGCGGCAGGGCGGCGCGATCCGCGATATGGCCAACTCGCCCGAGGCGAAAAAGCTCGGCGCGGCGATCGATCCCGCCGCGGCGGAGCGGGCGGTGCGCAGCGGCGACGCCGCGCAGCTCAAGGCGCTTCTCACACAGATCCTCTCGACGAACGAGGGCAAAGCCCTGGCCGAAAAGCTCTCGCGCTTCGAAAACGGAAAATGAGCGAGCTGGAAGACCGGCTCAACGCCGTGCTCTCCAATCCCGAGGAGATGAGCCGCATCGCGGCCATGGCGCAGAAGCTCATGGGAGAGCTTCCCTCGGAGAGCGCCGCGGCGCCTTCTGCGCCGGAAGCGGCGGGCGGCGGGCTGCTTGGCAGTCTCGCGGGGAGTCTGCCGGGGCTTTTGTCCCGCCTCACGTCGGGACAGAGCGGAAACGGGAAAAAACAATTGGCTGACGCGCTCGCGCCGTATCTGAGCGCGGAAAGGGCGCGCCGTCTCTCCCGGGCGCTGCGCATTGCGGGCGCGGCGCGCATCGCGGGGGCGGCCTTTTCGGAATGGGGGCGCGGCGATGGCCTATAACCGCTATAACGGCAGCACCGGCGAGCGCACGCGCGTGGAAGAGCCTTTGCCGCCGGAAAAGGCGCAGAGCGGTTCGCCGCTGCCGCGCGGGAGCGCGCCGGAGCGTCCCCCACCGCCGCCGGAGAACGAAAAAACGCCGCCCTCGCCGCTGCTGTCTCTTCGCAGCGGGCTGGACGGCATCTTCGAGCGGCTCGACCCAAAGCGGCTGGAGACCGAGGACCTTCTGGTGCTGGCGATCTTGTGGCTGCTCTACCGGGAGAGCGGCGATTGGGAAATGCTCATCGCGCTTGGCGCGTACTATTTTGATCTGTAGGGACGGCTCACGGTTTCGTGCTGCCGTCCTCTTTTTTGCCCTTCTCCGGCGCCTTCGCCGAAGGGGCGGACGGGAAATGATGGCCCGCGAAAACATACAGCCATATGCCGAGCGCGAGCGCCACCGCACCGAGCAGCAGCCAGAAGCGCATCGCGGCGTTCGCCGCAAGCAGCACCGCCGCCGCGCCGAGAATGCCGCTGGCGGCATAGAGCACGGCGACCGCCTGCTTCTGCGTAAGTCCCAGCGCGAGCAGCCGGTGGTGGATGTGGCCGCGGTCGGGATGGAACGGGCTTTCGCCGCGGCTCACGCGCCGGACAACGGCGAACACAGTGTCCGTAAGCGGCAGCGCGAGCGTGAGCACCGGCACCGCGAACGCGACAAGCGTGTACATTTTAAAAAGGCCGAGCACCGACGCCGTGGAGAGAACGTAGCCCAAAAGCAGCGAGCCGGAGTCGCCCATAAAGATCTTGGCGGGATTGATGTTGAATGGGAGAAACCCGAGACACGCGCCGCCGAGCGCGGCGACGAGCACGGAGATCTCCGTCGCCTGCGGGAGAAAGAGCGACACGGCGAGCATCGAGGCGCACCCGATGCCGCACACGCCCGCGGCGAGCCCGTCGAGCCCGTCGATGAGATTTAAGGCGTTCGTCATGCCGACGATCCAGAGAAGCGTCACCGGCACGCTCAGCGCGCCGAGCGCGATCGCCTCGGCGGAGGCGTCGCCGGGGTTCGTGAGAATGCGGATCACAACGCCGTGCCGGATGGCGACGACCGCCGCAGCGATCTGCAAAACGAGCTTGACCCAGGGGCGGAGCGAAACGAGATCGTCCACCGCGCCGGTCACGACAATGATGACGCTGCCGAGCAATATACCCTGCACCGGCTCGTCGATGCCCGTGAACGGCAGCACTCCGGCGAGAAAGCCGGCAAACAGCGCCAGCCCGCCGAGCCGGGGGATCGGATGATCGTGGACGCGCCGGGACTCACCCGGCATGTCCATCGCGCCGATCTTGCAGGCAAATTTTCGCACAGCGGGCGTGGCGAGCAGACACACCGCCGCCGCGGCGAGCAGCGCGAGCAGCACACGCACCCGCAGTCGCAGAGCCAGAGCAGGAAGCATTCCCTTCCGCCTTTCTTTTTTTCGAGTACCGCCGCGCAGCGCGGCGGTGCCTGAAATTTACTGAGAATTAGATTTGAACAAAACCAATCTTCTTATAGACCTTGCGCAGCGTGCGGTTGGCGGCATAGGCCGCCCGCTCCGCGCCGTCGCGCAGGATATCTTCGAGATACGCCTTGTCCTTCATGAGCCGTTCGGCCTCCTCGCGGATGGGGCGCAGCGTTTCCACAACGGCCTCGCCCACGGCGGGCTTGAACGCGCCGTAGCCCATGCCGTCAAATTCGGCCTCGATCTCGTCCATCGTCTTACCTGTACAGACGCTGTAGATCTGCATAAGGTTCGTTACGCCCAGCTTTTCGGGGCAGGCATACACGCAGTGGCCGGTCTCGGAGTCCGTCACGGCGCGCCTGAAGCAGCGCATAATGTCGTCCGGGGACTGCATGATATAGATGCACCCGCCGGGGTCCTTGTCCGACTTGGACATTTTGTTCTCCGGGCTCGTGAGACTCATGATACGCGCGCCCGTGGGCGGGATATAGGGCTCGGGGATGGTGAACACGTCGCCGTAAATGTTATTGAAGCGCATGGCGATATCGCGGCAGATCTCCACATGCTGCTTCTGGTCACCGCCGACGGGGACAAGGTCGGTCTGGTAGAGCAGGATGTCCGCGGCCATGAGCGCGGGGTAGGTGAAGAGACCGGCGTTGATATTATCCGCATTTTTGGAAGACTTATCCTTGAACTGCGTCATGCGGGAGAGCTCGCCGAACATGGTGTAGCAGTCAAGCACCCAGCCGAGCTGCGCGTGCGCGGGGACGTGGCTCTGGATGAACAGAGTGTTCTTCTTCGGGTCAAGACCGCAGGCGATGTACTGCGCGAGCTGCGAAAGCGCGCGGCGGCGCAGATCGGCCGGCACCTGCCGGACGGTGATGGCGTGCATGTCTACGATGCAGTAGTAGCATTCATATTCATCGGAGAGCGCCACCCAGTTTTTGATCGCCCCCATATACGAGCCGAGCGTAAGATCGCCGGAGGGCTGGATGCCGGAGAATATGATTTTTTTGCGGGCAGCTTCTTCCATGATGATTCTTTCCTTTCATAAGCATTTTAAAGATGCGGAACTATGGTTTCCGTACTTTTTAATTATGGCATTATAACACGCCGGTTTTGGCTTGACAATACAGAGCCTATCCAATAAGATGGGAAAATGACAAAAGACCTTTGGGAGGTTTATCCGTATGGACAATACATGGTTTGAGAAAATGGAAGAGCGCATCCCGCGCGGCGAGGTACGCACCCGCTTCGCGCCGAGCCCTACGGGGTATATGCACGTGGGCAATCTGCGCACGGCGCTCTACACCTGGTGCATCGCCCGCCACGCGCACGGCAAGTTCCTGCTCCGCATTGAGGACACCGACCAGTCCCGCCAGGTAGAGGGCGCGGTCGAGGTCATTTATAAAACGCTGCGCGACTGCGGTCTTGACCACGACGAAGGCCCCGACGTCGGCGGTCCGGTCGGCCCGTATGTGCAGACCGAGCGGCGCGACACCTATCTTCCCTACGCCAAGCGCCTCGTGGAGCGCGGCCACGCCTATTACTGCTTCTGCGACAAGACCGAATCCGAGGAGGATTCCGGCGACTTCACCCGCAAGGACGACCCCTGCCGCGATCTTTCCGCGGAAGAGGTGCAGCGCCGTCTTGACGCCGGTATGCCGTGGGTCATCCGCCAGAAGATCCCCCACGAGGGCGAAACGACGTTCCACGACGAGATCTTCGGCGACATCACCGCGCCGAACGCCGATCTCGACGACCAGGTGCTCATCAAGCGCGACGGGCTCCCGACCTACAACTTTGCAAACGTCATTGACGATCATCTCATGGGCATCACCCACGTCGTGCGCGGCAGCGAGTATCTCTCCAGCGCGCCGAAGTACAACCTTCTGTACGAGGGTCTCGGCTGGGACGTGCCGAGCTACGTCCACTGCTCGCCCGTCATGCGCGACGCGCACAACAAAATGTCCAAGCGCCACGGCGACCCCTCGTACGAGGATCTTGTCGCGCAGGGCTTCCTCACCGAGGCGATCGTGAACTACGTCGCGCTTCTCGGCTGGGCGCCCGGCGGCGAGCGCGAGATCTTTTCGATCAACGAGCTCGCGGAGGCGTTCGATATGTCCCGTATCTCGAAGTCCCCGGCCATTTTCGATATCGAAAAGCTCACGTACTTCAACAGCGAGTACATCAAGGCCATGTCCCCCGAGGCGTTCGCACGCGCCGCCGAGCCGTGGATCCGCAAGGCCGTCAAGACCGAAAGCTGCGATAGCGCCCTCATCGCCGCCATTTTGCAGCAGCGCACCGAAAAGCTCTCGGACATTCCCGAAAAGCTCGGCTTCTTCGATACGCTGCCCGAGTACGACACCGCGCTCTACGTCCACAAGAAGTCCAAGTGCGACGAGACCGTCGCGCTCGACATGCTCAGGAAAATGCGCCCGCGTCTCGCGGCTATCACCGACTGGACGGAGGAGGCCGTGCACGACTGTTTGATCGGCGCGGCGGCGGAATTCGGCTGCAAAAACGCTCTCGTCATGTGGCCGGTGCGCATCGCCGTTTCCGGCGAGGCCGTGACGCCCGGCGGCGCCGTGGAGATCTGCCATATCCTCGGCCGGACCGAAACGCTCGCGCGCATCGACAAGGGTATCGAAAAGCTGGAAAAATGACAAAATAAGGTCGAAAAAATTCGGCAAAACAGCGCCTCTTTTCGCCATACTAAGCGAAAAGAGGTGCTGTATTATTATGAAGAAACGAACGACCATACGAATTATCTCCTTCCTCGCCGCCGCGACCGTCGCGCTCGGCGCGGCGAGCGTCATTTTCTACCGCCGCGCCGTGACCGCCGAGCGGGAGGAGCGCCACCGCGGGGAATACGCCTTTTCCGAGCTGTGCGCCGCGGCGGACGGCCTTTCCGCGGCGCTCGAAAAATCACAGTACGCCGTGAGCCCGGCCATCACCGCCTCGCTCTGCGCGGAGGTCTATTCCCGCGCGCAGACGGCAAGCGCGGCGCTCTCATCGCTCTCCGTCCCGCTCATGGAGCTGGAGAATACGGCGTCCTTTTTCGCCAGGACCGGCGACTACGCGCTCTGGCTCCTGCGCGAGAGCAGCGGCGGCGACGATGTGAGCGAGGAAGCGCGCGAAAATCTGCGCGCGCTCGGCGACACGGCCGCGCTTCTCTCCGGCAATCTGGCACAGCTCCGCTCCGATGTCGCCGGAGGTCTCGTGAGCACCCGCGCCGCCGCGGCGATGGACGACGCGCTCCCCACCCTTGGCGACAGCTTTCTCGGCATGGAGCAGGAGCTTCCGGAAATGCCGACGCTCGTGTACGACGGGCCGTTTTCCGCCTCCGTTGCCGAGCGCGAGCCGCACATGATAAAAGACGCGCGCGAGGTGACGCAGGACGCCGCCGCGCTCGTCGCGGCGGGGTTTCTCGGTATGCGGAGCAATCTCGTCTCCGCCGCCGGAGAGAGCGAGGGAAAAATTCCCGTCTACCGCTTCACCGGCGGGGACTACACCGTGAGCGTCAGCCGGAAGGGCGGATACGTCGTGCGCGCCCTCTCGCAGCGCGCGCCGGTGCGCTCGGCCATCACCGTGGACGCCGCGCTTGAAAAGGCCGCGGAATTCCTCGCCGCGCACGGCTGCCGCGGCATGAAGGAGAGCTATCATATTCTCAAGGACCACGTGCTCACCGTGACGTACTGCGCCGAGCAGAACGGCGTGATGTGCTATCCGGACATGGTAAAGCTCGCCGTCGCCATGGATACCGGCGAGATGCTGCGCTTTGACGCCGAGGCCTATCTCACCTCCCACGCCGAGCGGGATCTGCCCGAACCGGCGGTGTCGGAGGAGGACGCCCGCGCCATGGCAGGGGAGGGGCTGACGGTCCAAAGCGAAAAGCTCGCCGTCATCCCGACGTCCGGCGCGGAGGAGATCTACTGCCGCGAGCTCATCTGCGAAACGGAGGACGGGCGGCATTATCTTCTCTATGTGAACGCGATGACCGGCGCGCAGGAGAAAATTTTGATCCTTCTCGAGGACGAGAGCGGCACGCTCGCGCTCTGAAACCCCTCAAAACAGTGGGAAAACTTGACAGAGGCGGATTCGTATAGTACAATACACACACTATTATGGAATAGTATAAATTCCGAAAGTATGCAGTTTTATTATACAAAGGAGGTCATCCTAATGGGCTTCATTCCGGAAACCACCTGCCGCCGCTGTGGCCAGAAATACTCCGGACTGCGCAACCGCTGCCCGAACTGCGGCACGCCCCGGCAGAATCAGCCGAACCGCGTACCGCATACGACCGCATCCGCCACGCCGAACACCGCCGCTTCCCGCCGCGCCGGCGCCGATATCCGCTGGCAGCTCATCTTCGGCGGCATTCTTCTCGTCGCCGTGATCCTCGCCGTCGTCGTGCTCATCGCGGGCGGAGGGAAGGACTCCGGCTCCAGCAACCGCCCGTCCGTGACGAATAACCCCGGCAGCCAGATCGTCTACAGCGCGGCCGACCTGCCGACACCCAGCCCCTCGCCCATCCCGACGCCCGAAGCCAGCCCCACCCCGGTCATTGAGTCGATGGCGATCGCGTTCCTCAACAAAAATGTCAAGGAGCACTCTCTCACGCTGACGAACGCCGGAGAGATCACGATCGATCTCGATCTGAACGTCTTCCCGAGCTCGGACGATCTGCCCGTGACGTGGAGCAGCAGCAACGAGAAGATCCTCACCGTGGACGACCGCGGCATCGTGACCGTTGTCGGCGCCTCGCCGAACATCACCGTCCACGCGGTGATCATCGCCGAGTGCGGCGGTCTGCAGGACTATGTGACGATCTACGTCCCGCCGTATCAGGCGGCATATCTCACGCAGAACCTGTACGATCCCGAAACCTACGAGCAGGACAATCTCGAGTGGGACAGCATCATCTACGCCAAGCCCTCGGAAAAGGCCGGCTGATCGACGCAGATTTTTCCGAAAAATAACGCAAAAAACAGTTGACAAGGGGTATTATCTTTTGTATAATACCCCTTGCCTTGAAAAATTCGGACGATTAGCTCAGCTGGTATGAGCATCCGCTTGACGTGCGGAGGGTCACAGGTTCGAGTCCTGTATCGTCCACCAGAAACATACCGCTCCTTACGGAGCGGTATGTTTTTTATATCGGGTGGCTCGAACCTGTGACCCTGCACCCGAAGGGTGCGTTGAGCGAAGCGGAATATGTGCGGACGCAGCCGCGCAGCGGCAGGCATCCGCAAGTTCGAGTCCTGTATCGTCCACCAGAAACATACCGCTCCTTACGGAGCGGTATGTTTTTTATATCGGAAAACAAGTCTCTTTTCATAACGCATCAGGCCGCCGGTTTCTCCGGCGGCCTGATGCGTTTATTTATAGCTTCTGCGGATCGTTTTTCTTCACCCATTCCTCGGCGAAGCGGGCGAAGCGGCGCGTGGCAGGGCCGGCGCGCCCGCCGGCCGGTACTGCCAGCGCGATCGTCCGGCTCGAGGGCGGCGTCATCTCCCGCACGGCGATGCCGTCGCGGTGGCCCTGCAGAAGAAGCTCCGGCACGATGCTCACGCCGAGCCCCTGCGATACCATGGCGAGAATGGCGTAATCGTCCTTTGTTGTAAAGCGCACATTCGGCTTCACCCCGGCGGCGTCAAGCGCGCGGCGCGCGTCGTCGTCCGAAGATTCGAGCAGCGAGATGAACGGCAGCGCCGCAACCTCTTTTACCGGGCAGACGTCCTTCTTTGCCAGCGGATGGTTCTCCGGCAGTATGGCGAGAAGCCGGTCCTCCCGCAGGGGGATGCATTCGCACCGCAGCGCCGTCGGCAGCGTGATGAACCCGATGTCCACGCTCCCGTCCGTCAGCCAGCGGTCCACGTCGTGATAGTCGCCGTTGAAGAGCTTGAACTCCACGTGCGGGTAGAGCGTCTGAAAATCCTGCATCATGCCCGGCAGCCAGTGCACCGCCACGCTCGTGAACGTCGCAATGCGCACCGTGCCCGCCGAAAGGCCGCGCAGCTCCGCCGCCGTCTGGTCGAGCTGCTCCTGCGAGCGGAGAATGTCCCGCAGAAACGGCATGATCTTCTCTCCCTCCGGCGTCAGGCGCGCGCCCGTGCGGCTGCGCGTCAGGAGCGGAAAGCCGAATTCCTCCTCGAGCGCGGCGATGATGTGGCTCACGCCCGACTGCGTCAGCCCCAGCTCCTCCGCCGCCTTCGTCAGCGAGGAGAGCTCCACCGTTTTTTCAAAAACTTCATATTTTTTCGTATCCATGAAAATTTCCTCTTGCAATTTAGCGCGTTAAGGTGTATAGTACGCCCATAACATTTTTATCGGTAATGCATTGCATTATAAAACGTAATGCGTCGATTGTCAAGGGGGAAGAAACATGAATCATTCGGAGCTTTTAATGTTTATCCTGTATCTGGTATTTATGCTGGGTATCGGCATCTGGTTTTTTGTGCGTAGCAAGAACGCCGGAGAGAAGGACTACTTCCTCGGCGGACGCGAAATGGGCGCGTGGGTGTCCGGCCTTTCGGCGGGCGCGAGCGACATGAGCGCATGGGTACTCATGGGCATGCCGGCGTCCATCTATGCTTACGGCATGGGCAAGGCGTGGATCCCGGTGGGACTGTTCATCGGCTATTCGCTCAGTTGGATCTTCATTGCGCCGCGGCTGCGCTCGTTCTCCATCGTGTGCGGCGACTCGATCACGATCCCGCAGTATCTGACGAACCGGTTCAAGGCAAGCTCCCGCGCGCTGCAGATCATCAGCGCGGTGATCTTCCTCGTGGCGTATACCGTTTATTCCGCGAGCAGCATCAAGGCATGCGGCACGCTCTTTGAAACGGTACTCGGCATCCCGGCACAGATCGCAATGTACGCCGCGGCGGTCATTATTGTGGGATATACATTCCTCGGCGGCTTCAACGCCGTGTGCTGGACGGACTTTTTCCAGGGGCTGTTGATGCTCGGCTCGCTTTTCGCCGCGCCGATCGTCGCGCTGTGCATGATGCAGAAGAGCGGCACGACCGCCGGAACGCTGCCCGCGGGCTACTGGAACATGATGACCTCGTGGCAGGACATTCTCTCCGGTCTCGGCTGGGGTCTCGGCTACGCCGGTATGCCGCACATCATCATCCGGTTCATGTCCGTGAAATCGGACAAGGAACTCAAAAAGGCCGCGAAGGTCGGCATCGGCTGGACGTTCTTCATTCTCATGTTTGCGGTGCTCGTGTCGGTCGTGGCGCACCTCTTCCTCGGCGACGGGCAGGAGAGCTCCACCATCTTCATCGCCATCGTGCGCCGTATCTTCACCGGCCCGTGGCTGGGACTCATTTCGGGCCTGCTGCTCAGCGCGATCCTCGCCGGCGCGATGAGCACCGCCGATTCACAGCTTCTCGCCGCTTCGAGCGCGTTTGCGAGCGACGTGTATAAGCCCGTGATCCGCAAGGGACAGAGCACGGATAAGGAAATGCTCTGGGTCGGGCGCATCGTGGTGCTCGTGATCGCCGCGGCGGCGCTGCTCATCGCCTCCAACCCCGGCAGCGGCACGATCATGTCGCTCGTTGAGAACGCGTGGGGCATCTTCGGCGCGTCGTTCGGGCCGGTCATCGTGCTGAGTCTCTTCTGGCGCGGCTTCACGTTCTCCGGCGCGGCGGCGGGTATCGTCGCGGGTGCGGTGGTAGACGTGCTGTGGCTCGTGCTCTTCAAGAGCACCGGCGTTTACGAGATCGTCCCCGGCTTCGCCGCCGGACTTCTCGCCGCAGTCATCGCCTCGAAGTGCTCGAGCGCGGAGAGCCGCGAGAGCGCCGCGGCGCTCTTCGATCAGTGCATTGCGTATAAGGACTGAGAGGGAAGAGCCGCGGCGAAACAGGCCGCTTGCAATTTCTTTTCAGAAACAATATAATAATAAAAGACACGAACCAGCCATCCGGAAATGTAAAACTGTCATTCCCGCAGGCGCGGCTTCGTGTCTTTTTTGCTCCGGAGTTTGCTACCCCGACGGCGGGGCGGGGAAGATTCGGAGGACGGGGGGGCATCAGTTTTGGAACAAAAAGAGCAAGTGGATGCATTTGTTTCCTACGGCTATACGCCCTTTCGGAAAGGACAGTGCGTCAAAAGGATCCTTTTCCTCTGGGCGTTGAGCGCGGGGGTGTGCTTTATCGGGGAACGGCGCGTTTGGGCCGTCGGTCTCGCGGCAGGTGCGGTCTGCGTGAGCGTGTTTTTTGCGGTTCTGATCGTGCGGCATTCATCGACGAAGCGCGCAAGATTCCTCTGCGACGGCGTTTTCTCCCTGTATCTCTCCCTGCTTTTCAATTTGGCGGCCTACCGGCTTTTCGCTCTGGAGACGGGGGACAGCTGGATGATGGCTGTCGGTTTTCTGCTTCTCCTGTTCGGCTGGGTGCTGGCGTTTCTGTTTATAACGTTTCGCAATATAAAAAAAGGCGTGTTCTCCAAAGAGCCGACCGCAAAGCAGACAGCGATCCTTCCCGCGGCGGGCGGCGCGGTCGGAGTCCTTGCCGCACGGTTCCTGCTGACGGGCCAGCCGCAGCAAACGGTGTTTCGGCTGACCGGGGCGCTGCTTTTGATCCTTTCTCTTCTGATAAGCATCCCCGGCATCAACATTTTAAAGGCGGTGCTCTGCAAAGAATAAATGTCACGGCAGAAAACCGCTCTGAGCAACAAAATACAGACATACGGAAAAAGGCCCCTGTAACGGTTTACAGGGGCCTTTTCGTGAACGCAGCGGGCATACCGGCGGAGGTGTTCCTCCCGTCCGGATCAGCCGCGGATGTTGTAGTTTGCCGCGAGAAGGTTCATTGCCTTGAGAAGCTTGTGCGTGTAGATGAAGGGGCCGACGACGATCAGACTGCCGAGAACGCCCCACAGCCAGAAGGTGCTTGCGTCGAAGTCGTAGGCGATGCCGCGGCGGCGCAGCTCGTTTCCGATGCGGCTGCAGAGCTGGTGCGTCCAGATGACGGGACAAATGCCCAGTGTCAGCCACGAGAAGATGAAGAGGACCAGACAGTAGTGCATGGTCTTTCGTCCGTCATACCGGCCGGCGATGAGATTGATGTCCGAACTGATGTTGGACATCACCACGAGACCGTAAATGCCAAGCGTAAGGAAATTGAGCAGGATCAGCTTCAAAAGGCCGCGGTTCGTCTTGAGCTGACCGACCGGAGCTGCGCCCGCGGAAGGTGCTCCGTACGGACTGCCGCCGTAGGGGGCGGGACTGCCATAGGGGGCCGATCCGCCGTAAGAATCTGCGCTTCCATAAGACTCCGCGCTGCCGTACGAATCGGCTCCGCCGTACGGCGAAGGGCTATAGCCGGGAGCGGCGGGAGCATCCTCCATGACCGGCGTGCTGTACGGACTCGGGCTGCCCCCGACGCTCATCCCGCAATTTGCGCAAAACGCGGAACCGTCGTTGACGGCAGTCCCGCAGTTGGGACAGTATTTCATTCTCATTTCCTCCCCGGTCATCGATTTCGGCAATAAACCCGGACGCCTGCGGAGGTTTTGACGCGGCGCACAGGGCGCAAAGCACAAAATATGAATGCTGATATCATAAATATAAGCGTGTTTATCCGTGCCGTCAAGCAAATATGCGCCGTTTTTCTATTTTTATCGTGCTTTTCCGCATGCTGCACGAATGCTGCACATATCAGAGCTTTCTGTCCGCACTGCGAAGCCACAGATCGATGATCTCGTCATGGCTTTTGGCGATCTCCTTCCAGCTCTCGACCTCTCTTGTCAGATAGGCGAGCTTCTGCCGGAGAGCGATGTTCTGGTCGATGAGATTCTGCCCCTCATTATCTACAGAACTGTCAACAGTAAAATGACCCGCTCCTCACGACCGTCAACGGCCTCGCGCGGCTGCTGCTCATCGAGTGGCTTCATCGGGCATAAAAATCGGGTGCGCTTGTCCCGACAGGACTGCGCACCCGATTTTTGCTTTTTGAAGTAATATAACTTTTTCACTGTTCAAAGGAAAAATATCGGAATCAGTGCAATCAGACAGATCACCGCGGCGGTGATCGCAATGCCGATCCATATGTTCCGCTCCGGTTTTTTCCGTCTCCCGGAATCGCGGGACACGTTCTCCGGCACCCGCGCCGTGGGCGGCTTTTTCTCCGGAGCTGTCATCCGGTTCAGACGCGCAAGCGGGTCGTCTCCGGAAAGGATGCGCGCATGAAAATCCCCCGCTTCGGCAGCATCGGCCTCGGTACACACCCCGTCTGTATCGAGCTCGTGCGCCATGCGGTTTCGCAGATGACGCAGCGTTTTGAGCGTGGAAAGGTCCTGCTCCCACCCCGGCACAAGACGCCGCCCGCGCGGAGAACAGCGATCCATTTCGTCGATATATGCCGTTACGCCGTTCCGGCAGGAAAAGGCATCGGAACAGAGCCTGTCAAGACGTTTGTAGGCTTCAAAAAAAGCCTGATCGGTCGCCTGCATCACACACCTCCGCAGACATTCGGTTGGATTTCGGTTTCATAGTAACACGGCCATCCTTCATCCGCAACCCTCAGATGCGCTCCTTTCCGCGGGGGACTATTATCAATATCGAAAAAATTCAAGACCGGAAGGGCGCTGCATGGAAGCGCGCTTCTTTTATGGGTATGATTTACTATGGAAAATGAAGGACTTATCCCATGAAACAATATACGGCCTCCTTCGCCCGAAAGGTCATATCAAAATGCCGTCGCAGTGGTCGATCTCGTGCTGGATGATCTCCGCCGTCCACCCGGCAAAGGTCTTGAGCCGCGTTTGGAATCTCTCATTCTGCCACTGCACCTTGATGGTTTGGAAACGCATCGTTTTCCGCGTGCCGGCAAGAGAAAGGCAGCCCTCCGCCGTCTCGTATGCGCCGGACTTTTTGACGATGACCGGGTTGAGCATGACCATATATTCCCCCTCGTTATCGAAGACGATGATACGCTTGTTTACGCCGATCATGTTCGCCGCCATGCCCACGCATCCGTCCCTGTGGGCGGACAGCGTGTCCAGCAGGTCCTGCGCCGTGCCGAGATCATCCGCCGCGGCGGGTTCGGCTTTCTGCGCGAGAAAGCTCTCGTCCCTGCAGATATCACGGATCATACCATTTTCTCCTTTGCCTCTCCTTAAAGTCAGCCGTGGCAGATCGTTCTGCCGCGGCTGGTCATTTTTATACGCCCCGCACCTTTGCGGAGACTTTCAGCGTAGCTTCGCCGGTATCACTCCGCGTCCTCCTCGTCCTCAAGCAGGAGCGGGAGCGTGGCTTCATACTTGGTTTCGGTGGCGCTCTTTTCCTCCGCCTGTGCGGTGTAATTGCGCACGATGGCCGCCGCCTTCTCGATCGGCAGGAGCGTACCGGCGCCCGCGACGCAGCCGCCCGGACACGCCATGCCCTCGAGCAGATACCCATTGTACTTGCCGGCCTTGGCAAGCGTGAGCATTTTCCGGCAGTCCTTGAGCCCCTGCGCGCACGCGGTTTTCACCTCGCGGTCGGGGTCGATGTGCGAGATCGCCTCGCGCACCGCTTCCGCAACGCCGCCGGAAACGGCAAAGCCGCGGCCCGCCGCCGTGCCTTCGCGCAGCGGCGCGGTCTGGGTGATCTCGTTAAAGTTGATGCCCTTGGCCTCGAACATGCCCATGACCTCTTCAAACGTCAGGACAAAATCGACTTCGCTGCGCACGGTCGTGCGCATGGCTTCAAGCTTCTTTGCGCTGCACGGCCCGATGAACGCGACCTTCTCGCCCGGGTGCTGCTGCTTGCAGAGGCGCGCCGTGAGAACCATGGGCGTGAGCGCCATGGAGATGCAGTTTGCCTGCTCCGGGAAGAGCTTTTTCGCCATGACCGCCCAGCTCGGGCAGCAGGACGTTGCCATGAACGGCTGCTCGGCGGGGACCTTCTCCAGAAAGTCCTTCGCCTCGTCGAGCGTGCAGAGGTCTGCGCCGACGGCCACTTCCGCCACATGCCGGAAGCCGAGCATCTTCATCGCGGCCTTGAGCTTATCCGGCGTCATGCTCGGGCCGAGCTGCCCGACGAACGCGGGCGCGACGATCGCAATGACCTTTTCACCGCCGCGCAGCGCCTGCGTGAGCTGGAAGAGCTGACTCTTATCGGAGATCGCGCCGAACGGACAGTTCACAAGGCACATGCCGCACGAGACGCACTTATCATAATCGATATCGGCGCGGCCGTGCTCGTCAGACCGGATGGCGTCCATGCCGCACGCCTTGGCGCACGGGCGCTCCTGCAAAATGATCGCATTGTAGGGGCAGACATCCGCGCACTTGCCGCAGCGGATGCAGAGATCCTCCTGAATGCGGCTCACGCCGCGGTGGCTGAGCTTGACCGCCTTTTTCGGGCAGATCTCGCGGCACGGGTGCGCCAGGCAGTTCTGACAGAGGTTCGTAACGATATAGCGCTTTTCCGGACAGGCGTTGCAGGCGAATTTCAGAATATTCACCAGCGGCGGCTCGTAATATTTCTCCGGTCTCGCGCTCTCCTCCGCACCCGCGGCGAGCGGCGCGTGCTGGTCGAGCGGACGGGGGCTCAAGCCCATTGCGAGACGCAGCCGTTCGCCGACGATGGCTCTTTCCAGAAAGATGCTGCTGCGGTGCTCGGCGACCTCGCCGGGGACGATCTTATACGGCAGGTCTTCAATGCGGGAATAGTCCCCGCCCTCGTAGCCCATGCGGGCGACTTCGGTGAATACCTGACGGCGAATGTCGGTAATGGTGGAATAAATGCCGCGAATGCTCAATGGAACCCCTCCTTAGTTCGACTTATCTCGACGCGTTACGCAATATCTCGCTCCATGCCTCCGGCGACGCGGGGGAGAGATGCGCCGCATCTCCGTCCGCTTTCTGCCAGACGAGGCTCTCCTCTTCGACCCAGAGCCGGTATACGCTCTCCGTGCCGTTCGGCGCGGCGAGCGTGATCGTATAGTCGCAGTCTCGCTCCGGCATGGGCGTTTCGCCCTCGTCGAGCAGGAGATACCCGGCGAAAAATCCGTCGTCCGGCAGCGTGACCGCGTCGTCCGAAGCGCCGTTTTCCGCGGTGGTGACAGTGACCGTAACGCTGCCGTCCGCCGCGGCGCTATCCGGCGCGGCGGCCATCATCCTGCCGCCTGCGGGCGCTGCCGGTGCTTCCGCCGGGGCTGCATCGCGAGCAGCTCTTTCCGTTTCGGCACTGTCCTCCGCCGCACTGTACATGGCGATCTCCGACTCTTCCCTCGCCGTGCTGCTCGCGCTCTTCGCGGCGAAAGTGCCGGAAAAGGTCACTCCCGCCCAGATCGCCACGGCTGCCGCCGCAGCGAGCGCGCCATAGCGCGTCACAAGGCGCGCGATGCCCGCCTTTCTCTTCACCGGCTTCTCCGCCGGAGCAGCGGCTTCATGGACGCGCGCCATCACGTTCGCCGTGAAGTCCTCCGGCACATCGCCGAGCGCATCGTCCGTGCCGGATATCGCCTGCATCGCCTCATAAAAGCTCCGGCAGGCCTCGCAGCTTTCCAGATGGGCACGAAGCTCCTTGTCCTCTTCGGCGGTGATCTCGCCGTCGAGCGCTGCGCCGATCAGCTCTTCATAGTATTCACAGTTTTTCACGCTTCACACCCCTTCCCTTGTTTGGACGGGAAACGGTCGGAAAAGTTCCCGCTTTTGAGAAGCGCTATGCAGAGCTTTTTCCGCGCGCGGTTGAGCCGCGATTTGACCGTGCCGACCTCCAGCGAGAGCGCCGCGGCGATCTCGTCGTAGCTCAGCCCCGCGCTCTCGCGCAGGGCGAGAATTTCGCGGCAGTCATCCGGCAGCGCGGCGAGCGCCGTGCGCACGGCGTCCCGGTCGGCGGCGCGCTCGGCCAGCCTCTCGGGGGAATACCGCTCGTCGGGAATGGCGATCTCGGTCTCTTCACCGTCGTCGTCTTCCGTCTGGAGCGACACGATAACGGCACGCTTATTTTTGCGCAGCATATCGATGCATATGTTGTTCGTCAGCCGGTAGAGCCACACGGAAAACCGGCTGTCGCCGCGAAAATCCGCAAGCGAGGTGTACGCCTTGAGAAACGCCTCCTGCGCGGCGTCCTCGGCGTCGGCCTCGTTTTTCAGTATGCGCAGCGCGAGACGGTATACCTTTGTCTGGTTTTCCGTCACGAGCGGCTCATAGGCGCTCTCGTCTCCGGCGAGAACGCGCTCGATATATCCTTTTTCCTCGTCTTTTGTCATGCTGTCACCTCAGATCGCGCTGTATGCCGCGGACGATCTTCTCCGCGTCGGCGAGCGTATTCATCGATACGATCTGCTGCTTATAATATCCCGCATGGGACACCCCGCGCAGATACCAGCAAAGCTGCTTGCGCGCTTCCAGAATGGCGATCTTCTCGCCCTTGAGCGAGCACGCCGTCGTGATCTGGCCGAGGGCTTCCTCCATCCGCGCGCGCAGCGGCGGGAGCGGCGGGACTTTCTCCCCGGCAAGAAGGGCGTTGCCCTGCGCAAAGAGCCACGGGTTGCCGAAGCTGCCGCGCCCGATGAGCGCCGCGTCCGCGCCGGTGTAGCGCAAAATGTGTTCGGCGTCCTCCGCGGTCCATACGTCGCCGTTGGCAAACACCGGGATGCGTACCGCGCGCTTTACGTCGCGGATGATGTCCCAGTCGGCCTGCCCCGCATACATCTGCGCTCTCGTGCGGCCGTGCACCGCGATCGCCGCGGCGCCCGCACTTTCGCACATTTCGGCAAACGGCACGGCGTTGATATTGCCCTTATCGAAGCCTTTGCGGAACTTGACCGTCACCGGCACATCCACCGCATGGACGACCGATTCGATGATCTTTGCCGCGAGATCGGGCGTTTTCATAAGCGCGCTCCCGTCGCCGGACTTTACGACCTTCCCGACGGGACAGCCCATGTTGATGTCGATGATCTCGGGGCGGCAAAGGTCTATCACCTTGCACGCGGCCTCCGCCATGCACGAGGGGTCGCTCCCGAAGATCTGCACGGCGAGGGGCGTATCCCCCTCGGGCCGGACGAGCAGCGTTTTCGTCTTGCCGTCCTGATACATGAGCGCCTTGGAGGAGATCATTTCGCTCGTGGCGAGCGCTGCGCCGTGTTTCCGGCAGAGGAGCCGGAATGAGGCGTCCGTCACACCGGCCATCGGCGCGAGAAAGAGCCGCCCGGCGAGCTCCACGTTTCCGATTTTTACCATATGGTCTTATGGGCGCGTCGCCACAACGCGGTGGATGGGAAGGCCCATCTCGGTGAAGCGCGCTTCGTAATCGGTCATGGGCGTGCCCTCCGGCATATCGGCAAGCGCCCAGCCGCAGCCGCGGAACGATTCGAGCGACCAGTCGAAAAGCGGCCCGTTGTCGGTCTTGAACCAGACCGCCCCGCCCTCCGGCAGCAGCGCGCGGTACTTATCGAGGAACTCCGGCGCGGTCAGACGGCGCTTGAACTGCTTCTTCTTCGGCCACGGGTCAGGGAAATTGATGTACAGGCGGGAAATCTCACCCGGGGCGAACATCTCGGGCAGAAGCTCGGCGTCCCGGTCGAGAAAGCGGACGTTCGGTATGCCCTGCTCCACAACACGCTCCATCGCCACGACCATCGCGTCCGGCACCTTTTCGAGCGCGAGCAGCAGCACGTCCGGCTCGCGGAGCGCCTGTTCGCAGGTGAAGCGGCCCTTGCCGCAGCCGAGCTCCAGACGGATCTCGCGGTACTGCGAAAACTCCTCCGCCCAGCGGCCTTTATGGTCTTCCGGCGTCCGGATCTGCACCGCGGCGCAGCGCTCCATCCGGGGGATCAGGTTCGGTTTTTTCCGCATTCTCATAAGGTTCACACTCCTGTTTCTTTCACACGCCATCATATCATAGCGACGAAAAAACATCAATCCGAAAAACCTTGCATGGAGCGGTTGTGTTTGGTATAATATCACGGCGAAAGCGCACGACCGGGTATAGCGAAGATGGTATCGCGCCTGCTTTGGGAGCAGGAGACCGCGCGTTCGAGCCGCGCTACTCGGACCAAAAGCCCACCCCGCGGAATGAAAATTCCGCGGGGTGGGGTTTGTGCTTTATTTATGCGTGAGAAAAATTTGAATGCCTCTTTGTCAATTTTTATGCTCTCTAAATTTGCAGGCGCCTTTTTTTGCGCGGTGTTCGACAATCTGGGAAAAATGTGATAGTATTCTTTTGAGGTGGTGAAATCATGGGGACACTCCAGTATATTAATACAAATCTTTCAGGGGTTCTCAGCGCCGTAATTGCTCTTATCACCGCACTTATCACCTTAGTCTATGTGGTTTTTACTTACAAGCAAATGAAAGCGACGCAAAACGCAACTGATACGGCAATTAAGCAATTGCAATTAAATAATCAACCATGTGTAATTGCAGAAATTTTTCGAACATATGGAGGCAAATGTTTTTCGGGAACAAGACGTCAATTGCATATTGATGTGGAGCTAGAAAATGTCGGCGATTCGCCTGCGCTTACTACTTATACCTTCGCATATTTAGAATTGCAAAACACCAAACATGTTAAGAATGGTTCTAATATTGTAGATATGGACTACTTACCCGATTTTATGAAATGTATTAAAGCGAATGAGAGAAAAAAAGCTTCTATACGCTTTGAAACTTTCGAGATAAATATGTTAGTAGAAGATCTTCGCATTAATCACGAGAAAAATGTTAAGCGCTTAATAGTAAATCCGTATCGTCCACACTATCGCGGCACCGTGCTAGTCATTGAAGTTTATTTTAGAAATGTTCTTGGGCAATGGTTTAAAAATACTGTACGCCAAGAAATAGCTTGGCTTATCGATAAGCACGCCGAGCCAAGAAAAACTCACAGCATAAATGAGAATACGATTCCTCCTCGCCCATTAGGGCAAAACACGGAATTCGAACTACAACTCGTATCACCCAAAATGTCTGTTTTTCAAACAGATTTAATTGAGGCAAAAGTTATAGAGGAAAAGCTGTTACAATATAAGGATGATTTGAAATACTGATCCCCATTATCTCCAAATATATACAATTGAAGTTGTTCCGGTTTTCAGGTCTTCTATTTTAGTTACGTTTAGTCTCCCCTTTGGAAAGCACGGTCTCTAAGGGGAGACACTCCTTTGGGGTTATTACTGACCGGCAGCAAGGAAAAACTGGTCAGAGCTTCGATTTTGGGAACTGTGGCATTTTATGGAATATAATTCTTAATTTGATATTTGATGATTTCTATAATAAATATTTCCCAAAATTTTGTTAGGAGGTCATCACATGTTTTTTGCTAACAACGTCCATGGCGAGCGAATTCATATAGACAGCGCCGAACCCAAGGGTAAGTACTATTGTCCTGCCTGTGGTGCTCTGATGATTCAAAAGCGAGGTAATATAAATGCGCACCATTTTTCGCATAAACATTGTGATAATTGTGACCCCTGGTATATCGGGAAACTATCTGCTTGGCACACGCGAATGCAGAGTTGTTTCGGAAAAGCCGCGCAAGAAGTGGTCATTTGGAACGATCAACACACAGAATACCATATAGCAGATGTCGCCCTACAAATAGGAAAGACCAACTATGTAATTGAATTTCAGCACTCTGCTATTTCTCAAAACGAATTAATTACCCGTTCATCTTTCTACATGCAATGTGGTTATAAGCTGATCTGGGTATTTGACTTTTGTGAGAATAAAAATCAAAAAAGAATTCTGATTGCTGATGACAGTTATGAGAAGAACATCATTCAACTCGTATGGCCAGGACGTGACAGAATTCGTTTTCTAGATAATATTGGTCTCTCGAAGTGTTATGGCCAAATATACATCTTTTTTCACGCCAACACCGGAAAAGGAAAGAAGGTCTTGCACGATCCGGAAGGATACTATCCATGGGAAACGTGGGAATATATCGACCCACTCCATAACGCCCCCTGCTTTCTTTCTGTCCTTTTAGGCCATTTTACTGATACCACCGAATTTTTCGCTAAATACTATTCCGAGAATGACTTTTACAATCGTCTCAGGAATTTGAATAAAGATAATTAGTAAACGCAGAATTGTCCCATCAAATAAAAGGTACATCTCAAGCCAAAATTCCTCTGAAATCAGCCGATTTCAGAGGAATTTTTCATTGTCCATTTTCTCTTCGGTCCATCGAATCCCCGATTGTAGTCTCAAAAGCTCTCCGGCACCAACGCCAGCTTGTTTATGGACTCATGGGCGCGGACAAGCGCATCATAGACAGCCAGAACGTCCTCGGAATCCCATGTTCTGAGATCCTTTTCCTCGATGACGCCTCGGCTCTCCTTGATGATTTTGGCAAGCTGCGCTTCATCCGCAACAACAACGACCGCCTGAACCGCCGCATTATTCTGCGCTTTTTTCAAATTGAGAATAAGGCTGTCGATCGAGCCTTTGGACTGCACTTCAAAAACATAAATTGCCTTGCCCATGTTGCCGATTTTCGCTTCCCATACCGCATCAACGACCGCTCCGGCGGTAATGCGCACCTCTGCTCGACTTTCAAAGCCCAGGAGTTCGCCGATCGCCACAAGTTTTTCCTTGATTTCCTCGTGGAGAGATTTCGACTCCTTGACGGTTGCAGGCTTCTCTGCGGCGGGCGTCACCGCAGTTTCGCCGGATGGCTCTTTTTTCTCTGCAAGCGGAAGCAGCTCGTCCCACATGAAGTAATCCACCGTGAGCAAATCTGCATCTTTTTCTCCTGCCGCTATCAGCTCCCCTGCAATCTGCTTCGCAACGGCACAAACTTCCGCATACTTTTTCCCGGTGTACTGATAGTTGTACTTCGGCATATCCGGGACTTCCAAATAAGCGAAGCACTGTATGGTAGTTTTATTAAAGATGACATACTCCCGCGGATTCACATAGGTCAACAATTCGCTGATCGTAGCCGGACCGAGCCCCTTTGCATTTTTCAAAAACGTGTCCCATCTTTTTTCAATGGCTCCGTCCCCATACAGCAGATCCGCCAACTGCTTTTTCACATTTCCAAATCCGTTATCGGCAACGATCTTGTCAACAACATACTTCTTGTTGCCCCAGATCAGCATGGACCACAGCTTGCTTATATACTCAAGGAAATCATCCTCTGTCATAGCAAGAAGTTTCGCCTCGGTGAAGGATTGATAATAGGACTTTCGCTCGCTGCGCTCTTTCCAGTTATCGCTGTAATATGCAGCGTTTGCGGTTTTCTTTTTTACAAACTCCGCAATCGCCGCGGATAGTTTTTGCTTGTTCATATAAACGCCTCCTGTGCTATAAATAACCGCAAAAGGTTGGGCAGGGGTTCGGCTTTTTTACTGCGCTTTCAGAGCACGCTCCCACTCGGCCTCTTTAAATCCGACGAGGACAAGATCGTCCCCGACCAGAAGCGGGCGCTTGACCAGCATCCCGTCCGCAGCAAGAAGCCGCAGCATCTCCTCCTCGCTCATGCCGGGCAGCTTGTCCTTGAGTTCCATGGACTTGTAGAGCAGACCGCTGGTATTGAAAAATTTCTTCAACGGCAGGCCGCTGCGCTCGTGCCACGCTGCCAGCTCGTCACAGGCGGGATTCGCCGTCTTGATGTCGCGGAGCTCGTAGGCGATTTTGTGCTCGTCCAGCCACTTTCGCGCCTTCTGGCAGGTCGTACACTTGGGGTAACAGATAAATACCATAGTCTTTCGCTCCATTTCTGTGTTTGGGTTTTTATGATAGCACATTCCGTAAGAACGGGCAAGAAACAGGATAAAAAAGCCTCCCGTCCGACGCCGGCGCATGTCCACCGGAAACCGAACGGGAAGCGTTTTGGAGGATTATAGATTTGCGCTCTTAAAACGAAGCGCTATATGCTCGGCAAGCAGGGCGATGAATTCGCCGTTTGTCGGTTTTCCTTTGGCTCCGGAGATGGTGCCGCGGAAGATTTTCTGCTGCATCTCGAAGTCGCCGCGGTTCCATGCGATCTCGATCGCATGGCGCATTGCCCGCTCTACGCAGGCAGGCGTCGCAGAAAACCTTTTGGCGATCTCCGGATACAGCACCTTCGTTATTCCGGCGACGGAGCCCGTACCGCGGATCGTAAAAAGGATCCCTGCACGCAGGTATTGAAAGCCTTTAATATGCGCCGGTACGCCCATCTCGTGGAGAAGGTTGGTGACGGCGCTTTCCAGATGTGCGGACGCGGGAGCCGGCACCTTCGGCGCGGGGGCCAGTCCGGGGACGGCGGCGGGCGGTCTCTTTTCCGCCTTCGCGTACTGCCGCAGACACTGCAGAAGCGCTCCGGGGTCGCAGGGCTTGGGGATAAAATATGCCGCGCCGAGCCTTGCGCACTCGGCAACAATGGCGGCGTTGACAAATCCGGTGAGAACGACTACCGGCGGCGCGCTCTCCGCTTCGGCGAGCCGGCGCAGTACGCTCAGTCCGTCGAGCTGCGGCTGAACGAGCTCCAGCAGCACCACATCCGGCCGCAGCGACTGGATTTGCGAAAGGGTCTCCGTCCCGCCGGACGAAAAGCCTGCCGCTTCCATATCTCTCTCCTGAGAAAGCGCAGCGGTTATCGTTCGTTGGAGATCCGGATCCGGGTCGGCGATCAGCACGCGAAGTTTCATAATATCGCCTCCATATCGATTTTTTTCTTCAGCTGATCTACTACACGGATAAAATAGCATATTTTATGTCTTATTTCAACAAATCCCCCGTAAAGATGCCGTTAATTCGTTCGACAATATTCGGCAGGAAAAGAACGATTAAAAACAGACAACTGATATATCAAGTGCCAGGAACGATCTTCTTCAATTCTTTTACTTTCACCGCTCTATCTTCTTGCTCCATCCGCAAATATGCCAACAAAATCATTTGATAGAGCTCATCGTACCAGTTTTCCAGAGCCCCCTCATCCATTTCTTCCACAGCTTTTTTATAATACTTGCTCTCATGTGCTCTGTTATTGTGCCGCAGGTCCATATTGTTGAGCATGTAGAAAATGTCGCTTTCTAAAGACGAATCTATTCCGTGAAGCTGTTTGCGCTTCGATTCAAGTTCAGATCCCAACGCAACCAGGATTTCTTTCTTTGCTTTCAGGTCGCCTTTCAACGTGAAGTGATTATATCGAAGAACCTTACGGGAAACTTCCTTATCTACAATTTCCGCAACCGCTGTCGCTTCTGGCTTGTCCTCCACGACAATCAACTGCTCCAGATCAGGAAAATACTCTCCTTTGTAGTTGTATTGGGAGAGACACTCATCCAGATTTTCTTTTAAAAGGAGAAACTTCTTTTGTTGCTCGTTGTCGTAAAAACATCCTCCCGGTATTTTAAGTGACAGATGCCAGAAGTTATATATGACTTCTATAAGTGTAAACAAGTCGGATTCGTTAGAAAGAGCCTTTTCCCACAAACTTTCATATCCTAAAATCGAAAGGAAATCAATTGCATCGATGCAACGTCCGCGGTTTTTCCAACTATAGAACCCAACTGTGGCTGCCTCAAGCACCGTAAGACCGTGTCCCTTGGTGGAACCAATCATTCCTGTCTCTGTGAAAAGTCGTTTTATGCGAGTGAGTTCCCTTTTCAGGTCATAGGTTTCATTAACAAGCTCAAATATGTTTTTTCTCGACATAAGACCTACCTCATTCTCTTTTTAATCTTTCACAGAGAGGGAGAAGTTGCTCTAATCTTGTGACGATACGTTTTTGCTCTTCATAAGGAGGAAGAGGGAGCGGTAACATTCGCATCGCCTTTAGAGATACATTTTTTATTGTTGTTTGAGTTGCTTCTTTTATCGCATAATCAGAAAAGTGCTTTGTGTTAAGCAATTTGCAAATATATTCTTTACAAACATTACCTAAAACAGAAAAATAGCACGCGCTTTTTCCAAGAATTACGGGTTCGCTATTATAAAATGCATAGTTCCCTATTGTCCCATTTATAGATATCAAGATCGTATTCTTATCAAGCGGTTTCTTGTATTTTTCATACTCAGCAGTGCATACTTTTTTTGTATTAGGCTTAACCTCAATCGTCCCTTTAGCAAGATTATTTCCGTTGATAAAGTAATATATGCCGTTCTCATCAAATACAGGTGTTCCATGAATTCCATCGCCTAAAATTGAGATAAGATCACATAACCGCACCCATTTCCAGCTCTCCGGAATCTCAAACGGCACTTCATCCTCTGCGATATCGGGCAGAGGTTTTTCTTTTTTGATTTTGCCTTCCTTGATGAGTCTTTGCTTCTCGGCTTGAATCTGCCGGTACAGTTCCTCGCCGGTGCCTTCTTCGGGGCGCTGCTCAACAAGCTTGCCCTGTATCGCCATTTGCAGGAGCGACTTTTGCATATCCGCCGGAAATCGTCTGTTAAATTCTTCCAGACGGCTCCATGCCTTCTCGTAGCGGTCGATCAGCGGCAGCAGCTCTTCGATTTTCCCGACGATTTGCTTTTGTTCAGTCAGCGGCGGAAGGGGAATCAGAAGGTTAACCATTGTCTCAGTTCCCACTCTTGGCATCTTTACACCATAAGTCACGGAATTGATGACAAAGTCAACATGAGGTGCCCGCAGCGCATTGGCAATGTAATCTGGGCGAATTCCACCATACACAGAAAAAGGCACTAATTCCGGTGTGCAAATCCCGGCGTCAGGAGCTACCAGAATTTTCTTTAAATATGGACGAAGCTTGCTATACAAAATCTGCCCTTTTGCGAAGCAAACCCTATCTCCGCTAATCTTTCTCTCCGCCGCTTTGCAGAACGTATGTATTCGCCCAGTTTCTTTTTCGATGTCTTCTAGGTCTAATGACCACATGTCGGAGGTAATACTAAGCGGGGAAATCTTTACTTTTGCCTGGGCATAACTTGAACAGTCTCCCAATCGAACCCACTTCCAGCTCTCCGGAATCTCAAACGGCACTTCATCCTCTGCAATTTCCGGCAGAGGCTTTTCTTTTTTGATCCTTCCCTCACGGATGAGCTTTTGCTTCTCGGCTTGAATCTGCCGGTACAGCTCCTCGCCGGTTCCCTCTTCCGGGCGCTGCTCCACCAGCTTACCCTGAATGGCGAGCTGCAAAAGGCTGTTTTTCAGTTCCTGCGGCGTCATTCCCGTGCACCTCCGAGGATGGCGGTGATCTCCGCGAGCACGCGGTCAATTTCCGCGTTCAGGCTGGCCCGCTCTTCCTGATAGCGCTGAATGAGATCGAGCGGGTCAAGGATTTCCTCCTCCGCGTGCGGGTAGCCGCATTGGTCAAAGTTGTATCCCAGATCCTCCGCAAGCTGCCGCGCCGTAAACTTCTTTGCCTTGGGGAAGCCGTCCTCGGCGATCTCCCGCCGGTTTTCCCACCATTCGACCGCCGGGGCGAAATGCTCCGCTTTCATCGGCTTTGTTTTGGAGAAGTGCTTGTATCCCTCCGGCATGTCGAGCCGGTAAAACCACGTTTCCTCCGTCGGGTGCGTGCGGTCAAAGAACAGAATGTTTGTTGTGATGGAAGTATAGGGCGCAAAAACGCTTCCCGGCAGACGGATGACCGTATGCAGGTCAAACTCGCCGAGCAGCTTTTTCTTGATATTCACCTTGGCGTTGTCTGTGCCGAAGAGGAAGCCGTCCGGCAGTATGACCGCCGCGCGGCCGTTCTTTTTCAGCCGGTACATGATGACGGACAGGAAAAGATCGGCGGTCTCGCTGCTCGCGAGATCGTCCGGGAAGTGGTTTTTCACGTCCGCCTTTTCGCTGCCGCCGTAGGGCGGGTTCATAAGGATCACGTCAAACTGATCGTTTTCTGTGTAGTCCAGCACGTCGCGGAGAAGCGAGTTATCATGGAATACGCGCGGGTTGTCCAGCCCGTGCAGCAGCAGATTGGTAACGCAGAGCATGTACGGGAACTGCTTTTTCTCTATGCCGTAAACAGATTCGCCGTAGGCTTCTCGATCGTTGGTCGTACAGATACGTTTTTCTAACTCTTTGAGCCAGCTTGTGATAAAGCCGCCCGTGCCGCAGGCGAAGTCCGCCATCCGTTCGCCGATCTGCGGCGCGATCCGCTGCGCCATGAAGTCGGTAACGGCGCGGGGCGTATAGAATTCGCCCGCCGATCCGGCGCTTTGCAGCTCCTTGAGAATGGTTTCGTAGATCTCGTTAAAGGCGTGGCTCTCCTCGTAGCCGGAAAGATCCAGCTCGTCGATCTGGTTGATGACCTGCCGGAGAAGCACGCCGTCCTTCATGTACTGATTGGCGTCGGCGAACGTTGTCTGGACGATTGCCTTCCGGATGGGCGTAGAGGCGTCTACGGGGAGCTTTTTCAGCGTCGGGAAAAGCGTATTGTTTACGAAATCCAGCAGAGCGTCGCCCGTCAGCGCTGCGCCGGATCTGTCGTCGTGCGCCCAGTTCGCCCAGCGGCACGGAGCGGGAATGACGGACTCATACGCCGCATCGTCAAATTCCCAGTCCTGCTCCTTGGCATCGTAGACCTTCAGAAACAGCATCCACGCGATCTGCTCAATGCGCTGGGCATCGCCGTTGATGCCTGCGTCGTTCCGCATGATATCGCGTATGCGCTTTACAAATCCGGACAGATTGCTCATTAAATTAACCTACCTCTTCTGTATAAATGGCGTTTTCCAGCTCGCGGACAGCGCGCAGATACCCGTCCCGCCCGCCGAACAGCGCGGCGATCCGCGGCGGCCTGCCAAGCTTCTCGAACGGGTCGAGCTTCAAGATCTCCGTTTTCTCGATCTCGTAAATGCCGGTGTTCATATACTTGTCCAGCAGTGCTTCCAGCACCTTCCGCGCATCGCCGCTGTATTTGCTGAAGAAATCACGTTTTTTTACGTTGTTCGCGCGCTCGCGGCGGGTGAGCGGCTTTTTATCGAAGGCAACGTGGCAGATGAAATCAAAGTCGTCCACGTCCGCCATGTCCTGCTCGGCTTTCATCTGCTCAAGATCGATGCCGCGCTCGCGCAGCAGAGCACGGATATTTTCCTTTTTCTCCTCCGCCGTCCATTGCCGGATGAAGTTGTCCAGCGTGGCGTATTCACCGCGGACATTTTCCTTCGTGTAATCCGTGATGCTCTCCTGCCGGAGAAGTTTTCCGTTCGTATCATAGACCGATACGGTTTTGAGAATGATCTCTACACGGCAGCCGCGGCGGTCCACGATGGGCTTGTGTTTGGGCGGCTCCGGCGGTTCAACAGGACCGGACGGCGCTGACGGCGGATCGGCGGGAGCAGACTTGCCGCTTGACGGGGGCATAATGACCTCGATCGGGCCGTCCCATTCCGGGTCGGCAAAAAGGCGCGTGACGTTGCGAAAGTCCATAACGACGAAGTGCGTTTTACCCTCTTTTTCGCGCAGCCGTGTGCCGCGGCCGATGATCTGTTTGAACTCGGTCATGGAGCCGATCATTTCGTCAAGCACAATGAGCTTTGTCATTTTACAGTCGGCTCCGGTAGAGAGAAGCTTGGAGGTCGTCGCAATGACGGGACCCTCGGAGCTGGTGGAGATGAAGTATTTCAGCTTGCTTTTTCCGTATACATCGCTGCCGGTGATCCGCACCACATAATCCGGGTTTTTGCGCACCATATCGGCGTTGAGATTCACCAGTTCTTTGCGCATCCGCTCGGCGGCGTCTTCGGTTGCGCAGAACACGATGGTCTTTGCCATGCGGTCGGTGTCCTTGAGATAGCGCGTGATCTCCGAGGCGACCTGCCGGATGCGGTCTTCGATGATGATGCTGTAATCGTAATCGCTGTTCGTATAGATGCGGTCGGGAATTTCCTCACCATAGATGTCCCGCTGCCCCTTTTTCGGCCGCCAGCCGTCGCCGATGTCGGTGGTGATGTTAATAACTTTAAACGGCGCAAGGAAGCCGTCTTCAATGCCCTCTTTGAGGCTGTATGTATAGACGGGTTCACCAAAATAGCTGAGATTGGAAATATACTTTGTTTCCTTCGGCGTGGCGGTCATGCCGATCTGTGTTGCCGATTTGAAATAATCAAGGATCCGCCGCCAGCGGCTCTCCTCTTTGGCAGAGCCGCGGTGGCATTCGTCCACGATGACAAGATCAAAGAAATCCGGTGCAAACAATTCGCTGAAATGCTCTTGGTCATCGTCGCCCACAAGCTGCTGATAAAGGGAAAAGTAGACTTGATGCGCGGTAATGGTTGTGCGGTCATCCTTCGCAAAGTTCACCTTGTGAATGACTTTTTCAAGAGGGGAAAAATCCTGCTGAATGGACTGGTCTACAAGAATGTTGCGGTCAGCCAGATAGAGGATCTTGCGCTTCATGCCGGTTTGCAGCAGCCGGTAGACGATCTGGAACGCCGTATAGGTTTTGCCTGTGCCGGTCGCCATAACGAGCAGCAGCCGGTCCTGCCCTCGCGCAATTGCGCCGACCGTCCGGTTAATGGCAATGCGCTGATAATAGCGTGGGGGATAGGTGTTCTGGCTGGTATAATAGGGCTGGTCGATCACCGTTTTCTGCTCCGGTGTCAGCGCGGATTCGCACCGGAAACGCTCGATCAATTCGGTTTCGGAGGGGAACTCGTCCATCCCGAACTCGCGCTCCTCGCCGGTGAGAAAATCGTGTTCGGCAAAGCCGTCGCCGTTGGAACTGAAGGCGAACGGGAGATCGAGCATTCTTGCATACATCATGGCCTGCTGCAAACCGAATGAAACACTGTGATTGTTGTCCTTTGCCTCTACCACAGCAATCGGGTTATTGGGGTTCAGGTACAGCAGATAATCGGCGCGCTTGGGCTTTTCACGGAAAACCAGATTGCCCTTGATGTTGACTTTGCCATCGGTCAGGCGCGTTTCCATGGAGATCTTTTTAACGTCCCACTTGGCGGTAATCGCTGGAGTGATGTATCGAAGCTTGATATCTTCTTCCGTCATTTGGCTTTTGTTCAGGATCTCGCTCATAACGTGCCTCCGTTCTGCCATTTTGTGCGACTTTTAAAATATATTATATGCCATCCGTCAGAAAATGACAACGCATGCAGCGGCAAAAACTCGCGTCTTCGTCGTCAGAATTCGTCACGGCGGCGCGAAATGCGCATAATCTCCCGCGGTTGGTAAACAATAGGTTTGCCGGACATTAAAAACACAAGGGAGAAGATAAATATGAAAGCAACCGGAATTGTTCGCCGCATCGACGATCTCGGCCGCGTCGTCATCCCCAAGGAGATCCGCCGCACCCTGCGCATCCGCGAGGGTGACCCGCTGGAGATCTACACGGAGAAGGACGGCGAGGTCATTTTCAAAAAATACTCGCCCATGGGCGAGCTGAGCAGTTATGCCGCAGAGATCTGCGAATCGCTCTATAAGTCCACGGGCGGGACGGTCGCCGTATGTGACCGCGACAGCATGATCGCCGTATCCGGCGGCGGGAAAAAGGAGCTGCTGGAAAAACCTGTCAGCAAAGCACTGGAGGAGATCATGGAAAACCGCCGCGCCGTGCGCACGGAATCGGGCAGCCGGGCGCCCCGGCCGGTCGAGTCGGCGGAGGATCACGCCATCGCGGTGGCCGCGCCGATCCTGGCCGAGGGCGACGTGCTCGGCTGTGTGATGTTCCTCTCGCACCCCGGCTCTCCGGCGGCGACGGATCTGGAATTCAAGCTCGCGCAGACGGTGGCGGGATTCCTCGGGCGGCAGATGGAGGGCTGACGGCGAAGACCGTCAAAATATTTTTTCGTTTGGGTGTTGACGGGCGGCACAAACTGTGGTAATATAACTCTCGCAATATCGCGGGGTAGAGCAGTTGGTAGCTCGTCGGGCTCATAACCCGGAGGTCATTGGTTCAAGTCCATTCCCCGCAACCATTAAGAAAACCCTGTAATCTCAACGGTTACAGGGTTTCTTCTTTTCTTACGCGCCGAGGAAAAACCGGCGTAAAATCCGAATTTGGGGAACATTTGGGGAACAGCTATCCTAAAATGCCCCTTTGTGCTGTGCGGTTCTGCGTCTGCGGAGCCGCTATTTTTTATGCCCTGCGGCGTATGAGAACATCCGTGATTGTGTCCGACGCGGCGGCCTTTGCTTCTTCGATCAAGTGCGAATAATAGTTTTCCGTTGTGGTAACGCTTGCGTGTCCCAACATCCGCGAGACGGTAACGACATCCGTACCACTCGCAATCAGTACCGACGCAGCGGTATGCCGGAACGCGTGCGGGTTCACGTGCGGCAGACCGTGGCGCTTGCTAAATTCGCTCATCCATCGTGTCCATGTCTGCGGATTCATTGGTTTTCCGTCGTCCTGCGTGAAGATATACCCATTTTCTTGCCAACGGTCGCCGTTCTTTAGGCGCGTTTCAAGCTGCTCACGCCTAAGCTGCTTCAAAAGCAAAATCGCTTCCTGCGGTATCTTCATAGCGCGGTGGTCGCTGGTTTTCGTTGTGTCCTCGTATACGCCGCGTTTGACGGAGTAGTACAGCGCCCGGTAAATAACGACTGTGCCGGTTTTCAAATCGATCTTTTCCCATTTCAGACCGGCGATCTCGCCTCGTCGTGCACCGGTAACGGCTATGAGGTAAATAAAAGCGCGATACTTCAAAGGCTCTGCGTCTGCTGCATCAAAAATCGCGTGCACCGTTTCCGGCTGGTAATAATTGAGCGGTTTTCTTTTCGGTCTCGGCGGAGAGGCTTTTGCGGCGGCATTGTACGGCGTTAACATTTCGCGTTCTGCTGTTGCCAAAATCGTTGATATTAGCCGGTGATACTCCAGCACGGTCTTTGCAGCAAGCGGGGACTCGTCCCGCTCAAAGGCGAAGAGCGCTTCCGGCTTCTTATTCAGCGCCTGCGCGATCTTCTCAGCGGCTTCGCGGCTGACAGTTCCCGTAAACGCTTTCCGCAGCGTACAGGAGGAAATGTCGGCACGCTGCGCCGCCTCTGCCCTTGTGAGCTTCTGCGCCTTTATAACGGCTTTTATATCCGTTCGCGCGGTAGCCGTTCCCTTGTCTTGTCTGCCGCCGGATTTTGACAGCTTGGTGTAAAGGTTGTTCAAGTGCGCGGGGCGGATATCTGAGAGCTTCAAATAGCCGATCTCCGGGAATATCTGCGCGAGCATGGCGTTGTAGCGCTCCAACGTGCTTTCCTTGACGCCTTGCCGCCGTTTTAGCTCAATGACATAAGCGGCGTATTCTTCAAACGTCTGGCGGTTATCCAGTGCAAAGCCCTTCTTGATCTCTTCCTCGAAAAGAGCGGCTTGCCGCTGGGCTTCCCGCTCGGCTTTGGCCTCGCCCCATGTTTCGGGCGGGGTATAGGTCTTGAAATGCTTCAAGAGCTTGCCAGAGGCATCACGTCCCACGGTAACGGTGATCCGGTAGGATGTGCCGCGTTTCCCGGTACGTTTCTCAATGCTCGCCATCTTCTTCACGCTCCCTAAGACTTTTTTCGCGTTGCTGTCTGCTGCGCAGCACATCCAGAAGCTCGCCGGTGTATTCCATTGCGATATTACGCAGCACAGGAATACCGAGATCATAAGCGGGAACGTTTCCGGTATCCGATATATGCACGGTAATATCTGCATCGCTCGGCGCATTTGTATACGCCTTTACCGCCATTTCAAAAAGCGGCGCTTTCCCCCAGAAAAGCCAGGAAATTATATCGCTGACAAGCCTTTGCCGTTCGGCAATCCTTTCCACGGTCGCGCTATCTTCCGCTTGCTCTTTGCAATTCTGCAAATCGTACAGAATCGACAGCGCATCAGTAGTTACGCAAGGTCTTGGGGGATAAGCCTTCCTCACGGAATTTGTAGTTGTAAAACTCCTGCAAAGTGTGCGGCTCCAGCTTTTTGAGCAGGATTTTTCCCAGTACACAAAAGTGCTTGTTTAAGTAGCTGCGGTAGCTGGCGTAGGTGGATTGCTTGACTGTGTCCTTCATGTAGGTATCCAGCCAGTATTCATACCACTCTCCCAGTGTCACGGACATCGGATTGTGCCAGCCCTGTGTGCGGACTTCGTGGGCTTGCTGCTGCAAAATGGCAATGGCCTCCTGCCGGGTGTTGCAGCAGGTGGATGTACGCTTGGGCTTGCCGGTTTTGTAGTCGATTCCGGCGGATAGCCGAACCTCCCACCGTCCGTCTGTTCGCTGACGAATATTGCCCTCGTTATGTCCTGAACTGCTCCAGTTTGTACGGACAGCACAAAAAGCCCCCTATGTAGGCGATATGAAGTTTAAGCGGAGTGGCGCAGCGTCAGTGGCGCCACTCCGGTCTTTGTCTGGATGCGCTCGTGGTTGTAGAAGTGAATATAACGATCAATCATTGCTTTAATCTCTGGATACAGCAACCGTACATGGGTATATTTAGAATTCGTGTTGCAGAACGAAGAAAAATCGCTCGTTTACGGGCTTTTCCTGTGCAGAACTTAGTAAGGAGCAGGCACAAACAGCATGGCTGTTTTTCGGAGAAGTCCGTTTGAATTTGTTTTGCCAACAAAAAATGCTCTATAAATCGAGTTGCTGTTGCAAAGCAGGTACTTTTTTGCATTATACAGTAGATTTTACAGTTAAAATACAGTATAATCAAAACAAAATCATAGCGATAAGTTCCCGCCCAATGTTCTTGCAGACAGGAGTTGAAATCATTGACAAAGATTATTCATTGTGCTGACCTGCATCTTGATTCTCCGATGGAAACCCACATGACCGAGGAGCAGGCATCGACCAGAAACACAGAAATCATCCACTCATTTCTCAGACTGACAGAGTATGCCGCAAAAAACGATGTCCGCGCGGTCATTCTGGCGGGAGATATGTTTGATGGTGAGCGCGTCAAAGTTCGAACGATAGACGAAATCCTTGACGCCGTGCGGCGCACACCCAATGTTGATTATCTGTATCTTACCGGCAACCATGATGACACAACCTACGCATTTGCCGATCACGACATACCGACTAACTTGAAGCTTTTCAGTAAAGAATGGACTACCTACGAATATGACGGCGTAGCCATCTCCGGCATTGAAATTTGTGAAGCCAATGCACAGTCGCTCTATCTGAATATCCCGCATAAAAACGGTGCCGTAAACATTGTCACACTGCACGGGCAGGTTGGATCTTCCGCTGATGTAGATGAGATAAACCTTTCTCTGCTAAAAAACAAGGGAATTAACTATCTGGCATTGGGGCATATTCACACCTACTCAGAACAGCCGTTGGATAGTGAAGGTGTCTATTGCTATTCGGGATGCTTGGAAGGACGCGGTTTTGATGAATGCGGTCCGAAGGGCTATGTTTTGCTCACCGTTGAGTCTGGTCATTTGGAACATGAATTTGTGCCGTTTGGCTGTCGGCAGCTGCACCGTATTCCGGTTGACATCAGCGGCTTGACCAAGAATTCCGAAATCGGTCAGAAAATGAAGGTCGCTGCACAGGGCATCCCGGCAGAGGACATGGTTGAATTTCTTCTTTCCGGCGGGGTAGATCCTACTGCAAATCTTGCGGTATCGTACCTGCAGAATCTTGTAAAAAGAGATTTCTTCTTTGTTAAAGTAAAGGATCAAACACATCTGGCGATAAACCCGGAGGACTACAAACACGACATTTCGCTCAAGGGTGAATTTATCCGTTTGGTATTGGATTCAGATGCCAGCGAGGAAGATAAAGCGGCAATCATCCGCACTGGCATGCAGGCACTGATGGGGGAGGAGATCACGCTATGAAACTGATTCGATGCCATATTGAAAACTTTGGCGTACTCTCCGACTTCGACTTCAGCTTTGCCGAAGGGCTGACCACCATTTGTCAAAGTAACGGATTCGGCAAAAGTACCTTTGCCGCCTTTATTAAAGCGATGTTCTATGGCTTTCCCCGCACTGGCGCCCGTAATATCGTAGAAAATGAACGTAAACGATACGATCCCTGGCAGGGCGGAAAATATGGCGGCTACCTGGAGTTTGAAGTGCAGGATGTCAGTTACCGCGTTACGCGTTACTTTGGCAAGACTGCCGCTAAAGACACATTCTCGCTACTGGATCTAACTAATCGGCGCCCAAGCACCCGGTTTTCAGAAAAACTCGGTGAGGAATTGTTTCAGCTGGATGCAGACTCATTCGCACGCAGCACCTATGTTCCGCAGCTATCTGCCAACGATATGCAGGCAACTACTTCTATTCGGTCAAAGCTTAGTAATCTGGTCGACGACACCAATGACCTCCGCAACTACGACACGGCAGAAAAGAAGTTGCGTGATTATCGCACAAAATTCCGTGCTTATCGAGGCGAGGGCGGCGCTATCAACGAAATAATACGTGAACGTCTTAAGATTGAAAGTGATAAATATAAAGCAAAGCAGCAGAGACCGGAACTGCAGGAGATTGTTGAAAGCATTGATCGCTTGAATGGCGAAAAAGCAATCAAAACGGACGCCGTGAATAATCTGCGTGAAAAGATTCGTTTGGCGTCGGACCAGAAGGTCCGTATAGCCAATCAGAAACAGCTGAATAACCTTCGCTTGGAAGTCGAGAAGAAGCAGCAGTATCTTCTGGGGATGGACGAAAGTTATCCGGTTGGTTATCCTACTGCCGAGGAAATCAAGGAGCAGCGGGAGAACCTGAGCATTATACAACAGGAAGGTCACCGACTTCAGGCACTGAAGTTCAGTGATGCCGACAAGGAAATCACCGAAGGCGAACAGCGCTGGTTTGCAAACACCGAACAGGTTGCCGCAGATATTGAACAATGCGACCGGGACTGCAAGGAACTTGGAAAGGTTTCTGCCAAGATGACCGCGCAGATGCTGCCGGAGGAGCTTGAACGGTTGGATGCATTGTCCAAGCAGTTTGCCGCTGGAACTCCAACAGAAGCAGAGCTGCAAGCTTGTATGACAGCTGCAGATGACCTCAGCGATGCACAGCGTCAATATACGGACCTATCCATATCAGCGGAAAATCAAAAATGTCTTGCACAGCTTCAGGAACTGTTTGGAAGCGGCATCCCGGATGATAGAGCACTAAGCGATTGTGAACAGACTCTCCATGATCGCGATGTGCTGATTCAAAGCCGATCTGCGCACATTTTCCCCGACAATGAGCAAAAGCAATATGATGCGTTGAAACGCACCTTTGCTGCGGGTGTCCCTGCCGAGGAAGAAATCCAGAGCAAGCAAGCGGACAGCCGCAGAATTTCAGAACTGACGACCAAGAAAAACACGCAGACCACGATTATGCAACAGGATATTCCACAAGAACCTTCGGCACCCTCTAAAGCACCCTTGGTTTGTGGAGGAGCCGGTGCAGCACTGTTGGTTTTCGGCATTATCTGCTTTGTGATGCAGCTCTCAATCCCCGGCATCATTCTTCTGGTTGCCGGGTTTGTAGCATTCCTCACAGCATTTTGGCTGCACACTAAGTCCATCGTCAACAGTCAGACGCGGAGCAGCGCCTCCGTTATTACCGCAAGTGCTATTTCGGATGAAGAAAACCAAGAGTTGTACAACCTGCAGCACGCTCTTAATGATTTCCTGTTGCGTTTTTATGGTGATGCTGCCGACCCGGATAACAAGCTGGTACAACTGCGCATCGATAGCAAAGCTTACGCCGATTTGCATGAAAAAAAGCTTGCAGCAGAAGACGAACTTCGAGAGATCGATGCAAAGATCCATGCAAAAAATGAAGAAATACAAGCAATGTTTGAACGCTACTATCCTCACGATACATACCGGGATGATTTCGTAAAAAGACTGCGTGATAGCCTTAGCAAATACCAGAGGTTGACAGAAGAAGCCCTGACGGTATCCGCAAAGCGTGATGATTTGAAAGCAAGGATTGAGGAAGACCGTTCCAAAATTATTCCTGTTCTGCATAGGTACTTTCCGATTGAACTGCCAAAGAATCTGCGTCAGGGAATCCGCACATTAAGCGGCGAGGTCACGGCGTATAACGATCTCATGAAGAAAAAGCAATCTATGCAGGAGGAAAATGCAAAATATCAGGAACGCGCAGATGCGCTGAAAGCCTCGATTCGTGAGATCCTGCTCACCTACAAAGCCTTGGATCAAGCCTTACCGTATGATACCTGCCTCCAGAATCTCCGCAAACGCTTTGAGCGTTACAAAGTGGCAACGGAACGCGTTGCCCACTACACACAGGAACTTGAAAACGCAACCTCGCGGAAAAATCAGGCAAACGCTGCGGTTCAGAACTTCCTGCAGAAGTATCAGCTTACGGACGATACCCCCGAGAATCTTATCGATTATGCCGATGATGATATTCGGAGCAGAGATACTACTAAGATTGCACTTGGCGAGGCACAGCGCAACCTGAACGCGTTCCTGAAAGAAAATCCCGGCGTTGAAGCTGATGTTGTCGATGCTGACAATGATCTTGCTGACCCGGAGATTTTGCAGGCGTCTGAAAAGCAGCTTCAAGGAATGCTTGATAACATTGAGGCGGAACTGCGAGATTTGCGTCAAGAGCGTGACCGTATTCGTCGGACTGTCGAAAATATCCCTGCTTGGGAGGACCGCATGGCACGCCTTCAAAATGAGCAGGAAGAGGACGAAAGGAAATGCGCGCTCGCCGATCAAACGCTTGCCCTGCTGAGTCAGGCCAAGGATAACCTTGCCAATAGCTATGTTGGAAAGGTAGAGCATGGGTTCGAGAACTATGCCAATACACTGATGGGTAATCAACTTGGCGATGTTATGGTCGATAGGGATTTGCATCTGTATATCGACGAGAAAGGCGCTACCCGTGAAGTCGGCAGCTTCAGTGCAGGAACGGTAGATTGCATTATGTTGTGTATGCGTCTGTCGCTTGTGGATGCCCTCTTTGGCGATGAGAAACCGTTTTTGATTCTGGATGACCCCTTTGTAAATCTGGATGATGAGCATACGAAACGCGCGCTGGAAATGCTCGACAAAATCGCACAGGATCATCAGGTTGTGTACTTGGTTTGCAACACAAGCCGAAAATAAACGAGCTTTCATGAAGCCGCTCGGGCAAAGGTAAAGCACCACAAAAAGGGGCGCTTTGGGATGCGGTTGGATAGTCGGCACCCATTGCCGATGCGGTGCGAACGCGCCCAAACAAGGGCGTTTCTCGCGGTGACAGGGGCGGTGTGCGAGGATGGTGTATAGTTGGCTTGCGTACAACTTCTTGCTGGAGAATAAAACTTATATACTGGTTCGTAGGGCTTTTCACTTGCGAGAACCCTGCGATGTAGGTATCTGCATTTCTCAATATGAGACCAAAGCTGCGCATTTATTTGAGCGGCGCGGATAAGAATTTGTCTCACGGATTTGCCCCCAAAACTGCCCCCAAAAGGGGTTGGAACAGGTCGGCACCATGCAGCCCCCCTTTTGTACACATGGGACAAAATCCGTTCTGAGCCTTGGTACGCAATACCACCAAGCCCAACAAAACAACATTGTAACGCACAAACTTTGAATTTCTCATAACCCGGAGGTCATTGGTTCAAGTCCATTCCCCGCAACCATGTCAGTACACAGGCTATGATACAATAGCCTGTGTACTTTTTTGCGTTTCTACCCGGGAAAGCCCTTGATACAAGGGCAAAGCGAGACAGGTGGGTGCAATCTTGCATCTGCCCGTCTCGCTTTTTTCTTTTCCAAGTTTTTCCGAGGATTTGAGCAACTATGAATTTGCACCCACCCCTCATATTTTTTGCCGTTTCTCGAGACTCGCCAAAAGGTTCAAAAGCACAAAAACTTCCGTGTCGAGATTATATGAGAGTTTTGATAATTTCTCGTTGAAGGTGAATCTGTTTATCTGGGCAACGACCTGACGATTGTGGTTTTGGATAGGGAGACACATCTGTCGCAATGAGAATAGGGCACACGTATAAGGCTTCAGATTCTTTTGGATATCTATTGCACAGTCTTTCGCCTGCTGCGCATAGAGAGCACGTATCGGCAGGATTTCAAATACTGCTGCTGCGGCTGTGCTGCTGTCTCCGGTGGGGGGCAGGGTATTGTACCAGTTATACCAATAGTATCTCGATATTTTTGCGCTTTTATGCTATAATTTCTCTCCTGCACAGGCCTCCGGATCGAACAGAGTCCGTTTTATTGGACACCTTGTGCGTTAGTATTACATCGGAGGCCGGGGAATAGCGGATCTTCATTTTTGCAATCCGGAAGGCGTGAATGGCTTTATGGACACGAAAATTGACAACCAGACCTGGGAAAAGCTGACTTATGCGGAGAAAAACCATCAGCTGTTTCTGCGGGAGAAGGAGCTCCTCGCGGGGGTTCTGGCACACGGTGCGATCTCCCGGGCACAGCACGACAAAAGCCTGCACGACCTTATAGAGAAAATGGGTGAAAAAGAATGAAGCGTGTACGCCGGATCCAAGAGACGCATCTGTTCAGGGCGGATGAGTATATCTGCTCCCGGCGCGGTGCGGCATACAGCAAGCCGTATGAGGTTTATCCCAAATGCCAGCCGGTGATGGGCAGAGCCAAGTATGATCCATCCTGAGTGGATGAGGCCGAGGAGCTGTCCGTTCTGCCGGACGATAATATGTAGAAGAGTTCAGAAGGACGGAAGATTTTGATTATACGCTCTCGCTTGATGAAGAAAATACCGGCAAGCTCTTTGCCTTGATGGGAATAGCAGACAAAACAGATAAGGAAAAGCTGGAAGCTGTATGTGTGAGATTCAGCCCCGACAAAGGTGTCTTCGGCCTGTATGAATACTGTAAAGCGAATAACATAGCTGCATCCTATTTTTCTTCATAAATACCCTAAACAATTTCATATTCGACCATAGAGAGTGCGCGAGGGACAAGCCCGTTGACCGCACGGCAACCTGCCGGAAGGTAAGGTGCCAAAGCTTGACAGCCGTATAAGCGGCGGACGATGGATATCCACAGCCTCTTTATGGTTCATTATAAGGAGGCTGTGATGAGCAATAACAAGAAGCGTTTTCCCTTATTCCATGTGCCCCATGACGGAACATCGTTCCCGGAAGAACTCATGGAATCCGTCTGCATCCCCAAAGAACAGTTTTTGTCCTATCATGAACGGATGAGGGACACAGGAGTATTGGAGATGGTGCCCACTGCATGGCGAAACAGCGGGAACACTCTGTATTTCCCTGTCAGCCGCCTGCTCTGCGATGTGGAGCGTTTTCCTGGCCCGGAGGAGCCGATGGAGCGGCTCGGGATGGGGTTCTGCTACGAGCGAGCCTATGACGGGACACGGATCAAGACGGTTTCTGCCGAACTGCGCCGGGAGACGCTGGTCTGGTATCATGGGCATCATGAGAAGTTGAACCGGGCGTGCGTTGAGCATCCGCGCCTTCTGCTGCTGGATATGCATAGCTTCTCGGATGATATCGTGCCCCGGGATCGGCTGCGCAGCGGAGAGAGAACGCCCGACGTCTGTCTGGGGATCGACGAGAAATACACGCCCCCGGGGATCGTTTCCATCGCGGAGTTCTGCCTTCGGGCAGAGGGGTTCTTTACGGCACGGAACTTTCCCTATTCCGGCAGCCTGGTTCCCAATGCCGTCCTGGGCAAAGAAGTCAGCTGCGACTGCGCATCGATCATGCTTGAGTGGAACAAGCGTGTCTATTGTAATGAGCGCGGCATCCCGGACGCCGGGACAATGGAAGGGATCAGACAAACGGTAAGTCGGATCGCAGAGTTGTCATTGGATTCGGAATAGAAACAAAGAGGAGGTGAAGACATGGCCTACAGCGAACTTATCAAGAGCTTCGAAAAGATCCGCGATTATATGCGGGACTTCTACGTCTACGGCTTCAAGAGCCGCGAGGACTATACGAAAAAGAGCGCGCGCAGCTATGACGATGAGCGCCGCCGTATCGAGAGCTGGCTTGGCGGCTACATGGCTTTCCGGCACACGGCCGAGGGCAAAAACGTCTTCATCTCTGTGGATAACCGCAGCGTAACTTTCAACCCGCTGCACAACGCCTGGAAGGCAAAGAGCTTTACTGACAAGGATATCGTACTGCATTTCTGCGTCCTGGATATTCTTGCTGACGGTGCTGCCCTCCGTGTCGGCGAGATCACCGATGGTGTTGCAGACTATCTGTCCCACACGGAAACCCCGTTCGAAATCGATGAATCCACCGTGCGCAAAAAGCTGAAAGAATACACGGAGATGGGGATCCTCCGGGACGAGAAGCACGGCCGGTTTCTGTACTTCTGCCTTGCGGAGGACAATGTCGACATTTCCGCCTGGGAGGATGCCGCGGCTTTCTTTTCTGAAGAAGCGCCGTTCGGCGTGGTCGGGTCTTATCTGCTCGACCGGCAGTCCGAAGCCCCGGAGCATTTCAGCTACAAACACCACTACCTGCTCCATACGCTGGATACGCAGATCCTGTTTGACGCGCTCTGCGCCATGAAGGAAAAACGATGCATCGATATCGTTAACTTCAGTGTCCGCAAAGATGCAGAGCACGAGCACAGGGTCTATCCGCTGCGCTTCTATATCAGCACGCAGAACGGGCGGGAGTATCTGCTGGCGTATCATTACAAGTTCCGCAAGCCGATGTTTTTCCGGCTCGACAACATCCGCTCCATTACGCCCGGACCGGTCGAATCGCGATATGAAAAATACGAGGGCTTTGCAGATAAGTTTGATGAAAACCTCTGGGGCGTTTCCACCGGCGGCGACTATAGCGTTGACCATGTCGAGCTCACCCTGCGTGTAGGGGATGAAGAGAGCTACATCATTGACCGGCTGGAGCGCGAAAAGCGTCACGGCCGCATTGAGACAGTCGATGAGCACACCTACAGGTTTGTTGCAGACGTCTATGATGCCGGCGAGCTTGTCACCTGGGCGCGCACATTCATCGGCCGCATTGTCCGCTTCGAAAGCGATAACCGGTATGTCGTTGACCGGTTTTATGATGACATCCGGCGCATGGCCGAGATGTACGGAGGGGGTGACCCGCAATGATCTTCTCGGAAGTCTATGGCTCTTACTTCAAGGCTGTCTCCGCCATCCTGGCCAAAGCTGTGGAGGGCACGCTGACCGAACGGGAACTGACCCGCACCGTTCTTCAGAACGCTTTCGGTGAAAGCCTGTTCACGATCCCTGCCAAGCTAACGGACGGCAGCTGGCCTCTGCTGACGCAGGACTTCGGCACTCCGCTGCATCGGGAACCGCATTCCCCGTTTACGGCCCTGGAAAAGCAGTGGCTGAAGGCACTCCTGCTCGACCCGCGGATCCAGCTGTTCGCGCCATCCGAAGAAGGCCTGGAAGATGTGGAGCCCCTCTTCACTCCGGATCAGTTCGTCTACTACGACCGCTATTCAAACGGGGACGATTATTCCGATCTGCGTTATATCGAGCATTTCCGTATGATCCTCCGGGCGATGCATGAGAAGCGAAAGCTGCGTGTGCGTTTTCACGGTCATCGCGGCACCAGACAAAGCTATATCTGCATCCCCTATAAGCTGGAGTACTCTTCCAAGGATGATAAGTTCCGGCTGATTACGGGATTCGGGGGCAAACCGCGGACGATCAATCTCTCCCGCATGGATTCAGTGCACATTCTCGAGCCTTGGGACGAAAACGAGTACCAGCGGCCGAATGAACGGGAGAAAACCCTGGTCATGGATCTGTACGACTCCCGCAATGCCCTTGAGCGCGCGATGCTCCACTTTACGGATCTGGAAAAGGAAACGGAGCGGATCGATGACAAGCACTACCGCATCACACTGAATTACAAGCAGGGGGATGAAACGGAGATCCTGGTCCGGGTCCTCTCCTTCGGCCCGGTGCTGAAGGTCACGGCGCCGGAGAGCATGGTCTATCAAATCAGGGAGCGGCTTGACCGGCAAATGGCGATGCCGGCACAGGAATAAAACCAAAAAATTGCGGACTTTTCTTGAAAAAGGAGAGTTCGCAACTTTTTTTCCATGAAAAAGCCTTTCCGGGATGGTATTTTATGCTTGCGTCGATTGACAAGGGCAAAGGCACTAACAGCAATTACGAATAGCTGAATGGTTAGCAGTCGGCTCATAACCGGCGATCGCGGGTTCGAATCCCGTTTCGATGGTGCCTTGTTTTATTTTGATAGGCCCCGGGCAAAGGAAACCCGGCAAAGTCCTTCCTGACTCGCGCCGGACACAGCCTGCCAAGGGGCACACTAAGTTAATAAAGGCATAGACAGCAACACTTTTACTTTTCAACCTATCAAGACAAAGAGAAAGATGTATTGGTCAAAAAGAAGCTGTAAACAGCAAACTGTGCCTTGTTTTTCATTCCGATCGTAAAGGAGGTCTTTCCCGTGCTGGAAGTCCTGAAGAAAACTGCAAACAAAACGTATACCGAGAACGGCGCCGTCGCGCACCGCACCAGCGGGAAAGACTGCCTGGATCTTTTTGCCGCCATCGGCGCCCTGCGCCGTGCCGACGACCAGAATATCTGCAGCCGCTTTCTGAAGGCGTATGCGGAGAACCCTGACCTGGCAATGAAGATCCTGTTCTATGCCCGTGACGTTCGCGGTGGCCTTGGCGAGCGCCGTGTGTTCCGGAGCATCCTCACCTGGCTTGCTTCCAATGAGAAGAGCTCCGTTGTGAGAAACCTGCCCTATATCGCTGAGTACGGCCGCTGGGATGATGTCCTTGTACTGCTGAAGACTCCCTGCCGCAAGGAAGCTCTGGCCCTGCTTGAAGAGCAGTTCCGGGAGGATCTTGCCGCGCTGGAAGCCGGCGGCGACATTTCCCTGCTTGGCAAGTGGCTCCCCTCGGTCAACGCATCCAATCAGGAAACGGTCGTCATGGCTAAGATGATCGCCAAGTCCTTCGGCTTGTCCGACCGTGACTACCGCAAGGCACTGACCGGGCTTCGTGCGCGCATCCGGATCATCGAGAACAATCTCCGTGAGAAGGACTACACGTTCGATTACTCCAAGCAGCCGTCCAAGGCCATGTTCAAATACCGCAAGGCCTTCCTGCGCAACGACGGCGAGCGGTACGCTGCTTTCATGGACAGGGTGGATCGCGGCGAGGCGAAGCTTCACACCGGTACGCTGATGCCCTATGAACTCGTCGAGCGCGCTTATGACTGCTCTGAGGAAGAGCGCCGCTCTCTGGACGTCACCTGGCGTATGCTGGAGGACTTCACGACCGATGAGAACGCGCTTGTCGCAGCGGACGGCTCCGGCTCCATGTACTGGGGCAGCAAACCGATACCGGCTGCGGTCGCGCAATCCCTCGCGATTTATTTCGCGGAACACAATAAAGGCAAATTCCACAATCATTTCCTGACCTTCTCCATGACCCCTCGGCTTGTAGAGATCAAGGGAGAAGATTTTGTGGAGAAGGTGCGCTACTGCAGAACCTTCGACGAATGCGCCAACACCAACCTGGAGGCGGTATTCGATCTGATCCTGCAGGCGGCGGCAGAGAACCATGTGCCCCGGGCGGAAATGCCCGCAAAGCTGTACATCATCTCCGATATGGAGTTTGATCATTGCGTGAAGAACTCGTCCATGACGAACTTCGAAAACGCAAAGGCAAGCTATGCGGCGGCCGGCTACATACTCCCGGACCTCGTGTTCTGGAACGTTGACAGCCGTCATGAGCAGCAGCCTGTAAAAGAGAATGACCGCGGTGTTGCGCTGGTTTCCGGCAACAGCCCCCGGATCTTCTCTATGGTCATGGATGGCGAGCTGAATCCGTATGACTTCATGCTGAGCGTGATCGATACGGAGCGGTATGCTCCCATCGCTGCGTAAGTCTGGCTGCTCTCCGGAGTAAAAGAACGGGCGCACGGTCTCCGATTGGGTTGCGGAATTGCCGTGCGTCCGTTTTTTGAAAGGAATGATTTGAAATGATAGAAATACAAGGACTGCACAACTCGGCCCTTTGTTATACGCCCGCACTCGAGCCGACGGCTGAACTCCAGATCAAGACCGTCTGCGACCAGGAGGCGTTTGCCGGCTGCAAGATCCGTATCATGCCTGACGTCCACGCCGGAAAGGGCTGCACCATCGGCACGACCATGACGATCCGGGATAAAATCGTTCCCGGCATGGTTGGCGTAGACATTGGCTGCGGCATGGAGACTGTGAGGCTGGCCGAAAAGGAGATCGACTTTGCCGCTCTCGATGAGCTTATCCGTAAAGAGATCCCCTGCGGGCAGAATATCCGCAAGGACGAGCACCCGCTCAACGGTGAGATCGACCTTCACCGGCTGCGCTGCTCTCCCTATGTTTCCGTTGAGCGCGCGAAGCGCAGCATCGGTACGCTGGGCGGCGGCAACCATTTTATAGAAGTCGACCGCGGCGAGAATGGTGAACTGTATCTCGTAGTCCACTCCGGCAGCCGGCATCTCGGCACTCAGGTCTGCAAGTACTATCAGGATCAGGGCCGCTTTGCTATGTGGGGCGGTGCCCGTCACCAGATCGACGAGCTGATTGCCGAATACCGTGCCGCAGGCCGTTGGCAGGAGATCCAAAGCACTATCAATGAACTGCGCAGGGAGCATCCCATCCGAATCCCCAAGGATCTCGCTTATGTAGAAGGAAAACTGTTTGAGGATTACATCCACGACATGCGCATCACACAGCGCTTTGCCGTGCTCAACCGCAAGGCCATGACCGATGTGATCCTGCGTGGTATGGGGCTGACTAAGGTCGAGGAGTTTACTACCATCCACAACTATATCGACACGGAGAAGATGATCCTCCGCAAGGGCGCTGTTTCCGCCGAAGCCGGGGAAAAGCTGCTGATTCCCATCAACATGCGCGACGGCAGCCTGATCTGCATGGGCAAGGGCAACGAGGAATGGAACTGCTCGGCTCCCCACGGCGCCGGCCGTCTCATGAGCCGTAAGCAGGCGTTCGCCCGGCTCTCGATGGACGAGTATGCCGCCGAGATGGAGGGGATCTGGTCCTCCTGTGTCGTGAGCGATACGCTGGACGAATCTCCTATGGCATACAAGCCCATGGATGAGATCGTTTCCGAGATCGGCCCCACCGCGGACATCATCGAGTGTATCCGCCCGGTCTATAACTTTAAGGCCGCAGAATAATGCCGCCGTATCCCTGCCGTTGCGGAGCCGCCGCTGCGACATAGCTCGCAGGTGCGACTGCCGGCAGATACCGGTCTCCCGCCGATACTTCGGTTTCGGACGTACGCCCCGCGGTTCAACAGCAGCGGGAAATTCGGCGGGAGATTTTGAAACTCGCGCTCTTGGCTCAGTTGGCAGAGCAACGGATCGATAATCCGTAGGCCGCAGGTTCAAGTCTTGCAGAGCGCACCATTTATTGTCAATTCCATTTTGCTTGAGAAAAGCAGGTGATGAAAAATGAAAGCAATTCAGAGAGGAAGCAAGTTCACCATTTTTGATGATAGCATCAGAAGCTATGATCAACTGCCGGCCGCGACTTTTGATATCGGATATAACCAACAGGAAGGCTGCTTCCTCCTCCGCAGGGGCAATATCCGCGTAACGGAAAAAGCCTATGGCGTTCATACGGAAAAACTGGAAAAGGTCCTGTCGTCCTTCAAGCGTTTTTCCAGAAGCATGGGTGTGATCCTCAGCGGTGATAAAGGTATCGGCAAATCGTTATTCGCAAAAATGATTTGTGAAGCCTCCATTCGCGAGGGTTATCCGGTGATCCTGGTGGATGCCTGCTGCCCGGGCCTTGCGAGATTTCTGGAATCCATCCATCAGGAATGTGTGGTTCTTTTCGATGAATTCGATAAGACTTTCCGTTCCAACAACGATAATGACGATCAAGCAGCGCTGCTGAGCCTGTTCGACGGTACCACGGGCGGGAAAAAGCTGTTTATCGTGACTTGCAACGAACTGTACAGTCTTAACAGCTATATCGTAAACAGGCCTGGCCGCTTTCATTATCACTTCCGCTTTGATTACCCTTCCCCGGAAGACATCCGCGAATACCTGCATGACAAGCTGGAGGAAGAATGTTATGGGGAGATCGATAAGGTCGTTGATTTTTCCCGAAAAATCAGCCTCAACTACGACTGTCTGAGATCAATTACCTTTGAACTGAATAACGGCATCGATTTTGCTTCTGCCATAATCGATCTGAACATCATGACCACCGAAAATGAGGAATACGATGTTTATCTGTATTTCGAGGGTGGGTTGAGCCTTCACCAGCATCGGTACCGGACAAATCTTTATGATAATGACGGTCTGATGGAGCGGATCCATCTGTATGACGATGACGGTCATTATGTCCTCTGCGCCTACTTTGACCGGAATATGGCAAGGTATGATATGAGCAGCAACGCGATTCTGATCCCGTCTTCCGGCATTAAGATCAAGAAAGCCCCGGCCGATGACGATGATGGCGGCGAAAACAGCAACGGCAATGAATACCTCAAGCGGAAGCCGCTGTACATGACGTTCAAAAAGCGGGCGATGAAGAATCTGCATTATTTGATTTGAGGTGAGAGAATATGGCAAATCTTCTTGACAGCTACGGCCTGGATTTTTTGGGAAAAGACGAAGACGCGCTGATGAGCGCTGTAAGATATACGGTCCAGGAAGGGAAAGCCATCAAAGGCTACTATGACACCCCGTACTTCTATTTGCCGATCGGCTCTGCCGAATTCTGGGCCAGCTCCGAAAAGAGCGAAGACGGTAAGCTTGCCATATCCGGATTCCATACGCATTGCGGTGGGAAGACGATTTGGGAAATGATCTGCACAGACATTGACATTTCACCGAAAGACCGGCCTAAAACGGAACGCATCCTGATGATGAGCCGCAGCATGGATAACGGCGGCATGCTTCCTGTTGATATCATCACAGCGGACGTGCTGCCCAGTTTTCTCAAAGACGACAGGCTCACGCTTCAGCTTGTCGCGCCCTGTCTTGAAGTAAACTACTACGCCACGGAAGAAGAGCATGACAAAACCGTCCCCGCCGATAAGCGGGGTAAGAAATGGGGCGTAGCCGACGGCGCGCTGATACCGCTGTCCTTCCTGGCAAACCACCTGGTCGGCAATTATGAGGACGGCAAAGAGTACGATAACGATGCGTACGTAACCTTCAAGGCGAAGGTCACGCGCCTCTGCGTTGGTACGTTTGAGATCGGCGATCAGAAAGAGAATACTTTTATCCGCTGTTTTGCGGATACTGTGTATGGCGAACTGGAGTTCGACCACTCGTTTGATCAGGTTCCCGAGGACCTCAGGGATAACATTAAAGTCGGTTCGATCATCAGCGGGGTCTGCATGATCTCCGCGGATGCAGCCATCGGCGAGTACGAAAACGGGATAGTAAAAGACTTTGATCACGATCTCCGGCTGGTGCGCTTCACCCTTGCCAAGGGGGAGACGGAACGGCTGCGCAGTGTGCTGACCGCCGATTCGGTATATGAAACCGACACTTCCGGAAACAGCTGCTGCGGTGCAGATGAGATTATTGACCGTCTCACTTACGCCTGTGAAAACCACGAGGGCAAATATATTACCCATCTGGCGGAGATCACAGAACTTGCAGGATTCGGTCTGGAGTACCCGGTTGGCACTAAATGCATCGTTCTGGCCGACAAGGAAGAAGACAACTACGAAGCCATTGTTTTTGTAAGTGTTGACGAGGATGGGAATATCAGCCGCATTCACGTCAGTACAGACAGCCGCTATCGCTTCAGAATCGAAAAACCGGAACGCGTCAAAACCCCTCTCGATGATTTGGTGATTCCGGAGAGCGTAGTCCAGCCAATCATCTGGCGGGCGAAATACCACGGGTTTCTTGCGTACGATCTGGAAGATAAGTTGGTTTTGGAGGATGAGGATTATACTCAGCACAAAAACAACGCCGAAAGAATGCTGGAGGCGCTGGAGGCCGAACCTCAGTCGGACGCCGAGGAAACGATTGGCAATATCTTAGGATACCTGTTTGCCAAATCGGTGGAAATGACTGTCAACGAGGCCAAAGAGAACCCTGCGTTTGAAACCAGACTGACGGCGTCGTATAGTCCGCATGATGCTTTCCGGGGCGTGCTGCGCTCTACGCTGCCCCCGGATCAGCACGCCGCTCTTGAAAATGCAATGGAACAGGCGCGGCAGTTTGGGAAAGACGTCTTTGTCTTCATGGAAATGATGGAAAAGACTGACGATGACTTTCCCGAATTGTTTACTCAAGCAGCCGTCGTTGTTCAGAGGATAGGACAAATGTACGCGAGTAACGGTTTTGAAGAGTCGTACAAAGCCCGAACATAAGACGAGGCGCATTATGCTCATTTCGGTTTCTCCCAAACAGATAGGCTGCCTGTAGGGAATCGATCCTGACACCCCCTGCAGGCGGCCCGATCTGTCAGGGAGTGATACTCATGAAAAGAGACCGCGGATATTACCGCAGTCAGCGAAAAAGAACCATCCGGCGAAAGCGGAACCTGCTCTACGGCATCGGCGGGCATGATTACTGGTGGGCCTGGACTCGAGGCGTAAACGGGCGCCTGGCAAAGGGGAAGATCCATTGTTCGTGCCCTATGTGCCGGAGAAAAAGCTATGACGATCCCGCCGTCCGGGACAAGCGGGCAACGGGAAAGGCAAAAGACATGATCAGCGAATACTTAAGGGAGGAGGTAATGCCCCGTGAGGGAAACGATCGCGAAAAAGCTGAATGAAATTGAAAAGAAGGAAAGCGTAAGGATCCTGTTGGCGGTCGAATCCGGCAGTCGTGCCTGGGGCTTTGCCTCCCCGGACAGCGACTACGATGTGCGTTTTATCTATGTCCGACCAAAGGCGGAGTATCTGCGTCTGGAAAAAGTCAGGGACGTGATCGAGCTGCCTATCGAGGGCGAGCTGGATATCAACGGCTGGGATTTGGATAAAACACTGCGCCTTCTGCGGGCATCGAACCCAACGCTGTTCGAGTGGTTCTCCTCACCGATCGTGTACCGTGAGACTGCATTTGCAGACGAGTTCCGTTCTGTGATGCTGAAGTATTTCTCCTCCAAGCGTGGGCTGAGCCACTACCTCAGCATGGCTGGCGGCAACTACCGCGAATATCTGAAGGGCGACGTGGTTAAGGCCAAAAAGTACTTTTATGTGCTGCGCCCCATCCTGGCCTGCAGATGGATTCTGGATAAAGGGACTCCTCCACCCATGCTCTTTTCGGAGCTGGTGGAAGCGGAACTTGATCCCGCCCTTCTTCCGGACGTTGACAGGCTCCTCGAATTGAAGAAGAACGCACCTGAAATTAAGACCATTCCCAAAATCGAGAGCATCAACCGTTACCTCGACAGCAGCATCGAAGAATTACGATCCCGCATCGTTCCGTTGCCCGAAGACACAAACCACGGCTGGGAAGAGCTGAACCGTCTCTTCTTCTCCCAACTCCGATAAGAGACGAAGCATTTTATACTACGGGTTTCTTTACTTCTTGAAACCCGGATGCTATAGTAATATCAGAAACCAGGGCTGTGCCCGGAAAGGAAAAAGAAATGATCCTCAGACAATTCTCCGATTTACTCAAAGCCGAATATCAGGATCGTTCGCTGTGCAGCTTTACCCACAAGATGCATGGTCCTTTGGCATGCCCATATAAGACAGAGAACAGAACGGTGAAACGACAGCCGGAATAGGCTGATCCGATACTTCACGGGCCGCTTGTCTTGTATGAGGCAAGCGGCCTTTTTGTATTTCAAACCATATGTGTCACAGGCCATACGGCCGGAATAGGAGAGTAAATGAAATGAATCGGATACCGGTCATCGACATGACCGCCACCGGAATCAACATCACCCGTATGCGGATCGCAGCGGGTTTGACCGTAAAGGACGTGCAGGATGTTTTCGGATTCTCCACGCCCCAGGCCATTTACAAGTGGCAGCGCGGAACGGCTTTGCCGACCGTAGACAACCTCGTTGTCCTCGCCGCGATTTTCGGTGTGAAGATCGATGACATCCTGATATTTCAAGACTGCGGAGTGATCCAAATCTCCGCATAAAATACATCAGCCCTGGCAGCAGGGCTGACAGGGTCCCTTCGACTAACAGGACAGGTCGTCGCCCTTTCAAGGCGGAAATGCCGGGTTCAAATCCCGCAGGGATCACCATACACGCTCTTAGCTCAGCAGGACAGAGTACCAGACTACGAATCTGGGGGTCGTGGGTTCAAATCCCGCAGAGCGTTCCAAATACCGGACTGGTGTAACGGCAGCACACCTGACTCTGACTCAGGAGGACGTGGTTCAAATCCACGGTTCGGTGCCACAATACAGCCCGTAGTGCAGATGGATAGCGCGCCTGAGTGTCTGTCAGGAGATCGCAAGGCCGAGTCTCACTTCGTGCACCATACTGCAGGGTGGCAGACCGGTAATGCAACAGCTTCATAAGCTGCCCCAAGCGGGTTCAACTCCCGCCCCTGCAACCATTCATAGTGTGAGTAGCTCAGTTGGTCAGAGCACCGGTTTGTGGCACCGGATGTCGGCGGTTCGAGTCCGCTCTCACACCCCACACGGACTCTTAGCTCAGTTGGTAGAGCGGCAGACTGAAGATCTGCGCGTCCCAGGTTCGATTCCTGGAGAGTCCACCAAATAAGGGAGAATGCCAGAGTCTGGTCAAATGGGGCGGACTGTAAATCCGTTGCCGAAAGGCTGCGTTGGTTCAAATCCAACTTCTCCCACCAGCTTTTTGCTATTCCCCGCCACCGGAGGTTTTCCGGTCGTGGGGAATAGCTTTTTCACTTGACAGAAGGTATCTCAAGATAGAGTCCGTTTTATTGGACACCACGGCTGATATAATTTGCGGGAAAAGGCCAAAAGTACTATAATAAACTTGCTTGGCTGAATAGAACCGGATATGGGGGCGCGTCACAAAGACGAAAAGCTTGTTGACGTGTTTTCTGCATGAGAAGGAGGAGAGAAAATGTACGGAGCACTTCTGGGCGACATGATCGGAGCGCCCTACGAATTTGACAGGGGGAACAAGAGCAAGGAATTTCCGCTCTTTTGCGAGAATTCCCGTTTCACGGATGATTCCGTCATGACGATAGCGGTGGCGGAGGCCCTGCTGGACAGCCGGTTTTTGGACGATGACAGCATCCGGGCTGCGCTGATCAAGTCGATGCGGAAATGGGGAAAAAAGTATCCTGATGCCGGCTACGGCAGGAAGTTCCTCTGTTGGCTCAGGGAGAAAGATCCAAAGCCCTACGGCAGCTGCGGCAACGGCTCGGCCATGCGCGTTTCTGCGGCAGGCTGGCTGTTCGATACGCTCGAAGAGACGCGGGAAAAGGCCAAACTGACGGCTGAGGTCACGCATGATCATCCCGAGGGGATCAAAGGCGCGGAGGCAACTTCCGGCGCGATCTTCCTCGCCAGGACCGGCCGCAGCAAGGGTGAGATCCGGGATTACATTGTGCAGGAGTTCGGTTATGACCTCTCCCGCACCTGTGACCAGATCCGGCCGAGCTATTATCACAATGAGAGCTGCCAGAAGACGGTGCCGGAAGCGATCACTGCCTTTCTGGAGGGGACGGATTTCGAAGATGTCATCCGTACTGCCGTTTCCCTCGGCGGCGATTGTGATACCCTGACCTGCATCGCCGGGAGCATCGCGGAGGCCTTTTACGGCGTGCCCGCCATCCTGAAGGCAGAGTGCAAACGCCGGCTCCCGGAGGATATGGCGTATATTCTCGGCCGCTTTGATATTTCCCGGGAACACAGCCACGACGATTTTCCCGGCGATACCCTCTCCGGCAGCGGTATCATCGATGAGGCGATCGACCGCGGCTGCCAGACCGGCAGCAAAGAGAATCGGATTGGCGTTTCCGATGGGATGCTCGGAGATGCCGGGAGGGATCATTATCGATCCCCGGGGACAGTCCTTCCTGTTGACAAAAGACCGGATCAATATGATTTTGAACGCTGACAAAGGAGGTCAAGCACAATGAGAACGATTCGTGTAACCGGCAAGGGGCAGATCAAAGTCAAGCCAGACATCACCCGTATCACCATGACCCTCACCGGTGTCTTCAAGGAGTACGGTGAGACCCTGCGCCACTCATCGGAGGATACGGAGGCACTGAAGGACGTCCTTTCTGCCTTCGGATTTGAGCGGTCCGATTTGAAGACGCTCAGCTTCCATGTGGACACGGAGTATGAGAGCTACCGGGACAAAAACAACGACTACAAGCGGCGTTTTGTCGGATACCGGTTCAACCACATCCTGAAGGTCGAGTTCGAGTCCGACAACGACCGTCTGGGCAAGATCCTGTATGCCCTTGCCAACGGCAAAGTCCGGCCGGAGTTTCGTATCAGCTATACTGTGAAAGACCCGGAAGCCGCAAAGAACCTGCTGCTCGGGAAGGCCGTCACCGATGCCAAGAAAAAGGCTGCGGTTCTGACCCAGGCCGGCGGCGTCAAGCTGAAAGATATCCAGAGCATCGACTACTCCTGGGGCGAGATCAATTTTGAGTACAAACCGATGGGCGACTTGGTGATGGACTGCTGTGAACAGCCGATGACCGAAAAAGCCTATGATCTGGATATTGAGCCTGACGATGTCGATGTTTCTGATACCGTCACCGTAGTGTGGGAGATCGAATAAGACGAAAGACAAGCTGATTTTCAAGTATTCACTGTCCGACGTCTGACGGATCCCGACAGCTTCATTTGAGATCCAGGACGGGGATTCACCCTCGGTTTGGTTCCGGCTTCGCTTACTCTGTCGAATTCTGTCGAACGAATTAACGGCATTTTTATGGCAGTTTTGTTGAAACAGGACAGAAAATGTGCTATTTTTATCGGGTAATTGATCAGCTGAAGAAAAAATCGATATGGAGGCGATATTATGAAACTTCAAGTGCTGATCGCCGACGCAGACCCGGATTTCCAACGAACAATGACGCAGGCGCTTTCTCGGGAGGGGGACATGGAAGCGGCCGGTGTTTCATCTGACGGGTTGGAGACCCTTTCCCTGATCCAGACGGCACGCCCGGATGTTGTGCTGCTGGATCTCATCCAGCAGCGGCTTGACGGGCTCGCTATTCTCCGCCGGCTTGCCGGACAGGAGGATGCGCCGCCGGTGCTCGTTCTCACCGGATTTGTCAATGCCGCCGTCGTTGCCGAGTGCGCAAAGCTCGGCGCGGCATATTTTATCCCCAAGCCCTGCGACACCGCGGCGCTCATGCAGTGCCTGCGGCAGTGCGCAAAAGCGGGCGGAAAATCTCCCGCGGCTGCCGCCGCGCCGGCTCCGGTGCCCGCGCATCTGGAAAGCGCCGTCACCGACGTTCTCCACGAGATCGGCGTACCGGCGCATGTCAAGGGTTATCAATATTTGCGTGAAGGGATCCTCTTCACGATCCGCGACGCGGACTCCACCGCCGGGATAACGAAAGTGCTTTATCCGGCGGTGGCGAAAAAGTTCTCCGCCACGCCGTCCTGCGTAGAACGCTCGATGCGCCATGCGATAGACATTGCATGGAACCGCGGCGACGAGGACGTGCAGGAAAAGATCTTCTGCGGTGCCTTCTCCGGCAGCACGGGCAGGCCCACAAACGGCGAATTCATCGCCACGATCGCCGAGCTTGTTCTGCAGCAGATCAGCAAATAAAAAACACGGAATCATCCCGGAAAACCGGACGGCATCTGCAGCGGATCGACCGCAGACCGGTTCACCGCGGGGAAAATATACATGCACTTCTCTCCGCAAAATAAATGGCTTTAAATAACGATCGCTTCCTGCCCGGCTCCGGTGAATGCTCACCGGAGCCGGGCTGGAAGCGTTTTATGCCAGATGGAGCCATTCGATGAGCAGCAGCCAGGTGAGGCCGTAGTACGATACGACTGCGACGAGGTCGTTGACGGTCGTGATGAGCGGGCCGGAGGCGACGGCGGGATCGACGCCGATCTTTTTGAAGAAGATCGGGATCACCGTGCCGGAAATGCTCGAGAGCAGCATCGCCGCGATGAGCGCGATGCCGATGCAGCCCGAAACGCCGAACGCCATGAGCGCCGCTTCGCCGCGCAGCAGAAGATATGCCCCGATGAGCGCGAACGAGGCCGCGCCGAGGATCGCGCCGTTCATAAGTCCGACGCGCGCTTCCTTCCAGACAAGCTTCCGCTTCTGCGCGCCGGTCGTTTCGCTGTCCATAAGGACGCGGATCGTGACGGCGAGCGACTGCGTGCCGACGTTGCCCGCCATATCCAGCACGAGCGACTGGAAGCACACGATGAGCGTGAGCTGCGCCACGACGCTCTCAAAAAGGCCGACGACGCTCGATACGACCATCCCAAGCCCCAGCAGCACGAGCAGCCACGGCAGACGCTTGCGCACGCTCTGCACGAGCGTTTCGTTGAGATCCTCCTCCGCGGAGAGACCGGCGAGCCGGGCGTAGTCCTCGCTCAGCGCGTCGTCCACCGTCTGGATGAGGCTTTGCGTCGTTACGACGCCGAGCATCCGGTTTTCCTCGTCCAGCACGGGGATGGAGTCCTCGGAATAGTCCTGGATGCGCGGCAGAGCGTCTTCAATGCGCTCGTGCGCGTAAACGTAGGGGTAGGAGGTCGCGATCAGCTCCGCGAGCGGGTCGCCCTCGCGCGCGATGATGAGGTCTTTGAGATCGATCGCGCCGTAGAAAGCGTTGTCGGAATCCACAACATAGATCGTGGAGATGTTGTCGTGCTCGGCGGCCTGCTCGACGAGCTGGTGCATTGCGGCCTTGACGCTCAGCCCCTCGGGGATGACGATGCAGTTCGTCGTCATAATGCTGCCGATCTCGTCCTCGCCGTAGACCCAGAGCCGCGCGATCTCGCGGCGCTTCGGCTCGTCCATGAGCTCGACGAGCGTGTTTTTCTCGCTGCTTTCGAGTGTTTTGAGATAGTCCACCGCGGCGTCGGCGTCCATGCGCGAGAGCACGTTCACCCGCCGCCGGAGGCTCAATTCATTGAGATACGCCGTCATCGGCTCGGCGTATTCGAGCACGGCCGAGAGCTCCGCGGCGTCGAGCGCGTGATAGATCCGCTGCCGCTCAGAGAGCGTGAGCGCCTCGAGCGCGGCGGCAATGTCGTTTTCGTGATAGTCGAGCAGCTTCTCGCGGAACGCCTTCGGCGAGAGATTGCTGCGGACGAGCTCCGTCAGCTCCCGGTCGTAATCCGGGTGGCGGAGCTGCATGAGTTCGGTTTTGTTTTCCATGTTTCTGCCCTCCGTTTCAACGATTTTTTGATAACCGCGCCGGAGCAGGGCAAAAAAATATCACCGCTGCCCGGCGTGCGGCGCACGTCGATCCGGGCAATGGTGAGCAGCGGAAAAGAGAGACTTCACCGGCCTGCGCGGCCATACGAAGTCCCTGGGATGCGTCTCGCCATGCTCCATATTCGTCCGTTACTGCCGCTGTCCATGGTAGTCCCTCCTTTAAAATCAGATATACTTTCTATATAACACACGGCAAACGCCTGTGTCAAGGCAAAAAGCCGCCGGTCAGATTTTCTGACCGGCGGCAGCTGTTTTGCGGATTTTTTCGGAATTATTCGATGAGGCCGCTCTCTTTGAGCAGCAGCTCGACGTCCGTGCCGCGGATCTTCTTGAGCACGATCTTCATGAGCTCACGCTCGCCGAAGTTCAGCTCGGCCTCGGAGAGAGGCTTTTTATCGATGGCGTAGTAGCACGCGCGCAGCAGCTCGCGCACGTCGTACTTGCTGCCCCAGACCTCAGGCACGCCGCGGTCTACGTTCAGCAGCGTATACACCGACTCCATGCCGGTGCGCATTGAGTATTCGGTGGTGAAAATGGTGTCGCGCGGCGTTTCGGCAAACTGGCCGATGAAGGCGAAGTTCACCGCGCCCTCCGGCACGACGCGCGGCCGGTCGGATTCCTTTCTCGGCTGGAAGAAAGCGTTGATATACGGCATGAAGCACGTCGTCGTGTTGCACGCTACGCTCGCGAGCGTGTCGATCCGGTCGATGGGCACGCCGATATGATAGAGCCACTCGCGGCAGATCTCTTCGCCGGTGCACTCGCGCATGGGCTTGCGGACGTAGTTGCCCGGGCGGTCGGTGTTGAGCGCGTACAGCCACACGAGCACCGTGTCCTTATTCTGCGACTTGAACTGCGGCTGACGGTTGATCGTCCAGGAAAGGTACCAGTTCTCGGTGCTGTCCTTGACCGTGACGATGCCGCCGGTCGTGACCTTGCCCTCGCGCGGGTCGCGGTGGCAGACGTTGATGATGTGCCGGATGATCTCCTCGTTCGCCGTGGCGACGGTCGCGCTCATCCAGTTGGTGGCGTTCACGTCGGAGCAGAACTTGTCCGGGTTGCCGTATTCGCCGTTCTCGGCCTGCGCAGCGATGTTCTTCCACATATCCCAGCTCTCGCCCTTGCCATTCTCAATGCCGGAAAGGTCGGGCGCGTGGGTCTGGTCGCCGTAGCAGGAGGTATCGGTGCAGCAGCCGTTCGTGATGAACACGAGATCGTCCTCAATGAGATCGAGCGTCTGCTCCTGGCCGTCCTTCACATAAACGATGGCCTTGGCGACTCTCTTATCGCCGTGCTTTTCGATGACGACGTTCTTCACGTCCATGCCGTACTCGATGCGCACGCCGTGGGATTCAAGATACTTCACGAGCGGGAGGATCATGCTCTCGTACTGGTTGTACTTCGTGAAGCGCAGCGCGCTGAAGTCAGGCAGACCGTCGATGTGGTGGACGTAGCGGCAGAGATAGCGCTTCATCTCCAGCGCGCTCGACCAGCGCTGGAAGGCGAACATCGTCTGCCAGTACAGCCAGAAGTTCGTGCTCCAGAAGCTCTCGGGCAGCACCTCGGAGATCTTCTTGTCCTCAAGATCCTTCTCCGGCGTCAGAAAGAGCTTCGAGAGCGCCATGGCGGAGGCCTTGTCGAGAGCGAATTTCTTGTCGGTGTGAGCGTCCTCGCCGCGGTTGACGCTCGCGCGGCAGAGCGAGTAGTTGGGGTCGTGCTTGTTGAGCCAGTAGTATTCGTCAAGCACCGTTACGTTCGGCGTCTCGATGCTCGGCACATCGCGGAACACGTCCCACATGACCTCAAAATGGTTGTCCATCTCGCGGCCGCCGCGCATGTAAAAGCCCTTGGTGATGTCGCGGTAGCCGTCGCAGCTGCCGCCGGCAAGCTCGTGCTTTTCGAGAAGATGGATGTGCTCGCCCTTCATCTGGCCGTCGCGGACGAGATAGAAGGCCGCGGTCAGACCGGCGAGACCGGTGCCGATGATATAGGCGGATTTGTTGTCGACGCCCTCCGGCTTTTCGGGGTGGGCGAAGGATTCATACGTTCCGGCAGAGTAATACATAATATTGACCTCCTGTGAGATTTGTTTTTCTCTTGATGGCCCTATAGTATCCCCCGGAAATACTTTTTTCCATAAACAGAAGCGCCCCCGTGATAAGGGTTTTATCACGGGGGCGCAAAGTGTAAAGTTTTTCATCAAACCGGAGAATTTGCTTAAATCTTGAAGCGCGCGAGCGCTTCGCGGATCGAATCGTGGATGAGAAGCGCGAGCCGGTCCACGATCTTCTCCGGCTCCTCGGCCATGCCGTCGCGGATCCAGTCGAGCATGATGCCGATGAAAATGTAGCCGTAGACCTGCGCGATGAACGCCTTGTCCTCATCGCGGACGGTCATGGCGGCGGACTGCTCGTCGATCACGCCGAGAATGAGATGGTCCACGAGCGGGCGGAGATACCGCTCGACCTGCTCGCGGTCCACACAGTGGTAGACGTTCAGAATGAACGGCTTATTCTGCCGCACGGCCTCGAAGATCTGCAGGAGGCCCTGCTGCCAGGTGTCGTGCGTTTTCTTCTCTTCGAGCGCGCGGCGCGCGTCCTCCAGACACGACCACTCCACAAGATCGTAAATGTCCTTGAAGTGGTAGTAAAACGTCATGCGGTTGATGCCGCAGTCCTCGGCAATGTCGTTGATGGTGATCTTTGTGAGCGGCTTTTTGAGCAGCAGATTTTTGAGCGACTGCTCGAGCGCCCGCTTTGTTACCTGTGACATGGCGTTCTCCTTATCCGATATTTTGAATTTTCCCGTCCGCGAGCGCGAGAAGCGAGCGCTCCTGCTCGATCTCGCCCCGATACGGGTAGGCTTCAGCGATCTTTTCAAACCGGCCGCGCAGCAGGGCGGCGCGCTCTTTGTCGCCGTCGTGCAGCAGGGCGAGGGCGTACTCCGTGCGCAGCACGCTCGGGAAATCCTTCATCTGGCGCATGAAGCGGCGCTGCGGCTTTGTGAGCATCGCATCGACCGTGCCGCGGCGGTTTTCGCCGAGGAGCTCCAGATACATCTCGTCGCACAGCAAAAGCGCGCGGTAGAGCCCGACGAGGTTCGCCCCGCCGGAGAGCAGGCGCGACATCGCCTCGTGCGCCTCGGCGAAGCGGTGCTCGTCCATGAGGCGGCTGCAGCAGAAAACGCCGGTCGCGGCGACGAGGGCGTTTTGCATTGCCTCGTCCGATGGCATGACAAACCATTCGTCCGGCATATCGCGCAGGCGCTCGCCCTCCGTCTGGCGGCTGTTTACGGCCATCTGCAGATAAAAGGCGCGCATGGCCTCCGGATCACGGCGCAGGGAGAAGGCGTTTTTGCCGTCGTTGTCGATCGGTCCGAGCCGGAGCGGGATGCCGTTCGTGAGCGCGAGATAAAACCCCGCGAGCGCAAATAGAAAGAGCAGAGACGCGCCCATGCTGCCGCCGCCGGAGAGAAAGTACCCGCCGAGCGCGAGAAGCGCGGTGAGCAGATTCATAAGCGGCCCCGCGAGATTATAAAGCATCACCGGAATTTTCCCGTCCACGGGCTCCGGCGGCGTCATCAGGCACTGCCCGCCCGTCCCGGCGAGCTTCAGGCGGCGGAAGCAAAGCGCACCGTTTTCGCGCTGTAATTGGAGATTCCCGATGCGGAACGAGCAGAATTTATACCCTGTCAGCAGTCCGCCGATCAGATGGCCGGTCTCGTGCAGGATGATCTGCAAGGCGAAGGAGACGCAGAGCCCGGCAAGCCCGAAGAGGAACACGGCGAAAAAGCTCTCGTTTTCGGGAAGCGCATAGCCGACACCCGCGCCGAGCCCCACGCAGAGAACGAGCGAGAGGATCATCCCCGGCTGAATGGCTGATGGCTTCTTATTCTTTGCCTTTGTGTCCATACTATCACCCGACGGCATTATAACAGATTTTTTGCCGGATGCAAATGCATGACAGCCCCGCCTCCTGCGCGGAAAACATTTGAAAAAAGGACGGGAATACTGTATACTGACTCTGTTTGTATATGGGGAGGGATCCGGATGACCGATATCGAGATCACGCACAAGTGCGCGCTGAAAAATATTTCCGAGATAGCCGCGGCTGCGGGCATCGGCGAAGCATACGTTGAGCCTTACGGCAGACACAAGGCGAAAATTTCCCTCGACCTGCTGCGCGAAAAGGCCGCCGCGCCGGACGGAAAGCTCATTCTCGTCACGGCCATCACGCCGACACCCGCGGGCGAGGGAAAGACTACGACCTCCATCGGCCTTACCGATGCGCTCCGCCGCTGCGGAAAAAACGCGCTCGCCGCGCTGCGCGAGCCGTCGCTGGGGCCGGTGTTCGGCATCAAGGGCGGTGCGACCGGCGGCGGCTATGCCCAGATCGTCCCGATGGAGGACATAAACCTTCATTTTACCGGCGATTTTCACGCCATCGGCGCTGCCAACAACCTGCTCGCGGCGCTGCTCGATAACCACATTCAGCAGGGCAACGCCCTCGGGATCGACCCGAAGCAGATCACGTGGAAGCGCTGCGTCGATATGAACGACCGGCAGCTGCGGCACGTTGTGGACGGGCTCGGCGGAAGAGCGAACGGCTGCCCGCGCGAGGACGGGTTCGACATCACCGTGGCAAGCGAGATCATGGCGGTGTTCTGTCTTGCGGAGAGCCTTTCGGATCTCAGAGCGCGGCTCGGCCGCATCATCGTGGGGTATACCTATGACGGCGCGCCCGTTACGGCGCACGATCTCAGGGCCGAGGGCGCAATGACCGCGCTGCTGCGCGATGCGCTCTGCCCCAACCTTGTCCAGACGCTCGAGGGAACGCCCGTGCTCGTCCACGGCGGCCCGTTTGCGAATATCGCCCACGGCTGCAACAGCGTGCTCGCTACGCGCATGGCGCAAAAGCTCGCGGACTATACCGTCACCGAGGCGGGCTTCGCCGCCGATCTCGGCGCGGAAAAGTTCTTTGACATCAAGTGCCGTCTGGCAGATCTGCGCCCCCACGCCGTCGTGATTGTGGCGACGGTGCGCGCGCTCAAATACCACGGCGGCGTGGAAAAGGACGCGCTCGGCGCGGAAAATCTCGAAGCGCTTGAAAAGGGCCTTCCGAACCTTCTGCGCCATGCGGACAATATCAAGAATGTATTCGGCCTTCCGTGCGTCGTGGCGGTGAACGCCTTCCCGACGGACACGGAAGCGGAGCTCGCGCTCGTGGCGGAAAAATGCGCCGCGCTCGGCGTCAAAGCCGTGCGGAGCGACGTGTGGGCGCGCGGCGGCGCGGGCGGCGAAGCGCTCGCGGCCGAGGTCGTGCGGCTCTGCGAGGAGAAAAACGAGTTCCGCTTTGCCTATGATCTTGACGGCACGATCGAGGAGCGGCTCGACGCGCTCTGCCGGAACGTGTACCGCGCGGAAGGCGCTGTTCTCACGCCGGAGGCAAAAAAGCAGGCCGCGCGGCTCACGGCGCTCGGCTTTGGGGCGCTGCCGGTGTGCGTTGCCAAAACGCAGTACAGCTTTTCGGACGACGCGGCAAAACGCGGCGCGCCGGAGAGCTTCACCGTGACGGTGCGGGAGATCCGCGTCTCGGCGGGCGCGGGCTTTCTCGTCGCGCTCACGGGCAATATTATGACGATGCCGGGGCTTCCCAAGTCACCTGCCGCCGAGCGGATCGACGTGGACGAAAACGGCGTCATTACGGGGATGTTTTAAGAATGGAAATGCTCCATAAAAGCGTGAACGACTTTACCGCCGCGCTCGCTTCCCGGGCGTCTGTGCCGGGCGGCGGCAGCGCGAGCGCGCTCGCCGGAGCGCTCGCCGCCGCGCTCGGCGGCATGGTGGGGGAGCTCACCGTTGGAAAGAAAAAATACGCCGCCGTTGAGCCGATTTTGCGCGAGCTGCTTGACGAAGCGGAAAAGCTCCGGGGACAGCTTCTGGAGTGCGTGGAAAAGGACGCCGCGGCGCTTGCGCCGCTCGCGAAGGCCTACGCCATACCGAAGGACGCCCCCGCCCGCGCCGAAACGCTCGAGGCGTGTCTCCTCGCCGCCGCCGCGCCGCCGATGGAGGTTCTGGAACTGACGGGGCGGACGGTGGAGCTGCTGCGCGGCTTTGCCGATATGGGAAGCCCCATCGCGGTTTCGGACGCCGCGGTCGGCGCGGCTCTCGCGCTCGCGGCGCTGCGCGGCGCGGAGATCAATGTGCGCGTCAATACCCGGCTCATGCAAAATAGGGAGCGCGCCGCGGCGCTTGATGCGAAGGCGCATGCCCTCGTGGATAAGTACGCGCGGCAGGCCGAAAAGATCTATGACGATATCTATGGGAGGCTCGCACGATGAGCATGCTTCTCCGCGGCGCGCCCGCCGCCGCCGCGCTCAACGAAAAAACGGCGCAGCTCGTATCCGAGCTGCGCGAAAAGGGCGTTGCCCCGACGCTCGCCATTGTGCGCCTTGGAGCGCGCGAGGACGATCTCTCCTACGAGCGGGCGGCGGTAAAGCGCTGCGCCGCCGTGGGCATTGAAACGCGGTGCGCCGCTTTGCCGGAGAACGCTTCCGGCGGAGAAGTGGAAGAAACGCTGCGCGCCCTGAGCGCCGATGCGTCGGTGCATGGCATACTGCTGCTGCGCCCGCTGCCTCCGGCGCTGGACGAGGCGCGCATACTGCGCGCTATCGCGCCGGAAAAGGACGTGGACGGCGCGGCGGGGAGCTCTCTCGCCGCGGTGTACGCCGGGACGGACGAGGGCTTCGCCCCCTGCACGGCGCAGGCGGTGCTGGAGCTGCTGGACTATTATGAAATCCCCATCGAGGGAAAGCGCGCCGTCGTGCTCGGGCGGAGCCTGGTTGTCGGACGCCCGGCGGCAATGCTGCTGCTGCACCGCGGCGCAACGGTGACGCTCTGCCACTCAAAGACCGAAAACGCAGCGGGCCTTGCGCGCGAAGCGGACATCCTCGTCGCCGCGGCCGGGCGGCGCGAGAGCGTCGGCGCGGCGTATTTCCGCGCCGGACAGACGGTCATCGACGTCGGCATACACTATAACGAAGAGACGCAGAAGCTCTGCGGCGACGTTGCTCTCGCCGAAGCGGATGGCGTCGTTCGCGCCGTTACGCCCGTGCCGGGCGGCGTCGGCGCGCTCACCACGGCGGTACTGGCCGCGCACACGGCAAAAGCCGCGGCGCGCCGGATAAAATAAATTCAATTCAGAAAACACATGACAGAGTAGGTGCAAAGCGTAAAGTGCCGCGGGATGGGATGTTGTCCGTGGACGAAGCGGCGAGAGCCGCGCGGTTTTGCTCCGCATCCGCTGCCACCCGAGGATACCGCTCCTTCCGTGGCAACTGTCACGAAAGGAGTCTTTTTACGCCATGAAAACAAGAAAACTCGCCCTGAACGCCGTGCTGGCGGCCATGTGCGCCGCGCTCGGCGCGCTCGCGCTCGATCTCAACAGCATCAAGATCACCTTTGAGAGCTTCCCCATCCTGCTCGGCGCGCTGCTCTTCGGCCCGCTGGACGGCCTTGCCGTCGGGTTCGTGGGGACGCTTTTGTACCAGCTTCTGCGCTACGGCGTTTCGGTCACGACGCCGCTTTGGATATTGCCCTACGCGCTTGCGGGGCTCGTGGCCGGCTTTTACGCCAAGCGCCGCGGCTTTTCGCTCACGACCGGACAGACGGTCGGCATCGTCGTGGCTGCCGAGGTGCTCGTCACGGCGCTCAACACGCTCGTCATGTACATCGACGCAAAGCTCTACGGCTACTGGTTTCCGGGCTTCATCTCGGCCATGCTGCTGCCGCGCGGCGCGGTGTGCGTTGTGAAAGCCGTTGTGTTCGGCCTCGTGCTGCCGAAGCTGTGCGCGCGCGTGCGCCGCGCGCTGCCCGGAGAGGGAGAGAAAACACATGGAGCTTAACGAAGCGCTCACTTTTATCCACGCCACCGACTGGAAGGGAAGCCGCCTCGGTCTGGAGCGGATGCGCGAGCTGATGCACCGGCTGGGAAACCCGCAGGACAGCCTGAAATTTATCCACGTCGCCGGGACGAACGGCAAGGGCTCGACGAGCACGATGCTTGCCTCGATCCTGACGGCGGCGGGGTATAAGACGGGGCTTTACACCTCCCCGCACCTTGTGCGCGTGAACGAACGGTTCCGCATCAACGGCTCGGACATCCCCGACGCGGCGCTCTGCCGCGCCGCCGAAGCCGTGAAGGAGGCCGCCGGCGGCATGTCCGACGCGCCCACGGAGTTTGAGATCCTCACCGCGATGGGCTTCCGGTATTTCGCGGCGGAGAAATGCGATGCCGTGGTGCTCGAAGTCGGCCTCGGCGGGCGGCTCGACGCAACGAACGTGATACCCTCGCCCGAGGCCGCCGTTATTACGAACATCGGCCTGGAGCACACCGCCATTCTCGGCCATACGCTCCCGGAGATCGCGCGCGAGAAGGCCGGGATCATCAAGCCCGGCACGACGGCCGTGACGTACCCGGTAAACGCCGCCGTGGACGCGGTATACCGGGAGATATGCGCCGAACGCGGCGCGGTGTGGCGCGGCGCGGCGTTTGACGCGCTGCAGGAGCGCGCCCACTCGCTCGCCGGGCAGCGGTTCGACTATAAGAGCGAAAAGGACCTGACGCTGCATCTGCTCGGAGAGCATCAGCTCCGCAACGCGGCGCTCGCCATCGAAACGGTGAGCGTGCTGCGCGAAAAGGGGTGGAGCATCCCGGAGAGCGCGCTGCGCGAGGGACTTTCCGCGGCGCGCTGGGAAGCGCGGTTCGAGCTGCTGCGCGCCGATCCGCCTGTCATTGCCGACGGCGCGCACAACCCGCAGTGCGTTGAAGCGCTCGCGCGCAGTCTGGACGTGTATCTGCCGGGGCGGAAGGTCGTCTTTCTGCTCGGCGTGCTCGCGGACAAGGACTATGAGACGATGCTCGCCCGGCTGCTGCCGTACGGGAAGGAGTTTATCTGCCTGACGCCGGATTCGCCCCGCGCGCTCGGCGCGGACGAGCTTTGCGCGTATCTTCGCGCGAAGGGCGCGCCAGCGGTTTCGTGCGATACGGCAGCGGAGGGCGTGCGCCGCGCGCTGGAGGAAAGCGGCGGGGAAACGCCCGTTGTCGCCTGCGGCTCGCTCTATCTCATGGGCGAGGTGCGCGAGGCGGTGAAGAGCGGCAGATAAAAAGGCAGGGGAGGGGCAGCGCACCTCCCTGCCGGCATAGAGAGACTTTCGCGAGAGGGCCGTTTCGCTCTACGAAGAGGGGCGTTGCGCTTTGGCGGCGGGTCTGGTATAGTGGATAAAACGGTGTGGGGAAGGATTTCTTGATACGCTATGAACGGCAGTTATTTTCTTTTGACCAACCTCCTGTCCGAGGACGAAAAACGCGTCATCACGGGCATTGCCGCGCACATCGAGCGCGGCGAAAAGCGCGTCGGCATCCAGCAGATCGCGAGCGAGAATTTCCTCTCCGCCGCGACGATCGTGAAAATGTGCAAGCGCCTCGGCTTTGACGGCTACAGCGAGCTTTACTACTATCTCAGCCGTCAAATGGACCGGCGCGGCGAGCGAAGCGCGGAAAATCTCAAAACGCTCGTGGACAACTATTCGGACGAGCTCGTAAATGGCTTCTGCGCGCTGCTCGACGCTTCGCGCCAGGTGAAAATGTTCACGACCGGCGAGGGCTTTTCCAGCATCGTGGGCGAGTATATCGCGCAGCGGCTCTCCATCTGCGGCTTTATGGTCTATAATAACGTCCATTTCTATGACCACATGCTCTTCTGCTCGGCGCACGATCTCACCGACGAGGAGGCCGCGCCGAGCGTCATGTTCGCCGTGAGCCAGAGCGGGGAGACCGAGCCGGTGCTCAACGACGTGCGCCACGCCCGGCAGAACGGCCAGAAGGTCGTGACGTTCACCAAACGCGCCGATTCCGCGCTCGCGCGGCTCTCGGATCTCGTCATCGTGGTGGACGGCTCAAAGCAGACGCTTGCCGGGAGCCTGCCGAACCCCTTTTTCGGCCATGTGATCCTCGCGTTTGAAGAGCTGGTGGCGTATTACTTTTCTTCAAAGAACTAACATTTTTACTGAATCGGAAATTTTTTCTTTCGCGGGGTGTGCTATACTTGCTTTGAGGAATGGCGCACCTTGCTTTTTGCGTATGCGCCGGAAAAAATAAGAAGAGTATTATCGGAGGAAAAAGGATGAAAAAGATTTTTGCGCTCCTGCTCGCGGTCGTTATGACGCTCGGCCTGCTGGCCGGCTGCGGCACCGCCGCCGAGACCCCGGACACCGAAGCCCCGGCTACCGAGGCTCCCGCTGCGGAAGAGCCCGCCGCCGAACCCACCGCGAAGAAGATCGACACCCTGAAGGTCGCGTTCGTCCCGTCCCGCGAGCCGCAGGAGATCATCACCGTCACCGAGCCTCTCAAGGAGATGCTCAAGGAACAGCTTGCCACTCTCGGCTACGAAGTCGGCGAAGTGGAGATCACCGTCGGCACGACGTATGAAGCGGTCGGCGAAGGTCTTGAAGCCGGCACGATCGACGTCGGCCTCATCCCCGGCGGCACCTACGTTCTCTATGACGACGGCGCCGAGGTCATTCTCACCGCCACCCGCGACGGTCTGAGCAAGGATTCCGACAACGCGAAGGACTGGAACGACGGTCAGCCCACCGAGGCTTCCGACCGCCAGGCGGTTTCCTACCGCGCTCTGTTCATCGCCGGCCCGTCCGAAAAGGGCAAGGCTCTGCAGGATAAGGTCAACGCCGGGGAAGAGCTCACCTGGGAAGACCTCGACGGCGCCAACTGGAGCGTCATGGGCACTTCCTCTCCCGCGGGCTACATTTACCCCGCTCTCTGGCTGCAGGATCACTACGGCAAGGGCATCTCGGATCTCTCCAGCGCCGTGCAGTCTGACTCCTACGCCAGCGCCTTTGCGCGTCTCGCCTCCGGTCAGGTCGACGTTCTCGTGACCTATGCCGACGCCCGCCGCGACTATGCCGAGCGCTGGAACAGCGAGTTCGGCCGTGAAGGCTCCATCTGGGAGGAGACCGGCGTCATCGGCGTCACCGCGCCCATCTACAACGACACCATCTCCGTGAGCAAGAACTCGCCCATCATGGATGCCGATCTGATCGCCGCGCTGCAGCAGGCGTTCATCAACATCGGCAATACCGATGCCGGCAAGCAGGTCATCGCCATCTACAGCCACAACGGCTACCAGATCGCGCAGTCCTCCGACTATGACAACGAGCGCGCCGCGCAGAAGCTCATTCAGGAGC
>ERZ773139.121-NODE-121-length-102528-cov-17.566081_pt1 | contig 102528 bp, 91 predicted proteins | sample MGYA00580854_ERZ773139 | MGnify/ENA primary metagenome ERZ773139 (study PRJEB29015, sample SAMEA2737809) | human gut metagenome | biome: human gut; feature: human-associated habitat; material: faeces | place: China | collected 2012 ...
CGTCGCTGCCGGAGAGCGTTACGCGGGCGAGCGTTTCGTCGCCGTCCTTGAGAACATAGGCGGGCGCTTCATCGGTATAGTCGAGCGAGCGGAACGCCTGCACGCTGCCGCTGCCGAAGCGCTCTTCCATGTAAGCGCGCACACGGTCGCGGCCGTCGATGTTCTCCGGGCGCTTCTCGTACCAGAGATTTGTCCAGTCGTCGGCGGTATAGGAGGCGAGCCATGCTTCAAACGCGCGCTGCGGCGCCTGCCGCACGGCTTCGGCATGCTGCTTTTCCTGCAGCACGATGGCGTTCTGCTCGGCTTCCGCGGCTTTTTCGGCGTCCTTGTTTTTCTGAAAGCGCGCAAGCGCGACCCAAAGGACAATGAGCGCGGCAAGGAAGATCACCGCAACGACAAGAACATACGTCAGCAGACCCTTGCGGAAGCCGCCTTTTTTCTTTCGGTTTTTCGGAACGATCTCCTCGTCCGCGGCGGGATTTTCCGCACGGGCGGGACGTTCGCGGCGCGCGCTTTTCGTTTCCTGTGCGGGACGCTCCCGACGAGCAGGCTTTTCTTCCGGCGCGGGGCGTTCCCGACGCGCGGGCTTCTCTTCCGGCGCGGGGCGTTCCCGACGCGCGGGTTTGTCCTCCTGCACGGGACGCTCGCGGCGGACAGGCTCACTATCCTGCGCGGGACGTTCCCGACGGACGGGCTTTTCTTCGCTCGCAGGGCGTTCGCGGCGCACCGGGGCCGCTTCCTGCGCGGGGCGCGCTGCTCTCCGGATGGAGGCGGGCGTCTCAAAGCTCTCCTCCGGAATGGGCGAGGGAGCTTCAAAGCTCTCCGCGGGGATCGGAGCGGCGGGCTCTTCCGGCAGCGTCTCCGCCGCGTGCGCAGTCACGCGCTCGGCGGTCTCCGGAATATCAAAGAGCAGCTCCTCCTCGCGGACGGAGGGAGTGCGCTCGGCGCGCGGCAGGCGCGTTTCGCTCTTCCGGCTCGTGCCGGATACAGGTTTTTCATGCTTTCCCATAGCTGCCCTCAATTCAAAATGAGAATGGCGGTGGACATCTGGCGCATGCCGATGATGTTCGAGCCGCGGGTGATCTGCTCACCGTTGTAGTACATGAGCGAGGACGAGCCGCCGTCGAGGTTCGCGGCGTTGACTGCGCCGCGGTCATACATGATCTTGGCGATATCGTCGTACGTCGCGCCCATGCTGTCGGGCTTGCGGCCCTCGATGACCATCAGAAGGATGGTGCCGTCCGCACACTGGCCGATGCAGGTGCGCGGGTTCATGCCGCCGCCGAGATTCGTCTGCAGCTCGCCGTCCTTCACGAGCACCGGGCCGGGGGAGAAGCTGACCGCGCTCATCAGCCCGAGATCGAGCGCCTGCTGGCCGGACATGTCTCCGACGTGGAGGATATGATCCGCGTCAAAGCCGATAACATTGAGATACCATGTGCCGGGATCGCCGTAGGCGATGGCGCCGTCACGCATGACGAGGCCGTCGGGGATGCCGCCGTTGCCGCCTCCGCCCGGATCGTAGAAGCCGCCGGCGTTCGTGCCGCCGATGGCGTTATACTTATCGATAAACTCGTAAAGATACAGTCCGTGATAGTTCGCGCCGTAAGCGTCCAGCGTGCCGACAACGACCTTTGACGGATCGCGGATGATCATGAGCTTGCCCTTAAAGGTCGAGCCCTTGATGTCTACGACCTCAAGCCACTCGCCGCTCTCGCCGGTGTTCTCTGACGGGTCGGCCACGACGACCTGTCCCGCGTTGGTGTTTTCGTCTTCCACGGTGCGGCCGTCCTCGTAGGGCAGCTCGACAAAATTGTCGTCCGGCGACGGTTCATCGTCCGTGGAGGTGCTGACGGGGTGCAGTATCGCGTCCACCTGCGCATCGGAAAGATAGATGTGCGGCAGGAATTTCAGCGCGCTCGTCTCATTAACGGACAGCACGAAAAGCCGCTCTGCTTCGGCCGAAGGGCCGTGGATCAGCACGCCCATCACGCCAAGCAGGAAAACGGCAAACAGCAGTATGGTGACCAGCAGGATCAGCAGAATGCGTCCAACGACGCGGAAGATCCCACCGGCTGCGCTGCGTTCACGCATGGTTTCATCCTCGCTCTCAACAGTAATATAAAGACACCAAATTAGTATACACCAGAATGTCGCCTTTTGACAAGTTCCTTAATCCAAATATAATAAACGACTTCTATCTTTATAGACGAAAAAACCGCCCCTCCGGTTCTCCCGGAGAGGCGGCGCGCGGAAAAAAGAGAGGATGAGTAAAAACGTTTTTACTTTTCGGGCTGCAGGAGCTTCGTCTTTTTGGAAAGGAAGTAGATGACGATCGCCGCGATGAGCCAGTTGAAGGCGGTGTAGATGAAGTTGTAGATGAACGAGTAGATCCACACGTTCTTCATCGCCATGCCGAGGAACACGTCCGGCATGTACTCGCCCCAGACGAACACGCCGCTGAGGACGAAGGAGAGAAGCGCGCCGAGCGCGCCGATGACGGTGCCGAGCACCGGCTTTTTCGGCGTGAAACCGGCAAGACCGGTGAGCGCGTAGGCCAGAGCGTAGTCGAGCAGGAGCGACTGCCAGCCGTAGGCGATGCCGCCGCCGATGATGGCCTTGAGAACGCCGAAAACGAGACCCGCGCCCATGCCCCAGATCGGGCCGCGCCGCAGCGCGAACACCATCAGAGGAATGAAGAGCAGGTTCATCGATCCGCCCTGCGCGAACAGATCGAACTTGAAGAAGTTGAGCACGACCGCCATGGCGACCATGATCGCTCCTTCGCAAAGTGTGCGGGTGGTCTGTTTGCTTTTCATAAAAAAGCCCTCCAATAAAAAAATCAGCCACCCGATCCCGGACGTGGCTGAAGAACAAATACCGTATAGGCACTCCCTCCGCCGGCATTACCCGGATCAGGTAAAAGGGTACCGGCGCTTCGCTTCGCACCGTCTCAGCCGGGAAAACCCAGCACCCCTGTTCTGTACGCACATCATACCGCACGAAAAAGGGAATTGCAAGCGCAACTTTGACGAATTGCGCCGGAGACTTGACCGCGCTTTATGCAAAAGGTATAATTGCTCTGTATAAAAGGGAAAGGATGGGCCTTTCTATGATCCAACTGAAAAACGCCGCGCTGGAATCCTCCGCCGGAAAAAAGAGCGTGCATGCGCTGCGCTGCCTGAATGTCACGCTGCCGGAGACCGGCCTCGTGGTGCTCACCGGCGTGTCCGGCAGCGGGAAAACGGCGCTGCTGCATCTGCTCGCTCTGCGTGAGACGCCGTCCCGCGGCGAAATCCTCATCGGCGGCGAGAATACGGCGCGCTGGAGCGAAGCGCGGCGCAGCGCCTGGCTGCGGGAATGCGCCGCCGCGGACGAAGCGCTTCTCTTTGCCGATCTCACGCTTTCGGAAAACGCGGAGCGCGCCGCGGTGCTCGCGGGCTTCTCCGGCCGGGACGCGCGGGAGAATGCGCGCGAAGCGCTCGCTCTGCTTGGGCTCGAGGGCGCGGCGGGCGTATACCCGGACCGCCTCTCCGGAGAGCAGCGGCGTCTCGGGGCGCTCGCCTGCGCGCTCGCCCGCAAAGGCCGCGTGCTGCTTCTGGACGAGCCGGCAGACGGTCTCAGCGCGGAGAGCGCGGAGACCGTGCTCTCGCTTCTCGGTGAAGCGGCGGCAGATCAGCTCGTCATCGTCGCGGCGCGGAATGCCGAGCCGTTCGGCGAGGACGCGCGCGTCCTGACGCTGGAGGACGGGCAGATCGCCTCCGACACGGATGAGGACGCGGAGAGCGCGGCTTCGACGCACCAGAGCGTCGCCGGGGCCTCCGGCGGGGAACGCCTCCGCATGGTGTTCTTCAATTTCTCAAAGAAAAAGAGCCATACGCTGCCGCGCCTGCTCGCGCCGATGGTTGCGGTGCTGCTCTGCCTTTTGCTGTTCGCCGCCTTTTCCGGCGGAGAGCAGAGCGCGAAGGACGCGGAAACGGCGGTGCTCTCCGCCTATCCGGTCATGCTCGACGCAGGAAGCGTTCCCTCCGGCGATCTCGGAGCGCTCGGCGACTGGCTGGACGGTCACACGGACGAAAAAACGATCTCCGTGCAGCGCCGTTACGCCATCACACCGCGCATTTACAGCGGCGATACCTCCTCCGCCGGGACGGAAGCGCTCAACAGCGAGGAGAACAACACGCTCTGGACGCAGCTCCCGGAAGGGGAGGACCTGCGGCAGATGCGCTATACGCTCGCTGCCGGCCGCTGGCCGGAGCGGTACGATGAGGCGGCGGTGCTGCTCGACGCGCGCGGCAAGGTGGACGAGAGCTGCCTCCGCTCGCTCGGTCTTGACTCGGAAGCAAACGCCAACATCAGCTATACCGAGCTTCTGCGTCTTTCGTTCCGTGTGCTGCTGCCGACGGACGAGTACGTCCAAAATGTGGACGGCACCTGGGGCTATATGGGAGGAGATACGGCGTATCTCACCGCGAAGATCGCTTCTTCGCAGCGGCTGAATATCGTCGGCATCCTGTGCCCGGCGGGGGAGACTCCCGGCGAGAGTCTGACCGGCGGCGCGGCTTACCTGCCGGAGCTCATGACGTGGACCGTGGAGACGGTGCTCGGCAGTGACATCGTAAAAGCGCAGACGGCCTCGCCCGATACGGATGTTCTGACCGGCCTGCCGTTCGACACCGAGGGTGTATATGCGCAGGACGAGACCGGACAGCGCGCCGCGCTGCGCGGCTTTGCCGTCGGACAGACCCCGGCGCAGCAGGCGGCCATGGTGCTCGATCTCACCGGAACGGCGACGGAGACCGAGCGGGCGCAGGACGCCCTTTTGCAGACCATTGCCTCGCTTTCCGGCGAGGCGCTGGAAAATGCCTTCGCCCGGTATATCGTCTCCGGCGTTTCCTCCGGCTCGCTGGAAGGAAATCTCCGCGCGTTCGGCGCAGAGGCGGCGCAGACCGTGACGCAGCTGCGGCTCTATGCCGACAGCTTCTCCGCGCGCGAAACGCTCGGCGCGGTGCTGCGCGGCTATGCCGAGACCGTGACCTATGCCGACGGCGCCTCCGGCCTTGTACAGCCGGGGATGGCGCTCATGGAAAGCGCGGAAAAGACCGACCGGCTCGGTATGGCCCTCACGGGCGTACTCGCCGGCGCGTTTATCGTGCTTGTCTCGGCACTGGCCGCCTCGGCGCGCCGCCGCGAGCTTTGGCAGCTCCGCATGCTGGGGCTTTCGTCGCCGCAGGGCATCGTCGGCGCGGAAAGCCTGCTGCTCGGCCTTTTCGGCGGCGTGCTCGGAGCGGGCGCTGCGTGGGCGCTTTGTGCGCTGCTCGGCTCGTTCGGCGGCGCGGCGCTCTCGCTCCCGTGGCAGACCGCCGGCATTGCAGCGCTCGCCGCGGCGCTCCTTTCGTGGCTCTCCGGCAGGCTCGGCGCGTCCGGCGCACGGAGGTAAAAGGTCAATAGTATTATAAAAATCCGTATGCTTTATCGAAATCGAAAAGCATACGGATTTTTTTTACTCTTCGCTTGGTTCCGGTTCGGATGCCGGTTCCGTTTCTCCGCGGCGGCGGAACTTTGGCAGAGCACGGTTCAGGCACGCGCTCAGAAGCAGGATGTACTGGCAGTAATAGAGCCAGAGCATCACGACGACGACCGTTACGAGACTGCCGTAGGTACCATAGCTCCCCGTGGCGGAGACCCATGCCGAGAACGCCCACGAGAAAATCGACCACCCGACCGCGGCAGTCAGCGCGCCGGGCAGCACCTCACCGAAGCGCGGGCGCAGTCCGGTGCTCCAGCGGAAGATGGCGGCAAAGAAGATCGTCAGCAGCGCGATGACCACCACGAACCGGAGGTGCAGCAGAAACGAGAAGAACGACTGCGAGCCGGGAAGGTATTTTTCCACCAGCGCCTTGATCTGCTGGCCAAAGCCGCCGAGCACGAACGAAAGGATCATCATAAGCAGCATGCCGAGCGTATAGATGATGCCGCGGGCGCGGCGCATCAGAAATCCGGCGCGGCGCGGCTGCTCATAAATATCCTCCAGCCCTCGAATGAGCGAGGCAAAGCCCATCGCCGACGACCACACCGTCGCCGCGATGGAAATGCTCAAAACGCCGACGCCGCTGCTGTATACGTCCGCAATGATGACGCGGATGAGCTGGTTCATCGAGTCCGGCAGCACGGGCGCGACCGTCGTGAGGAGCTGTTCCTCGGTGATGGACGTATAAGGAAGAACAGACACGCACAAAATGACGATGGGCACGATGGAGAGAAAAAACCAGAACGCCGTCGAGGCGGCGATGGTGGCGATCTGCCGCCGGCCCATGTAGTCCGAAATGTGCTGAAAATTTTCAATCAGTTTACGAATCTTTTTCATACGGCGGATTATATCCTATTTTTCCCGCGGTAGCAAGGGGAAAATGGCGCGCTATTTACTTTCGGCGAGGAATCGTGTAGTATGGAAACGGGTGATGCAAATGAAAATGAAAAAAAGTATAGCGCTGCTTCTTGCGGCGGCCATGCTTTCCCTGATCCTCTGCGGCTGTGCGGATGACGCCGAGACGGTCGGCGCAGTCCGCGGCGACGGCAGCGTGAGCGATGCGCTCGCCACCGGCCTCGGCGTGACGGTGCCGGAGGACGAGACCGGCCGGTTCGCCTCGGCCGACGGCATCCACGCCGACGTGGACTATGCCGATATGACGTGGTACATCTACGATGCCGCGGAGCTGCTCGACAAGGCCGCGCGGCTCGGCAAAACGGCGGACGGCAAAGAGGCGGCAGACCTTTACGACTGGCTGATGGCGGAGTATGCCAAAGTGTACACGCTTGACAATCTCGCCTACATCGATTTCTACGCCCATCCCGGCGATGAGACGCTCAGCGACGCCTGCCGGCAGCTCGACAGCGTTCTCAACGAGGTGAACGACGCGCTCTGCACCGCACTCTCCGACGCGCTCGACGGCCCCGCGGGCTCCGCGCTGCGCTCGTATATCGGCGAGGACAAGGCAACCGCTCTGGTCGGCTATGATGAGCAGACCGACCGGCAGCGCGAGATCACCGAGCGCGTCTCCGAGCTGACGCTGCAGTACAACGCGCTCATCATGGAATATCTCAGCTATGACGAGGAGACCGAGAAGATCGGCGCACTCTACCGCGAGCTGGTGGATCTCCACAACGAGGAGGCGCAGATCGTCGGCTATAAAGACTATGCCGACTATGCCTACGAGGCGAGCTACGGGCGCGATTTTACGCCCGACGATGCCGCGGCGCTGTGTGAAGCGGTGAAGCCGTACGCGCGGCAGTATTTCGGCTCGCTCTATTATAATGAGGCGACGTATGCCGATTTCTCCGCAGACACCGACCTTACCGAGCGGGAGCTCGTCGGGCTCGTCACGCAGTATATGCCCCGCGTCTCAGACGACGCGGCCAAAGCGGCGGCGTATATGGAAAAGCACGGGCTGTACTTCATGGACAGCGCTGAGCGCGTCAGCGATCTCGGCTTCACCACGACGCTCGACCAGTATAATGCCCCCTTCATCTATCTCGCGCTCTATGGCGACCAGAACGACATCCAGAGTATGTTCCACGAGTTCGGCCATTATTACGACGCCTATGTGAACCCCGTGCCGGACCTTTTGCTGAGCGTCGGCTCGCTGGATATTTTTGAGATCCACTCAACCGGCATGGAGGCCCTTTCCACCGGCTGGTATGAGGATATCTACGGCGAGGATGCCGATCTCGCGCGCATCCGGTTTCTGGACAGCGCACTCTATACCGTCTTTTCCGGCTGCCTGTTCGACGAGTTCCAGCGCGTGGTCTACGCCGACCCGACTCTGACGCCGGAGCAGATCAGCCAGACGTTCGTGACCATCGCGCGCTCTTACGGCCTGCGATCCTTCGGCAAGGAGTTTTCGCACTACTGGATGCAGGTCAACCACAACTTCGAGTCCCCCTTCTACTATATCAGCTACGCCGTGAGCATGCTCGCCTCGCTGCAGATCTATGAAATGGCGGAGAACGACTGGGCTGCGGCGGCGGGCTTCTATAATGATCTCGTCTCGCTCGGCGCCTTTGATTACACGTACTGCGAGCTGCTTGACAAGGTCGGGCTCGAATGCTTCACCGACGGCCTGCCCGCGTGCGTTTCGCAGGCGGTGGAGGATATGGAAGCGCTCTGCCTTGCCTGGGAAAACGCGGCCTGAACGCGGACGGAGGGGGCTGCCCCGATAAAAAACGGCTCTCCGTCCCTACAACGGAGAGCCGTTTTTGTGGTTTAATCAGATGTATCCGCGGACAAGCGACACGCTCAGCGTGAAAAATTCGCGCATCGCGTAGTGGATGAAACCGAACACGGTGGAGCGGGCCGGGACACCGTAAAACGTGAATCCGCCGTTTTTCCGCGCCAGACACAGCGCGCGGAAAACGTGAAAGTCGTTCGTGACGATGCCGACGCTCTCCACGTCTGTCTCCAGCGAGCGCAGCATGGGGAGACTGTAGCGCATGTTCTCCTCCGTGCTCGTGGAGCGATCCTCCAAAAGAATGCGGTCTGCGTCGATGCCGCCCGCGACGAGATAATCGCGGATGCATTCCGCCTCGCTCATCGGCTCGTCCTCGCCCTGCCCGCCGGAGGCGATGCATACCGTATCCGGGTTTTCCTCCAGATAGACGCGCGCGGCGTTGATGCGCTGCCGCAGCGACCCGCTCGGACCGTTTTCATCGACTCTCGCGCCGAGAACGATGATGGCGTCCAGCCCCTCCGGAGGCTTCTGGAACGCGCCGGAAAATACCAGGCACTCCACGGCGAGAAATACGGCGACGGCGGCGATCACGACGATATTCGCTGCCCGGAGCCACGGCCGGGGGATCGGCGCGCTCTTTCCGTGCTTCCACGCCCATTTCCAGAGAAAGAAGCGGCCAAAGCACACGGCCGACAGCATCAGCCAGAGATAGAGCAGCGACTGCCCGAACCGCACGGTGATGCCCTGGCCGAGATAATATATAAGCGTCAGTATCCCGGCATACAGAAAGAGCCGGTTGATGCGTTGTTCTTTTTTTGTCATAGCGTACCTCCGGAAAAGATCTCCTGCCGGAAAGACGGGAAGAAGCCACTGAAAGTTCATTATACATAGTTTTGGGAGAAATACCAATGAGAAACGGAAAGTTTGAAGGATATCTGCTCGTTGCAGATTTTGACGACACATTCTGCCCGGAGCACGGCGCTCCCGTGCCGGAGGAAAACCGGCGCGCGGCGCAGCATTTCATGGACGAGGGCGGCCTTTTCACGATCGCCACGGGGCGGGACGTGCGCTCGTATTACTCCATCCGGGACAAATTCACCGTCAACGCGCCGCTCGTACTCAGCAACGGCGCCGTGATCTTCGACGGCGAATCCGGCGAGAGCTGGTACGAGAGCTTTCTGCCGTTTTCCTGCCGGAGCGACCTTCTTGCCGCGCGCGACGCCTTTCCCGGCACGGGCATGGAGGTCCACCGCGGCGCGGATGTGCGCGTCTGCGGCAGCAATGCGACGCTCGAGAAGCACCTTTCCCGTATGGGCGTGCCGGTTTCGGAGGCCGATCCGGGACATATTCTGTATCCGTGGACGAAGGTGGTGCTTGTAGCGCCGGACGAGATCCGCGCCGAGAGCGAAACGGCGCACGCGCTCTGCGCGTGGATCGCAGCGCAGTTTCCCGGACGGTACGAGGTCGTGCCCTCCGGCGCTCTGGTGGACGTTGTCGCCGCCGGGAGCGACAAGGGCAGCGGCGTGCGGCGGCTTGCGGAGTTTCTGGATATTCTTCCGGAAAACATCGTCTGCATCGGCGACGGCTGGAACGATATTCCGATGCTGCGCGCGGCAGGCCGCGCCTTCGCGCCGGAAACGGCGCTGCCGGAGGTTTTGGCACTTCCCGGCGTGACGAAGCTCGGCGCGCCCGGACGCTGCATCCGCGACGTGATAGACAGGCTTGAAGCGGATCAAAAATAAATTTTTATACAAATTTTCACCGAATTATTTGTTGACATTTCCAAGAGAAGAATTTATACTGAAACCAAATTCCGCAGATCGGAGCGAGATCGGCATCATGAACGTGTCTATTCGTATGTTTCGATACTTTTTTACCCGTACTATTTCATAGTATGGTAATTTGTGATGCGGAAAATGACCTTGGAAGCGAAGGCTTTTTAGGCGGCACAGATTACACTGTGCCGCTTTTTTGTTTTTGGAGGAATAACCGATGATCGTCATTTTGAAAAACGGCGCTGCCGAAGAGAAGAAAAACCAGCTTATTGACTGGCTGAAGGAGCAGGGACTGCAGATCCACACCTCCGTCGGCGAGTATCAGACCGTTCTCGGTCTCGTGGGTGACACGAGCCGGGTCGATATGGACCTTATCGCCAGTCTCGGCATCGTTGATTCCGTCAAGCGTGTCACGGAGCCGTTCAAGTGCTGCAACCGCAAGTTCCACCCGGACGACACCGTCGTGCAGGTCGGGGACGTGCGCATCGGCGGCGGGAACTTCGTGATGATCGCGGGCCCGTGCAGCGTCGAGAGCGAGGAGCAGATCGTCGGCATCGCAAAGGCGGTCAAGGCCTCCGGCGCGCAGATCCTCCGCGGCGGCGCTTTCAAGCCGCGCACCTCGCCCTATGATTTTCAGGGCCTTGCCGCCACGGGACTTGAGCTTTTGAAGATCGCCCGGCAGGAGACGGGCCTTCCGATCGTCACGGAGATCATGGGCACCTCCGCGCTCGATCTTTTCGCGGATGTGGACGTCATCCAGGTCGGCGCGCGCAATATGCAGAACTTTGACCTGCTCAAGGAGCTCGGAAAGCTCCGCAAGCCCATTCTGCTCAAGCGCGGTCTCGCCGCCACGCTCAAGGAGCTTTTGATGAGCGCCGAGTACATCATGGCGGGCGGCAATGAGCAGATCATCCTCTGCGAGCGCGGCATCCGCACGTTTGACGATTATACGAGAAACACGCTCGATCTTGCCGCCGTGCCGATGCTCCATGAGCTGACGCACCTGCCGGTCATCGTCGATCCGAGCCATTCTACCGGTCTTGCCCGCATGGTGCGCCCGATGGCGCTCGCTGCGGCGGCCTGCGGCACGGACGGCCTCATCATCGAAGTCCACAACGACCCGATGCACGCGCTGTGCGACGGCGCGCAGTCCATCAAGCCCGAGGAGTACGACGCGCTCTGCAGGGACGTGCGGACTATCCGCGAGGTGGCAATCCGATGACAGCGGGGATCGTCGGCCTCGGGCTGATCGGCGGCTCGCTCGCCAAGGCGTACCGCGCGCACGGCGCGCGTGTTCTTGCCTTTGATACGGACGGCGCGGTGCTCTCCTTCGCGCAGCTCGACGGCACGGTGGACGCCGTGCTGACAAAAGAAAATGTTTCCGAATGCGATATCGTTCTCATCGCGGTGCGCCCCGGCGCGGCGATATCGTATCTGCGCGAAGCGGCGCCGCATATCGGCGCGCGCCCCGTCGTCATCGACTGCTGCGGCGTTAAGCGGGAGGTGTGCGAGACCGCGTTCGCTCTCGCGCGGGAGCACGGCTTCACGTTTCTCGGCGGTCATCCGATGGCGGGCAGCCACCGCGCGGGATATAAGAATGCGCGCGCCAATCTTTTCCATGCAGCGCCCATGGTGCTCGTACCGCCGGAGGGAGACGATATCGCCCTTCTCGCGCGGGCCAAGGAGCTTTTGGCCCCGGCGGAGTTCGGGAAATTCTCCGTGACGAGCGCCGCGGAGCACGACCGCATGATCGCCTTTACGTCGCAGCTCGCGCATATCGTTTCAAACGCCTACATCAAAAGCCCCACCGCGCGCAGCCACAGGGGTTTCTCCGCGGGGAGCTATAAGGATTTGACGCGCGTTGCGTGGCTCGACCCTTCCATGTGGGCGGAGCTCTTTCTGGATAACCGGGACAATGTGCTCTTTGAGCTGGACAGTCTCGCGGAGTCCCTCGCGCAGTACCGCGCGGCGGTGGAGAATAACGATCTCGCGGCGCTCACGGCGCTTCTTGACGAGGGCCGCCGGCGCAAGGAGGAGGTAGACGGACGATGAAAACGATCCATGTAACGGCGTCGCGCGAATACGATGTTGTTATCGGCGCGGGGCTTCTCGATGAATGCGGGCAGCGCATTGCCGCGGCCGTTCCGGGCGCGGAAAAGGCGGTCGTCTATACCGATACGACCGTGTTCCCGCTCTATGCAAAGCGCGTGACCGAGTCGCTCAAGGCCGCGGGCTTTACGGTATTGCAGGACTACTTTCTTGCCGGAGAACACTCCAAAACGTTCCGCAACTGGGAGCGTATCCTCCGTTTCTTTACCGAAAACCGCGTGAGCCGGAGCGACGTTGTCGTTGCGCTCGGCGGCGGCGTTGTCGGCGACATGGTCGGGTTTGCCGCGGCGTGCTACCAGCGCGGCGTCCGGCTCGTGCAGATCCCGACGACGCTTCTCGCCGCGGTGGATTCTTCCGTCGGCGGGAAAACGGCAGTCGATCTCCCGGCAGGGAAAAACCTCATCGGGGCGTTCTGGCAGCCGTCGCTCGTTATATGCGATACGGATACGCTCCAAACGCTTCCGGACGCCGTCCGGCGCGACGGCTGCGCCGAGATCATCAAATACGGCGTACTGGACGGCGCGGCGCTTTTCTCCAGTCTGGAAAACAGCCTGCCGGACGAAATACCGGAGGATATTCTCGCGCGCTGCGTGGAGATAAAGCGGGATATCGTCGCCGCGGATGAATTTGATACCGGCGCGCGGCATCTTTTGAATCTCGGCCATACCGCCGCGCACGCGGCGGAGCTTTTGAGCGATTATTCGCTCTCCCACGGCAGCGCCGTGGCGATGGGGCTGTGCTCCATGGCGCGCGCGTGCGCCGCGCGCGGTCTCTGCAACGAAGAGGACGCCGCGCGCATCGAAGCACTTATCAAAAAATGCGGCCTTCCGACGGAGCTGCCGTATACGGCGGAAGCGCTCGCCAACGCCGCGCTTTCGGATAAAAAACGCGCCGGCTCAACGCTTCCCGTCATCACCGTTGAGGGGCTGGGACGCTGCACCGTGCGAAAGATCGCCGCATCCGATTATGCCGGATGGCTCCGGCAGGGGGGCGCAAGATGAACTTTGTCATTTCTCCGGGAGCACGCACCGGCGCGGTGCGCATCCCGGCTTCCAAATCGCAGGCGCACCGCCTGCTCATCTGCGCCGCGCTCGGAAAAGCGCCGGTAACGGTCCGCTGCGACGGGCTGAACGCCGACATTCTTGCCACGGCCGCGTGCCTTCGCGCTCTCGGCGCGAACATTGCGGAGCAGGATGGCACGCTGCATGTTGAACCGATCAAAGCAGTGCCGGACGGCCTCTGTGTCCTGCCCTGCGGCGAGAGCGGATCGACGCTCCGGTTTTTGCTCCCGGTCGTTGGCGCGCTCGGCGCGGACGCGGTGTTCCTGCGGGAAGGCCGTTTGCCTGAGCGCCCGCTCGAACCGCTTTTGAGCGAGCTTGTCCGCGGCGGCATGATGTTCCGATCCGAGGACGGGAAGCTCTTCTGCTCCGGAAAACTCGCGCCGGGAGAATATACGCTCCCCGGAAACATTTCCTCGCAGTACGTTTCCGCGCTGCTTTTCGCGCTGCCGCGCCTTGCCGGGAACAGCGCGCTCACGATCACCGGCGCGCGGGAGAGCGAGGGCTATATCGCCATGACGGAGAACGCCCTCGCCCAAAGCGGCGTCCGGCTATTTAAAACGGATTCCGGGTATGATATCCCCGGCGGGCAGACGTACGCCCTGCCCGCCGCGGTCAAGGTCGAGGGGGACTATTCCTCGGCGGCGTTCTTTCTCTGCATGGGCTCTCTCTCGCGCTGCGGCATCACCGTTTCCGGCCTGCGCGCCGATTCCGCGCAGGGCGACCGCGCCGTGCTCGATATTCTCCGCGCGATGGGAGCATGTGTGGAGGAAGCGGCCACGGGCATTACGGTGCGGCGCGGCACGCTTCACGGCGCGGTCATCGACGCCGCGCCCGTCCCCGATCTTATCCCCGCGCTCTGCGCGCTCGCTGCGGCGGCGGAAGGGGAGACGCGCGTTGTGAATGCCGCGCGGCTCCGGCTCAAGGAATCCGACCGGCTCGCAACGACCGCGGCAATGCTCGCTTCTCTCGGCGCACACGTCGAGGAGCTGCCGGAGGGACTCATCGTTCACGGCGACGGACTTCGCGGCGGCGCGGTGAGCGCGCAGCACGACCATCGCATCGCCATGGCGGCGGCGGTGGCGGCGTGCGCCTGCACGGAACCGGTCACAGTAGAGGGCTGGGAGTGCACGAACAAATCCTATCCGCGCTTTGGCGAGGACTTTAACGCTTTGAAAAGGGAGGAAACGCCGTGAGCAGTCTGGGAAAAAACTTTCGCATCACGATCTTCGGCGCTTCGCACGGCGAGGCCATCGGCGTCGTTATGGAAGGGCTGCCCGTGGGCTTTGCCATCGATATGGATGCGCTCAATGCCTTCCTCACGCGGCGCGCGCCGGGACGCGGGGCGTTTGCCACCGCGCGGCGCGAGAGCGATGCGCCGCTCTTTCTCAGCGGCGTGAAAAACGGCGTCACCTGCGGCGGCACGGTCACGGCGGTCATCCGCAACGGCGACGCCCATCCCGGCGACTATGACGCTCTGCGCAATACGCCGCGCCCCGGCCACGCGGACTTTGCCGCCCGCATGAAAGACGGCGATGCCGTCGATCTCTCCGGCGGCGGACGCTTTTCCGGACGGCTCACCGCGCCGCTCTGCGTTGCGGGCGGCATCGCCATGCAGCTTCTGGAAGAGGAAAACATCCGCATCGTTTCGCATATCGCCTCCATTGCCGGTATCGCGGACGAGGGCATCTTCCCGGCGTCCACACTGGGAAAACCGTTCCCGACGCTCAGCGAAGCGCGCGGCGAGGAGATGCTCGCTGCCATTGCAAAGGCACGCGCCGACGGCGACAGCGTCGGCGGCGTGGTGGAGTGCGCGGTGCTCGGTTTGCCCGCAGGTCTCGGCGACGCGCTTTTTGACGGCGTGGAGAGCCGTCTCTCCGCGGCGCTCTTCGGTATTCCCGCTGTGAAGGGCGTGGAGTTCGGCGCGGGGTTCGCCGCCGCCGCGCTGCGCGGCAGCGAGAATAACGACGCCTTTGTGCTGCGCGGCGGGAGGGCTATGACGGAGACGAACCGCTGCGGCGGTATCCTCGGCGGCATCACGACGGGCGCGCCGCTCGTGTTCCGCGCGGCGTTCAAGCCGACGCCGTCCATCGCGCGGCGGCAGCGCACCGTTGATCTCGCCGCCATGCGCGAAACGACGATCGAGATCGCCGGCCGGCATGACCCCTGCATCGTGCCGCGCGCCGTTCCCTGCGTGGAAGCGGCGGCAGCGGTCGTGCTATATGATATTCTTTGTTCGGAAAGAGGGAGAAAGCCATGAACATGGACGAACTGCGAGGCAGGATCGACGCGGTGGATGACGAGCTGCTGCGATGCTTTGCCGAGCGCATGGACATCGCCGGGGACATTGCCCGGTATAAAGCCGAACACGGCCTTCCGGTGCTCGATGAGCGGCGGGAGCGGGAAAAACTCTACGCCGTGAGCGAAAAAGCGCCGGAGGAGCTGCAAAGCTACGCCGTGTCGCTCTACGCGCTGCTCTTTGAGCTCAGCCGCAGCCGCCAGAACCGCCTGCTGCATAAGCAGAGCCCGCTCGCCGAGAGCATTCAGACAGCGATCGAGCAGACGCCGCCGCTTTTCCCGGAGAAGGCCGCCGTCGCCTGTCAGGGCGTCGAGGGCTCCAACTCCCAGATCGCGTGCGAGCGGCTGTTCCGCCTGCCGAACGAGCTTTACTTTTCGAGCTTCGACGCGGTGTTCAACGCCATCGAAAAGGGCCTCTGCCGCTACGGTGTGCTGCCCATCGAAAACAGCACCGCTGGTTCGGTGAACGCCGTGTACGATCTTATGATGCGCCACCATTTCCACATCGTCCGTTCGGTGCGCGTGAAGATCGACCACAACCTGCTCGCGAGGCCCGGCGCAAAGCTCTCCGGCATCCGTGAGATCTATTCGCACGAGCAGGCGCTCAGCCAGTGCGCGCAGTTCCTCTCGTCGCTTCCGGGCGTGAAGGTCATCCCGTGCGAGAATACGGCGCTCGCGGCAAAGCTCGTTGCGGAGTCCGGGCGGGACGACGTTGCGGCGCTCTCCACGCGCGCGTGCGAGCGGCTGTACGGTTTGGAATGTCTCGCCCCCTCCGTGCAGGATACGGCGAACAACTACACGCGCTTCATCTGCATTGCGCGCGATCTGGAGATCTATCCCGGCGCGGATCGGACGAGCCTTATGATGACGCTGCGCCACGAGCCCGGCTCGCTTTATAAAGTGCTCTCGCGCCTCTATGCGCTCGGCATCAACCTGAACAAGCTCGAAAGCCGTCCGCTCCCGGAGCGCAGCTTTGAGTTCATGTTCTATTTCGATCTGGAAAACCCGGTGTACGATCCCGCCTTCCTTCAGCTTGTGAGCGAGCTGGGGGACATCAGCGAGGAATACACCTATCTTGGAAGCTATAGTGAGGTAATTTGACATGATGCATTGCGGACTTCTCGGACAAAAGCTCAGCCACAGCTATTCTCCGGCCATCCATTCCATGCTCGGCGACTATGAGTATAAGCTCTATGAGACCGAACCGGAGAATGTGGAGACCTTCCTTCGGAAGGGCGATTTTGACGCGCTGAACGTCACGATCCCCTACAAAAAGTGCGCCGCGGCGATTTGCGACGAGCTCTCCGAAACGGCGCGCGCCATCGGCAGCGTCAATACGATCGTCCGCCGCGCCGACGGAACGCTCTACGGCGACAATACGGACGTCTACGGCTTTGAAGAGCTGCTGCGCCGCGCGGTGTTCTCGCCGCGTGCGAAAAAGGTGCTCGTGCTCGGCAGCGGCGGTGCTTCCGCCGCGGTGGTGTACGCACTTGAAAAGCAGCAGGCGCGCGAGATCGTCGTCGTCTCCCGCGATGGGAAGGACAATTACTCCAACCTCTCCCGCCACACGGACGCCGAGCTCATCGTGAACACCACGCCGGTCGGCATGTACCCGCACAACGGCGAGGCGGTCATCGATCTGCTGCGCTTCCCGCACTGCCGCGCCGTCGTCGATCTCATCTATAATCCCGTGCGCACGGAGCTTTTGCTGCAGGCGGAAAAACTCGGCATCCCCTGCGCGAACGGCATGGTGATGCTCGCGGCGCAGGCCATCCGCGCGAGCGAGATCTTCACCGGCAAAAAGGCGGCGTCCGGCGCGCTCGAGCACGCCATCGACCTCGTGAAGAGCAAGACGATGAACATCGTCCTCATCGGTATGCCCGGCTGCGGCAAGTCCGCCGTGGCGGAGGCGCTCGGCAAGGCGCTCGGCCGCGAGGTGCTCGATACGGACGCCTATATCGAGGAGCACACCGGCTATACGCCCGAGCAGATCATCACAATGCAGGGCGAATCCGTGTTCCGCACGCACGAGAGCGAGGCCGTGCGCGAGCTCGGCAGCGCCTTCGGCGCGATCGTCGCCACCGGCGGCGGCGCGGTGCTCCACGAGGAGAACTACGCGCCGCTGCACCAGAACGGCGTCATTTTCTGGCTGCGCCGCGATCTTGACAAGCTTGAGCGCGACGGCCGCCCGCTCTCCCGCGCGGGAAATCTCAACGCCATGTACGAAATGCGCGAGAAGCGCTATCTCCGCTTTGCGGACTATATCATCGACAACAACCGCGCGCTCGAGGACACCGTGGAGGACATCCGCAAGGTGATCTTATGAAGATCCTCGTCATCAACGGCCCCAATCTGAACCTTCTTGGCGTGCGCGAGCCGGAGCTTTACGGAAAGCGTGACTTTGCCGCGCTCGAGGCATATATCCGCGCGTCCTGCCGGGAGCTCGGCGCAGAATGCGAGCTTTTCCAGTCCAACCACGAGGGCGCGATCGTCGATGCCATCCAGTCCGCCCTCGGACGGATGGACGGCATCGTCATCAATCCCGCGGCGTATACGCACACGAGCGTCGCCATTCTCGACGCGCTCAAGGCCGTGGCGCTCCCGGCGGTAGAGGTGCATCTCACCGATATTCAAGAGCGCGAGAGCTTCCGGCACGTGTCCTACGCGGGCATGGCGTGCGAAAAGACGTTCGCCGGGCTGGGCTTTGAGGGCTACCGGAGAGCGGTCGAATATCTTGTGAACCGGGGGAAAACCACATGATCCCATCCGAAGTATACGCGCTCGGCGCGTCCGGCAACCCCATCCGGGAGATCGCCGATTACGCCATGCGCCGCGCCGAAGAGGTCGGCGCGGAAAATGTTTACGATTTCAGCATCGGCTCGCCGAGCATCGCCCCGCCCGCGGCGGTGCAGGAGACGGCGCAGCGCCTTATGCGGGAAATGTCTCCCACGCAGCTGCACGCCTACAGCCCCGATCAGGGCCTGCCGGAGGTGCGTAAGGCCGTGGCGGAGTATCTGAACGGCGCGTTTTCCATGACCTACGCGCCGGAGGATATCTACATGACGAGCGGCGCGTCCGCGGGCCTTGCCATCGGCTGCCGTGCGCTGCTCTCGCCGGGGGACGAGTGCATCACGCTCACGCCGTATTTTTCCGAATACCGCACCTATACCGAGGCCGCCGGCGGCGTCATGCGCGAGGTGCCCTCCGAGCCGGAGACGTTCCAGCTCGATTATGAGGCCTTCGCCGCGGCGGTGAACGGAAAAACGTGGCTCGTGATCCTGAACTCTCCCAATAACCCCTCCGGCGTCGTGCTGGGGGAGGAGAGCATAAAGAAGATCGCCGCTCTGCTCACCGAGCGCTCGGCGGAGTACGGTCACCCGATCTACATCCTCGCGGACGAGCCGTACCGCGATCTTGTCTACGACGGCGACGCCGTGCCGTACATCCCCGGTTTCTATCCCGACACGATCTACTGCTACTCGTTCAGCAAGTCCCTCTCGCTGCCCGGCGAGCGCGTCGGCTATCTCGCCGTGCCGCCGGAGAGCAAAGACCGCGCCGCGCTGCGCGCCGCCATTTCCGGCGCGGGCCGGATGCTGGGGTATGTCTGCGCGCCGGTGCTCTTTCAGCGCGTGTGCGCCGCGTGCCTCGGCCAGACGGGAGAGCTGCGCGAGTATAAGAAAAACCGCGATCTCATCTGCGAGGGACTCGCCGCGCTCGGCTTTTCCTGCGCGAAGCCGCAGGGGGCGTTCTATCTCTTCGTAAAATCACCGGAGGAGGACGCGCGCGCCTTCTGCAAAAAGGCGATGGCGCACGATCTTCTGCTCGTGCCGGGCGACGATTTCGCCTGTCCGGGCTACGCCCGCCTTGCCTACTGCGTGCCGGAGGAGCGGCTGCGCCGCTCGCTGCCCGCCTTTGCCGCCCTCGCCGAAGAATACGGCTTAAAAGCCGAATAAACCAAAGAAAAGGCCGTGCCTCCCAATCTCGGGAGGCACGGCCGGAGCTTGTCAAAAAAGTATTTTTGACAAGCTCTCAAACGAGACCCACTTCGTTGGGCTCTCGTTTGAAAAGGCTGCGGCTCGCCGCAGCGCACTCGCTGCGCTCGCACGTTTGCGAGCCGAGAAGTATTTTTGCCGACGTACATGCCGCCGGCAAAAATGCTTTGCACTTTATTTGCGCCTGCGGGCGCAAACTCTGCGAGGCTTTTTCGATAGGCTGAGGCCGTGCCTCCCAAAATTGGGAGGCACGGCCGATTTTTTACCACCGCGTCGGGCGGCGCAGGGCGCTGATCTTCCGGTAGCAGCTCTGGCAGAGACGTCCGCTCTGGTGGAGCGGGAGCGCCGCGCCGCAGCGCGCGCAGAAGCGGATGTTGTTTTTGAGATTGTAGAGCAGGATCTGGTTGATGCTCTCGGCGGCGTCCTCGCGCTTATCATAGAGCGCGTCGCGGTCGATCGGGCAGCCGAACGCCTTGGAAAACGAGAAATAGAGATCGAGCTTCCGGCAGTATTGCTCGAGCTGCGGGAGCGTAGGCGCATGTCCCTCGGGAAGCTCCGGGCAGGAGAGCGGCTGACCCTCCCGGAAGCAGCGCAGAAACGAGAAAAACAGCTCCAGAAGCTCTTCCTCCGTCTCGTCGAACGGAATGTTCGCGCACCGCAGCTCCTGCTCGCGCGTGAGCGAAAAGCCCTCCTGCCGCACCTTGCCGATGAGCGTGATATACCGGCTGACATCGAGCTTTACATACGGCGCGACGGTCGGCATTTTGTTCCACTCGGTCAGCACCTCGAGAAGATCGTGCTCCACCTGTAAAACGAGCTCGGAAAACCCGGCCACCGCCGTTTCGAGCGGCGGCACGGCCGCTTCCAGCCCCTCGCGGATGAAGTCCAGATTCTCCGTTGCGCCGACGTAGCCCTTGTCGTACATGCCGTAGCGCCCGGCGCGTCCGGCGATCTGCTGGATCTCGGCGGGCTTTAGGTCGCGCCGCTCCACGCCGTCAAACTTCCGCGTGTCCAGAAAGATCACGCGCCGGATGGGGAGATTCAGCCCCATGCCGATGGCGTCGGTCGAGACGACGTACTGCATCCGCCCTTCGAGAAAGCCCTCCATCTGCCGCCGCCGCGTGGAATAGGGGAGCGCGCCGTAGATGATGGCGGGCTCCTTTCCGTGCGCACGCAGATCCTCGGCCACGGAAAGCACCCCGAGCTTCGAGAACGTGATGAGCGCGTCGCCGGGCTTTACGTCGTCAAAATCGATCTCCCGGCGCATGCACACAAGCGGCGTTTTGCGCAGATGGCGGATCTCCTCCCACGTGTCGCCGGTGCTCTCAATGATGCGGATCAGAAGATCGCGCGCCTCGGGCGCGGCGCAGAGATGCACCTCCGGCGCGAGCACGCCGAGGATCGCGCGCGTCCAGGCAAAGCCGCGCTCCCGGTCGGCGATCATCTGGCACTCGTCGATCACCGCCACATCGTACCGCGCGGAGAGATCGAGCTTTTCCGCCGTGGCGGCGACGTGGGTATCCCCCTCGCGGCGGTCCTCTTCCTCGCCGGTCGTGAGCGAGCACGCAACGTCGAGATCAAGCAGCCGCTCCTGCGCTTCAAGCGCAAGCAGACGGAGCGGAGCAAGATATACGCCCGTTTTGGCTTTGCGCAGCCGCTCAAACCCGGCGTAGGTCTTGCCGGTGTTCGTCCCGCCGGTATGGAGAATAAAATGGCGCTGCATGGCGCGCGCTTCCGGATACTCGTCCTTCGGGTTGAGCGCCACGAGCAGCTTCAGGCTCGAGCGGATCGCGCGCGGGATATAAAAGACCGAATAGAGATAGGAGAGCGGGTGCTGCAAAAGCTCCTGCACGGGAAAGGCACCCTTTTCGAGAAGCCCGTCCATGTTCGCCTCCGGCTGCGCGGCGGTAAAAGAAGCAATGTCCCGCGCGCTGATCGAAAGCAGCACCGCGGCATAGCGCGCCGCGAGCTTCCCGGCGAGCGGAGAAGCTGCGTTCGCGCCGAGCCATGGCGCGGCGGTCACGAACCGGCGGAGCGTTGCGCCGAGCGGCTCTTTCCCGCTGCCATTCTCCAGATGCAGAAAGTGCTCGATATAGCTGATGCTCTGTCCCGGCCGCAGCCGCTTGGCAAACGCGACCGCCGGGATCTGGCGGAGGATCGCTTCATGGTAGCGCGCCGCAAGAGCCGCTTCCTGGCCCTCCGGCAGCGCGGCGGCGTCCCAGGCGTTTTGCAAAAGCTGTGATGCTGCATCGAGCGCCGCATCATCCGGTATGCTTTCCGTATTTTCGGCAGACGCCGCGCGCAGCGAGCGGAAGCTATCGCTCTGCTCGGCGCGGCGGATATCGTCCGTGCGCCAGGCGCGCACGCGGCGGCCGTTCCGATAAAGACGCTGCGGCTTCGGCAGGAGAGAGGCGATCAGCTCCTCCGTCCAGCCACGGCTTTTGAGCGTGCCCGCCGTCCATAATTTCGTATTTTTACTCACTTGCGTTGTTTCTCCTTGAAAGATCGCAAATACTATACCAGATTTTTTCCCATCGGGCAAGGCAGGGGCTTGACAGATAGACTGAATTGTGTATAATGAGCATACACAATAAATTATGCGACAGGGAGGAATGCGCGATGGAGCTTTTGTCCGTGCGCGATCTTTGCAAAACATATCCGGGATTTACGCTGGATCATGTCTCGTTCTCCTTGGAGAGCGGGTATATCATGGGGTTCATCGGGCGCAACGGCGCGGGAAAGACGACGACGCTCAAAAGCATGCTCGGCCTTGTTCATCCGGACGGCGGCACGGTGGAGATGTTCGGTATGGATCTCCGGGAAAACGAATCGGCCTGCCGCCAACAGATCGGCGTGGTGCTGGGCGACGCGCGCTATTACGGCTCGAAGCGCCTGCGCGATGTGGCGGAGACGACGGCGCGGTTTTACGAGCATTGGGACGACGCCGCGTACCGCGAATACATGGAGCGCTTCTCGCTCGACGAGACGAAGCGCGTGCGCGAGCTGTCCACCGGCATGTGGGTCAAGTTCACGCTGGCGCTCGCCCTCTCGCACGGGGCGCGGCTCCTCCTTCTCGACGAGCCGACAAGCGGCCTTGACCCGGTGAGCCGCGACGAGCTTCTGGACATTTTCCGCGATACGGTCGCGAACGGGGAGCGCAGCATCCTGTTTTCCACGCATATTATATCCGATCTCGAGAAGTGCGCCGACCTTATCACCTACATCCACAACGGAAAGATCCTCACGAGCACCGACCGCGACACCTTCACCGACGCTTACCGCAAGGTGACCGGCGGCAAGGAGGAGCTGACAGACGCCGTAAAGGAGAGCGCCATCGGTCTGCGGGAGCAGAGCTTCGGCTTTGAAGCGATGATGAAGACGGAGGACGCAATGGCTTCCGGTCTCGCGGCGGAGCCCATCGGCATGGAGGACATCATGGTGCACATCGAACGGGAGGGGAGAGAATGAAAAATCTGCTGTACAAGGAGTTCCGGCTCACCATCCATCCGAGCGTATACATCTTCTTCGCGCTCGCGGCGCTGCTGCTTGTGCCGTCGTATCCCTATTATGTCAGCTTTTTCTATCTGACGCTCGGCATATTCCTCACGTTCAAAACCAACCGCGCCGAGAACGACATTTTCTATTCCGCGCTTTTGCCGGTGCGCAAGGGCGACGTGGTGCGCGCCCGCGTCCTTACCGTTGCGCTGCTGGAGCTTGCCAACATTCTCATCGCCATCCCGTTTGCGGTAATTTCTGCAAAGATCAATCGCGCGGGAGGCAATAACGCCGGCATTGAGCCGAACGTCGCGTTTTTCGGTCTGTCGTTTCTGATGTACGGCGGCTTCAATCTCATTTTCTTCCCGGTGTTCTATAAAACCGGGCGGAGCGAGGGCAAGGCATTCCTCTGGGGCGACGTGTTTACGTTTCTCTATATCATCGTCGCGGAATCGCTCGCACAGTATATCCCCTCGCCGGTCAGCGCGTATCTTGACACGCTGGAGAAAAGCGCGCAGCTCCGCCAGCTTCCGGTGCTGTTCGCCGGGATCGCTCTCTGGGCGGTCTTTACGCTGCTCTCGGCAAAGATCAGTGCCGAGCGGTTTGAAAAGGTGGATCTATGAAGCTGACTGTGACGAATACATCGCCGCTGCCGCTCTACCGACAGATGTATGACCAGCTTGCCGCGCAGATCCTGCGCGGGGAGATAGCGCCCGGCGAGGCGCTGCCGCCGATACGGACCGTGGCGCAGGAGCTCTCGGTAAGTCTTATTTCGGTGCGGCGCGCCTGGGAAGAACTGGAGCGGGACGGCTTTATCCACACCGCCGTCGGGCGCGGGACGTTTGCCGCCGCGCTCGGCGAGACGGACAAAGCGGCCATGCGCCGCGCCATTTTAAAAGAAAAGCTCACCGACGCCGCGCAGTTCTGCGCGGCTGTCGGCGCATCCGGAGAGGAAGCGGCGGCGCTGCTGCGCGAGCTGATGAAGGAGGAAAACGCATGAGCAAAAAACTGCTGCTGATCGCCACCGGAGGCACGATCGCCTCGCGCCCGGCGGAGGACGGCCTGACGCCCGAAATGACGAGCGAGGAGCTGCTGCAATGCATCCCCGAGGTGCGCTCTCTCTGCGAGATCGACACGGTGCAGCCCTTTAATCTGGACAGCACGAACATGCGCCCGCAGAATTGGGTCGAGCTCGTGAAGATCATCCGGGACAAGTATGAAAGCTACGACGGCTTTGTCATCACCCACGGCACCGACACGATGGCCTATGCCGCCGCGACGCTCTATTATCTCATCCAGAACAGCCCGAAGCCCGTCGTGCTGACCGGCTCGCAGGTTTCCATCTACGCGCGCGATACCGACGCGCGGGAAAATCTGCGCAATGCGATCACCTATGCCGCCGATGACGACGCCTGCGGCATTCATCTCGTATTCGATAATAAGGTCATCTGCGCCAACCGCGCGCAGAAAACGCGCACGCGCAGCTTCAATGCCTTTTCGAGCATCGATTACCCGGAGGTCGCTGTCATCCGCGGCGGCGAGGTGCGCTATTATATCCGCGAGTCGTTCCCCGGTCCGGTGCGGTTTTATGATGCGCTTGACAGCCGCGTTTGCGTTATCAAGCTCATCCCCGGCATGGCGCCCGGCATTCTCGACTATGTGGCCGAGCACGCCCACGCCGTTGTCATCGAGAGTTTCGGCGTCGGCGGTGTGCCGTACTACGATAACGACGAGTTCACCGAGAAGATCGGCCACCTGCTTCGGAACCACGTGAAGGTCATTTTCACTACGCAGGTCTCCCACGAGGGGAGCGATATGGAGCTTTACCGCGTAGGCTTCCGCATCAAGAAAAAGTATGAGCTGCTCGAAGCCTATACAATGACGACAGAGGCCGTCGTCGCCAAGGTCGAATGGGCGCTGGCAAACTCTTCCGACGACGAGGAGTTCCGAAAGCTCTTTCTCACCCCCGTCGGCAACGACCGGCTCTGATTTTAAGAATAAAATGCAAAACGTCCGGAGAATGCCCTCCGGACGTTTTGCGTTGTAGGCTTTTCAGAAATCGCGGCCCTTGTAGTGGACGTGGAGCAGCTCGTGCTCACGCTCGCCGATGTCGCGCAGCAGCGTTTCGATGACGGGGTTCTGCTCGCTGCGCTTGATGAGGGCGGTCTTGTCGGCGTTATAAAGGCCCGCGGCGCGGTCGTACTTGTCCTTTGTAAGGCCGTGCGGCTGACCCGCGCCGCCGACGCAGCCGGCGCGGCAGGTCATGACCTCGATGAGGTCAAAGTATTCGCGTCCGGTCTCGATCTCGTCGATGAGCTTCTGGGCGTTGAGAAGGCCGTTGCACACCGCGATGCGGATCGTCCGCTCGCCGACGAGCATGCTTGCCACGCGCACGCCTTCCACGCCGCGAAGACCGGAGTATTCGATGGCCATCGCCGCGTTTTTCGTTTTGTCCGGGCAGCAGCAGCGCGCGACCGCTTCCGCCACGCCGCCGGTCGCACCGAAGATGACGCCGGAGCCGGTCGTGATGCCGAACGGCATGTCCACGGCCTCGTCCTCCAGATTGGCGAAATCGATGCCGCTTTCCTTGATCATGTTGATAAGCTCGATCGTCGTGAGCACGGCGTCCACGTCGGGCTTGCCGTTGTGGGTGAACTCCTCGCGCTTCGCCTCGCCCTTCTTCGCGGTGCAGGGCATGACGGCGACGTGGTAGACCTCGCGGCCGTCGCTGTTTTTCTCATAGTGATCGCGCAGCACGGCGGCGAACATCTCCATCGGGGACTTGCAGGAGGAGATGTGGCGGAGAAGCTCGGGGCGCTGATACTCCACATACTTGACCCACGCCGGGCAGCAGGAGGTGAACATCGGGAACGTGCCGCCGTTTTTGAGCCGGTCCATAAACTCCTTCGCCTCGACGACCGTGGTGAGGTCGGCGGCGAACGAGGTATCAAACACCTCGGCTGCGCCCATGAGCCGGAGCGCCGCGACCATTTTGCCCATGGCATTTTCGCCCGGATGCAGCCCGAACGCTTCGCCGATGGCGACGCGCACCGCCGGAGCGATCTGGAACACAACGCGCTTATTCTTGTCGTGCAGCGCGCGCCATACACGGCCGATGTCGTTATACACGGTGATCGCGGCGGTGGGGCATACGGCGGCGCACTGACCGCAGCCGATGCAGTCGGTCTCGGCGAGCTTCTGATCGAATGCCGGCATTACGCGCAGATCGGCGCTGCGGTGCGTGAAGTCGATGATGTTCATACCCTGGATCTCCTCGCACGTGCGCACGCAGTCGCCGCAGAGGATGCACTTGTTCGGGTCGCGCACGACCGAGGGGCTGGAGGTATCGAGCGGGAGCTGCTCGCGCGTATCCTCAAACCGGACGCGGCGCACGCCGAAGCGCAGCGCCAGCCGCCGCAGCTCGCACGCGCTGGACTTTTCGCAAACGGTGCAGTCACGGTCGTGCGAGGCGAGCAGAAGCTCGATGATCATCCGGCGGTATTTGAGCAGCCGGGCGGTGTTCGTCTGGATGGAGAGCCCGTCGCGCGGCTCCATGGAGCAGGAGGCGTCGATGCGGCCCCTGTCGTCCTCCACGACGCACATACGGCACGCGCCGTAAACGGAGAGATCGGAGTAATAGCACAGCGTCGGCATGTTGATGCCCGCCTTGCGGATAACGGCGAGAACGTTTTTCTCCCCGTCGAACGCGACGCGCTGGCCGTTGATATACATGATTCCCTTTGCCATATCTTTACACCTCCCGAATCGCGCCGAACTTGCAGTTCTTGACGCAGGCGTTGCAGCGGATGCACTTTTCCGTGTCGATCACGAACGGCTTCTTGACCTCGCCGGTGATCGCCTCCACCGGGCAGTTGCGCGCGCACAGGCTGCACCCCTTGCACTTTTCCGGATCGATCTGCAATACCTTTGGTTTGCCGTTGCAGAGCGGGCAGAATTTGTCGCGCACATGGCGCTCGTAGTCCTCGCGGAAGTAGCGCAGCGTGGACTGCACGGGCTTGCAGGCGCTCTGACCCAGACCGCAGAGCGCGGTATGGGAGATCGTGTCGGAGAGATCCTCGAGAAGCTCGATATCCTCTTCGCTTCCCTCGTTGCCGACGATGCGCTCGAGAGCTTCCAGCATGCGCTTCGTACCCTCGCGGCAGGGGATGCACTTGCCGCAGGATTCCTTCTGCGTAAATTTCATAAAGAAGCGGGCGACCTCGGCCATGCAGGTGTCCTCATCCATGACGACGAGACCGCCGGAGCCCATGATCGCACCGACGTGCTTGAGCGAATCGTAGTCCAGCGGGAGATCGAGATGCTCCTCCGTGAGACAGCCGCCGCTCGGCCCGCCGATCTGCACGGCCTTGAATTTCTTTCCGTCCTTGATGCCGCCACCGATATCGAAAATGATCTCGCGCAGCGTTGTGCCCATGGGCACTTCGATAAGGCCGGTATTTACCACGTTGCCGGTGAGCGCGAACGCCTTCGTGCCGGGAGAGCCGGCGGTGCCGACCTGCCGGAACCAGGCCGCGCCGTGCTCAATGATGAGCGGTACGGCGGCGAAGGTCTCAACGTTATTGAGCACCGTGGGCTTCGCCCAGAGACCCTTTTCCACGGTGCGCGGGGGCTTGGTGCGCGGCATGCCGCGGTTGCCCTCGATGGACGCGGTCAGCGCGCTGCCCTCGCCGCAGACGAACGCGCCCGCGCCGCGGTTGATGCGGATATCAAAGGAAAACTCCGTGCCGAGGATGTTCTCGCCGAGAAGCCCCACCTCACGCGCCTGATCGATGGCGGTCTGCAGCCGCTCGACCGCGAGCGGGTACTCCGCGCGGACGTAGATATAGCCCTTCTGCGCGCCGACGGCGATCGCCGCGATCATCATGCCCTCGATGACGGAGTGGGGATTGCCCTCCATGATAGAGCGGTCCATGAACGCGCCGGGGTCGCCCTCGTCGCCGTTGCAGACGACGTACTTCTCGCCGCTCGGCTGACGGCGCACGCTGTCCCACTTCTTGCCGGTGGGGAAGCCGCCGCCGCCGCGTCCGCGCAGACCGGAGGTGAGCATTTCAATGCAGATCTGCTCGTCGGTAAGGTCGAAGAGTGCCTTTTCAAACGCCTTGTAGCCGCCGCGGGCGATATACTCCCAGATGCTCTCGGCGTCCATATGGCCGCAGCGCTCGAGTACGATGCGGTGCTGCTTATTATAGAAGGGAACTTCCTCCTGCGTGGCATAGCTCTTGCCGTTCATCTTGTAGAGCAGGCGCTTGATGATCTGCCCGTTCATGATCGTCTTTTCTATAATCTCGGCGCAGTCGGAGGGCTTGACGTGGGTATAGAAAATGTCCTGCGGCATGATGTTGACGAGCGGGCCGATCTCACAGAAGCCGTGGCAGCCGGTCTTCTTGAGATGGATGGCGTCGTCCGCGTGCTCAGAGAAGCTCACCGAGACGGCGAGACCCTTCTCCGCGCAGATACGGCGCAGCTCCTCGTAAACTTCGAGAGAGCCGCCGGCGATGCAGCCCGTACCGGCGCATACCATGATCGAAACGCCTTCGCGCGCGAGCGCTTCCTCCGCCTTCCAGCGCTGGGCTTCAAACGTGAGCTTTGTACGTCGGATCATTTCGTCTCCTCCTTCCGGATGCTCTCCACGAGCGCGATCGCCTTCTCCGGCGTCATTTTCGCGTGGACCTCGCCGTTCACGGTGAGGACCGGCGCAAGGCCGCACGCGCCGAGGCACGCAACGGTCTCCAGCGTGAAGAGCATGTCGCTGCTCGTCACCTTTTTCTCGTTCAGCCCGAGATGCTCTTCCAGAGCCTCCAGGATCGGCTGCGATTTGCGCACATGGCAGGCGGTGCCGTCGCATACGCGCAGAATGTACTTGCCTTTGGCTTCCAGCGAGAAGCGGTCATAGAACGTCGCCACGCTGTATACCTTGCCCGGACTGATGTGCAGCCGTCCCGCCAGATGCACCAGCACCTCCGGCGGCAGGTACTTGTAATGCTCCTGCACGTCCTGCATCATGCCGATCAGATTTTCCCTCTTGCACTCGTGGTTGTCCACGATTTGATCGGTCAGTGTGAAATCTCCATCAAATAACATAACGATCGTTCCCCTTTTGTTGATTAGATGACGCTTTTTCACGGAAAAACACTATCTCAATAAGCATATCATATAACTGTTGAGTTATCAACCTGTTTTTCAAGCAGTGACAGATTTTTCACACATTCCGGATTGCTGCATATCCCGTTGCGCGGAAGGGAGAAATGTGGTAAAATACAAAATTAGTCTGTAGATATGGGAGGCATACCATGCCGGAACCGAAACTTTCCATCGTCCCCTGCGGGGATTATACACCCGAAACGGTGCGCGCTGCGCTCCTTGCGGCGCTTGACGCTGTCGGCGGGCTTGACTGGGTGAAGCCCGGCATGCGCATCGGGATAAAGCTCAACCTCTGCGCGGCGAGAAAGCCGGAGCAGGCGGCGACGACCCATCCGGTCATGGCCGCGGAGCTCACGCGCCTTCTGCGCGAGCGGGGCGCGGAGGTCGTTCTCGGCGACAGCCCCGGTGAGCCGTTCACCTCCGTGGTGCTGGGCCGCGTATACTCGCTCGGCAATTACGCGCTCTGCGAAGCCGCCGGCGGCGAGCTCAACCGTGACTTTTCGCATCACACGGTCGAATTTCCGGACGCCGTCACGGTCAAGAACTTTGAATACAGCGCGTGGCTCGAAAAATGCGACGCCGTCATCAACTTCTCCAAGCTCAAGGCTCACGGGCTCATGGGCATGACGGCGGCGGTAAAGAATCTTTACGGCGTCATCCCCGGCACGGTGAAGAGCGAGTACCATTTCCGCTACCCCGATCCGATGGCGTTCGCCAACATGCTCGTTGATCTCAATGAATTTGTCCGCCCGGCGCTCTGCCTGTGCGACGCCGTGGACATCATGGAGGGCAACGGCCCCACACAGGGAACGCCCCGGCACATGGGCGCGCTCCTCGCCGCGACGAGCTCCTATGAGCTCGACCGGCTGTGCGCGTGGATGCTTGGGCTGGAGGAAAAGGAGCTGCCGTATCTCACGGCGGCAAAGCAGCGCCGGCTCCTCTCCGAGGCGGGCGAACCGCTCGGCATGAAGGACGCCGCCCCCTACCATGTAAACGACTTTGCCCGCTCCGGCGCCACAAGCAGCTGGTTTGTGTCGAACCCGAACGATAAGCCGTTCCGGAAGCTCGTAAAAAAATGCGTCGCCGTGCTGCTCCGGTCCAAGCCGGCGCTCGGCGAGGGCTGCACCGGCTGCGGCCACTGCGCGCGGCTCTGTCCGGCGGGCGCGATTACGATCGTGAACAAGCACGCCGTGATCGACCGGAAGAAATGCGTCCGGTGCTTCTGCTGCCAGGAATTCTGCCCCTCGGGGGCGATGCGCGCGCAGCGCTCGTTCGTCGCGCGGCTTTTGAGCAAATAGCGGCATAGGAACCAAAGAAAGAGAGAAAATACGGGAGTAATACGAGGAAAAGTATCCATGCACTTCTTTTCACAGTACCGGGGACTCCGCCGGGAGAACTATGTTCTCTTCTTCGGGCGGATCGTGACGAACATGGGCTCAATGGTCTGGCCCATGCTCACGATGATCCTCAACCAGAAGCTCGGTATGAGCGCCGGGAACATTGCCATACTTACGGCGGTGTTCGGCATTTTGATGATGCCGGCCGCGCTTTTCGGCGGCAAGCTCGCCGACCGGCTCAACAAGAAGAACATCATCATTGTCGGCGACATCGTTTCGGTCGTATGCTACATCCTTTGCGGATGCGTTCCGCTCGGCATGGGGACGATCGTGCTCATGTTTGTCGCCAGCCTTTTCCAGACCATTGAGGGCCCGGCGTACAACGCCATCATTGCCGATATCACGCCCCTCGAAGAGCGTGATAGGGCATACTCGCTCCAGTACTGGGGCGCGAATCTCGGCCTTGTCCTTTCGCCGACGCTCAGCGGTCTGCTGTTCAAAAACTATCTGTGGCTCGCGTTCATCATCAGCGGCGTCGCCATCGGCTGCTCGACGATCCTCATCTGGTTTTTCGTGCGGGATATTACGCCCGTGGTGCAGACCGGCAGCCGCGCGGAGTATCAGCGCGCGAGAGACGGGGAGAGCATTTTTGCGATCCTCCGCCAGAATCCGACGATCCTTCTGTATCTTGCCGTGTCGGCGCTGTGCAGCGCGGCATACGACCAGTACGGCTATCTCATGCCGCTGGATCTCGGGCGCATCCACGGCGAGAACGGCGCGGTCATCTACGGCACGGTGTCGAGTCTCAACTGCATCGTGGTCGTTTTGTTTACCCCGTTCATTACACGCCTTTTCCGCCGCGTGATCGATACGAAAAAGCTCCTGACGGGAAAGCTGCTGTTTCTGGCGGGATATATCCTGTTCCTCACGTTCCTCGGCACGATCCCGATGTATTACGCCGCCATGCTCATTTTCACCTGGGGCGAGATCATCAATACCATTGCCGACGGGCCGTATCTCTCCGCGCGCACCCCGGCCTCCCATCGCGGACGCATCAACAGTGTATCCGGCGTGGCGTATACCATCCTGCGCGGCGTTTTCAACATTGCCGAAGGCAAGGCATATGACGCTTACGGCTCGACGGCGGCCTGGGGGCTGACGATCGGCGCGCTCACGATCTCGATTTTGCTGTCCGTCTGGCTCATTTTCCGCGACCGCGCGCGCTATCCGCGCCTGTACGAGGAAAATGCGGTCGAACCGGCGAAATAAAAATATCCCCTGAAGAGCCGCTGTACGGCACTTCAGGGGATACGTTATACACATCATGGATCAGTCTTTCGGCGCGTGCCAGATCATCGGGATGTGGGGGATATCGTCCTCCAGAAATTCCTCGCCGTCCTGCCGGAAGCCGTGATCCTCGTAGAGCTTCCGGGCGTAGGTCTGCGCCTCGATGCGGATGGTCTCCGCGCCATACTTTTCCCGCGCCGCGGCGATACCCGCGTCGAGGATCTTGTGGCCGTAGCCGCGGCGGCGCTCGGTCGTCAGCACGCGGCCGATGGACACCTCCTCAAACGAAACGCCCCGGTCGAGCACGCGGAGATACGCCTTGATGCCGGTCTCGTCGCGCAGAAACACATGGTACGCCTGCCTGTCGCGCCCGTCCACCTCCTCGTAGGGGCATTTCTGCTCCACGACAAAGACCAGCACGCGCACGTGCAGAATGTCGTACAGCTCGTCCGCCGTCAGCTCGGAATAGTGTTTTACGACAAGCTCCATGGTGTTTCCTCCGAAATACGTTCTATTATTCTGATTATACTTCCGGCGGAGGAAAAAGTAAACCGTGATTCCCGCCGAAGAAAGGGGAGATATATCCCATGAAACGATGCCTTGCCGCGCTTTTAGCTCTTTGCGCGCTGCTTTCGCTCTGCGCGTGCGGCGCTGCCGCGCCGGAAACGGACGGCGGCACATTCTCTCTGGACATTCTCGATACCGGCAAATCCGACTGCATCATCGTATGCATGGACGGCGTGACGGTCGTGAACGACGCTGCCGACGAGGACGATTTTGATTCCATCTGCGCCGCGCTTGAGCGCCGCGGCGTGCAGCGCATCGACTATCTCGTACTCAGCCATTACGACAAGGATCACATCGGCTCCGCGGCGGCGCTCGTGCGCGCCTATCCGGTGGGGCAGATCCTCGGCCCGGACTACGAAGAGGATTCCATGTATCTCACGCTGCTCAAGCGCGCCGCGGAAGAGCGGAATACGCCGTTCCTCCGCCTGACGGAGAACTATGCGGTTGAGACGGCAAACGGCTCGTTTGCGCTCGACCCGCCCGACATCGACTACGGCGACGACAACAACAATTCCCTCGTCACGACCGTCACATGGCGCGAAACGAGCTTCCTCCTCCTCGGCGACGCGAAGAAAAACCGCCTGAACGAGTTTCTCGACGTCGCGCTCGACAGCTATGAACTCATCAAGCTTCCGCACCACGGCGACAGCAATAAGCCGCTTTTAAAGCTCATCGCGCAGACAACGCCGCGCTATGCCGCGGCGACAGTCTCTCCGGCGGAGGAGATCGAGGATAAGCTCCTCGCAGCGCTCGCCGCCGCCGGCACGGAGGTATTCCGCACCGACGGCGGGACGGTGAGCGCCGAATGGACGGGCAAGGACTTCGCCGTCACACAGATAAAATAGAGAAGAAACGACACCCCTGGCCTGACCGCGAAGGTCCCGCCGGGGGTGTCGCACGCGAAACAAAAACTTTGTGCAGCTAAAACCAATACTGCTGCATTTTCTTCAAAAATTCTTTGGTGATCGGATAGCCGCTGTGTTCACCAATAACGGCATCGACCTGGCAATACGGACAAAGCGCAGTGCCGGACGTGTCCTTGATCCAGCTTTGGATCTCCTTCGGGTCAAATATTTCCAGACAGGAAAAGCAACCGCATTTTCGATCTTTCAATAATTTATCTCTGTGATCGGATGCAAATTTGTGCGCTTCAATGTGATCGATCACAATGGGCGTCCCGATGTGCTTATCGATTCTCCATTGCGGCGCGCTGCCGTCGTCGGCCCAGTATTCATCCAGTGATACGATCCTGTCGTTTTCCGTCCGAAGGAAGGATGTCACATGGAACGAACAGCTCCGATCCTTCGGATAAACGTGCGTGACCGTAACGGTAAGGGCGCCCAGCGTATCGATCCGTTCCACGACCCCGTCCCATTCTCCGGGATACTCGCAGTTGGCGGTGATGAATTCATCCACTGTGAAATGCTCGTTCGTGCAGTGCCAGTTCACATAGGCGTCCGGGGCGAAATATGCTCGGATCTCCGGCTCGTCCTGCGCGAGAACCGCCCGCCAGAAGGCTTTTATATCCATGCCGTACCTCTCCTTACAATTCATATATCATATACGGCAGCGATCCCACTGCCGCGCATTTCCCTGATTTCCGCAAACCCGTGCTTCCGATAATGGATCCAAACCGACTTTTCTCGCATAATTTTATTTGTGGTACGCCGCATTTGCGCTGCGCTCTGCGGCGGGGATCATTCCCATAGGCAGACGCGGGAGAGCGCCGTTTCGTTTGCCGTGCTGCCGGACAAAGGGGAGACGTTCGCCTTGCGGGGCGGGGCCTTTTTATCCCTCTTTCTGAATGTCCAGCACGGTCAGCACGCCGTTTGATGCGCGGAAGCGTACTTCCATACCGGCGAAGCCGAAGCCGTAAACGCGCTCCGGGTCGTCCTGATACGACGGGCGCGGGTCCTGCTCCAAAACCTCGCGCAGCGGTTCACGCTTTTCCTCCGGCACACGCCGCAGCAGCTCTTCCGGAATTTCCGCATGGAGCACCCGCGCGGAAACGGCGTCGGTAAATCCGCCGGCCGCGTCCGGGCGGCTGTCGGCATAGGGAAGATAGGGCTTCACGTCGAGAATGGGCGTTCCGTCCATAAGATCGGCGCCGCGCACGATGAGCACCGGCCCTTCGCCGGTATATTCGATCCGCTCGAGCTTCACGCAGGAGAGACCGATGTGGTTCGGGCGGAAGGGGCTGCGGCTCGCAAACACGCCGACGCGCTTGTTGCCGCCGAGCCGCGGCGGGCGCACGGTAGGGGAGAACGTCTCACCCTCGCGCACCGCGGCGGAAAATTGCCAGAGAAGCCAGATATGGGAAAACTCCTCCAACCCGCGCACGGCGTCCGCGCTGCGGTATTCCGGGCAGAATACTACCCGCGCTTCAAGCGCCTGGGAAAGTCCGCTCTGCTTGGGAATGCCGAACTTCGTCGGGAAATCCGAGCGGATATGCGCCACAGGGTACATGAGAATGCCGTCAGGTGTATGCATCGATAAAATCCTCCGCCGTCCGCATGGCCTCCCATACGGAGAAATTGAAGCCGCGCACCCCGCGCGCGGAATACTCCCGCATCACGGAAATCGTGAGGTTGAGGTACGCTGTCGAGTCCTCACTGCGCCCGGCGATATCCGCAAAATAGGGGCGCAGCGCGCCGATGGCGTCGCTGGAGCATTCATGAGCGATCTCTGCCTCCGTGGTATCGTCGAGACCGTGCTTTGCCAGATTATACCGCGCCGCGATCGCGTCCGGCCGCGCGAAGGCAAACACGAGCCAGAGCGCCATGGACGCAATGAGCGTAAAGCGGAACAGCCGGAAATCCTCGTGGAACACCGTGTACACCGCCGCGCCGAGGATCAGCGCGAGCAGCGAAAGAAACCACAGCACCAGCAGCCGGAGATAGGTGAGGCCGTAGGCGTTTACATAGAGCATCATGCGCATCGCGCTCGATGCCTCCATGAGGTAGGTACATACAGTGAGAAATACGAGCAGCGCCCGCAGCGCTTTGCTCGATACGAACCGGCGCTGCGCCGTGATGATGAGGACAACGTTGATGCCGCTTACGAGCAGCAGCTGGAAAAAGCCCTCGCGGGCGTACTCGGCATACGTCATGCCCTCCGGCAGCGCGGAAACGTCCCCGGCGAACAGCACGGCGATCTGGATGCCGCAGAACACGGCGTAAACGACGGCCAGCGCGCCGGTGAACGTTATGGCGACGAGGGCGCTCGCGCGGCGTTTTTCCTTTGCCGGAAAGTCGCTGCGCTCGGTCTGCGCGGCGAGCGCGCTGTAGAAAACCAGGGCGGGGATCAGCGTATAGAAAACAGCGCGGATCACCGTCCGAACGGTTTTGGAAACGCTCCAGACGCCGAATATGCGCTCGATCAGCGCGCCGAACGCGGCGTCCGCGCTCGCAAGCAGCGAAACGACGATCCAGAGAAGCGGCACGGCGATCACAATGCCGAGCAGCACGCTCCGCGTGGTTTGCTTACTGCCCCGGCGCAGCGCGGCGAGATGGCGGAACGGCTCTCCCAGGTGCGTGATGATCCGGCCGACGAGCCGGAAGCCGCCGGAAACAACGCGCCCGAAGCGCCACGAGAGAATATCCGCAAAGGCGTTCATCAGCCAGAGCAGCTCGGCGATGAACATACCGAGAAAGCTCACGTTCTGCGTCATATAGTTTGCGGTCCATGCAATCGAAAGGCCGAGCAAAACCAGAGAGACCGACCAGAAAATATCGCGTTTTTTCTCCCGCAGGCCGAGCTTGCCGAGCGCGAGAAGCGTTGCCGCCGCCATCGCCGCGGCGAGCAGCGCCGCGTTGAGCCCGAGCGCGTAGGCGTTCACAAAAAGAAGCGCGAACACCGCGCCCAGCGCGAGCGAGAGCAGCAGGAAATACCGGGCGTCCGTCCGCAGACGAACATGGCGTTCGTCCTCGTACTGCGGCTCCGGCGCGCTCATAGTCTCCGGCGCGGGGGGCGCGCCATACCATACCGATTCCGAATTAGAATCCATCGTATTCCTCCTTGTCCGGTTCCCAGGCGAGAATGTCGCCCGGCTGACAGTCCAGCGCCCGGCAGAGCGCGTCCAGCGTGGAAAAGCGCACGGCGCGGGCCTTGTTATTCTTCAAAACGGAGAGATTTGCCATGGTTATGTCAACCTTTTCGGCCAGCTCGCCCAGCCCGATCTTCCGTTTTGCCATCATTACATCGAGATTTACTACGATCATGCTTCCACCTCAGATCGTGAGATCGTTGTCCTGCTTATAGCTCACGGCGCGGTCGAACACCTGCGCGAGCACGAGCGAGAAGAGACCTGCCAGCAGAAACACGCACACGATGGCGAGCATCCCCGGCGTGAAGAGCACGATGAGCCGCACCGCCATGAGCGCCGCGATCGCAAAGGCGTAATACGCCATGCGGCACAGGCTTGAAACGTTCTGCCGCACGAAGCAGTCGCCGGAGACAACGGTTTTGAGCATCCGCCGCAGCTCGAAGAGTATCAGCACCGCGCACACCCCGGCGAGCAGGAAGAGCGCCGTGTGCAGCGTGAGCCGAGCTGCGAACGAGGGATAAAACCGCACCGCCCATCGCATCGTCCACGGCAGAGAGACCGTTACGGCGATGCCGGCATAAAAGAGAATGTCCAGAAGAGCTTTGGTGAACCGGGCGACGCCCGGTGAGGTAAGTTTTTGTTTCATGCTATCGCCTCCATGAGCGGAGAATATCATACAGAAATCTGAAAGTCAATATAAAATTATCGAAAAACGATAAAAACATTCCGAATAAAGATATGAAGTTAAATCTACAGCTCGACAATATTAACAAATTCCTGACTTGACACATTTTGGGCTTTATTATAATATTATGAATATAGTCCAAAAATGTATGGAGGATCTATGGAATCACGGGAGCGGCTGCTGGAATGCATCAAGCATTATTATGAGGATTACTTCTGCTTTGACGCGGTGTACTACAAATGGTGCGCCCGCTACGATATCAAGGATACGACGCTGTTCATTCTTGAGCGTATCTATACCGCACCGGAGAGATGTACGCAGAAGTATCTCTGCGAAACGCTGAGCTATCCGAAGCAGACGATCTCCGCCTCGCTCAAGCAGCTGGAGGCGCGGGGGTTCATCACCCGCCGGAAGGATCCGGAGGACTTTCGCGGCAACCTGATCGCTTTCACGCCGGAAGGACAGGCGTTTGCCGACGAAGTCATCGGGGAAATGCGCAAGATAGAGCTGCGCGCCTTTGAGCGCATGACGCCGGGCGAGCGTGATACTGTGGAAAAGGGACTGCATATTCTTGCCAAATCGCTCCGGGAGGTTTTTTCGGAGTGATGTTCGGAATGCATAGGGCCGGGACGACAGACGCTGGGGTCTGTTGTCCCGGCTCTGCATTTGGTAAAAAATCAGACAAAGAAGTACGAAATTAGACAAAATAATTATAGACGTATTTCACAAATAAAGTATAAAATTGGACTATAAGGCCGGCCAGCCCTTTAAAATCAGAAAGGAGAACCGATCATGGCGGAAGAAACCAATACACAGCAAGTGGAAATTCGCGACTATGCTATTGACGAATATGTTCCCATGGAGGCGCGCTATTACGGCGCAAAGGAGATGACCTCCACCTGGATCTGCGCCAACGCAAACCCGACGACCTGGTACATGGGCACGATCCTCGGCGCGCTGGGTCTGGGAGGTGCACTTCTCTCGGCGATCATCGGAAACCCGCTCGTATACCTTATTCTCGCTCTTGTCGGTATCATCGGTTACAAGGTAGCCTCCACAAATATGGGCCTGTGCCGCGTGTCCTTCGGCATCGCGGGCAGCAAGCTCCCCTCGTTCATCAACGCGCTGCAGTTCGTCGGCTGGTGCGGTGTCAACACCTACATTGCCGCCACGCCTCTTGCGACTCTTCTTTGCAGCATCTTCGGCGGCGATCCTCACTCGCCGATTATGCTTATTATCTCGGTCTTTATTATTCTGCTTATTACGACGTTCGTTTCCGTATACGGAGCCAAATACATCGGAAAAGCGCAGATTGTTGCAGTGGCGTGTCTTGCAATTCTCAGCGTGTGGATCGGTATCCGGATATTCTCTCTCGTGTTGTTCTCGGATATCTGGAAATGGTCGATCACGGATAATCCGGCCAACAGCGGCTGGTCGCTTTCGTTCGGCGGCGGCCTTGACATCATCCTTGCCAACGGCTTTGCGTGGGTCATGTGCGCGGCGGACTATACGCGCTATACCACGAGCAAAAAGTCTGCGACGGTTGCGCCGATGATCGGTGCGACGCTCGGCTTCCTCTGGTTCGTGCTTATCGGCGCGACGGGCGCCATTGCCGTTGCCGTGACGAATGGCGGTCTCTTTGACCCGTACTCCGCCGATCTTTCCTACATCTGCAGCAGTCTCGGCATGGGCAGTATAGCAAATCTGCTCATCGTCATCTCCACCATCGCGGTCAACATGATCAACATCTATTCCGGCGGCTTCTCCACGGCGAATATCAGCGAAAAGCTGCCGCCCAAGGGCTCGATGATCGGGCTCGGCATTCTTTCGATGCTGCTTGCGCTCACGCCGCTCGTGTTTGGCTCGTTCCTGGATACGTTCCAGGTTTTCCTCGGCTATCTTGGCGCGGTGTTCCCGCCGTGCGTTGCGGTACTTGTGGTGGACTATTATCTCGTCCGCGGCCAGAAGTACGATATCACGCAGTTCAACAACAAAAACGGCCCCTACTGGTACAAAAACGGCATCAACTGGACGGGCGTTATCTCGTGGGTTGCCGGTGCGGCGATCTATTTCGCGGCAAAGCTCCTTCCGGGCGTGTGCGATTCCATCGGACAGGTGCTCTTCAGCTTCCTTGCCACGGGCATCATTTACTTTATCGCCGCGAAAGCGACCTATAAGCCGGAAACGGCAGAAAAGGAGAATTGATTATGTGTTTTGGTCTTATTGCCGGCAGAAATACGACAGTGAGCGGCGCAGTGCTCGCCGGAGCAAACGACGACTGGCCCGGCTGCCCCGGCCACACACACTTTAAGCCGCACATCGTCCATACACCGGACGAATATTTCCTTGCCGTGAAGGGCCATCATATCCCGCAGGCGGCGGAAACGTATGCCTACACCTATACGGCGTGCGCGTATGAGACCGGCACGCGCCCCATCTCCTGGGCGGACGGCATGAACGAGAATCAGGTGTCTGTCGGTATGATGGGCGTATATGAATTCCGCAACTGCCAGACCGAAAAAGACATTCTGGAAGCCGACGACATCACGCTTCTGCTCCTGGAACGCGGCCGCACGGCGCGTCAGGCCATTGAAATGATCGGCGAACTGATCGAGGAATACGGCTACACCGTTTCCTCCATCGACGGCGCGGCGGGCACGGTCTGCATGGCCGTGGCCGATCCGGAAGAAGGATTTTTCCTGGAACTCGTTCCCGGCGGAAAATGGGTGGCCAAGCGCGTTGCCGATGACGAGGTTGAGTGCCGTCCCAACTGCTTCGGCACGCAGGAGATCGATTTCTCCGATACGAAGAACTTCATTTGCTCTAAAAACCTCCGTTCCTATGCTCTTGAAAACGGTCTTTGGAAGGAGGGAGAGCCGTTCAACTTCACGAAGATATACGGCACGGGCCCGCTTGCGAACGACACCTACGGCGGCGCGGATTGGCCGGTGAACCGTATGCGCCGCTGGGATTGCCTGCATACGCTCTGTAACGTGGATTCCGATCCGTTTGCGAAGGTCTATTGTGCCAAACCGCAGCGCAAACTCACGGCGCGCGACGTGATGCATGCTCTCACAAGCACGATGGAGGGCACGCGGTTTGACCTATCCCTTGCACCGGAAGCGGGCGTGCATCATAACCCGCTTTGGATGACAACAAGCACAAGCGTGGGACAGGGCGGAACGGTCGTTTCCATGGTGTATGATCTGCGGCCGGATACATCGGCGGCAGCCGGATGCATGTGGGTCGCCTGCGCGGCAGCCAAGCTCGCGGTCTATGTTCCGGTATTCACGGCGGGCGAAGGTCTGCCGGAGGCTTACACCTGGGGCGAGTGCGGCGAGTACGATCTCGGCTCCGCGTGGTGGGCGTTTCAGGAAATCGACGAGCTTTGCTACCGCCGGTACGATGAGATCGCCAATGACCTTGTGATCCCCGTTTTTGACGAGATGCAGCAGGGATTTCTTGAAGAGCGGGAGAAGCTGTACGAGCGCCGCGCTTCGCCGGAAGAGGTGCGCGCCTTTTCCCATGCCGCGGCCGCGAGCGCTTACGCCAAAGCGCGGGAGCTTGGCAAGTATATCAAGGGGAAGTACCTCTGCAATACAGTGCTGAGCTGGCTGTAAACAGAATAAACGACCGCCCGAACGAAACGCTTCGTTCGGGCGGTTTTGCATATGGTTTCTTATTCAACAGCGGCGCTCTGCACGGCCTTTTTGTCCGCGCGCAGATTGAAAATGCAGCGGAACACCGCCGCGCCGATGATGATCGCATAGCCGACAAAGCTCAGCGCGTCCGGGATCTCGCCGAAGACGAGAAAGCCCCAGAGCGCCGCATAGACGATCTGCGAATAGTCAAACACGGATATCTCCTTCGCCGGGGCGTGGCGGTACGCTGCGGTAATGGAAAGCTGCCCTCCGGCCGCGGCGCAGCCGGCCAGCAGCAGAAAGAGCCACTGCTTCGCGCTCATCGGCTGGAAGTTGAAAGCGAAGAACGGGATGGCGCAGACGCAGGTGAACGCGGAGAAAAACATCACGATCTCCGGCCCGCGCTCGCCCTTGCGGCTCATCTGCCGGACGAACGTGTACGCAGCGCCCGCGCCGAGGCCGCCCAGCACGCCGGCGAGCGAGGGAAGACTCGCAATGCCCGCCGTGGGACGGACGACGAATACCGCGCCGATAAACGCCGCCAGAACGCTGAGAATGTCCACCTTCTTCGGGTACTCGCGCAGAATGAATATGGAAAAGAGGATGGCAAAAAACGGCGAGAGCTTGTTGAGCATATTGGCGTCGGCCATGCCGATGTGATCGATGGCCCAGAAATTGGCGACCATGCCGAGCATACCGGTGATGCTCCGTGCCAGATGGCCGCCGAGACAGCCCTTATGGATGCGGAAGCCCTGCCCCTCGCGCGCGAGGATCACGAATGCGGCGATCGCCGCCACCAGATTCCGGAAGAAGATCTTCTGCATCGTGGGAATGTTTCCGGCGAGCCGGACAAAAAGCGACATCAGTGAAAAACAGAATGCCGCGCATAAAATGCACAGAATGCCGAGCGTGCGCTCGCTCTTCTGCCGGGGGCTGTTCAATGGTATCCACTCCTCTTTCTTTATAAAATTATTATACACACCCTGTCAAGGCGCGAAAAGGGGTTGACAAATAGCATCGCGGCAATATATAGAAGGGAGAAGGCATTCTCGCCGCGCTGCTCGGCATAATTGTAGGGCTGTATATCTATTTCTTTGCCCGCTTCTTCTGCCGGTACCGGCAGATCAAAGACCGGAACGAATAAGCAGAAACGGGAATTCTTCGCTTCTTTCGGAAAAGTCCTTGCCAGAGCGCGGCAAATGTGGTACAAGTTCTCTTTGTATCCCTATTACCTTAAGAAAGAAGCCGCTATGAAGCAAACGCATTCCAACAGCCGCCGCAGCGTCTATTTTGAAGGCCTGCGCGACGGCTTTCCCATCGGTCTCGGCTATTTTGCCGTGTCGTTTTCCCTCGGCATCGCCGCGCGCAATGCCGGACTCACCGTAACGCAGGGACTGCTCTCCAGCCTTCTCTGCAACGCCTCGGCGGGCGAGTACGCCCTCTTCACGCTCATCGGCAGCGGCGCTGCCTGTGTGGAGATCGCTCTCGCAACGCTCATCATCAACGCGCGGTATCTCCTTATGAGCTGTGCGCTCAGCCAGCGCATGAGCCCCGATATGCCGTTTTACCACCGGTTTTTCATCGGCTTTGATGTGACCGACGAGCTCTTCGGCATCACGATCGCCCGGCCGGGCTGCGTGGAGCCGCGGTATTTCTACGGCGCGATGACCGCCTCCATCCCCATGTGGGCGGCTGGAACGGCGCTCGGCATCTTCATGGGCAACCTTCTCCCGGCACGCATCGTGAGCGCGCTGAGCGTGGCGCTTTACGGTATGTTCCTCGCCATCATCGTTCCCCCGGCGAAGGAAAACCGCGTGGTGCTCGGCTGTGTGCTTTCGGCCTTTGCCGCGAGCACGGCGTTCGCCTTTCTGCCGGTGCTGCGGGATCTTTCCTCCGGCAACCGGACGATCATTCTCACGGTCGTCATTTCGGCGCTTGCGGCTGTTTTGTTCCCGCGCCCGGCGGAAGAGGAGGCGGCGGCATGACAAAAACGCTCCTCTCCATCCTGACGGCGGCGGTCGTTACATACCTTGTCCGCGTCCTGCCGCTCACGCTCATCCGAAAGCCCATCCGCAGCCGGTTCCTCCGCTCGTTCCTGTACTATGTGCCGTATGTGACGCTCGCGGTGATGACGTTCCCCGCCATCGTGCAGGCAACGGAGCAGCCCATCGCCGGCGCTGCGGCGCTCGTGGCCGGGATCCTTATCGCCTGGCGCGGCGGCGGACTGATCACCGTGGCGGCCTCGTGCTGCGACGTGGCGTTCGTCGCGGAGCTTCTGCTCGGACTTCTTTGAGTTTTCCGGCAAAAGCTGTCGCCTTTTTTACGGGTAGACACTATGATCACAGCACAATGCTCTATAGGGAAAAGGCTGCCGGAAGGCGGCTTTTCCTATGCCGAAATGCAGATCGTCCGGCTGGATTTTCTGCCGAAGGGATAATCCGATTACATCTTTTCTCCCCGACGCCTCTGGCGTCGGGGAGTTTTGCATAAATGCACAATACTGCCGCAAAACCTTCCTCTTGAAATTCGCTCAATAAGCTAATATAATATAGAGAAAAGCCAACCGCGAAGGAGGTGCGCCATGGGAGAGCGGACATATCTTGCCATCGATCTCAAGTCGTTCTATGCCTCGGTGGAGTGCATGGAGCGCGGTCTTGACCCGATGACGGCGAATCTTGTTGTGGCGGACCCGACCCGCACGGAAAAGACAATCTGCCTTGCGGTGTCTCCGGCGCTCAAGGCCTACGGCATTCCGGGCCGCGCCCGGCTTTTTGAGGTCGTGGAGGCGGTGCGGAAGATCAACGCCGCGCGCCGCGCCGCCGCGCCGGGCCATGCGTTCACCGGGAAATCGTGCAGCGCGCCGGAGCTTGCGGCAAACCCCGCGCTGGAGCTGGATTACGTCGTAGCGCCGCCGCACATGGCGCACTACATGCGCTACAGCGCCGGAATCTACAACATTTATCTGCACTACGTAGCGCCCGAGGATATCCACGTCTACTCCATTGACGAGGTGTTTATGGATGTGACCGATTATCTGCCCACGTACCGCATGTCGGCGCACGATCTCTGCCGGAAGATCCTGCGCGAGGTGCTGCATACGACCGGCATCACCGCCACGGCGGGCATCGGGACGAATCTCTATCTCTGCAAGATCGCAATGGACATTGAAGCCAAGCACATCCCGCCGGACCGTGACGGCGTGCGCATTGCGGAGCTTGACGAAATGAGCTACCGCCGCAATCTCTGGGGCCACCGGCCTCTCACGGATTTCTGGCGCGTCGGTGCGGGCACGGTGCGGCGGCTGGAAGCGCTGGGAATGCACACGATGGGCGATATTGCCCGCTGCTCGCTCGGAAAGAGCGGGGATTTCTATAACGAGGAGCTGCTCTATAAAACGTTCGGCGTGCAGGCGGAACTTATCATTGACCACGCCTGGGGTTGGGAGCCGTGCACGATCGCGGATATCCGCGCCTACCGGCCGGACTCCAACAGCATCAGCTCCGGGCAGGTGCTGCAGGAGCCGTACGACTGGCACAAGGCAAAGCTCATCGTGCGCGAGATGACCGACCTTCTCGTGCTCGATCTCGTGAAAAAGCGCCTATGCACCGACCAGCTCACGCTCACGATCGGGTACGACATCGAAAATCTCTCCGACCCCGCCCGCGCCGCGGAGTACGCCGGTGAAACGCATGTAGACCGCTATGGCCGCCGTGTGCCGAAGCATGGCCACGGAACGGCGAATCTCGCAGGCTACTCGTCCTCCACGCGCGATATCACGGACGCGGTCATGGCGCTCTACGACCGCATTACGGACAAAAACCTTCTTGTCCGCCGTGTGACGGTTGCGGCGAACCGCGTCCTGCCGGAGGATAAGATCCCCCGCGCGGTCGAGAGCGGTGAGCAGCTGGATCTCTTTTCCGCTGCGGAGGAGAAGGGGAGCGCGCCCAGCGCGGATCCAAAGGCGCGCGAGCGCGAACGGCGCCGGCAGGAGGCCATTCTCGCCATCCAGCGGCGGTACGGCAATAACGCCATTTTAAAGGGCATGAATCTCGAAGAGGGCGCGACGACGCGCGAGCGGAATAAACAGATCGGAGGACACCGGGCATGAAGCGCGAGGAATGCCACGACTACGATGATATTATCGCCCTGCCGCACCATGTTTCCGACGTACATCCGCCCATGCCGCGGCGCGACCGGGCGGCGCAGTTTTCCTCGTTCGCCGCGCTCACCGGGTACGAGGCCGTCGTCGCGGAAACGGCACGGGAATTCGGCGAGAAGGAGACCGGGGAATACGAGACGGAGGCCGAGCAGTGACTTGTATTCCGCTCTTTGCTGCGGTACAATAAACGCATATCACCGGGAGGAAACGAAATGGAAAAGATTGCACTTATCACCGGCGCGAGCCGCGGCATCGGCCGCGCGACGGCGCGCCGTCTCGCCCACGAGGGCTATACCGTTGCCGTAAACTATCATGTCCGGCAGGACTGCGCCGACTCGCTCGTGGCGGAGCTTGCCGCCGAGGGACTGCGCGCCGCCGCGTTTCAGGCGGACGTTGCCGACCGCGCGCAGGTAGAGGATATGGTGCGCCGCGTGGAGGATACGTTCGGCCCTGTGAGCCTTCTTGTGAACAACGCGGGCGTCGCGGGGCAGGCGCTTTTTCAGGACGTGACGGAGGAGATGTGGCGGCGCTATTTCGGCGTGAACATCGACGGCGCGTTCCACACCATCCAGGCCGTCCTGCCGCCGATGCTCCGTGAGCACGCGGGCTGCATCGTGAACGTCTCGTCTATGTGGGGGCTGCGCGGCGCAAGCTGCGAGGTGACGTACTCCGCCACAAAAGCCGCGCTCATCGCGCTCACGCGCTCACTGGCCGCCGAGCTTGCACCCACGCACATCCGCGTCAACTGCGTTGCGCCCGGCGTAATAAAAACCGACATGCTGGATGCCCTGCCGAGCGAGGTGCTGCCGCAGCTTGCCGAGGAAACGCCGCTGCGCCGTCTCGGACGGCCGGAGGACATCGCCGCCGCAGTTTCCTATCTTGCGAGTGACGACGCAAGCTTCGTCACCGGACAGGTGCTCACCGTGGACGGGGGATTTATCCTGTGATTTACATAATAAAGTAAACATAATATTATTAACATAACATAAAAGCCTACGCAGAAAAACCATTCTCTGCGCAGACTTTTATACTCATGAAGTTTACATAATGCTAAAAAGAAGATCGCAAATATAGATAATGCGCCGGATCCTTCCGGTCCGACCACTCGACGATCATTTTGCCGTTCAGCTTGATCTCATAGGGAAGCTGCTCCGCGGCGAAATGACGATGGGGAAGAAGCACGCGGCGCGGAACACCTGCGCGCATGAAATAAAATGGATCGAAAATTCGCCAGTTTGCCGATGCATTTCTGCAAAATGAGGTGATTTTTGGCGAGTATTTGTGTTGACAAGCGGTATATGGCGCATTAAAATGTAATCGTGCTCGAAAGTGTTGATTAACAAGGGCATAATGAGCAATAGGTTGCTTTTCATATCACGAAAGGAGAAACATTACTATGGCAAACAGAATCATGCTTAACCAGACCTCATATCACGGTGCAGGCGCCATCCAGGAGCTGCCCGCCGAAGTCAAATCCCGCGGCCTGAAAAAGGCGCTTATCTGCTGCGGCCCCACTCTTCTGCGTCACGGCGTTATCGCCCGCGTGACCGATGTGCTGGATGCCGCCGGACTGAGCTATGAGATATTCTCCGATATAAAGCCCAATCCCACCATTGCGAATGTGACCGACGGCGTCGCCGCGTTCAAGGCTGCCGGTGCGGATTACCTGATCGCCATCGGAGGCGGCTCGCCCATGGATACCTCCAAGGCCATCGGCATCATTATCAACAACCCCGAATTCGCCGACGTGCGCTCTCTGGAGGGCGTGGCGGACACCAAGAAGCCCTGCGTGCCGATCATCGCCATCCCGACGACCGCCGGCACCGCCGCCGAGGTCACCATCAACTACGTTATCACGGACGTGGAGAAAAAGCGCAAGTTCGTATGCGTCGATCCTCACGATATGCCCATCGTTGCGATCGTCGATCCGGAGATGATGAGCTCCATGCCCGCGGGTCTCACCGCCTCCACCGGTATGGACGCGCTGACCCACGCCATCGAGGGCTACACCACGAAGGCCGCGTGGGAGATGACCGACATGTTCCATCTTGAAGCCATCAAGCTCATCTCCGCTCACCTGCGCGACGCCGTTAAGGGCACGAAGGAAGGTCGCGAGGGCATGGCTCTCGGTCAGTATATTGCCGGTATGGGCTTCTCGAACGTCGGTCTCGGCATCGCGCACTCCATGGCGCATACCCTCGGCGCTGTGTATGACACGCCGCACGGCGTCGCCTGCGCGATGATGCTGCCGATCGTCATGGAATACAACGCCGACTGCACCGGCGAGAAGTACCGCGAGATCGCGCGCGCCATGGGCGTGGAGGGTGTCGATTCGATGACCCAGGCCGAGTACCGCAAGGCCGCGGTCGATGCCGTGAAGAAGCTCTCCAAGGATGTCGGCATCCCCGAGAAGCTGGAAGCGCTGAAGGAAGAGGACCTGCCTTTCCTCGCGGAGAGCGCCTACGCCGATGCCTGCCGCCCCGGCAACCCCAAGGATACGAGCGTCGCCGATATGACGGAGCTGTTCCGGAAACTGATGTAAATGAAAATTTGCCAAAGCCCTTGGGAATGCGCAAGTATTCCCAAGGGCTTTGTACGTTTTCAGAGTTCCAGCATATCTCGGAAGGCTTTAATATACCCGTCCGCGACCGCTTGTTCATCGGCTTCGGCGGCCATGCGGAGCAGCGGCTCCGTGCCGGAGAAACGGCAGATGACCCAGCTCCCGTCCTTGAAGTACACCTTGCAGCCGTCCTCAAGACTGATGTGATCGACAGCCGTGCCGAATTCCGGCACCCTCTTTTCCGTGAAGAGAAGCTTTTGCAGCTCGGCCTTGCGCTCCGGCGTCATGCGGAAGTCGGCCTCGGCCCAGCAGGGGTTGCCGTACTGCGCGGTGATCTCGGCGAAGAGCTCGGAGACGGATTTTCCCGTAACGGCGAGCATTTCCACGAGAAGCGCCGCGGCGTAAATGCCGTCCTTACCGGAGATGTGGCCGCGCACGGCCATGCCGCCGGACGACTCGCCGCCGATGATCGCGCCGGTCTCGCTCATCTTCGCGGAGACCCACTTGAAGCCGACGGGGACTTCGTAGCACTTCTGCCCCAGGCCCGCGGCGACGCGGTCGAGCAGACAGGAGGTGGAGTTGTTGCGCACGCAGGGGCCTTCCCAGCCGCGGTACTTCACAAGATAGTAGTAGAGCAGCACGAGCAGCTTGTTCGGGTGGATGAACTGCCCTTCGTTATCGATGACGCCGAGACGGTCGGCGTCGCCGTCGGTAGCAATGCCGAGATCACAGTGCCGGTCGAGCACGAGCGCGGCGAGCGGCTTCAGCGTATCGACGTTCGGCGCGGGCAGCTTGCCGCCGAAGAGCGTATCGTGGCGGTCGTGGATGACCTCCAGATCGCACCGGCACGTTGTGAGCAGCATGCTCAGACTTGACCAGCTCACGCCGTACATCGGGTCAAAGCCGATGCGCAGCGAGGCTTTCTTGATCGCCTCCACATTCACGGCGGAGAGGATGCTGTCGAGATACTCGTTCATCGGGTTACCCTCAACGATCTTTCCCTCGGCGAGCGCGGTGTCGTAATCCACACTCTTCACATCGGCGGGGGAGAGCTTTTCGATCTCGGCCTCAATGCGGCGCGTTACTTCCGCGTCGGCATCGCGCCCGCCTTCGGTGAATACCTTGATGCCGTTATAAATGGCGGGGTTGTGGCTCGCCGTCACGGCCATGCCGTAGGGCATGTTCCGGCGCTTCACGGTGAACATGATGAGCGGCGTCGGGCTCGAGCGGTTGATAACGTACGGGCGGAAGCCGTAGCCCGCGAGCACCTCGCACGCCCAGTGCGCAGATTCCTTGGAGAGAAAGCGGCGGTCATACCCGACGCAGATCTCCGCCCCGGCGTGGCCCTCTTTTTCCATGAGCGCGCACAGCCCTGCCGTGAGCAGGCGGATGTTCTCCTTTGTGAAGCCGTCGGCGATGATGGCACGCCATCCGCCGGTACCGAATTTGATCATGTGTATCTTACTCCTTTCGGTTCATTACAACTTCCACGCGGCACTTCGCCCCGGCGGGGAGCGGGGGCAGAGCGTCCACGGATTTGGCGGCTGAAGATCGTGCCGGTTTCCTTGAGCCAGGGATAGACGCGCATTGTCCGGGAATGGAAAGAACCGAAAATGCACCTTTCTTGTCTCTTGCTGCGCAGAACGCTTTTCAGCCGGTTACCATAATTAAATAAACATAATTAAGTAAACATAATATTCAACTCAGCTCGCAGAGCAGTGCGCGGCAGCCGTCGTTCACGTCACGCCAGGTCGCTTCAAAATCGCCCGTGTACCACGGATCGGCGACGTTCCCGCCGCGCCCGGCGTGGTCGAGCAGGAGAGAGACTTTGCCCTCCGGATCGCCGGAGAAGACGCGCCGCATGTTCCGGATGTTCTCCTCATCCATGCCGATGAGGAGATCAAAGTTAACATAATCCTTGGGCGTGATCTGCCGCGCGGCGTGACCGGCACATGGGATGCCGTGCTCGGCGAGCTTTTGCCGTGCCGGGGGATAAACGCCGTTTCCAAGCTCCTCGCGGCTCGTTGCCGCGGAGGCGATGAAAAATTCGTCTGCCCGCCCGGCCTTTGATACAAGATCCTTCATCACATATTCCGCCATCGGGCTGCGGCAGATGTTGCCGTGGCAAATAAAAAGTATCCTCGTCATGGTGTTCTCCGTTTCGTTTCGATGCGCCTATTGTACCACAACGGAGAGAAAATGCGCACCACAAATTTTCGGTGTAGTGTGTCACTGCGGCGAAGGCCTGCTGCATTACGGCCCGATCACAGTGCCGTTCCTTTCTTCGGCACAAAAAATCCGGTCATATCGGCCCGTTCCAGTTCCAGCAGCTTCACTTTTCTTTCGATCCCTCCGGCGTACCCGGTCAGACTGCCGCTTGTGCCGACAACGCGGTGGCAGGGAATGATGATCGATATTTCGTTATGCCCGACGGCGCCGCCGACGGCCTGCGCGGACATCCGCGAAAGACCCGCCGTTCCGGCCAACTGCCGCGCGATCTCGCCGTAGGTCGTGGTCTGCCCGTAGGGGATCTGCAGAAGCATTGTCCATACGGCATGGCGGAACGTCGAGCCGATGGGGTGCAGCGGCGGCAGAAAGTCCGGTTCTTTGCCGGTAAAGTATACGTCCAGCCAGCGCCTGGCCTCGGCAAGGGCGTGCGTTTCCTGCTCGATGCGTTTTTCCGGCAGATCGCGGGCAAAGTACTTTTGACCGTCAAACCACAGTCCCCGCAGACCGATTTCGTCCGCCGCGAGCAGGATGCGGCCCATCGGAGAGTCATAATGCCGGGTGAAAACCGCAGCCGCGTTATTTGCCATTGGTTTTTCCTCCGTTTTCTGTTTTCGGATTATAGTCTTTCCTTTCCGGAATCGCGCCGCCGGGCGGATATAGGAAGTCGAAAAATAGGACTGACACAGTAAAGTGACAGTCCTATTAAATTTTGCTGCATCTGCCGCACGGATCGCCTGTTCCGGCTTCGACAGCCTTTCGGAGATCAGTCCAGCTCGAAGGCGCCCGTATAGAGCTGGTAATAGGTGCCTCGCTGGGCGATCAGGTCATCGTGGGTGCCGCGCTCAATGATGCGGCCGTGGTCGAGGACCATGATACAGTCGGAGTTGCGGACCGTGGACAGCCGATGGGCGATAACGAACACCGTGCGCCCCTTCATCAAAGCATCCATGCCGGCCTGCACCAGAGCTTCCGTATGGGTGTCGATGGAGGAAGTGGCCTCGTCCAGGATCATGACGGGGGGATCGGCCACGGCTGCGCGGGCGATGGCGATCAGCTGCCGCTGCCCCTGGGAAAGGCTGCCGCCGTTTGCTGTCAGCATGGTGTTGTAGCCGTCGGGCAGACGGGTTATAAAATCGTCCGCATTGGCGAGCCTGGCGGCCCGGATGCACTCTTCGTCGGTGGCATCCAGTTTGCCGTAGCGAATGTTATCCATGACCGTGCCGGTGAACAGATTGGTCTCCTGAAGCACGATCCCGAGGGAATGCCGCAGATCGGGCTTGGCGATCTTGTTGACGTTGATGCCGTCGTAGCGGATCTTGCCGTCGGCAATGTCGTAAAACCGGTTGATGAGGTTTGTGATCGTGGTCTTGCCCGCGCCGGTAGCGCCCACAAAGGCGATCTTCTGCCCTGGGTGGGCATAGAGCGTCACGTCATGCAGCACGGTCTTGCCCGGCACATAGCCAAAGTCCACATCCTCCATGGTGATGTCGCCCTTCAGCTCCGTGTAGGTCACGGTGCCGTCCGTCTGGTGGGGATATTTCCAGGCCCAGTGCCCGGTGTGTTCGAGGCATTCATGGATCGTTCCGTCCGGATCCACATGGGCGTTGACAAGCGTCACATAGCCTTCATCCTGCTCGGGCTCCTCATCCATCAGAGCGAAGATGCGCTCGGCGCCCGCCAGGGCCATGACGATGGCGTTGATCTGGTTGGAGATCTGGGAGATAGGCATATTGAAGCTGCGCGAGAGCACCATGAAGGCCATCAGATTGCCCAGCGTCAGCAGAGAGCTGCCGGACGAAACGCACAGCAGCCCGCCGACGACTGCCAGCACCGCATACTGCACATAGCCAAGATTGTTGTTGATGGGGCCGAGCATATTGGAAAATTTTCCGGCGCTGTAGGCGTTGACCCGAAGCTCCTCGTTGAGCTTATCAAAGTCTTCCTTGCATACCTCCTCGTGGTTGAAGATCTTGACGACCTTCTGGCCGGATATCATCTCTTCGATATAACCGTTTACCGTGCCCAGAGCCCGCTGCTGGCCGATGAAAAAGCCTGCGGACTTGCCTGCCAGCACTTTGGTCACATAGATGATCAGCCCCACGGTAAAGAACATGACGAGCGTCAAAATCCAGGAGGTGTCGATCAGATTCCACAGCACGACCACCAGCGTCACGGCGGAGGACACGCACTGCGGAATGGACTGGGAGATCACCTGCCGCAGCGTGTCGATGTCGCTGGTATAGCGCGACATGATGTCTCCGGCGGCGTGGCTGTCAAAGTAGCGCAGGGGGAGACGCTGCATCTTGGCGAAGAGGTCGTCCCGGATGGTCTTTTGAACGCCCTGGGTAACGCCGACCATCAGATAGTTGAAGAGGAAGGTGCCGAGAATACCGAAGCCGAAAATGCAGCCGAGCTTCACAAGATAGGCTTTCAGCGGGCCGAAATCCGTGGAGCCGTTTGCCACCATGGGCAGGATATAGTCATCGACCAGAGGGCCAAGGGCACGGCTGCCCTGTGCCTGCGCTACCGATGTGGCGATGATGCACAGAAAGACGAAAATCAGCAGCGGGACGTACTTTTTCATATAGCTGAGCAGCCGCAAAAGGGTTTTTCCGGGATTGGCTGCCTTGCGGCCGTCGCCGCGCATTCTGCCGGGACCTGCCATCAGTCCTCACTTCCTTTCTGCTGCGATTTATAGATGCCTCGATAGAATTCAGAGCTTTTCATCAGGGTCTCGTGGTCGCCGACGCAGGCGACGTGACCGTTTTCCATAACGATGATGATATCCGAATCCTGAATGGAGGATATCCGCTGCGCAATGATCAGCTTGGTCGTACCGGGGATCTCTTCCTTAAAGGCCTTGCGGATCATGGCGTCCGTGTGCGTATCCACGGCAGAGGTGGAATCGTCCAGGATCAGGATCTTCGGCTTTTTCAGCAGAGCGCGGGCGATGCACAGGCGCTGCTTCTGACCGCCGGAAACGTTGCTGCCGCCCTGCTCGATATGGGTATCGTAGCCGTCGGGGAAGCCGGTGATGAATTCATCGGCGCAGGCCAGCTTACAGGCGTGAACCAGTTCCTCGTCCGTGGCGCCGGCATTGCCCCAGCGCAGATTTTCCTTGATGGAGCCGGAGAACAGCGTGTTCTTCTGCAAAACCATAGCCACGTTGTCCCGGAGGACCTCCAGATCGTAATCCTTTACATCTATGCCGCCGACCCGGACGCTTCCCTCGGTCGCATCGTACAACCGGGGGATCAGCTGCACCAGCGTGCTCTTGGAGGAACCGGTAGCGCCCAGTATGCCGACGGTGGAGCCGCTGGGGATGTGCAGATCCACGTCCTGCAGCGCGGGCCGCTTGGCCTTCTGCGAGTAGCGGAAGGAAACATTTTCAAAGTCGATGGAGCCGTCGGGCACATCACGGACGGCGTTTTCGGGAGAGGTCAGATCCGGTTTCTCTGTCAGGATCTCATAGCAGCGGCGCAGGGGAGCCTGCGCCATGGTGACCATAACGAAAACCATGGAAAGCATCATCAGACTGCTGAGGATCTGAGTGGTATAGGTAAACATGGAGCTGAGCTCGCCGGTGGTCAGTCCCAGCGCCGCGTTGTTGCCGGAGGCGACCACCATCTTGGCGCCCACCCAGGAGATGACAAGGATACAGGAATATACGCAGATCTGCATGGCCGGAGCGTTGACCGCCAGAATGTGCTCCGCTTTGCAGAAATCATCGTAGATGGCCTTGGAAATGGCCTCAAACTTGCTGACTTCCTTGTCCTCCCGAACAAAGCTCTTGACGACCCGGATGCCGTGAACATTTTCCTGCACAACGGTGTTCAGCCGGTCATAGGTCTTGAATACCCGATCGAAGATCCTGAAAACCAGAGGAATGATGCCCAGCAATACAAGCGCCAGAAGCGGGATGGCGATGAAGTATACGGTGCTGAGCTTCGGGCTGATGCGCAGGGAGGATACCGTTGCGAGAATGAGCATCATCGGGCAGCGGATGGCCATGCGGATCATCATCTGGAACGCCATCTGAATGGTGGCGACATCGGAGGTCAGCCTTGTGACGATCGAGGCCGAAGAGAACTTGTCGATGTTGGAAAAGCTGAAATCCTGCACACGGTAATACATGTCGTGGCGCAGATTCCTCGCAAAGCCGGTGGCGGCCTTGGACGCATAGTCTGCGGACAGGCAGCCGAAAAGCAGGGACGCCAGCGCGCACAGCAGCAGCTGCAGGGCCTTCTGCCAGACAACGGTCATATTGCTCATGGCGATGCCGTAGTCATAGAGATCTGCCATGACCAGAGGGATCGTTACCTCCATGGCGACCTCGCCGATCATACAGACGGGGCTGACCAGTGCCGTCCACTTATACTCGCGCAGGCACTGGGCGAAACGCTTTATCATTCTTGAGATTCCTCCTTTTTCGGATCAAAATCCGGAGACACATTGTGCAGTGCCCGAAAAAGAAAATTCAGGAACTGCGCCGTTTCCTCCGGAGTGAAGCCCTCCAGAAGCTTCTTATCGCCGTTTTGTATCACGGCGGCCATGGTCTCATTGCACTGCCGGCCTTTGGGCAAAATGTAAACCAGTTTTCGCCGCCGGTCGTCGGGATCCTCCCGCAGGGCGATGAATTCCTTCTTTTCCAGACGGGACAGCAGCCCGGATACGGTGGGGTGGCTTAAATGAAACCGATCTTCAATGTCCTTGGCGCAGGGCGGCGTATCGCAGTGAGCAAGATACCCCATGATGTGCCCCTGCGAAAAGGTCAGATCCATCCCCGAAAGAGCCTGGTCCATGCGCCGTCTCAGTGCACAGTCCAGACTGCGGAAGACGCGGCCAAACGTGACCAACTCCTCACCTCCTGATTTATGTAGCAAGCTACGCATATTTTAGCAGGATACATACAGATTGCAAGAGGTGTTTTTAAAAATTAACAATTCCAACACGCGGGTCTTTCCCGGAAAACAGGCGGCAGGAGGGGGAGAAACTCTTTCGATAAAAAGTGCCTGTTCTTTCCGGCGGCGTCATGGTACAATGACAAGCGGCAGTCTTTTTGAGAAGAATTTGCCGAAATCCCAAAAGAAACAGAAAAAACATAAAACCGGAGTAAAAACCATGATCGATAAAATACTGATCCGCGGGGCGAAAGTCCATAATCTCAAGAATATTGACGTTGATATCCCGCTCGGGAAGATCGTCGGCATTGCGGGCGTGTCCGGGTCCGGCAAGTCGTCGCTCTCGCTCGGTGTGCTGTATGCGGAGGGCTCCCGCCGCTATCTCGAGGCGCTCTCCACCTACACCCGCCGCCGCATGACGCAGGCGTCCAAAGCCAGCGTGGACGAGGTTTTGTATGTTCCCGCGGCATTGGCGCTGCATCAGCGCCCCGGCGTGCCGGGCATCCGCAGCACCTTCGGCACAGGGACGGAGCTTTTGAACAGCCTGCGGCTCATGTATTCCCGTCTTGCCAGCCACCGCTGCCCGAACGGACACTATGTACCGCCCTCTCTGCTCGTCGCCGCGGGCAAGGAGCTCGTCTGCCCGGAGTGCGGCGCGCATTTTTACGCACCGTCCGCCGAGGAACTGGCGTTCAATTCGCAGGGAGCCTGCCAGAGGTGCGGCGGCACGGGAACGGTGCATGCTGTGAACATGGCATCGCTCGTGCCGGACGAGTCTCTTACCATCGACGAGGGCGCGGTCGCCCCGTGGAACAGCCTGATGTGGTCGCTGATGACGGACATCTGCCGCGAAATGGGCGTGCGCACGGACGTGCCGTTCCGGGAGCTGACGGAAAAAGAAAAGGACATCGTGTTCCACGGCCCGGCGGAGAAGAAGCACATCTTCTACCATAATAAAAACACCGGACAGGCCGGCGATCTGGATTTCACGTATTTCAACGCCGTCTACACCGTGGAAAATGCCCTTTCCAAGGTAAAGGACGAAAAGGGCATGAAGCGCGTGGAGAAGTTTCTGAAAGAGAGCGTCTGCCCGGACTGCGGCGGCACGCGCCTTTCCGCTGCCGCCCGCGCGCCGAGGCTGCGGGGCATCTCTCTGGACGAAGCCTGCACCATGACGCTCTCTGAGCTTATAAACTGGGTGCAGGGCGTCCCCAGAAGTCTGCCGGAGGAGATGCGGCCCATGGCGGAGAGCATCTGCGAAGCGTTCGAGAGCACGGCAAAGCGGCTGATGGATCTGGGGCTTGGCTATCTGACGCTGGATCGCTCGGCGTCCACGCTCTCCACCGGCGAGAGGCAGCGGATGCAGCTGGCCCGCGCCGTGCGCAACCGCACGACCGGCGTTTTGTATGTGCTGGACGAGCCGTCCATCGGGCTGCATCCCTCGAACATCGTGGGGCTGACCGGCGTGATGCATGATCTCGTGGCGGACGGAAACTCCGTGATCCTCGTTGACCACGACACGCAGATTTTGAAGGAAGCGGACTGGATCGTGGAAATGGGTCCCGAGGCCGGCGCGAAGGGCGGCTATGTCATTGCCGAGGGGACGATCCCCGCGATCGAAAAAAACCCCGTCTCCCAGATCGGGCCGTTCCTCTCCGGAGCGGCGGAAACAAAGCTGCGAAGCTGTGCGGGGAAAGAGGAGCTCTTTGCCAACGGCGTCATTCATCTTTCGACCGCGCCGATCCATACCGTGAAGCCGCTGGAGGTGCGTATCCCCAAGGGGCGGCTCACCGTCGTCACCGGCGTATCCGGCTCCGGCAAGACGACGATGGTGCTGGAAAGCCTCGTCCCCGCGCTGGATGCGCACATCGGCGGCAAGACGCTGCCGGAGCACATCCGCGCCATCGATGCGGAGGGCATCGCGCACATCAAGCTCATCGATGCCGCGCCCATCGGGATCAACGTCCGCTCCACGGTTGCCACCTACGCGGGCATACACGACGAGCTGCGAAGGCTCTACGCGCAGTCTGCCGACGCAAAGGAGCGCGGCTATAAGGCAAGCGATTTTTCCTACAATACCGGCGCCCTGCGCTGCCCCGGATGCGACGGAACGGGCGTTGTCAGTCTGGACGTTCAATTCCTGCCGGATGTAAACATCCCGTGTCCGGACTGCCGCGGCTCACGGTATGCCCGCAAGGCCTACGATGTAAAGCTCACGAATAAGGCGGGGGCGAGCGCTTCTCTGCCCGAGCTCATGGACATGGACGTGAACAGCGCCATGGAATTTTGCAAAGACCGAAAAGGCGTCTGCCAGAAGCTGGGCATTCTCCGGCAGCTGGGTCTTGGCTATCTCACGCTGGGCGAGGAAACGCCCAGCCTCTCCGGCGGCGAGGCGCAGCGGCTGAAGCTGGCCAGCGAGATCGGCAAAACGCAGACGGATTCCGTTTTCGTGTTCGACGAACCGTCCATCGGTCTGCACCCGCTCGACGTGCGGGTGCTGCTCGGCGTTTTTCAGGCGCTGCTTGATAACGGCGCGACCGTTATCGTCATCGAGCACGATCTCGATGTGATCCGCAACGCGGACTATGTTATTGACATGGGGCCCGGCGGCGGTGACGCGGGCGGACGCATCGTGGCGGTCGGAACGCCGCAGGAGATCCGTGCCGACGAAAACAGCATCACCGGCCGGTATTTATAAGAACAGGATATCGCAGCACATAAAAGCGGCAGAGCCATGGATGCCATGGCTCTGCCGCTTTGCGTATCCGGGAGATGGCGGATTGCCATAAAATACGGCGGAAAAATTAGCGGAACTGCCGAACCTTTTGGGCCGCGTGCAACATTCATGCAACAGCGTTGACGCTCTTTTGCCCCTGTGATAGCATGAGAATGCACACGGTTGCATGACCTTTTTTCTTTGAATTTCCGGAGATACACCATCGTCTTCCGGCGGAAAAAGGACGCTTTGCGGCCAGATATGCAAACGGTTGCATAAATGCGGGAAGGAGGGCGAACCATGTCTGCTACCATACGGGATGTGGCGAAGCTGGCCGGTGTTTCGGCGTCTACGGTGTCGCGCGTCATCAACAAATCCGCGCCGATCTCCGGGGAAACGACCGAGCGCATCTACCGCGCGATGGAGGAACTGAAATACGTCCCCAACGACATTGCCCGCAGCTTTGCCAGCGGCAGCGCCCGCGCGATCGCCATCGCCGTCAACGTTTCCGATACGCGCTCCTACGCCAACCGCTTTTTCAACAACACCGTTTTCGGCATTGAAACGGCGGCGCACCGAAAGGGCTACAACTTCATCATCACGAGCGCGAACGACGAGCGCGGCGGTATGGGCTCGCTCGAAAAGCTGATATTGAGCAAGAAGATCGACGGTCTTGTGCTTCCCGTGTCGCTGCTCCAAAGCTCGATCGTGAAGCTCGTGGATGAGCTGTCCTTTCCGTTCGTTGTCCTTGGGCGTGTAAAGAATGCGGGCAGCCGTCTGAGCTGGGTGGATATCTCCAACGAACAGGCGGGCGCGGCTTCCGTGCGGTATCTTCTCGGCAAGGGCTACCGGCGCATCGGCTTTCTCACGCGCGGGGATAAGGAGCTTTTCACGCGCGACCGTCTCGACGGCTACCGCGCGGAGCTTGCCCGCGCCGGACTGACGCCCGACCCGGTCTACCGTGTCAGCCCCGCTGCGGCATTCGACGAAACGAAGCTCTATCTCAAAACGCTCTTTACGAGCGCCGCTGCGCCCGATGCCGTGATCTGCTGCGACGATAAAATGGCGCTCGCCGCGCTGCGCGGCGCGAGAGAGCTCGGCATCCGCGTTCCCGAAGGGCTCGGCATATTGTGCTTTGACAATACCGAGGTCACGGAAATGGCGGAGCTTCCGATCTCCGCGGTGGATGTCGATACGTTTGAACTCGGGCGGATCGCCGCCGAAACGCTGTTCCGGCAGATGGAAAAGCCCGATTTCGGCGCGAGCCGGTCGCAGATCACGACGAAGGTGATCGAGCGCGGCTCCACCATGAAAAAATAAAGAGGGGAGGCGCTGCCGTTGAATCTTGCGGCGATCCGATTTCGCAACACCGAAGACCACATATACCCCCGCGGCAGAAACGAACTGACCGTCTCGCTGAGCGCCGCGCGGGGTGACATGGATAGCGTCACGCTCGTCTGGTGGCCGCGGTATGAAACGGAGCGGTCGAGCTGCCGCATACCCGTGAAGCGGGAGCTGCGCGATGCGTATCTCGATCATTACCGGGCGGTCATCCAAACGGACGGAATCTCCGCCTACACGCGCTATGCCCTGCTCTTCCGAAGCGGCGGCGAGACCGTCCGGCTCGGCAAAAATGGCTTTTCGGCGCCGGACGACGGGGAAAACTTTTTTGAATTCCTCTGGCCGAACCCGACGGATGCGTTCCGCGCGCCGGACTGGGCATCGGAGCAGGTGTATTACCAGATCTTCCCCGAACGTTTCCGAAACGGCGAGGCGTCAAACGACCCGCCCGGCGCGGAGCGCTGGGGCGCGCCGCCGACGCGGGAAAATTTCCAGGGCGGCGATCTTCGCGGTATCATCGAAAAGCTCGGGTACATCCGCGATCTCGGCGCAACGTGCCTGTATCTCACGCCCATATTCAAAGCTCCGTCCAACCACAAGTACGACACCGTGGATTATTTCGACATCGACCCCGCCTTCGGCACGAAGGACGATCTCGCGGAGCTTGTCCGCAGCGCCCACAAGCTCGGGCTGCGGGTGCTGCTCGACGGCGTATTCAACCACTGCGGGTATTACTGGCCGCCGTTTCAGGATGTTGTAAAGCATGGCGAGAGCTCGGGGTATGCCTCCTGGTTTTTTCCGCAGAGCTTCCCGGTGAACGAAAAGCTGGAAAATTACGACTGCGTCGGCCACTACAAATGGATGCCGAAGATCAATCTGGCGGACGCCGGAGCGAGGGACTATTTTATCACGGTCGGCAAGTACTGGATACGCAACTTCCACATCGACGGCTGGCGGCTGGATGTGGCGGACGAAGCGCCCACGCAGTTCTGGGAGCATTTCTCCGACGCGATCAAAAAGGAAAACCCGGAAGCGCTCTTGCTCGGCGAAACGTGGGCGGACGCGCACCGGCTGCTCGCCCCCGACCGGCTCGACAGCGCGATGAACTATCTCTTCCGGGACGCCGCCGCGGACTGGCTCGCAAAGGATCGGATATCGCCCGCGGAGCTCGATCACCGGCTCAACCGGATGCTCTCGCTCTATCCGTGGGAAACGGCGCTGCGGCTCTATAACCCGCTCGACAGCCACGATACCGAGCGCTTCCGCTGGCTCTGCCGCGACAAGCGGCGGCACGCGCTTGCCGCTGCGCTGCAGATGACGTTCCCCGGCTGTCCCGCGGTGTTCTACGGCGACGAGGTCGGGCTCTCCGGCGGCAACGACCCGGACTGCCGTCTCGCCATGGAGTGGGACGAGGAGAAGCAGGATAAAGAGCTTCTCGCCCTTTACAGGAAACTCATCGGCATACGGCGGGAGTCACCGTCCCTCCTCCGCGGGGACTTCCGCACGTGCCTTTGCGACGATGCCTCCAACGTGTACGCCTTTCGCCGGACGTGCGGCGAGGACGAAAGCCTTGTCGTCCTCAACGCCGGGAGCGAGCCGGTGAAAACGAAAATCGCCGCCGAGGGGACGTGGACGCCCCGCATCAGCGGCAGAAAACCTGTATCCTCGGAAAGCGGCGGGATCACCGTTGATCTTGCGCCGTGCTCCGCGGAAATATATCAGAAGAAAGCGAAGGGACGAAAATGAAGAAGTCTACCATGAAAATGCTGGCGCTTCTCCTTCTCGCAGCAATGATGTTAGCGGCATTCACTGCGTGCGGATCGAACGAAGCGCCGAGCACCAGCCCCGTTCCGCCGGCGGAGACCACCGGAAAACCGGCGGCAGGCAGCGCAGAAACCGAACCCGTTACGATCAACTTCTGGCATCACTACAGCGCCCAGTCGGCGGAGAACGAAACTCTTATGAATGTTCTCATCCCCCGATTTGAGGAAGAGAATCCCGGGATCAAGGTCAACGCCGTCTCGCACGAGTGGGCGGACCTCCATGATAAGATCCTCATCAGCGCGCAGTCCAACACGCTGCCGGATGTGGCGCGTCTGGATATCGCGTGGGTGCCCGAATTCCAGAAGATGGGCATTCTCACCGCGCTCGACGAGGAAATGGCCGATTTTGATTCCGTCACCGCCGATCTGCTGGAGAGCGCCATGAGCACCGGCTTCGTCTCCGGACACTACTACGCAATGGCGCTCAACACCAATACGAAGATCCTCTTCTATAACGAGAAGGCTCTCGAAGAGGCCGGCGTCGCCGTTCCCGCGACGATGGACGAATTTGTGAAAGCCGTCGCGGCAGTCTCCGGGAAGAACAGCGCCGGACAGACGGTTTGGGGGCTCAATGAGCCCGCGCTCGCCGGTTGGAACGTCCTGCCGTACATCTGGTCGAACGGCGGCGAGATCACGAACGAGGACAATACCAAGGCCAGCGGCTACATCAACAGCGAAAAGACGATCGCTGCCGTGCAGATGCTCGCGGATATGGCGAAGAACGGCGAGCTTTCCGGCTACAACAGCGGTGATATCCCGATGACCGACGGCTTCGGCACCGGCCGGTATATCTTCCTTCTCGAAGGCCCGTGGAAGACCGCGGAGCTTGCGGGCGCCTATCCCGACATGGCTTATGGCAACTGCCAGCTGCCCGCCGGGGAAGCCGGATCGATCTCCGTGCTCGGCGGCGAGGATATCGCAATGTTCAACGGCTCCCACAAGGACGCCGCGTGGAAGTTCATGCAGTTTATGACGAGCCCGTTTGCCGAGGAAGAGATGGCCAAGTGCGGCCAGATCCCCGTGAACAAGACGGCGCTCGAGAGCGAAACCGTGAAGAATGCTTCCTTCGCTCCGTTCCTTGAGGCCATCACCACGGCGAAGGCCCGCCCCGCGGTCGCTTCGTGGTCCGAGATCGACAACGAGCTCACGACCGCCATGACGAAAATCCTCGTCAACGGCGCGGACGTGAAGGAAACGCTCGACGCGCTGGCGGTCACGATCGACGGCCTGCTTGCCTAAATTTAGCATAATCCTTCGTATTCCGCAACAGTTTTATCATGCCCCGCCGCGTCTGGCGGCGGGGCGACCGTATTCCGCTGGGGAGGGATGGCCATGATGCTGCGTTCCGGCAGAAATAAAGCCCAGTTCGCGGCGCTGCTCGTGCCGGGGATCATCGTTTTCGCGCTCTTTACGGTCTATCCGATCGTAAAGCTCTTCGTTATGAGCTTTCTGCGCTGGGATCTCGGGTCGGTATTTCAAAAGAGCTTTGCCGGGCTTGAGAACTATAAGGCGGTGCTGAGCGATGAGACGTTTTTCGTCGCCTTTGAAAATACGCTCATCTATACGCTCGTCACCGTGCCGGGGCAGATGGCGCTCGGCCTTCTCGCGGCGGTGCTCATCCACTCCATCCCGCGCTTTCAGGTGACGTTCCGGGTCATCTACTATATCCCGGTCATCACATCGTGGGTCATTGTTTCGCTCGTATTCCGGTACATATTCAACACCGAGGGCATGCTCAACTATTTCCTCTGCAACGTGCTGCACCTTACGAAGGACTATGTCCCGTGGCTGAATACCCGCTGGGGCGGGCTCACGGTCGCCATGCTGCTCGGCATCTGGAAGGGCGTGGGCTGGAACCTTGTGGTGTTTCTCGCGGCGCTCCAGTCCGTGCCGGCGGAGCTTTACGAAGCGGCGGACGTGGACGGCTGCACCGGATGGAAAAAGTTCTGGTACATCACACTCCCGAGCATCCGCCCGACGATCCTCTTCGCGCTCGTCATGCTCACGATCGGCGGCTTCAACGTGTTCACGTCCATCAAAATGATCACCGACGGCAAGCCCATGCACCAGACGGACACGGTGCTCACGTGGATGTATTATAAGGCGTTCAGCACCGGCGAGTTCGGCTACGCCGCGGCGCTGAGCTTCATCGTGGCCGTCACACTGATGATCCTGGCGTTCCTGCAGTTCCGCGCCATGAAGCGCCAAAATAACTGAAGGAGGGGAGAGGCATGAAAAGCAGAAAAAACCGCTGGAGCCTCGCGCTCCGCTACATTCTCCTTCTTCTGGGCGGCGCAGTGTCGGTCATGCCGATGATCTACATGCTCTCCACGTCGCTCCGGCCGAACGGCGCGCTCTATGAGTTTCCGCCGCACTTTTTCCCGAAGCTCAGCGAGATCACGCTGGAAAACTACCGGTACATCTTCGCGCAGGAGAAATTCTATCTCAACTTCATCAACAGCGTCGTCGTGGCAATCATTACGATCGTCCTTGCGGCGATCATCGCCTCGGCGCTCGCGTACTGTCTCGCGCGGTTTGATTTTCCGGGGAAAAAGCTCCTTTTCGCGCTCGTCATCGGCATGATGATCATCCCCGGCACGACGCTCATCATCCCGCAGTTTCAGCTCGCGTCGTTTTTCGGCATCACGAACAGCCTCGCGGGGCTCATCCCGTTCTATGTCGCGTGGGTCATCCCGTTTTCCACGTTTATGATCAAAAGCTACATCGAGAGCATCCCGCGCGAGTTTGACGAGGCGGCGTATGCCGACGGCGGGAGCGTATTCACGGTGTTCTTCCGCATCATATTGCCGCTCGCCAGTCCCGCTATCGCGTCGGTGAGCATATTTAACTTCCTTACCGCGTGGGAGGAATTCACCTGGGCCATGACCGTCATCAACGATAACGCCAAGCGCACACTGCCCATCGCCATCTCCGGCTTTTTCGGCCAGCACCAGTTCACGCAGTGGGGCTATGTGTTCGCCATGTCCGTGGCGAGCCTCGTGCCGGTGCTCATCGTGTTCATCCTCTGCCAGAAATACTTCGTCTCCGGATTGCAGGCCGGCGGACTCAAAGGCTGAAGCATAATTATGTAAACTAAATGTCCCGAAGAATCCTCTTCGGGACATTTGCTGTATAATCCGTTTGTAACCTTTGGCATGCTTCGATTGTTTTATTGATGAAGGGCCTTTCAGAAAGAGGAATCATGCATGAAAACAGAGACAAGCGTGGTCGTGGAAAAGTATAAGGACAGTATCTTTTCCGCGGCGTTCAATGTCTGCGCGAACGCTGCGGATGCGGAGGACGTTGTTCAGGATACGTTTATCCGCTACCACACGACAAACACGCAGTTTGCCGACGAGCAGCATATCCGCGCATGGCTGCTCCGTGTGGCGATCAACAAGGCGAAAAATGTGACGATGTCCTTCTGGCGGCGCAGGGGCGTACCGCTGGAGGATTATGCGGAAACGCTCGCCTTTCCGTCGCCGGAGGCGGGCGACCTGTTTGAAAAGGTCATGAAGCTGCCGGAAAAGTACCGGATCGTGATCCATCTCTTTTACTATGAGGATTACTCGGTGCGGGAGATCGCCGGGATACTGCGCATTACGGAAGCAAACGTAAAGGTGCGCCTTTCCCGGGGGCGCAGACTGCTGAAAGAAGCGTTACAGGAGGTTTGGACGGATGAATAACGGAGAACTTTATAAACAGGCGTTCGGCGCGCTGCACGCGCCGGATACCGTTTCGCTGACGGCGGGAAAAGGGGCGGAGCGGAAAACCTTCCGCCCGGCACGGCGGCTCGTACTCGTCTGCGCCTGCACGGTGCTGGCGCTCGGCCTTGCCGTGACAGCGTATGCCCGCGGCGGACTGATCCTCGGCCATGTTTTCGGCTGGGGGAATAATATGGAGATCACGACCGGCTTTGACGAAAACGGCGAAAGCTACAACGAGGTGCGTCTCCACACGGAAAATCTGACGCCGCCGGTCGTGCAGCGCGGCGGCAGGATGATCTTCATTGTCAATAATGAGGCGATCGACATCACCGGCGAGCTCTCGCCGACGAAGGCGTTCCGCTATGACTACACGGACACGGACGGCAATACGCACGTATGGCTCGTTGGTCTTGTTTCCGATGACACGGCAAATTACGGCTACGCGGAGTATATAAAGCGCTCCGACGGAACATGGCTCGGCGGATGCTCCGTCGGAGTCAGTCTCGACGCGGACGGACGCTCCTCGGCGCTCTGGCTCGAATCGGCCAAGCAGGAGCTGAATATCCACTGGTAACAAACCGCCGGCGTATCACAGATCGCGATATGCCGGCGGCATTATAGTATCCTATGAATCTTAATTGCCGGTCTCGGGTGTGCCGAGAGTAAAGGCGTAGCGCATTTCCAGCGCGTGGAAGAGCTGCTGCATGACGCCCTGCGCAATGGCGCGGATGTCGAGCGAGCGGATCTTCTGCACGACACGCTCGATCTCCTCCGCCGGGACGCCGTAGCCGCCCAGACTCAGCCGGAAGAAGGCGTCGAGCTTTTCCTCAAGCGGGAAGTCCTCCGAGCAGGGATGCGCCATGTACCCGCGCATGATGCCCGCGGAGCCAAGCTCCATGATATAAAAATCGCGCTCGGTCATTTCAGGATGGTAGGAGCCGAAAATGGCGTGCAGCTCCTTCGCCGTCTGGCGGAAGATGTACTCCGAGGCCTCGTTCTGCGTGTAGGCTTCGATGTAGATCTCACGCAGGTTCTCGTTGAGCTCCGTGAGCGTGAGCTGAATGGCGGTCTCCACGGCATAGACGAATACCGGCGGAAGATCCGCGTCGGTAATGCGCCGGGCCATGCCGAACTGGTTGTCGAACATGAACTCGACGAGCTCGGTGAGCACGCCGTCCTTGGCGCGGAAAATATTCTGGAACGTGCTGTTGGAAACATCCGCCTTCTGCACGATCTCGGCGACGGTCGTTCTCTTGTAGCCCTTTTCCAGAAACAGCTTTACGCATACGGTGAGGATCCGCCGTTTGGCGGGCAGACTGGCACTTGTGATAGCGATGGGAACCACTTCCTTTGGAAACATATTAATTATAAGTATACCATTAAGGTAGGAATAAATGCAAGGGAAACCCGTCGAATATCCGCGAAAAAGAAGCAGCGCCGCCGTCACAAGGACAAAACGACGCTGCCGGAGCAAGAGAAAGTACAAAGTCAGTCAGTGACCGCCGCGGACGCGGGAAGCGCGTATTTGCGGGCGTAGCGGTTAAATTCGCGGATGAAGTCGGAGCTCTCAAGACGCGTGGCGCGCAGCGACTCGTGAAGGTTGAGATTGTGCTGCGCCGTATCGATGACGCACCCGGCAATATTGGAGCAGTGGTCGGACGTGCGCTCGAGACCGGTGAGAAGGTCGGAGAGAATGAAGCCGAGCTCAATGCTGCACCCGCCCTGCTGCAGACGCCGGATGTGGCGCGTGCGCATCGATTCCTTGAGCTGATCGATGACCTGCTCGAGCGGCTCGACCTCGGCGGCGATGGAGCTGTCGTTCTTCTCGAAGCACGCAAGGGAAAGATCGAGAATTTCGCTGACCGCCCCGGAGAGCACCGAAAATTCGGCGACGGCGCTCGGAGAGAATGTGAGATTCTTGTCGCGCAGCTCCTCGGCGGATTCGAGCGTGTTGACGGCGTGGTCGGAGATGCGCTCAAAATCGCCGATGGATTTCAAAAGAGCGGCGGCCTCTTCGCTTTCCGCGGTGCCCATCTGCTCGGCGCTGAGCTTTACGAGATAGGTGCTGAGAATGTCCTCGTAATGGTCGCACAGCTCCTCGTCCTGCCGGATCCTCTCGGCGAGAGCGGGGGAGCAGCTGTCGATCGCGGTGAGGGAATCCTTCAGTGCGCGCACGGCGTGCTCGGCCATGTCTGCGGCAACGGCGCGGCTCCGGGAGAGCGCCAGCGCCGGTGTTGCGAGCAGGCGCTCGTCCAGCTCCACGCGCTGTTCCTTCTCGCCGCTGTCCGGCACGATCCGGATGGCGAGCTTTTCAAGCAGACCCCCGGCGGGCAGGAGCAAGGCGGTGCAGAGAAGGTTGAAGGCCGAATGGGCAATAGCGATGCCGGAGCGGGTCGCGGCCTCGTCGAGCAGCGCCGGGGCGAGCGCTGTTCGCACTACGGTGAACACCGAAAGCAGGACGACGACGCCGATAACGTTGAACATCAGATGCACCACGGCGGCGCGGCGCGCGTTTTTGTTCGTGCCGATGGAGGATAGGAGCGCCGTCACGGTCGTGCCGATGTTCTGGCCCATGATGATGGGTATCGCTGCGGCGTAGCTCACCGCGCCGGTGGCGGAGAGCGCCTGCAAAATGCCGACCGAAGCCGAGCTCGACTGGATGATGCCCGTGAGCACCGCACCGGCCACCACGCCGAGCAGCGGGTTTTTGAACGCAAGGAAGAGATTAACGAACACCGGGTCATTGCGCAGCCCCGATACCGCGCCGCTCATCGTCTCCATGCCGAACATCAGCGTGGCGAAGCCGAGCAGGATGACGCCGGAATCCTTTTTGCGGCTGCTTTTGCAGAAAAGATAGAGGACGATGCCGATCACGGCGAGGATCGGGGTAAAGGAGGTCGGCTTGAGGAGGCGGACGAGCACGCTCGTGCCGTCAATGTCGCCGAGACTCAAAAGCCACGCCGTCACGGTCGTGCCGACGTTTGCGCCCATAATGACGCTGATCGACTGGCGCAGCGTCATCAGTCCGGAATTTACAAAGCCTACGACCATAACGGTCGTTGCGGAAGAGCTTTGGATCACGGCGGTCACGCCGAGACCGGTGAGAAAACCGGCGATGGGCTTTCCGGTCATTTTGTCGAGTAGGGAGCGGAGCTTTCCGCCGGCGCGCCGTTCGAGCGCCTGCCCCATCAGACTCATGCCGAAGAGGAACAGCGCCAGGCCGCCGAGCATCGTAAGCGTGTCAAAAATGTCCATAAATTTTCCTATGCGTCGATTGACAAGGGCACACGCGGTTCTGCCGGGCGGAAATGCCCTCATACTGCGTCAAAGCCCTTGAGAATACACAAAGTATTCTCTGCGGCCTTTTCCTTGTCTGCGAGCATTTCTGCTCCGGCAGAACTGCTTCGCATCGGACAGCCTTGGATTTTCGAGGGATTTTTGTTCTTTTGGACGCAGGCGGGCTGTCGCCCGCCAAGGAGAAAAGAGCAAAAAGCACCGAAAAGACTGGCTGTCCGACGTGCGTGTCCTTGTTAATCGACGCTTTCCTGATATTTGATTTACAAAATCAGCGTAGCAGAACGAATGTTAAATGCGCTACGGTTTTTTTGTAAAATCCTTGTTAAACGAAAATCGCCCCGCGGCTCGTCGGCCGCGGGGCGATTTCTGCAATTATTCGGCTTTCTTTTTGGCGCGTTTTTTCGGCAGCGGCGTGATCGGCTCGAGGACTGCGATCACGCCGCGGACGAGTTCCCGGTTTTCAATGTCGAGAATGTAGTGTACCTTGGCTCCCTCGTAGGGGACGCCGTCGGGCGCGTCTTTCATAAGATCGGCGAGCTCCGGCACTTTTTTCACCATGACGGTATTGTCGCACACGATCAGAAGGGGCTTGGCGTTGACGTACACCATATATTCGCCGAACATTTTCCTATAGGTGACGTTCTCGATCCCGTCAAGCTGTTCGCAGACAAATTCTATGTACTCTTTGGATGTTGCCATAGACACTCCTTTTATTTTGCCCAATCGGTAAGCCGCTTTTCGAGCAAGGCAAGCATGGCGCGGCTCTTCTCCCGGCTTTCCCGGGCGGCGGTGAGATAGATCTTGAGCTTCGGCTCCGTGCCGGAGGGACGCACAATAACTTCGCCGCCGTCGAGAATAAAGCGCAGCACATTGGAGCGCGGAAGCCCTGTTTCGTCCCGGTCGTAGTCGATGACCTGCTGCACGGCTTCGCCCGCCAGCTCCGCCGGGGGCGAGAGACGGAGAGAATCGAGCAGCTCCGTCATATGCGCGAAGCCTGCCGAGCCCTCAAACGTAAAGGATAGGAGCTTCGCCTCAAAAAAGCCGTATTGCGCGTACAGCGCTTCCAGCGCGTCCGCGAGCGTTTTGCCCTGCGATTTATACCAGACGAACATCTCGCAGATGAGAAGCGAGGCGTTCACCGCGTCCTTATCGCGCACAAAGCTGCCGCTCAGATAGCCGTAGCTCTCCTCAAAGCCGAAAATATAGCGATCGGCCTCGCCGTCTTTTTCAAGAAGCCCGATCTGTTCGCCGATGTATTTGAACCCGGTCAGAACGTTCCGCAGCTCCACGCCGTAATGCGCGGCGACCTTCTCCGCCATGGGCGTTGTGACGATGGTTTTTACCGCCACGGGGCGTTCCGGCATCGTGCCGTTTGCACGGCGCATCCGGCAGACAAAGTCGAGCAGCAGCACGCCCATTTCGTTGCCGGTGATGAGCCGGCAGCCCGCGGCGGTCTTCACCGCCGCGCCGACGCGGTCGCAGTCCGGGTCCGTGGCGAGCAGCAACTCGCTGCCCGTTTCCTCCGCCAGACGCAGCCCGACGGAGAGCGCCTCGCGGATCTCCGGGTTGGGGTAGGGGCACGTCGGGAAAGCTCCGTCCGGCTCCGCCTGCTCCGGCGGGATGGTGATGTTCGCAAAGCCGTGCGCGCGAAGGCAGCGCGGCACGCAGGAAATGCCTGTCCCGTTGAGCGGCGTGTATACGATGGAGGCGCTGCGCGAAAAGCTCTCCGGCAAAAGCGATGCCGTCGATACCGCGGCAAGATACCGCTCCACGGTGTCCTCGCCAATATAGGCGATGATGCCGGAGGCGAGCCCTTCGGCAAAATCGAGAGCACAGACATCCGCAAAGGGATCCACGCGGTCAATTTCTGACTGAATGGCAGCGGCGGCCTCCGTTGTGATCTGGCAGCCGTCCGCACCGTAGACCTTGTAGCCGTTGTATTTGGCTGGATTGTGACTTGCCGTGATGACAACGCCGCCGCAAGAGCGAAGATCGCGCACCGCGAAAGAGAGCGAGGGCGTCGGCATCAGGCGGGGATAAATGTGCACGCGAATGCCGTTTGCGGCAAAAACACCCGCCGCGGTCTCGGCAAAGAGCCGGGAGTTGATGCGGCTGTCGTAGGCGATGGCAACGGAGAGACGTGCGGCGTGATTTTTGAGATAATTGGCATAGCCCTGCGTGGCTTTTCCGATGGTAAAAACATTCATGCGGTTCGTGCCCGCGCCGAGCACGCCGCGCAGCCCGCCGGTGCCGAATTCCAGCTCGCGGTAAAACCGGTCCTCGATGGCGGCATCGTCGCCGCGGATGGCTTCCAGCTCCTTGCGGAGCGCCGGGTGTCCGGCGGCCTTTTCCAGCCACAGCCGGTAAAGCGCGTTTACATCCATCGTAACTACCTCCCAAACTCTTTATAGTTTTAGTCTCCCAGTCAGGCGTGGATCAGCAGACCGATAAGGAGCAGATGCGCGGGGTAATAAAGATAAAAGAACCATTTCATAAACCGGTTCACGGCGGGATTTTTGCCGCGCTGCCCGTTATAGAGCCGCAAAACCGGCAGCGAGAGCGCAACGCCCATCTGCAAAAGGCCGTACACGCGGTCGATGGCAAAGAAATATACGACCGCATAGAGCGCGACATAGAAAAGAAGCCAGAAGCTCTGTTTTTTGAGATCGCCGCGGTTCGTGCCGAACGCCATGACGCAGAGCGAGGCAATGCAGCTCCAGTCGCTCGGAAAGCTCACAAGGCAGATAAGCAGAATGAGCAGCACCCGCACCGCGCCGGACGTGATCTTTTTGCTTTCCGCGACGCGTAGCATCACAAGACCCCACGCGAGCGACCACATAACGCTCGTCTGGTTTAGCGCGCCGCCGTAATAAAACGGAATAAAGGAGCGCCAGTCGATGAAATCGTGCGAGAAATATATGTAACAGAAATGCGAGATCAGTGCGAAAACAAAGAGACGCGCGGTATACTTGCGGATGTTCCGCGTGTAGTGATACCCCTCGGCGATGCAGTAGCACATGATCGGGCACGTGATGCGCCCGATGATATGCATGAGCAGGGGGAGAAACTCCTTCGGATACCCCGGAAACACCGCCCATGCGATGTGGTCGACGGTCATCGCGGCGATGGCAATGAGCTTTATGGCGTTGGAGCTGAGCGGGTTTTTCTCTGTGAGGGGCATAGTTCTTCCTCCTGCCGGTGATGTCATCAGTGTATCCCCGGCAAGGGGCGCTGTCAAGCATGGGCATGTTCCGGGCGGCGTTTGACCGCGGATTGCAATAAACGCGAGGCAATGATAAAATGATCTTAATCGCTTATGCAATACATAGGGGGAAAAAGACGACATGATAATCACACATGAATATCCCATCTGCGAATACGATACCGCCAGAGATCCAATTATTCACCCGACAGATTTTCTGGATAAATGTCTTCCGAAAAAATGCATTATTACATTTTTTCGGAAAGAACTGGAAAAATTCGCAGGGGAGCACAAACTGCCTGTGATCGGCCAACTTCACTCGGAGGTTCTCGATATACCGATCTACAAATATGAAAACGGAGAGAACCCTCTTTGCATCACCATGCCGTTCAGCACGGCACCCGGTGCCGCCGGAACGATCGAAGAGCTGCATGCCATGGGATGCGAAACGTTTGTGGTATGCGGCGCTGCAGGGGCACTGACACAGGGGAGCACGCTTGGCGAGATCATTCTCCCGGCTTCGGCCATACGGGACGAGGGAACATCATTTCACTACATTGCCCCTTCACGGGAAATCTCGTGTCATAAAGAAGCGCTGGAAAAAGCGCAGAGGGCGTTGTCCGAGATGGGAGTGCCGTTTGTGCTTGGAAAAACATGGACGACGGATGCCATGTACCGCGAAACACCCGAAATGATCGCACGCCGGAGGGACGAGGGCTGCGTGACGGTCGAGATGGAAACGGCAGCGTTTTTTGCTGTAGCAAAGTACTATAATATTCCGCTCGTACAACTCCTGTATGTTGGGGATGATGTGAGCGGCACGGCGTGGGATCCCCGCGGTTGGAACACCCAAAAAACCGTCCGGGCAAGCTTGATCGATTGCTGCATCGAACTGGTTCAGAAAATATAAAAAAGCCTGTAATCCTTAGGATTACAGGCTTTTTTGGAGCTGTTACCCAGATTCGAACTGGGGACCTCATCCTTACCAATTAAATATAAGCTGTTTTCGCTTGTTGTTGGCTGTTGCAGCTTGCTGTCTCGTATCCCTTGTATATCAATGGGCACGGTTTTTTCCTGCTGTGTCTTATCGCTGTTTATCGTGTCTTGCAATAGGCTGTTTTTTGATGCCCGTATGGGTTTTGTATGGTTTTTTGATAAAACCCATACCGTGAGATCTCATCCCGTTTTAACGGCTTTCTTGACCGCCTCGCGCATGATCTGCGCTGCTCTGCTGACGCTCTCGGCGTTGGCATGGGTGTACATCCGCAGAGTTACGGCCTTGTCACTATGGCCGAGCGCTTCGGACACGCTGGCTACGTCCGCGCCGTTGGTGATCGCAACGCTGGCGAATGTATGACGCAACTTGTGCGGATGAAGATCAACCAGCCCGCACCGGTCAGACAATTTCTTGAGGTAGCGCGTGGGGCTTTGCGGGTGCATCGGCTCTGAACTGCCTTCCTTCGTGAAAACAAAGGCGCTCAGGGCCTTTGTAGCCTGTTCTGCGCGAAGCTGACGGAGAAGGGCTATCGTATCCTCCCCTGCGTATACGGTGCGCTTGTGGCCGTTTTTAGGACTGTCTATGTAGATGCCTTTTGACGACGTGTAGCACAGATTCCCGGCTATGATGATCTCCCCACTCTTGAAGTCGATATTTTCCCACTTCAACGCGCAGCACTCACCGCGCCGTATGCCGGTGTCAATCAGCAGATGGACAAGCGCCCGCCATTTCAGCGGCTCTGTATCCATTGCGTCAAGGAGCTTGCAGACCTCTTCTGCTGTGTACGCGGCGGGGGCCTCGGCTTTCGTCTCGCCCTTGCGCGGCTTCGGACGCTCTACCTTGTCCATCGGATCACGGTCGATCATGTCGCCCATATAAGCCATTTTGAACAGGCTGTGCAGCACCGTGTAGACCTTGATAACGGTAGCATGGGCCTTTCCTGTTGCCTGAATATCAAGGAGCAGCGCCGTGATCTGCGCCGGGGTGATCTCCGGCATCTTCACGTCGCCTAATACGGGATATACCTTTTTGTCAAGACAGTTCTGATAGCTGGCACGTCCGTTCTCGCTCATTGTAACGCTCTTGGCGGGCATAAACACCCGCTCGCCGTACTGCTTGAGGGTGAGAATACGGGCGGCTTCTGCGGCCTCCTGCGCGGCTTTCTCACGCTTCTCTGCACGGCTGATCGCCTCGCCCGCATTGCATTGACGCTCAAATCCTGCCGCCACAGATGCAAGCTCACGGTCTATGGCCTTTTGGCTCCATCCTTCCGGCACGTACCACCGGCGCGTCAGATAGGCCTTATCCCGCCCACGGCTCACGCGGATTTCATAGAAGGCTTGACCGGCCTTGTTAAACCTTTTCCGTACAGATGGCATCAGGTAGCCTCTTTCTTTGTTTTCTTCGTGATCTTTTTCTGTGTGCCTTTCAGCGTCTGCAAATAGGCTTCTTCTACGGGGGACAGGTTATCTTGCAGGTATTTCTTGTATTCGGCTTTTGCCTTTTCCATCGCCTGCGCATGAGATACACGTCCAGGGCCGTCAAGTAGCTTTTCACCGGTGGAGGAAAGGATCGTGTCCAGCTGTTGAATGTAATCTTTCATGTACATGGGGTTACGCCGCATTGCTTGTATTTCCGCAAAGTCGAAATATCCGGATACCAGATTGTTCAAGATTTTGAGCTCGTCGCTGTCCAGATAATTCTTGGCAATACCGATATCTTTCGCCGTGGGAAAATCTCCGGAAAAGGATTTCATCCCCATAAACGGCTTTGTGGCGTCGGCACGATCATATACGACCTCCGCTGCTGTGTGTCCGTGTGCCGCATAGTGCAGCTTGTTTTGCACGATCTTGAAGAACAGCACGGATTCCTGACTTTTGGGATCGTAATCCACGCTTGTGGCATATAAATCCAGCACCTGCCGGTACAGGACTTTTTCAGATGACCGAATATCACGAATGCGGTCAAGCAATTCTTTCCAGTAATTGCCGCCGCCCAGCTGCTTCAGACGGTTGTCGTCCATCGTAAAGCCTTTTATCATGTACTCCTTCAGGCGCTCCGTGGCCCACCGGCGAAACTGGGTGGCTATGACAGACCTCACGCGATAGCCGAGGGAGATAATCATATCGAGATTGTAGTACTTGGTATTGTAGCTTTTTCCGTCTGCGGCAGTTGTTCGGAAATTCCGAACAACTGAAGATTCGTCCAGTTCGCCATCTTCAAAAATATGCTTGATATGCTCGCTGATATTTGCTTTGCTGGTCTGGTACAGATCGACAAGCTGCGCTTGCGTCAGCCAGACCGTTTCGTCCTCCATGCGTACATCAATGCATGTAAGGCCGTCTTCGGACTGATAGATGATGATCTCGCTTTTATTGTCACCCATATATTTCACCTCTGTTCCCGCTCCATGCTTCGCATGGGGCTTTTTATTTATCTTGCGGGCGCTGATACTGCGGGGTGTTGGCCAACCTCTCTACATAGTCAGCTACTTCTTTCATGTCTTCGGGCTTCAAATGCCGAAAAAAGATTTTTCCAGCTGCGAGCATTCCGTCTGTATTCAAGCGGCTATAGAAAAATGCGGTCCGGTCTTCTTCGGAATTGAATTGCAGAGTTGCCATTTGAAGCATTTCTCGTTCAGACACCTTGGGCATTCCGCCGATATTTGCTATTTCATCAATGTTTTCTACTGTGGTGTCAATAAGCATCCGCACCCGGTCTTCAGGAGGGACAAGCTCACTCCAATCGACACCTAAAGCATCCGCAATTTTTCGAATCGTATCGTATTTAGGATTTCTAACACCATTTTCCCATTGGCTGACGCCTACGTAAGAAATATTAAGTTTTTCCGCGAGCTCTGCTTGGGTCATTTTCTTCTTTTTTCTCGCGGCTTTTATGAGCTGTCCAGTTGTCATGAAATCACCTCGATATAAGCATATCACGCTTTAGGGAGCATTGCAAGAATAAATTTATTCATTTGCTTAAAAATATGCTTGACTAAAGCATTTGCGTATGTTAAACTAAAGCCGATGAATAAGGAGGTGAGCGGATGCGAATCAATCGAGAGCGTTTCGCGGCGGCCCTTGTGCGGCTTGATCTTACGGGTAACCAGCTTGCAGCGAAAGCGGGGATTTCACGCGGAACGGTGACCGCTGTAAAGACCGGGAAAAGCTGTTCTCCGCAGACAGCGGAAAAGCTGGCGGCAGTTCTCGGACGTGAGATTATCGAGGAGGCGCGGAGATGAAGCCATACCAGAAGATCCCAGAGGCCTGCAAAACGACCGGCCTAAGTCAATATTTCCTGCGGCAGGGATGTAAAAACAGGACCATACCCCACGTCAAGAGCGGGACGGTCTACTTTATCGATGTACCGGCACTTTTGGAAAAACTGCGAGGTGAGGGCAACGGACATTCAGGAAATTCTACAACGTTTTGACGGCGTGAAACAATGCGGCGACGGCCAATACATGGCCTGTTGCCCGTGCCACGACGACCGCAAACAGAGCCTTTCCATCGGGCGCGGGGAAAAGGGAACCGTGCTCAAATGTCAGGCGGGCTGTGACACCCGTGACATCATCGCCCGCGTCGGCATCAAGCCCCGCGATCTCTTTTATGACAAGCCCACAGAACGCCCGCAGACCGTGGCCGTCTATGAGTACCCGAATGGCATTCAGAAACTCCGTAAGTCGGACAAGTCCTTTTCATGGCGCAGACCGGACGGAAAAGGCGGCTGGATTTATAACCGGCAGGGCGTCCCGCATTCACTCTACATAGCTGGTTCTCTCGCCAACAATCAGGTATTCGTCACCGAGGGCGAGAAAGACGCCGACAATTTGCACCGCTTCGGCTTTGATGCGGTCAGCGGCGCAGACGGCGCAGGTCCCGGCAAATGGCGGCCAGAGTACACGGAGCAGCTGCGGGGCCATACCGTTATCATCTTCCTGGATAATGACGCCGTGGGCAAGGCATACGCCGAAGAGACCGCCTCCGCGCTTCACGGAGTGGCGGATCATGTCCAGCTTTGTGACCTCTCGACCGTATGGCCGGAGATTCCGGAGCACGGCGATGTATCCGACCTTATCGAGAGATTCGGCGACGAAACCGCCTGCAAGATGATCGTCCAACTTGCGACGCAGACACCGGAATGGACACCGGCTCTGCCGAAGGATATTTTTGCAGAGTTTGGCTTTTACAGCGTCCCGGACTTGACCGAAGAGGAGCGCCGCCCGCCGGAGTTCATCGTTGACGGGATGATCCCGGTCGGTATGACGTTCCTATCGGGAGCGCCGAAGATCAGAAAGTCCTTTCTGGCTCTGCAAATGGCGGTAGCTGTTGCGACCGGTACGCCGTTTCTCGGTCTCGCTACCACAAAGTGCGATGTAGCCTATCTCGATCTCGAGGGCAGCAAGAGCCGTATTTCCTCCCGTTCTGCGCGAATGTCTACGAAGATGCCCAGTAACGTATTTATCACGAATTCCATTACAAAGCGCTTTGCAGACGGCCTTGTGGACAAGCTGCGGCAGCTCCACCGGGCGCGGCCTTCAATCCGGCTCATCATTGTAGATACCTACAGCCGCGCACGCGGTAGCTACAGAGCGCCTGGCGCAAACGCTTATGATGCCGATATCAGCCTCTTAGAGCCGGTCCAGCGCATGGCGCTTGAAGAGAATATAGCGCTTCTGTTCGTCCACCACGATAAAAAGGGGGCGGGACTTGTTCTTGATTCCTTTGAGCGGCTCAGCGGGACGATGGGTATTTCCGGTTCCTGCGACTGTGTAATCAACCTTGTGGCCGATGGAAAGCGGTTTGATGGCAAGGCGTCGGTGGAGTATACGCCGCGCGATGCGAAGGGCGGCGAGATGAGCCTCGTATTTGATGAGCGCTTCTGCGAGTGGATGCGTCTTGCGGAGACCAAGCCCGATTTGCGCGGCAACCCGATATGCTCGTGGATTATCGAGCACGCGCCGGAGCGTCAACAAGAAGGGAAGACCTTCTCCTACGATGCCCTCGTTAGGTCGGCGTATGGAACACCGGTGGACAACCCCGGTGAAGAGGTCCGGCGGCAGCTCATCCCCCGCCGTGAAGAGCTGTTTTCTGGCTATGGTATAGGCATTCAGATGGGGGTTAAATCCAATGGCGCAAGAGGCGTTCGGGTAATCAATTTGCTATAAAACGGTGTCCCTGCGTCCCTCTAAGAGGGACACCCTCGCGGGAGAATAGTTTCGTCTCTTGCCATTATAAAAAGATATACCGTCCCTCCTACAGGGACGCAGGGACACCACTATTTTACGGAAAGCAGGTGAAGAGGAACGAGCGGGAAAAAGTCACAAAGCAAAGGCCGAGCCGGGGAGTTGGAGCTTTGCCGCCTCCTACAAGGCTACGGCTACCTTGTACAGCCGGGGGAGGCTGCGAGCTATGGCAGCACCCCCGACTTGACCGGGCTTGACGGCGTACATATCGAGTGCAAGCGCGGGGAGAAACAGGCGTTATACGACTGGATTGAGCAGGCGGAGCGGGACAGCCGCAAATTTAAAGACGGCTTGCCGGCAATCTTTTGGCGGAAGAACCGCTCACCGTGGCTCGTCTGCATGACGCTTGCGGACTGGATCAGCCTGTATCAACGGCAGAAAACGGCAGAAAGCGGAAAGGAGGCAACGAATGACCCCAAATAAAGAAAAGCTGCTTGCAGCGCTTCTAACCTCGCGTAACAAAAAGGAGGCGGCGGCAGCGGCGGGCGTTTCAGAGCGTACCATGCGGTCCTATTTCGAGGATCAAGAGTTCTGCCAACGGTACCGCGAGGCGTTCGCCGGAGTGGTACAGGACGCGACACGCAGGGCGCAGCAGCTTCTTGAACCTGCATTATCTACGCTGCAAACGGTCATGGAGGACGAGGAGATCAACCCGGCAGCTCGCGTGAACGCGGCGAAAATCGCCCTTGATTACGCTGTGCGTTTAACCGACCAGAACGACCTTGCAGAGCGTCTTGCAGCGTTGGAGGAGATACGCCAATGATAACTCGGGATAAGCTGGAACAGCGCATAGCGGCCCTTGAGATGGCTTCTCGGGACAGTACAACCGCTACTGTAGCTGTAGAGAACTTTATAGCCCCGTGCTATTTGCCGCTGCATGAGGACATCAAGGCGGAAAGGCACCGCTTTTACAATCTTCCGGGCGGGCGTGGGAGCTGCAAAAGCTCTTTCATATCGTTGGAGATCGTAGACGGCATACAGAGCGACCCTACCGGGAAAAGCAACGCCATTGTGTTTCGCAAGGTGGCGGGGACGATGCGCGATAGTGTGTTCTCTCAGATCGCATGGGCCGTTGATATGCTGGGCGCTTCCCACCTCTGGAAAGCGACGGTATCCCCGATGATGTACGAATACCGACCGACCGGCGCACAGATCCTTTTCCGGGGTCTGGACGATGCAAGCAAGCTGAAATCCATCAAACCGCGGCACGGCCTGTTCCGCTATGTGTGGTTTGAGGAGTTTTCGGAGCTGAACTGCCCGAACTTCGCCCGAAATGTCCTGCAATCGGTTATGCGAGGGCGGGAAAGCAACCCGCAGGTATTCCGCAGCTTCAACCCTCCGATCAGCAAATCGAATTGGGCAAATCAGTTCGTTGCAGAACCGGACCCGTGGGGGATCACGTTTCATACAACGTATAAGGACATCCCCGCCGAATGGCTGGGCGAGGCCTTTCTGTTGGAGGCGGAGCGCTTAGAGGCCGTCAATGAGCAAGCCTACCGACACGAATACTTAGGCGAGGCGACCGGAACCGGCGCGGAGGTGTTCCCAGCTTTGAAGGTGCGGGAGATCACCGCCGAGGAAGTGGCAAATATGCAGTACTTCTTTTCTGGCGTGGACTTCGGCTTTGCCGCCGATCCGGCGTGCTTTATCCGGTGCAGCTACGACCGCAAGCACGAAACGATATACATCCTGAACGAAATCTACAAGCGCGGCATGAGCAACCGGCAGCTCGCCGAGGAGATCGCCCCCATTGTGGCGGGAGACACCAAAGGCGAGGGCTATACTTCCAATATCAGCGGCCTGCAGTTTCAGGACCACAGCGACATTTACTGCGATGCGGCGGAGCCCAAGAGCATAGCCGACCTGCGCGACCACGGCTTGAAGCACACGAGAGCTTGCCACAAGGAGCCGGGATGCGTTGCCTATCGCATTAAGTGGCTACAGCACCGGTGTATCGTGGTCGATCCAGCAAGGACACCGAACGCGGCGCGGGAGCTTGCAAACTACGAATACGAAAAGGACAAAGACGGGAATATGCTTTCCTCTCTGCCAGATCGAGACAACCACAGCATAGACAGCCTTGCTTATGCGCTGGATCGTGAGATTTACCGCAGGCGAGGACAGAGCGCTTAAAGGAAGGAGGTCACAACATGGGATATATGCGTATAAAATGCCACTACTGCGGCGGTACGTGGGAGGTCTACCCGAAGACCATCACCGAAGGGCGCACCTGCCCGCATTGCTCCAAGAGCATTGAAAAGCAGACATGGGAGGAACAGATTATACCGGCCTTTCGTGCGCTGAATGCGGCAAACGGCGAGCTTATGGCGGATCACACAAGCCGCCATACCCCTCTTTTTGAGGTCAGCTACGGAGCCGATACCGTGTTCAAAAACTACCGAGACTAACGCTCAAAAATGAGCGGGGTAAATTCAGACGGCGGGAAAGACCGCAGAAAGGGAAATACAATGACAAACCTTGTATCCGAACTCAAAAGCACCGTGAGAGATTACCGTATCAGCATTCAGGCGGCGCAGGACAAATGCGACGATTTCGCCGCGAAGTACGCGAAAATCTACCAGCCGGACGCATTCGCTAAGGGCATGAGCGAGCTTACCGCAAAGCGTGACGCCGCCATTGCCGATGGTAACGCGGCGGTAAAGCAGCTTGTTGATGACTGGATCGCGAGCATTGCGGACATTGACACGCTCAAAGGCGCGGAAATGACCGACGATGTAAAACTGATCGAAAGCCCCGTGAAGCTGACGCAGGAAGACCTTGCCGGAATGTTCGACCGTGCAAAGGCGGCGGAAAACAGAACCATGCAGCAGCTTGTGATGCGCCGCTCTATGCGTGACGGTATCAACATCGAGCGCGTGTTCTACACGAAAGAAGACTATGAATCGGCCGCGCATACTCTCGAGGGCTACGCTTACAGCGGCATCCCTGGCGGAACGTACTACGATATTGTGTGGAGCACCGACGCGGGCGTAGACAAGATCATACCCGATGCGCTGCGCGACCTGTTCGGCATGGTGAAACCGTACCGATACGACGTAGCGCGATGAGCTTCGCGAGCTTCTAAGCATGACACTTTCCGAACTCGAAGCCAAATATCAGGCAATCGTAATAGATTGCCTGAACGAAAAAATAACCGGTGATGAGGCACGCGCCGCTATTATCACGCTGAACTTTGAATATCTGGAGACCTTGCGGGGGTTGTCGATCATTGAGCAGATCAAAAACCGCAAGCTGCGGCGTGCGGCCTACTCTGCGACATGGAGGGGGAAATAATGGGCTTTAAGATCGTGATGCAGGATAACAGCGCGGATATTATAGAGCTTGTGAAAAAAACAAAGAGCGGGCGCTCGAAGCCGTCGGCATACAGGCGGAGGGCGACGTAAAGGACGAAATAGAAATCCTTGAAGCCAAAGATACCGGACACTTGCAGCAAAGTATAACTCATGCAGTCCATGACGATTCTGTAGAGGTAGGTACAAACGTCGAATATGCCGTTTATGTCCACGAGGGAACGGGGAGGAATACCGCGGGCGGGAATCCGTACAAGCGATGGGTATATACTGACCCGCTCGACGGGAAGAAGCGCATGGTACACCCGCAGAAGCCGCGCCGGTATATCAAAAACGCCATAATCCGCTATGCAAAGGATTATATGAGCATCCTTGCGGAGTACCTTTTCAAGAGGGACTAAGGGCGCCGGAACTTGGCAAAACCCAACATTCGAGACTACTACAAAAAACTACATTCGCAGCCAGAATGGAGGATGATACAGAGGCCAACAGCCGGGGAAAGCCCGGCAGAAGGCAGCAGGGGCGGCGGGTTTGCCTGTCCTTTGTCCCCTTGCGCAGTCCCGCTCAAAGTAACGCAGCGGGCAGGCGTCCCGAGGTATAGGGGCGCTGAGGCGTAGTAAGTGCCAGGGCGGGAGGCGTATGCTTCCCGCCTTATTTAATAGGAAAGAGCGGGGAGGTTATTCCCAACTCTTTTCTTCCTGCTGCTCGCCGATGCAATCTAAAACATACTCACGCAATACGGCGTTTGATGTTTTTCCAATCTCCGCGCAATAGGTCTTGAATTTCTCGGCCTGGTCTTTCTTGACCCTACAAGCGAGGCTTGCAATGTTTTCGCGTTGATACTTTGCCGAGGCTCTTTTCTGCGCTTCACTCGGTGCCAAGGCGTCACCCCCTTTGCTTAAATTCTATAAGTATAATACAACATTAAAATATGATTAACCATATACAAAATAAACAATTATATATGATTAACTTTATGCATTATACCGCTTGCTATATGGTTAAACATATATTATACTGTAATCACGTTAGGGGGAGCGAGATCAAAAACCTCGACCAAGCGCCTTAGACATACTGGTGACAGGACAATGGCCAAATAGCTGCTACATTCCAGACAAGGCACTCCCCCCGGAATATGAAAGGAGATCATACGATGAGCATCAACGAAATGGACAGCAGAGTAAAGGAGCTGCGCGAGCTTCGCCGCATGGCTGACGAGCTGGCCGCAGAGATCGAGAGCATCACGGACAGCATCAAGGCCGACATGGACGCCGAGGGCGTGGACACGATCAACGGCGTGGACTGGAAAGTAACGTACAAGACTGTGACCGCTTCCCGCATGGACACGAACGCCTTTAAAAAGGCTCTGCCGGAGCTGGCGGCGCAGTTCACGAAGTCCACGACTTCCCATCGCTTCTGCATCGCATGAAAAAAGCCCCTTGCCTGAACGCCGACCAAAGCAACAGGCAAAGAGCTTGAAGAACACCCGGAGCGGGTGCAAGTAGATTATACCGCGCCCGCTCTCTCAAATCAACCCCTGCCCGATAGGACGGCAGCAAAGAAAGGAAGAGTAAAAATGATTATCTACAAGAACGGTTTTAACTACTGCACGGCGGAGCGGATGACAATCCGGCTCACGGACACCGCAGAGCTTGACGCGGCGGCGAAGTTTGCTATTGAGCGCCTGTATAACGTCCCGCTCGAAGATTGGACTTTCGCGGTTATGAATCGTGAAACGCTGTGCGTTAACAAGGCGCACCCAAAAGCGCAGCGACTTTTGGAGCTGGCAACCCGCTTCATGGAGATCAACCCGGAACACGTTGAATCTGATTTGATCTACAACGAAGTCGAGAAGATCGCCGGGCATTCCGCCATTGATGTGCTGTGCCGTATCTGGTTGGATTGGCAGAAAGATCGCCGGGCGTATTTGAATCATGTCCGCGCCGTTGAGTTTGTGGAGAGAATGCGGGAGAAGCAGCAGGACGCATTAGAGAATGACGGCGCTTTCCCGTTCGTTGATAGCGGCCTTTTGACGGAAATCTGCATAGCATCGGATAGCGTCAAAGAAGCAAACGAGATGGTATACCTTTACGGTCTGAGGGCGGGAAAATGAGCTATTACAGAACCTGTCCGCATTGCGGGGCAACGCTTGACCCCGGTGAAATCTGCGAATGTGTACAGAGCAGTTTTTCCCAACTTACGGACGAAAACAAGATCAAGATCAACGCTCTGATCTCCCGGAAGCTGGAAGAGCAGGAGCGGGAAGAACATAAAACGGCAGGAGGTACGCAGCAATGACAGACGAACAGAAACAGACCCGGAAAGAGCTTGTAGAAATGATATGCGCAATGAATGAACAGCAGTTCGCATGGTTTTGCGAAAAGGTCATGGAAGTACTTACACCAGACGAACGCGATTTTTACGAAAAGACTGGCAAAATTACGACCGAGTGAGAATAGGGCCCGCGCTAATACGAAAAGCCGTCCAAAAGGACGGCTTTTTCCTGTCGGTATGGGCTTTTGTATGGGTTTTTCAAGACCGCCCCAAAGCGTCAGAATAGAAATTTTCTTTAAAAATGTTATGAAAAACAAGAAAAACCGCTCAAATCTTTCGATTTAAGCGGCTAATCGTTGGAGCTGTTACCCAGATTCGAACTGGGGACCTCATCCTTACCAAGGATGCGCTCTACCGACTGAGCTATAACAGCATAAGTCATGCCCCCGATGAAGGGGGCATGGTGGCGACCGAGAAGGGACTTGAACCCTCGACCTCTAGCGTGACAGGCTAGCGTTCTAACCGACTGAACTACTCGGCCTCAAGGCTTTGTCAGTATACGAAATATAAGCGAATTTGTCAAGCACTTTTTCCGGATTTTTTTCATTTTTTTCCGAATGCGATTCCTCTTGAAAGCAATAATAAAATAAAGTATAATAAAATAATTGATGATTTCTTTCTTCTAATCCAATAAAGAGGCACACTGTGAGAGACACTATTTATATCAAGGGCGCACGCCAGAACAATTTAAAAGATATTACGCTGGAGATCCCGCGCGACAAGCTCGTGGTATTCACCGGTATTTCCGGCTCGGGCAAATCCACGCTCGTTTTCGACACGATCTATGCCGAAGGACAGCGCCGGTATGTGGAGAGCCTTTCTTCTTACGCACGCATGTTCCTCGGTCAGATGGAAAAGCCGGATGTGGACTATATCGACGGTCTTTCGCCCGCCATTTCCATCGACCAGAAAACGACGAGCCGCAACCCGCGCTCGACCGTCGGCACCGTGACGGAGATCTATGACTATCTCCGCCTGCTCTGGGCGCGCATCGGCACGCCGCACTGCCCGAAGTGCGGCAAGGAGATCCGCCAGCAGACCATTGACCAGATCATTGACCAGGTGACGGCGCTGCCGGAGGGGACGAAGCTCCAGATCCTCGCCCCGGTCATCCGCGGCAAGAAGGGCGAGCACGCCAAGGTCTTTGAGGACGCGCGCAAGAGCGGCTATGTCCGCGTGCGCGTGGACGGCAATCTCTACGATCTTTCCGAAACCATTGAACTGGACAAGAATAAAAAGCACCGCATTGAGATCATCGTGGACCGTCTTGTAATGAAGCCGGATATCCGCCGCCGTCTGACGGATTCGATCGAAACCGCGTCCTCGCTCACGGGCGGCCTTGTGACGGTCGATCTCCCGGCGGAGGGGCGCGAACTTACGTTCTCGCAGAACTACGCCTGCGAGGACTGCGGCATCTCCATCGAAGAGCTCTCGCCGCGCGCGTTCTCGTTCAACAACCCGTACGGCGCCTGCCCGAGCTGTACCGGCCTCGGCACGCAGCTGCGTGTCGATCCCGAGCTCATTATGCCGAACCCGTCGCTTTCCATTCTCGGCGGCGGCATCGTGGCGTCCGGCTGGAACAATGTCCGCGGCGATACGATCTCGCGCATGTATTTTGAAGCACTCTCGAAAAAATACCATTTCAGTCTTGATGCCCCCATCCGTGACCTGCCGGAAGAGGCGCGCAAAGTGATCCTCTACGGCACGGGCGGCGAGAAGCTGACGCTCCATTACGATCAGCAGCGCGGCAAGGGAACGCTCTACCAGCCCTTCGAGGGCGTCGCGGCCAACCTCGAGCGCCGTTACCGCGAAACGCAGAGCCCTGCCATGCGCGCGGAGATCGAGCAGTGCATGGCGGAAACGCCCTGCCCGGACTGCGGCGGCCGCCGTCTCCGGAAGGAAGTCCTCGCCGTCACCGTCGGCGGAATGAATATCTCCGAGTTCTGCGATCTCCCCGTAACGGAGTGTCTGCGCTTCCTTGACGCGCTCGAACCGCAGCTGACCGATATGCAGGCAATGATCGCCGGGCGCATCATCAAGGAGATCCGCAGCCGTCTCGGCTTTTTGCAGAGTGTCGGTCTGCAGTATCTCACGCTCTCGCGCGCCGCGGCGACGCTCTCCGGCGGCGAAGCGCAGCGCATCCGGCTGGCCACGCAGATCGGCTCCTCGCTCATGGGCGTGCTCTACATTCTCGATGAGCCGAGCATCGGCCTGCACCAGCGCGACAACGCAAAGCTGCTCAAAACGATGAAAAACCTGCGCGACATGGGCAACACGCTCATCGTCGTCGAGCACGACGAGGACACCATGCGCGCGGCGGACTATATCGTGGACATCGGCCCCGGCGCGGGCGTCCACGGCGGCGAAGTCGTGGCGCAGGGCAGCGTGGAGGATATCTGCGCCGAGCCGCGCAGCATCACCGGCGATTATTTAAGCGGCCGCAAGCGTATCCCGCTGCCCGGCACACGCCGGAAAGGGAACGGCCAGGCCATCACTGTGCGCGGAGCAACGGAGAACAATCTTAAAAATATCGACGTCCGCTTTCCGCTCGGTGAGTTTATCTGTGTGACCGGTGTGTCCGGCTCGGGCAAGTCCTCGCTCGTGAACGAGGTGCTGTACAAAACGCTTGCCGCCGAAAAGATGCGCACGAAGGCGCGCCCCGGCAAGTGCGCGGGCGTGGACGGCCTTGAATATGTCGATAAGGTCATCGCCATCGACCAGACGCCCATCGGCCGCACGCCGCGGAGCAATCCCGCGACGTATACCGGCCTCTTTAATGATATCCGCGATGTTTTCGCCTCGACGAAGGATGCCGCGCTCCGCGGCTACGGCCCGGGCCGGTTCTCCTTCAACGTTCGCGGCGGACGGTGCGAGGCCTGCTCCGGCGACGGCCTTTTGAAGATCGAAATGCACTTCCTGCCGGACGTGTTCGTTCCGTGCGATGTGTGCAAGGGCAAGCGCTACAACCGCGAAACGCTCGAGGTGCGCTACAAGGGTAAAAACATTGCCGAAGTGCTCGATATGACCGTGGAGGAAGCGCTCACGTTCTTTGAAAATCAGCCGAAGCTCGTACCGAAGCTGCGCACGCTCATGGATGTCGGTCTCGGGTATGTGCGTCTCGGCCAGTCCTCGCCGACGCTCTCCGGCGGCGAGGCGCAGCGCGTCAAGCTTGCCACGGAGCTCTCCCGCCGGGACACCGGCCGCACCGTATACATCCTCGACGAGCCGACGACCGGCCTGCATATGGCGGACGTCCACAAGCTCGTGGAGGTTTTGCAGCGGCTCGTGGACGCGGGCAACACCGTGATCGTCATCGAGCACAATCTGGACGTGATCCAGTGCGCCGACCATATCATCGATCTCGGCCCCGAGGGCGGCGACGGCGGCGGGGAGCTCGTCTTTGCCGGCACGCCGGAGGAATGCGCCGCGTGCCCCGCCAGCTTCACGGGAGAATTTCTGAAACCGGCATTGGAGCGCTACCGGAAGTGAACCTTTCCCGCGTGTCCCTCATAGGATATACCGGAGGGATGGCGGTATGGGAAAATGGATATTGGCGTTTCTGATCGCGGCGTCGGTGCTCTTTCTCTGCTGGAAGCTGCGCGGCGTGATGCTCACGCCCGTGTGCCGCGGGAAGGGGCAGAGCCTTGAGCTCATTTTGCGCGTCTCCGGCGCGTCGCCGGAGCTGGAAGCGACGGTGGATGGCCTGCTGTGGCTCATCAATGACGGCGTGCTTTTTGGAAGGATCGTGCTGCTGGACGACGGCATGGACGAGGAAACAAGAGAAATCGCCCGGCATTTATCGCTGGGACAGGGGAATGTAACACTATGGACGAAGCAAACGAACTCCGCGGCTCCCTGCAGCTCATCGGAACCGTAAAAAGCGTGATCTTCCAGAACGAGGAGAACGGCTACACCGTTCTGCGTCTGGATGTCGGCGGCGACGAGCCGGTGACGGTCGTGGGCTGTCTGCCGTTCGCCGCGCCCGGCGAGGGGCTGACGGTCGAGGGCGCGTGGGAGCGCCACCCGAGCCACGGCGAGCAGTTCAAGGCGTCCTCAGCCATGCGCTCGCTGCCGGTGGGAGAGAAGCATATCTATGAATATCTCGCCTCCGGCGCGGTGCGCGGCATCGGCCCGGCGACGGCGGCGGTGCTCGTGAACCGCTTCGGCTCGCACACGCTGGAGATCTTGTCCGATAGCCCCGAAAAGCTCGCCGAGATCAAGGGCATCAGCGCGCGCCGCGCGCGGGACATTTCCGAAACGTTCCGCCGTCAGACCGGCATGCGGCTTCTGATGGAATTTCTTGCCGCGAACGGCCTCAAACCCGAATATGCCATGCGGCTCTATAAGCTCTACGGCGACGGCGCGCTCGAGCTCGTGAAGTCCAACCCCTACGTCATCGCGTCCGACCGCATCGGCGGACAGTTTGACGAGGCGGACGCGCTCGCGCTCTCGCTCGGCTTTGAGGAGGACAGTCCCCCGCGCATCGCCGCGGCGCTCATTTTTGAAATGGTACATAATCTCAATAACGGCCACAGCTTCCTCCCGCGCGAAAAGCTCGTTGCGGCAACGGCGCAGCTCATCGGCGTGGAGGCCGAGGCCGCGGAGGAATGTCTGGACGTTCTCGCCGACGAGGGCGAGATCGTGCAGGAGGTCGTGGCAGGGGTGAACGCGGTGTATCTCCGGCGGCTGTACGAGGCCGAGACCAACACCGCCGCGGCGCTCCGCGCCATGGCACAGGACACTGTTCCGGCAAAGAAAAACGTGGACGAGCGTATCGCGGAGCTGGAACGTGAGACCGGCATGCGCTATGCCGCGCAGCAGAAGGAGGCCATCCGCCTCGCCTGCGAGCGGCGGCTGCTCGCCGTCACCGGCGGGCCCGGCACCGGCAAAACGACGATCATTCAGGCCATACTGCGCCTGTACGACGATATGCAGCTCGACTGCCTTCTCGCCGCGCCTACCGGCCGCGCCGCCAAGCGCATGACCGAGCTCACCGGCCGGGAGGCCTACACCATCCACCGTCTGCTTGGCGCGGCGTGGGCCGCCGAGGGGGATGAGCTCACGTTCCGCAAAAACGAGAGCGATCCGCTCCGCTGCGGCGCGGTCATTCTCGACGAATGCTCGATGGTTGACATAACGCTGATTCAGGCGCTGTTAAAGGCGCTGCCGAAGGGCTGCCGTCTCGTACTCGTTGGCGACGCCGACCAGCTGCCGAGCGTCGGGCCGGGGAGCTTTTTTCTCGATGTGCTCCGTTCGCACGCGGTTGCGGCGGTGCGCCTGACGGAGATCTTCCGCCAGAGCGGGGAGAGCCGCATCATCCGCAACGCGCACAGCATCAACCGCGGCGAAACGCCGGAGCTGCGCGAAAATAAAGGGGATTTCTTCTTTTTGCAGCGTCCCTCGGGCGAGCGTCTGGCCGCGACCGTGGCCGAGCTTTGCAGCGAACGGCTGCCGCGCGGCATGGGTATCCCGTCCGGCGATATTCAGGTCCTGACGCCGACGCGCAAGGGCGAATCCGGCACCCTCGCGCTCAACGAGCGCTTACAGCAGGTACTCAATCCGCCCGCGCCCGGAAAAAAAGAAAAAATTTTTGGCGAAACTGTGTTCCGGGAGGGCGATCGGGTGATGCAAATCCGGAACAACTATGATATAGTATGGTGTAAAGGCGGTGATACCGCGGCGATCATAGCCGGAGAAATGGCTCCCGGCTCCGCTCCCGAGACCGGCACGGGCATCTTTAACGGCGATCTTGGGACGATTCTCCGCATCGACACCGAAAACGAGCTTATCTGGATCGACTTTGACGAAAAGCTCGCATGGTATGGCTTTGAACAGCTCGGCGAGCTGGATCATGCCTTCGCCGTCACGGTGCACAAGGCGCAGGGCAGCGAGTACCGCGCCGTTGTTCTGGCAGCGGGACGAGCCCCGGCGCGGCTTTTGAGCCGCGATCTTCTCTATACCGCCGTCACGCGCGCGAGAGAGCTTCTTGTCGTTGTCGGCGAAACCGCAATCGTGCAGGCCATGATCGAAAACGGCCGCAAAACGCGCCGGTACAGCGGGCTGCGCGCCCGTCTGGCCGGAGAGGTCTGATATGAGCTTCAAAGACTTCGTTCTCGACTTTTTCTTCCCGCCGCGTTGCGCTTTCTGCGGCGCGATCCTGGAGAAGAGCGGGGACGGCGTGTGTGAAACCTGCCGCAAGGCGCTGCCGCGCACGGCGGATACCGAGCGAAAATGCGACTTTGTCCGCGCCTATACCGCGCCCTTTTACTATGAACCGCCGGTGCGGCAGGGCATTCTCGCCTACAAGTTTCGCAGCGCCCCGTCGCGCGGAAAGGTTTTCGGCCGGATCCTCGGCGAGGATCTGCTCCGCCGCGGCGCTGACGATTTTGATCTCATCTCGTGGGTGCCCCTGAGCGCGAAGCGCTGTCACCGCCGCGGGTACGATCAGGCGCAGCTTCTCGCGGAAGCGGCGGCGGAGGTCCTTGGAACGAAGGCTGTGCCGCTGCTGCGAAAAGCGCGCGACGTTTCGCCACAGTCCCGGCTGCGTACTCCGGAGGAGCGCCGGGCAAACATCTCCGGCTGCTATGTTGTCCGAAGTGCGGACGCGGTGCGCGGTAAGAGGATCCTGCTTATCGACGATGTCATCACCACCGGCTCCACGCTTTCCGAATGTGCGCGCATGCTGCTGACCGCCGGGGCTGTGAGCGTCCGCGGCGCGGCGCTTGCCTGCCACCGGGAAGAATAACAGAAGAATTTAATCGCTTTTGATTTGAAGGGAATTTGACTATGCCTATTCTGTCCTCCATCATCGAAAAAGATATTGCCATCGATCTCGGCACCGATACGACCATCCTCTATGTCGCCGGTATCGGCATTCGCCTGCGCGAGCCGACGGTCGTTACGATCGACCGTACGACCGGCCGCGTGCTCAAGGTCGGCGAGGATGCGCGGAAAATGCTCGGCCGCACGCCGGGAAACCTTGTATCCGTCCATCCCATTGCCGCGGGCGTTATCTCCGATTACGACATGACCTGCGAAATGCTGCGCGAATTTATCCGCCGCGTGACGAGCTTCAGCCTCTTCCGTTCGCGCGTGCTCGTGTGCGTGCCGGGCAGCATCACCGGCGTGGAGGAGCGCGCCATTGTGAACGCCGTCATTGAGGCGGGCGGACGAAAAGTGTATCTTGTCCCCTCGGCGGTCGCCACGGCGGTCGGCGCGGGTCTGGACGTGAACCGCGCGGACGGCCATATGATCATCGATATCGGCGGCGGCACAACGGAAGCGGCGGTCGTATCGCTCAACGGCGTGGTGGAGTCGGAATCCATCAAAACGGCGGGCGCGGCGTTTGACGAGGCGATCGTCAAATACGTCCGGCGCAAGCACAACCTGCTCATCGGCATCCGCACGGCGGAGGAGCTCAAAAAGAGCATCGGCTGCGTCAAGGAACGCCCCGAGGTCAGCTATGAGGAGGTCAAGGGCCGCTGCCTGATGACCGGTCTTCCGCGCACCATTACGCTCAACTCCGACGAAATGGTCGAAGCGCTCGCCGAGCCGACGGAGACCATCCTCGAGACCGTCCATATGGTGCTCGAGCGCACGCCGCCGGAGCTGGTAGCGGATATCTCGGAAAACGGCATCGTCATGTCCGGCGGCGGCAGTCTCCTGTACGGCATTGACCGCCTCGTCACCGAGCGCACCGGCATCGAAGCGCACGTCGCGGATGACGCGCTCTCCTGCACGGCCTACGGCGCGGGCCGTATGCTCAGCCGTCTCGACTCCATGACCGACGGCATGCAGAATTTCGCCCGCCAGCGCCAGCTCGATAAAACCGGCAACTGAGGTATTTTTTCGACGCACAAAGACCCATCTTCGGATGGGTCTTTTCCTTTTCTCTATGCGGATTATTTCCTGTCATTTCCAAGGCGGAAAAACCCCGATCTGACAGCGCCGAACGACCGCCTTTACTCTCCCGGCAGACTATGCTTGTCCTATATTCTATGGGGGGTAAACGTATGTCATTGGGAGATAAGACCGTGCTGCTGCGAAATCCGTGGAAAGGGGAGACGCTGCGCATCAACCGTCCCGCGGCGGTCAAGGCCGCTTCGCTCGGCACGCATTTCGCGCTGGGCTTTGTGACGGGGTGCGTGCGGGTGTTCGGCTCGTGCGCGCCGTTCGGCGTGGCAATGGCGGCGCGCTCGGGCGGCGGTCTCGGCGGGCTCGCGTGCGTCCTCGGTGCGGCGGCCGGGTATCTTGTCTCCGGCTCGCTCGCGTGGGGGCTGCGGTATATGGCGGCGCTCGTGCTCGTGTTTACAACGGCCTTTCTCCTGCGGGAAACGGCGATCGCGCACCGGTCGTGGTTTATGCCCGCCGTCGCCGCCGCCGTGATGGGCGCTACCGGCGCTCTGAATGCCTTTGATAAGCTTTTGCAGCTCTCCGTAGTGGTCGATCTCGCTACCGAGGTCGTGCTCACGGGACTTTCGGCGTATCTCTTCCATATGGCGCTCACCGCCGAGCGGCTGCGGCTGGAGCGGGAGGAGCTGCGGCGGGAAGCGGGCGGCGTGCTGATCCTCTGCTGCGCGCTGATGGCGCTCGCTCGCGTCACGATCATGGACGTTCTCTGTCTTGGCCGTGTGGCGGCGGTGCTGTGCGTTATGGTCTCCTCGTTCGGCGCGGGCGCGGCGGAGGGAGCGCTCATCGGCGTCATCACCGGGCTGTCGATGGATCTCGCGTCCCCTGCAACGCCGATCTTCACGATCTGCTACGGCTTCGCGGGACTGATGTCGGGCGTCCTCAAGCGGCAGGGACGGCTCGTGTTTCTGCTGATCTTTCTCGCGTCCAACACGCTCGCCGTATTCTGGAACTGGGAGGCGAACCCCTGTCTTCCGGCGCTGTACGAGGCGTTCTGCGCCTCGGTGATCTTCTTTGTGCTTCCGGCCAAGACGATGACGTTCATCGTCTCCATGGTGCAGCGTCCCGCTCTCGGCGAGGGCGAGAGCGGCATGCGCCGGTACACCGCCGCTCGGACGCGCGCTCTCGCGGACGCGTTCCGCGAACTGTACGAAACGGTGCGCCGCAGCGCAGAGAGCAAGGAAAACGACGCCGACATTGCCACCGTGTACGACCGCGCCGCGGAGGAGGTCTGTGTCCGCTGCCCGCGGAAGGAAAAGTGCTGGCAGGAAAACTATATGGATACGCTCACGCTCCTGAACGACGCCACCGCTGCCATGCGCCGCCGGGGGCATCTGGAGCTCGCCGATCTTCCGACGCGCTTTCGGGAGCAGTGCAAAAGCTCTGCGCCTTTCACCGCAGCGGTCAATTCCGAGCTCCGTGCGCTCATCTACCGGCGGCAGCTCCGCTCGCGGCTGCGGGAAAACCGCATGGCGGCTTACGGACAGTATCGGTATCTCGCCGGGGTGCTCGACGCGATCAGCGAGGATCTGCGCTGCGCGAACGGCTCGGACACGATCGCCGAGCGGCGTCTTGTGCGGTATCTCAACTCGCTCGATATCGACGCGGAGGTATCCGTCTTCCGCGACCCGACGGGGCGGCTCCGCGCCGTGATCGAGAGTGCGAGACTTCCGATCCTCTTTCGGGAAGCGGACTATATGCAGGAGGTATCCGATGCGCTGGGCGTCCGCATGTGCCGCCCGGCGTCGTTCAACCAGAACGATACGCGCCTTGTTCTGCTGGAGGCCGAACCGCTCGCCGTGTCGGTCGGCGTGGCGGCGGTGAAGAAGGAGGGAGAGCCGGTCTCCGGCGACCGGGGGACGTATTTCAAAACCGAGCAGGGCGTGCTGTGTGTGCTGCTCTCGGATGGTATGGGCAGCGGCGAGCAGGCGGCGAAGGAATCCATCTCGGCGGTGCGTATTTTAGAGCGCTTCCTCCGCTCCGGTGTAGAACCCGCCACGGCGATGAAGATACTGAACTCCGTTATGCTATTAAAAAGCAGCGAGAGCTGGGGCTATGCCGCCATTGACCTCATGTGCATCGACCTCTTCACCGGTCAGGCGGGGTTTTATAAATACGGCGCCGCGCCTTCGTACATCCGCAGCGGCCGCAATGTCCGCCGCGTCAAGGGCATGACGATGGCAGCGGGCGTGCTCGCGGGAGAGGGCGAGCCGCCGGACGTCGTGCGGCTGCACATCCGGCCCGGTGCGCTCGCTGTTATCGCAAGCGACGGCGTTGTAACGCGGGAGGATGATACGTGGCTGCGGCGTATTCTGCTCGACGACGACGGCACGGATATGCGTGCTCTGGCCCGCAGCGTCGTCCACGAGGCGGGCGAGCGCTACGGCTACAAGGATGACATGACCGTCCTTGCCATCCGGCTGGAGGAGCGCAAATGAGCGGAAGAGAGCGTCTGCGGCGCGGCTGGCTGCGGTTTGGAAAAGTGGGCCGTAAACCGAATAAGGATGGCAAAAACCGGTTATGCTTGGAGAAGAACCGCTGCCGGGAGGAGGAAGAGTTCCCCGTGGTCAAAGGAATCTCCAAAAGAGTCATCGTCGTAAAATCGCCGGACCCGAAAATATTCGAGCAGGCCATATTCATCATCCGCGAGGATTTTGCCGGTCAGTCCGGTGTGAGCGAAAAGGACGTGCTGCGCGAAGCGCGCGCCGCGGCGAACAGCTATCTCGGCGGCGGAAAACGAACGACCGGCAAGCTCTTTGCCCGGATGCGTGCGCCGCTCTATGCCGCGGCGGGCGCCATCGCCGGGGTCATCGCGTGGTTTGCCCTGCATCTGGCGCATCTCTGAAAAATCGGAGCCGGTCGATTATGACCGGCTCCGATTTTTTCGGTTGCGCGATGCGCGGCGGGATGATAAGATAAACGCATAATACATAAAAGGAGTACAGCCATGTACGAAAACCATATTGCCGATATCACTCTCGCGCCGGAGGGCGAAAAGAAGATCCGTTGGGCGGCGGGACATATGCCGGTGCTCGCAGCCATCGCAGAGGACTTCCGCGAGACGAAGCCTCTCGCTGGGCTGCGCGTGGCGCTATCGGTGCATCTGGAAGCGAAAACCGCGTGGCTCTGCCGCGTCATGGAAATGGGCGGCGCGGAAATGCACGTCACGGGCAGCAACCCGCTCTCCACGCAGGACGACGTTGCCGCGGCCCTCGCCGCGGGCGGGATGCACGTCTGCGCCGTCCACGGCGCGACCGCGGAGCAGTACCAGAGCGCGATCGACGCCGTGCTCGAAACGGCGCCCAACATCATTATCGACGACGGCGGCGATCTCGTCCACCGGATGCACACGAAGTATCCGGAGCTTATCTCTCAGGTCATCGGCGGCTGCGAGGAGACGACGACCGGTATATTGCGCCTGCTGGCGATGGACCGCGCCGGGGAGCTGCGTTTTCCGATGATGCTCGTCAACGACGCGGACTGCAAGCACCTTTTCGATAACCGCTACGGTACCGGCCAGAGCGTCTGGGACGGCATCATGCGCACGACGAACCTCATCGTCGCGGGCAAGGAGGTCGTGGTCTGCGGCTACGGCTGGTGCGGCAAGGGCGTGGCGATGCGCGCGCACGGTCTCGGTGCGCGGGTCATCGTCACGGAGGTCGACCCCGTGCGCGCGATCGAAGCGCACATGGATGGCTTCACCGTCCTCCCAATGGACGAGGCGGCCAAGCGCGGCGACATTTTCGTTACCGTCACGGGCTGCGACGATGTGATCTCCGCACGTCACTTCCCCATGATGAAGGACGGCGCGATCCTCTCCAATGCCGGCCACTTCGATGTGGAGGTCAATGTGGCGGCGCTGCGCGAAATGGCCGCGGAGCACTACGAGGCGCGCCATAACATCGAGGGCTACGTCCTCCCGAACGGGAAAACGCTCTTCGTGCTGGCGGAGGGGCGGCTCGTGAATCTCGCCTCCGGCGACGGCCATCCGGCGGAGATCATGGATATGAGCTTTGCGGTGCAGGCTATGAGCGCCAAATATCTCGCCGACCGCCGCGCGGAGCTTCACCCCGGCGTCATCCGCGTCCCGCACGAGATCGACGACGCCATCGCCCGCAAAAAGCTCTCCACGCTCGGCATTACCATTGATACGCTCACCGACGAGCAGAAAAAGTATCTTGGTATTTAAATTATGTAAACTAAGACAGCGCCCTGCGGAAATGCAGGGCGCTGTCTTTTAAGCTTATAAATTTACATAATCCGATTTACATAATCTTCAACTTCCGGCATTTGGAAATTGCCTCACGGTGCTTCTGCTGCGCGGCGAGAAGATACCAGCGCTTGGCCTCGTCCATGTTCTCCGCAACGCCTTCGCCGTTTTCATAGAGTGTGGCGAGATTGTACTGCCCGTCGCGGTCGCCGTGTTCGGCGGCGCGCTGCGTCCAGTAAAGCGCCTTGGCGAGGTCCTTTTCCACGCCGAGCCCGCGGTAGTAGAAGTACCCGACCTGGCATTCAGCGAGGGGATAGCCCTTTTCGGCAAGTTCCAGATGACCGGCGAAGCACTTGTCGTACTGCTCCGTGTCCCAGTATTTTTCGATCAGCTCGTCACACCGGGCCAGCTCCGGGCAGGGCTTGTAATAACTTGATGCCATGCGATTACCCCCTTACCGGAACAGGGGTACAAGCCCGACGACCAGAATTATAATGATAAGGATCGGCAGAATGTACCGGAAGTAAACTTTGAATTTCGGGGACATTTTGATGCCCGTGCCTTTGTTGCACTCGGCGAGATACTTATCAAAGCCCCAGCCGCGCTTGCTCACGCAGAACAGCAGATAGACAAGCGAACCGATCGGCAGCAGCAGGGAGCTGACGAGAAAGTCCTCAAAATCGAGAATGTCCTTCCCGGGCATCGGGTGGAAGCCGCTCCAGACGTTGTAGCCGAGAACGCACGGGATGCTGGCAAGAAAGAGCACCGCGCCGACGATGCCGACGGACTTTTTGCGGCTCCAGCCCCAGTTATCGCACGCGCTCGCGATCAGGTTTTCAAAGACCGCCGTCACGGTGGAGAAGCTCGCAAACGTCATAAAGAGGAAGAAGAGCGAGCCCCATACGCGGCCGCCGGGCATGTCGAGGAAGATTTTGGGCAGCGTCATAAAAATGAGCGCGGGGCCATGGTCCAGCTCCACATTGTAGCTGAAGCAGGCGGGGAAGATGATGAGACCGGCCGTGATCGCCACGAATGTGTCCAGCGCGCAGATGCGCACCGCTTCGCCGGTGAGAGTGTGGTCGTCATGCATGTAGCTGCCGAAGATCTCCATGGCGGCAATGCCGAGACTGAGCGTAAAGAACGCCTGATTCATGGCGTTCGTGATGACGTTGAAAATGCCGACGGAGCGGATCGTGTCCATGTTCGGGCGCAGATAGAAATCAATGCCCTTGACCGCGCCGGAGAGCGTCAGACTGTGCACGGCAAGCACGACGATGAGCGCCAGGAGGCACACCATCATGATCTTTGTGACCTTTTCGAGCCCCTTCTGCACGCCGCCGGAGCACACGAGCAGGCCGCCCGCCACGGTGATCGCCATGAAAATGCCCATTTCCACGGGGTTGCCGAGCATGTTGGCAAACACGCTGTCAGATGTTTCCACTGTGACGGTCGTGAACGCGCCGGAGACGAACTTGAAGAAGTAGGCGAGCATCCAGCCGGAGACGGTGGTATAGTACATCATCAGCAGCAGACAGCCGATGACGCACGCCCAGCCGTGCCAGTGCCATTTGCTCCCGGCGGGCTCAAGAGCTTTGTAGCCGAGAACGGCGCTCTTCCGGCTCGCGCGGCCGACGGCCAGCTCCATCGTCATTACGGGGATGCCCATAATGACGAGGAACAGCAGATAAAAGAGGACGAAATACCCGCCGCCGTTCTGGCCGGCCAGATACGGGAACTTCCATACGTTTCCAATGCCGATGGCGCATCCAGCGCTCACAAGAATGAACCCGATGCGCGAATTGAAGTTTTCTCTCTTCATTGTCTTTCCAACTCTCTTGGTAGTATGTAGAATGTCAGTATCATACCACGCAGATCGATTTAAAGCAATAAAAGGATAAAAAGAATTGTCATAACTTTCGCTATCTATCGCAGACAGAGATAATGGTGTGGTTGTGTACAATGTGGGGATATGAAGAGAAGAGGCTCCCCCGCCATAAAGCACGGCTCTTCCGATTCCGTTACCGAAACCGGCGCTCAACAGGGGAAATCCTCTTCTACGGCTACTTTATGCCAGACGGAGGGGAATGGTCAAGAAAAATCTTCCGGCAGGGCGAGTGTGGAGGTAGAAAACCGGGGTTCTGATAACGGAAATGCCGCTTCCGATAACGGAAAACGGGGACCGAAATACACCGTGATTGATGGAGGAGACACCGCGGGGAAAGAGTCCGCGCTTGCCGATGCCTACGATAAAGCTGTTAAGCAAGGAAAAGGCGTGGAGATATGCACGAGGTGCAGCACCGGGTGCAGGCAGCGGAGGGCTTTGCGAGCGGGACGAACCCCGGCTACTGGAACCGCGGGGAAAACTACGACAGAGTAGCGGAAAAGTACCGCGACAACCGCGTGAGGCTTCTCAACGGATTGAGTACCGAGGATCTGGCGCTTTACGACGAATACCGCAGCGCAGAGCGCGAGATGGGAGCAATGCTCGACGGCTCCATGCTCTACGACGAAAGCCGTATGGATGCGCTGGAGAAGCGCTCGGACGAGCTGTACAGGGAGCTTTACGGCAAGGAATGGTTCGGAAAGCTGAACCGGTACGACCGGATTCTCGGCGACGCGGGCGAGGCCGTGAAAGAGTTCTACCGGAACACTGCCGGGGAGATCGAGGCGAGAGACGCCGCTGCCCGCCGCCGGATGAGCGCCGAAGAGCGAAAAAATACGCCGCCCAAGCTGGGCGACGCGGATACCGTGTTTGCGGATGGAAGCGGCGCGTCAATGGCGTATGTTTCCAACGATGCGGCGCGATTCAACCCGGAGGGGAAAACACAGGACGAACTTCTCCACGATATCATGGACTCGGCAGAACCGTTCGATCAGCGATATCTGTATTTTGGCCGGTTTACTGACAGCTTCCGAACCGCGATGGAAAAAGCGGGCGTAGAAGTGAAAAACTTGCCGGTTATCATGAGCTACCGAGACGCCTACCTGGCTATGGAAAGCCGCGAGAACGGGAGATATCAGGGAGGGAATATCAACTACCATAATCTTGGCATCGAGGGCATGAAAAGAGCGATGGAGAATATCGGGAATCCAGATGCGGTTATAAAGTCGAAAAAGGACGGGAAAATCGAACTGTTCCTTGACTTTGTGGACTACAAAGGCAATCGAGGACTGGCCATTGTGCAACTGGACTCGAATGCCCAGCACTCAAAGGAATTCATACGAGCAAATATAGTTACCTCCATTTACGGAAGAAGCCGCGGAGATGCATATCTTGAGAAAGCGAAAAGCGAGGGGCGGCTGGTATACAGCAAAGAAGAAGGTCCTGCGCAAGGCATGGCTCAAGTACAGTACAAGAGCGATATCAACGCAAAACCTTCTTCTACAGCTACTATACGCCAGACGGAGGGGAATAGTCAAGAAAAATCTTCCGGCAGGGCGAGTGTGGCGGTGGAAAACCGGGATTCTGATAACGGAAATGCCGATTCTGATAACGGAAAACGGGAACCGAAATACACCGTAATTGATGGAGGAGACACCGCGGGAAAAGAGTCCGCGCTTGCCGAGGCCTACGACAAAGCTGTTAAGCAAGGAAAAGGCGTGGAGATTTCTGAGGCCGATCTCAAAAAATATCAGGACATTCGGGACGACCCGGAGCAAACTCTGATAGAAGCCGTAAAGAAATACTACGAAGAATCGCTCAAAGGGACGTCGGTCGAGGTTACGGCGAACGATGGCGTGGTCGAAATTCGGTTCGAAAATGACGGAAAGAAAAAATCTGTCGGCTGGAGGATGAAAGCCGATAAAGCGGCCACGTTTGAGAAACTTCGTCAGCTGACGGAGAACGCCGAATATGCCTACAGCGAAGTGAACCGGAACGAAAATGAAAGAACTTCGATTCCGATGTTTCACTACTTCGTGAACAATGCAAAGATCGCCGGAAGAGACATCCCGGTAAAAATTCAAGTGCGCGACGTGATAACGAGGGCGAACTCTAAAGAGACGCGCTATTACACTCACACACTTGAGAAAAATATGAGAGGGAACTCAGGCCCTGTTGCGGACACACAAGGTGCCAACATTGACAGTAACGCCACCGCTCCCTCTGAGACCAATATACACTCCACTGCGGGAAATAGTCAAGAAAAATCTTCCGGCAAAGCGAGTGTGGAGGTATCCGGGATCAACAACCGCACGGCAACGGAGCTGGACGGCGCAGATACTGTGTTTGCGGACGGCAGTATCTCGGTATTGAGCGAGGAAGCGCGGTACGAAAACCTAAAAGACCGGACGATCCGCCCGGCGAGCGTTGAGTATGACAAACTCGGAGATACGGATACAGCGGCGATCTACGACGGTCTCAGCGCTGCGCAAATAGCACAGGTAAAAAAGGCCATCCGAGCCATTGCGAAGAAGCTGGGACTGAACCAGGTCGATCTGAAAAACAGCAGGATCGAATTTCCGTTCCGATTCTCCAACGCGAATGCAGGCGTAAGTGCGCAGCATCAGAGCGAGTACGGCGGACTTTATATGACGGTTGCGATGACAAAAATAAAGGAATCCGACGTCGTAAAAAAGCTCCAAGCCGGCGAAAGCGCCGCGGCCACTTCTCTGCTATCGGATTCCAACATCAGCATACAGAATATCTTCCGGAGTGTCAAGGCAGGAGACGGACGATTTCTGAAGTATGCACCGGACGCCTTTCTGAACGATAAGCAGAAAGCCGCAAAACGGAGAGCGATTCAACGACAAACGGAGGAGTACGCTTCGTACAGGATTGACGGAAACGGCAGGGCGAGCGTGGAGGTAGAAAACTGGAACACCAAAACGAGCGAAGAGGACGCCAGACGGGATTTCTCGCCTGCGGGCGAGCCGCCTCGGGTCCACCTTGCCGCGGATAGCTTTTGCAGCATCACGCACGCGTTGATGCCGCAAAAGCTGCGGCTGCGGAGAAACCGTTCTGCCTTCTTCTGCCCCCGGCAGCGGCAGACCGCTTTCCCCTCGGTTCAAATCCCGTCAAGAAAGGCATATACCAAAAAGGATTCCCTGCCCTATAGGGCAGGGAATCCTTTTTGGTACGCCAGACGGGATTTGAACCCACGACCTTTGGCTCCGGAGGCCAACACTCTATCCAGCTGAGCTACTGGCGCATTTATCAGCTTAATTATTATAGCAAGCCGGAACGGAAAAGTAAAGAGGAATTTTCCCATGGTTTTCGACAATGGCACGAAACAGGAAAGAATAGAATTGACCGGCTGCTTTTCAGGGCAGCCGGTCTCGCATGGGGGATCAACAAAGAGAAAAGGATGGAGATGGATCGATATATAACAACCGGGAAAGGGGAGCCCCGGTGTGTTACCAGATTTATTTTACAAGCTCGCGGCCCAGTTCGCGGCAGGCTTCAAGCTCGATGTCGCCGGGGGTCTCGCAGCAGATGACGCTCTCGCACACGAGAGAGATGTTCGCGCCGCGGCAGTCCTGCTCCCAGGTGCGCATCCATTCGCCGTCGCCCCAGCCGTAGGAGCCGAAGAGCGCCGCGCTCTTGCCGACAAACTGCTTCTTGCAGGAGGAGAACATCGGCTCGAAAACGTCCTCTTCGAGAACTTCGGAGCCCATGGCCGGGCAGCCGAGCGCCACGGCGTCAAGCCCGGCGAGATCGGCGGCGCTCACGGCGTCCGCGCTGAGAAGGGAGACCTCGGCTCCGGCGCCTTTCATGCCCTCGGCAACGGCGTTTGCCATGGCCTCGGTGTTGCCGGTGCCGCTCCAGTAAATAACAGCTGCTTTTTTCATAACAGAATCTTCCTTTCCGGCGCATCACACCGCGACGGCGAGCTCGGCGATACCGCAGCCGGCTTCGTACCGTTCGCAATAGATGTCCGTGCATTTTTTATATTTGGCAAAAAGCTCTTTCGCTTTCTTCTCGTCGCCGTAGACCTTCCACAGGCCGCTGAGCTTGTAGTTGGCGGCGCGATTTTCGATAAAGCCCTTTACATCCTCGGGGGGATAGCTGAGAAACAGCCCGATCTCGTGCGGGAACTCTTCGCCGCTGCGCAGCTTGCGCGTGAGCGCTGCAAGACATTTTCCACAACTTTCGCAGGGGTAACCCTCCTGCCGGAGCAGCTCGGCGGCTTCACTGTTTTGCAGATCGCGGGAAAGCTCCGCCGGGCGGAACAGATAAAGGAGAACGTTCTTTTCGGAATAACGCAGCGGCAGCAGGCAGAGCCCTTTCGGAGCAAAGCAGCGGTTAAGCTGCCGCAAAGATTCTTCCACGCTTTTGCGGGAAGTATACGCACAGGTGAACAGGCTTCCCGTCTTGATCCCCGCCAGTGTGGGTGCGCCCAGTCGGACGATCACTTCTTCAGACATTCGTGAGTCCTCCTTCCGGGCCGCACCGCACAAAGGGGTGAGAGATAATGTGACATGGTGGAAAAGCATACATTCGGGGAAGCGTTTCCCTGCTTGCATGGTTATCATACGCTAACCGCGATGCCGCATCCGCTCCAAAATGAGCGAACGCGGCTCCAAAATGTTGTTTTTGTGTTGGAATTCGGATCAGACCGGCGCGCAGCTGTCGGCGGTCGCGCCGTTGCGGTAGGCGTTGGGGGATACGCCGATGACGCTGCGGAACGCACGGGCAAATTTGCTGGCGTTGTCGTATCCGAACTGCCCGGCAATATCGAGCACCGTCCAGTCAGTGGAACGGAGAAGCTCCGCCGCGGCGTGCATTTTCTGAGCGCGCAGAAACGCCGCCGGAGACATGCCGTAAACGCCCTGGAAGCTCTGCAATATTTGCGTGGCCGAGGCGTGGAACTTTGCGGAGAGCTCCGCCGTTGTTGGGCGCTCCTCCGTTGCGGAGAGCAGATACTCGCTCACGGCGGAGGCAAGGCGCACCTGCGCGCCGGAATAGGCCGGGCGCCGCCGCTCGGTCGGGAGCGCGCTGAGAAAGAGCAGCAGCTCCAAAACCTTCACTTTAAAATACCCCTTGCGGATCTCCTCCGGCACGGAGTATAGCTCCGAAAAAATATGCTCCACGCTCGCGGACGAGCGGGCGGCAAAGTAGCCGCCGTTCGCGCAGAACTTTTCCATCAGCGCCGCCGGGCGGACGTTCACGTCCGAGAGCAGGCACGAAAGACACTCCGGCGCCTGCGCCGGGTCGATCGTTACGGTGATGCCGTGGTAATGCCCGGTGGGGAAGCGCGCGGCCTCGTCGGAGGCGTCGCTGCGTGAAACGGCCAGATCCCCCGGCGCGAGAAAATAGTATTCGTTCCCCATCTGCTGCTCGAGCCGCCCCTCGCGGCAGTGGCTGATGCGCATGAGCGAGATCCCCGGTGTGTGTTCGAGCCGGCACTCGTGCGCGTGTATGTCGCAGTACGCGATCTCTATGCCCGGAAATACCGGATAGGCAGTCACAACGGCCTCGCCGTCCGCGCTCTCCGGATGCCGGACGAACCGCCCGTCCGCCTCCGCCGCGGCGCAGCCGGTGCAGGCGTTCTTTTTCTCTTTCATGGGTTTCAATACATCTCCTGTTAGCTGATGCTAACCATAAAATAGCACGATTTAGCCGAAAATGCAAGAGCGGCGTCTTGACGGCGGGCGGCACGGCGGATATTTCGCCGCTTTCTCCCGTATTTCCTTGACTTTTTTACAGCAAAGCTTTAAAATAATAAAACTTTGTGAAAACAGGAAAACAAGCAGGTTTTCCGGTCGAGAGGGAATCGATGAAGAAAAAGAATGTAAAGAGCTTTTCGACCCGCTGGGGGTTCATCCTCGCGTCGGTCGGCTCGGCCGTCGGCATGGCGAACGTCTGGGGCTTTCCGAATAAAATGGGCAGCAATGGCGGAGGCGCGTTTCTGCTCATTTATATTCTGTTCGTGCTGATCTTCAGCTATGTCGGTCTCCCGGCGGA